>Ga0193738_1000314_pt1 | contig 29284 bp, 51 predicted proteins | sample L2a1metaG_FD_144927 | JGI IMG/M metagenome (GOLD analysis project Ga0193738, IMG submission 144927) | Soil microbial communities from a riparian zone of the East river system, Colorado, United States - L2a1 | ecosystem: Environmental > Terrestrial > Soil > Riparian zone | place: USA: East River... | reverse complement strand
CGCCCTCGTCGCCGCCGTCGCTCTCGTCCGGCTGGCCCTCATCCCGCCCGACTCCGTCGTCGCCCACATCCGTGCCTGTCGACCACGCGCTCTCGACAACCCCCACGCGTTGGCGTGGCTGGAACGCTGGCTCACCCTCACCCAACAAGGAAACGAGGCATTATGAGGACCGTCTACAGGTATGACCTACAGCATGGCGGGCGCGGCGTGAATCTAGTGGACCCGAAAGTCGTCCACGTCGGCGCCGCACCCGACCTCCCCGAAGGCGACTACACGCCGACCGTGTGGATCGAGCACACCATCGATCCGTTGCCTGGTGATCTACACCGCAAAGTCTTGTTGACGTTCATCGGCACCGGTCACCCGATTCCCGACGACGCTCCGCAACACGTCGGTTCGTGTGTCATCGGCCCGTTCTGCTGGCATGTCTACGCCGGGGGTCTGCCATGAGGACCGTTTACCTCGTCGGGCTCTCGGGCTCCGGCAAGACGACCGTCGTCAACCTCGCCTTGCAACTTCTCGACCTTCAACCGGTCGTCGAGCATCTCACCCCGATCCCGCACGTCCGCCACGGCACCCTTTGGCATCTTGGCCGGCATCGTGACCCGTTCGGCGGGACCGACACGCTCGCCATGAACATCAACCCGAAGGCGATCGACTGGGTCACTGTCCTCGCCTGCATCGACCGCATCTTGGCCGGGCTCGAAATTAACCCCGACGTGTTCGCCAGCACCCTTCCCGACGACAAACAGATTCCCGCGGTGCTCCTCGGCGAAGGTGACCGGCTCGCCAACAACAAGTTCCTCGCCGCCTGCCCCAACCTCACCCTCGTCTGGCTCGACACCCCCATCCCCCAAGCCCGCCAACAAGCCGCCGCCCGCGCCGCCGCCCACGGCCAACCCGAACAGAACCACTCGTGGTGGAAAGGTCGCGTCACCAAAGTCAACAACCTCATCAACTCCCGCCCCACCGTCCGCCTCGACGGCACCCGTCCCCTCGTCGAGTCCGCCGCCGATCTCGCCGTTCTCCTCGCCCCCTAAACCCACCCGGCTATAATCCATCTGATGGCGCGCCGGAAGCCCAAGGATGCGCTGTTCCTTAGGCGTCGGCGGGCCATGATCGACGCCTTCAAACTGGCTCGTGGCTGTGTCGTGTGTGGGTTCAAGGAACATCCAGCCGCGTTGCAATTCGATCACCCAGATCCCAACGTCAAGGACCGGAGTAACCACCATAGTGCTCTGCATCCGAACTGGTCGCTGGCTCGGATCCAACGTGTATTCGACACCTGCGACGTGGTGTGTGCCAATCACCATGCGATCCGGACGGCGAGTCGGGGGTATTCGGGTGGACGGCCCGTAAGTATTGTATAATCGGGGTTATGCGCCGTCTACGTGTCCCGAAGATGAAACCGGTCGGCCAACCCGTCGTCCCGTGTCAGCACGGCAACTCTGGCAAGCACACGTTCGAGTCCCGCAACGCGGCGATGGGCGCCCGCCGACTCGTGGCCGGTTCGCATGTCAAGGTGTACTGGTGTGAGGTGCATCACGGCTATCACCTCACCCACAACCCGGAGCGCCGCCGATGACCGACCACGCCGACCTCGTTGCGCGGCTACGGGCACTCTCTTTGACGGCCCCCGGCTACGTCACCCATCAACACGCTGTCCAACTCGCACGTGAGGCCGCTGACGCCCTCGAAGCCTTTGCCGATGCCCTCACTGCCCGAGACGCCGACGCCGCGCTAGTCCGCGCCGTCCGAGAGATCACCGCTAACTGGGTGGTCGTAGATGAGATTTACCGGAGAGCCGGGACGACACCTTTGAGGTGACCGAATGATCGAACGTCCGTATCCGCCGTCACCAGGGTTCGCCCACTACCAGTTCGCCCGTGATGCGAAGGTGTGGCGCGCCGACATTGAGGCATACCTCGTTGAACGTGAACGTCCGGTCGAGTGGGCGGACACCGTGATCGCGCTGCTCAACTTGGGGGTGGAGCCGCTCGACGTGATCGTCACACACCTCGGATGGCTGTACGACACCTTCGAGGCAACCGAATGACGCTCACTCTCGCCTGCCCGGTGACGTGGGGCGACAGCCGCACCCGCTGTCGCTACTGGCAGCCGCGTCCTGGCGTACACGGCTGCAACCTCGACCCCGGCCACGACGGAAAGCACCGCTGCGGCTGCGCCGCCACCTTCGAGGTGACCGAATGACCAACTACCCCCTCGTCGTCCTCGCCGACTACACCGCCCTGAACGGCTGCGCCATCACCCACGGCGCCTGGCATCTTGGCCAGTACACGGTGGTCGCCAGGGTCCGGTTGGAGAACGTCATCCTGCTGCCACCCCCCGACAACCCCTTTATCAGCTTTGACAGCTGCACCCTGATCGGCTGCGACCTGCGGGCGATGTCCTGGCAGCACTTCCGGTACTGCTACATCCGACGAGCAGAAGGCGACCTGAGACCCGACACGCAACTCCCCACTCACGGTGACATCAACGAAGCACGAATGTGCTCCATCGAGATCGACCCCGGGCACTTCCACCGCAATGCATGAACCTATGTGCGAGTTGCCTCCGATCGACCTCGACAAACTCCCCCGCGTCTACGCCACCGGCAACCTCGTCATCCACACCGACATCGGCTGGGTCCACATCATCCGCGGCGAACCCGAACCCGAACCCGTCCTCCATGCCGAGGTGCCGCCGCTACCTCCCCGGTTCCCCCAATACCGGGAGCCTCCCACCGCCGGGATGCTCAACCAACTGATCGCAGCGGTCAACGCCATCATCACCCACCTCGAATACAAGGAGTCCACCTGATGTACTTCCGACCGATTGACACGAAAGCGTAGGTTCAAACTATGGAAATGCTGGTCGCCATCCCCTTGATCATCCTGGCCGTTGGCTGGTTCATCGAGTGCCGCCGGCTGAAGAAGGCCATGCGTGAGGTCGCCGCCGAGCGCCGGACCAAGCCGAAGCCCAAGCCCTCCTCCTGGGATGGCTCCGCCGAGCAGAAGATGCTCCACAACAGCGGCGAGATGGGCCGCTCGCAGGCGCCGTACTGATGGAAGCGCCCTGCCCCCACTGCGGCTACAGGCGCACGACGTTTACGCTCGCGCACCCGCCTTCCTTCGCGGTCCAGAAGGCTGCGACCATCGACAAGATTCTTACGCAATCGCCCGGCGGGATCGTCACCGAGGAACTGCCACACCCAGTCCACCTCAAGGCCGGCGAAGTCACGACGATTGGCGAGATCCGCAGGAGGGGCGGACTCGACTGATGCTTGAGATTGAGATCCTGTCACCTGCCGTCGTGCCGTGCGTCATGTGTTCTTGCAGTGAGCGGACAGTGAAGAAGCAGGTTCGCGTCGTGGAGCGTGACTGGTCCGGCAGAGAGACCGCTACGACATCGGCGTGGCTGTGCCAGACGTGCGCCGAGGCCTTTGCCGAAGAGAGGCGGCAGGACCAATGATGCTCACAGCTCTCATCGCCACGGTCGTCGCTCTAACCCTTTCCCACTCCTGCGGCGGCCGTGGCGATGGACCCGCTGCCGCCCGGCTGGGGCGCCGACATCGGAGCACACGCCACCGAAGCCGAGCAAAACTACCCCAACGGTCAACCCGACTAACCTCCCCGCCATGACCGTCAGGGAACACCCACGTAAACCCTCCCTAAACTCCCCCTCACCCCACGCCGCCCACGCCAACGACGCCACCATCGCCCAATTCATCCTCCGCCAAGTCGAAGCCGGCTCCAACCCCTACTCCGCCGCAGGCGCCGCCGGCATCGACACCGCCCTCCTCCAAACCTGGCTCAACGAAGGCCGCGTCCAATGGACCCGCTACCAAGCGAGCACCGCCGATTGGGCCCGCGACTTCACCCCTGAACAACAAGACCTCGCCCTCTTCTACGAAGCCCTCACCATGGCCGTCGACACCAACCGATCCCGCGGCGAAATCCTCCTCGAACAGCACGTCCGTGGCGGACTCTCCAAGACCACCCGCCGCCGCAAACTCGTCGCCGGACAGGTTGTCGAAGAGAACGAAACGATCGAGACGTTGCTCCCCTCCCTCGATGCGTTGCGGTTCAAGCTGGAGCATCAGTACCCCGACGTGTACGGCGCCAAAGCGACGCTCAGGTTGGCGACCGTCGACATGTCCGATACGCCCGATGTTGGTCGGGCTCTGGAGGAAGCTATGACCCTGGTAGCCCGCCGAATGGCCGCCATCGAAACAACCTCATCCGAGGAGCCATGACCCCGCTCGATACGATGGTGGAGAAGATGCGTCGCCTCCATCCCGGCGCCCGGGTCGAGGTGATCCCCGGTCGGACGGTTCCCCCGACGACCGGCTGGCATTCGTTCTTCGACCTGGAGCAGCTCCGCCCGACCGGCCCCTGCGTGTACGTGCACGTCTACAACACGGCCGGGCGCCGCATCGATGCGCGTTGGGTGTCAGCCTGAATGGGTAAGCCCCGCGACGTCCAGGAGTCGATGTTCCCCGACCTCGTTCCGGCACGCCCGCAGGGCTGGATCATGCCGTCGGTGTTCACCGGCACCAACGCAGAGCTGATCGCCGCTGTCGCCCCGATGTACCTCACCGGCTCGGTGCTCGATGTCACCTACGGCAATGGCGACACCGCTGGCGGATGGTGGCGGCGGTTCACACCGAATCCGTTCACGTTCCACGATCTCGATCTCGACGGCGTCGATTTCCGTTGCCTTCCTCACCCGGATCGATCGTTCGCCAGTGTGACCTATGACCCGCCGTACGTGCACAGTGGCACCGAAGCAACCACAGCGGGCGTAGCCGATTTCCGGCGCCGGTTCGGGCTCGCACCGTTTCACGGCTCGGCCGGGCCGTTGCCGCTCATCCTCGATGGGCTGCATGAGGTTCTGCGCGTCGCTGATCGGTTCGTGCTCGTCAAGTGCATGGAGTTCGCTCAGGGATCTGTCGTTTCGCCGTCGCACGACGGCGAGCGCATATCGACGTTCCATGACATCCCGCACGAAGTCACAATGCTGGCGTTGCAACGCGGTTGGGTGAAGCACGATCAGATCGTCCACCACACCGGCCCCGGGCCGGGCGGGCACAACATCTTCGAGCCGATCCGGGCACGCCGCCATCACTCCTACCTGATCGTGTTCACCCGATGACCTATCTGCGTGATGTCCTCGTCGTCTACGAATCCTCCGCCACCATCCGAAACGAGGGGCCATGATGACCAAGATGTACGATCCGGCGACCGAATCGATGACCGTCGAGTTCGTCGTGGAAGCCGCCACCCTCAACAGTCTCTACACGGCCGCCGAAGAAGTCCTCTGGTCCCTCATTCCCGAAGGTGAGCGCCTCGGTGTCTCCTCCGTCATCAACACCCGGTTCCATATCTCGCTGGACATCGAGGAGCGCAACGCTTCCGGGGCAACCCTCGTCCGGTCCTGGTCCGCCGACTGCCACTACACCATCACCCTGCGGACCCCGTCATGAAGTGGCTGTGCCGTCTCTGCGGCTACATCATCAACAACGGGCGCTGCACGCTCGACCCGAACCTCGCCCGCTACCGCTGCGACGGCTGCGGCGTCCCCGACGCCTGGACTCCCCTCCCGTGACGTTGGAGCTCTCCGGCATCCGCACCCCCGACCCCCCCTTCCGCAAACGCGGCAAGGTCCTCGCTGTCCGTGCCCCCACCAACCTCGTCGCCTGGGTCGAGGAACAAGCCGAACATGAACACACCACGGTGAACGCCTGGCTCAACCGGCTCCTCCGCCAAGCCCGCGCCGCCGGCCCTGCCCTCCCGGCCGATGTCATGGAGTGGCTGTTCGCTCAGGCGGCTGCCAACCGGAAGCCCGGTGACTGGGAGCACGCCATCATCGTCACCGTCCGAGACCTCGCCGTCACCTATCCGCAAGGTTGCCGTCTGTAAACGGTTAACTTCTGGTGATGCCGCGTAAACCGACCAAAGGTCCCCCGATCGCTTTCCGCCTCCCTCTCGCCGAACACGAACGCTTCAAGGCCGAAGCCTTCGCCGTGGGTGATTCACCTGGTGAGTTCGCTCGCCGGATCATCCTCGCCAGTTCCGGCCCGCCACCCAAGGAAGATGAGCAGCAGTGAACCTGCTCCCCGCCGTCAAAGGATCCGTCGATGTCGCCACCATCGACGGGCTCGTGGCTCGTTCAACCGAGATTCGTCAGGCCGCCAGCGATCCCACCGAGCTGGCTCAACTCATCGCCGAACTAGATGTGATCGCCGGCATGTTCCGAGCCTCCCCGGAGGCTGTCGGGCTCGCCGCGATCGAGGCTGAGAAGCGGCGCGCTGAGACGAAATTAGGTGAGCTATCGCGCCTGGTAGGAAGGGGCCGCGCCCGGGGTCGCGGTGTCCCCGCGAAACTGGAATCAGACTCCCGCCGAATGGCCGTCAACAAGCCAATCGTCGAGCAGGTCATCGCCGCCTCCTCAGATGCCTCTCCGCCCACCCGCCGCAAGGTCATCAAGGCCATCGACGCCGCCGAGGGCAAGGTCGCCGGCCGCATCGTCGCCTTGCAACTCTCCGAGGCCACCTGGCAGATCGTCTCCGCTCGTGCCGAAGTTCACGGCGAGTCTGTCGGCACCTACCTCACCCGCCAAATCGATCGTATGGCCGCCCGTGCCGAGGCGAAACCGGCCGGGCGTCCGGCCGCCCACCTCGGCAACCCTGACCGCCCCGGCTACCGTCGCCTCCGCCGATGACCCGTCACCTCGTTTGGTTCTCCGCAGGCGCAGCCTCCGCCGTCGCCGCACGCCTCACTCTCCGCGACCATGACGACGTTGTTCTCGCCTACACCAACCCCGGCAGTGAACACCCCGACAACGAACGGTTTATCTGTGACGTCGAGAAGTGGCTCAACGTCGACGTCGTCCGCCTCCGCTCCGATCGCTACATCGACACGTGGCAGGTGTGGGAGGAGCGCCGGTTCCTCAACTCGCCCGCCGGTGCCCTCTGCACCGCAGAGTTGAAACGCAAAGTCCGCTTCGCCTTCCAGGAGCCCAACGACATCCAAGTGTTCGGATACACCGTCGAAGAACGAGGACGTGCGCAGCGTTTCCGCGACAACAACCCCGACGTAAACCTCTCCACGCCGCTGATCGACGCCGGGCTCACCAAATCGGACTGTCTCGCCGTCATCGACCGGGCCGGGATCACCCTGCCCACCATGTATCTGCTCGGCTACCGCAACAACAACTGTGTGGGCTGCGTCAAGGGTGGCATGGGCTACTGGAACAAGATCCGCCGCGACTTCCCCGACGTGTTCGCCCGCATGGCGAAGCTAGAACGGGACATCGGGCACTCCTGCCTCAAAGACGTGTTCCTCGATGAATTAGACCCCGACCGAGGGAACCACGCCGACGAACCATCGTTCGAATGCTCGCTGCTGTGTGAGTTGGCTCTTAACGAGGGGCCATGACCGTGAAATGTGCGGTGTTCGCCGCGTTCGTCGGCACCGTCGTCGCCGCGAACTGGGCGCTCGGCCGATATGGGATCGTCCCGATCGGATTCGGTCTAGCAGCGCCAGCCGGCGTCTACTTCGCCGGGCTCGCCTTCGGACTGCGCGATGCCCTCCATGAGTTGGGCGGGCGACGCTGGGTGCTCGCTGCCATCGCCCTCGGTGCCGGGGTGTCGTACCTGATCGAGGACGCCGCCACAATCCCCGGCGGTTATCTGCCGATCGCCGCTGCATCCGGCTTAGCGTTCGCCGTGTCGGAGCTTGCCGATTTCGCCGTGTACGACCCGCTGCGTCGCCGCCAATGGTCAGTGGCCGTCATCGCCTCCAACGTCGTCGGAGCAGTCGTCGACTCGTTGCTGTTCCTGACGTTGGCGTTCGGGTCGACCGCCCACTGGTTCGGCAACACCGTCGGCAAGTTCTACATGGTCGCCATCGCCTTGCCTGTCGTCTGGTTAACTCGTCGTCGTCGTGTTGTATCTCGGAACGCCCTCAACACCGCCGGTTCGTGACGCCATGACTGCCGGACTTCTCGGGCAGTTGGTCACCCCGAACAGCGGTAACCGACTCCTCCCCAACGTCTGCTGGGCGCTCGACAACGGCTGCTACGGTGACCAGTGGCGCGAGTCGAAGTGGATCGACACGCTTGAACGGTACGCCAACGAACCCGACTGTCTGTTCGCCGTCGTCCCCGATGTCGTATGCGACGCCGCAGCGACGAACGAGCGCTGGATGCGCTACGCCGCCGTGGTCAAGGGGTTCGGTTATCGGGCCGCCTACGTCACACAGAACGGGTGCACTGCTATCCCTGATGATGCCGACGTCTTGTTCACCGGCGGTGACGACGCCTGGAAACTGAGCGTCGAGGCGCAGGCTCTCGCTGCCGGGTCCGACGGTTGGACTCACATGGGTCGGGTCAATTCGCTGCGCCGTCTCCGATTCGCCGCCGCCCACGACTACGACTCGGTCGATGGCACGTTCGTCGCGTTCGGCCCTGACGTCAACCTGCCCAAACTGCTGCGGTTCATGCGGGCGACCAATCAACAGCCGACGCTCATCCAGGCTGGAGCCTGATGTCCGTTCTGGAGCGTGATCCCGCCACTCTGTCCCCGCTGGAGCGGGCACTCCTCCGCTTCGCCCCTGAGGACCGTGAGCAAGCCGTAGCGAACCTCCGCGAGGTACTCCCCGCCGAGATGTCCCGCTCCGCCCAGTACGCCTGGAACGAATGGCTGTCCCGCCCCGCCCAACGTCTCCCCGAAGGTGTCTGGGACACCTGGATCATCCGTGCCGGCCGCGGGTTCGGCAAGACCCGTGCCGGCGCCGAAGGTGTCCGCTCCCTCGTCAACAAGGGCCTCGCCGGGTTCATCACCATCGTCGGCAAGACCCCCGCCGAAGCCCGCGACGTCATGGTCGACGGCCCGTCCGGTCTCCTCGCCATCCATCCGCCCGCGGTCCGCCCCACCTACGAAGCCTCCAAGCGTCTCGTCTCCTGGCCCAACGGCGCCGTCGGCCACGTCCGTTCCGCCGCCGACCCCGACTCGATCCGTGGCCTCAACTCCGACCTCGTCTGGTTCGACGAGCCGGCCTCCATGAAGTTCGGTGCCGACGCCTGGGACAACGCCATGTTCGGCAACCGTGTCGGCGAACCCCACTCCATCATCACCGGCACCCCCCGTCCTCTGCCGTGGCTCCGGGCTCTGGAGGAACGTCCCCGCACCGTCGTCACCACCGGCTCCACCTACGACAACTTCCTGAACTTGGCTCCGGCGTTCGTCGAGCTGATCCTCGAACGCTACGAGAACACCCGTCTCGGCGCCCAGGAGATCCACGCCCGATTCCTGGAAGACGTCGAGGGGGCGCTGTGGACGCTCGCTCAAATCGAGCGTGGACGGTTCCTCCAGTTCGACATCGAACGGCCATGGCGGTCACTGGCCGTCGCCTGGGGAAAGATCGCCGAACAGTTCGGTCGTGCCGCTGAAACATTCACGAAGGAACGGCGCCGCTGGGTTCGTGCCATCGGTGTCGACCCTCCCGGCGAGACCGCCGAATGCGGCATCGTCGTCGCCACCGCCCCAGTCAACGCCCGGGCGACCCGTGACCATGTTGTCGTGCTCGACGATCGGTCGTTGACCGGCCCACCCGAAGTGTGGGCGGCGGAAGTGGTCAAGGCGTACCGGGACTTCAATTGCGAGGTGGCGTGGGTCGAGATCAACCAGGGAGACGCTTACCGTGCCGTCATCCACAACGTCGACCCAACAGTGAACGTGCAGAAGGTGCGCGCCAAACTCAGCAAGGCTGACCGCGCCGAGCCTGTCTCCGTGCTGTATGTCAAAGGTGCCGTGCATCACTTCGGTCATCTCCCGAAGCTGGAGGATCAGATGAGCACGTGGGTTCCGGCCGAGGGAAAGTCCCCGGACCGCATCGACGCTCTGGTGCATGTCGTGACGCAGTTGATGCCTCCGACCCGGATCGGTTCGGCGTCGCTCCCGGATCAAACCAAGTACGCCACCGAACAACTCTGACTCTGCTATAACTGGGGTTTGTGAACGTCTCGACCGGTGTCCTCGCCCTCCTCATCCTCCTCGTCGCCGGCACCACCGCCCGCCTCACCCGCCTCGTCACCAAGGACTCGATCACCGAACCGTTGCGTGCTGGCATCGAGAAGAAGGCGAAAGCCAACCTCGGCCGCAACACTCGATCACCTGACGACGCGCCCGGCCCAATCTCTGCCCTTTGGCGCCGCATCCGTCGCCGTGTGACGTGGACGAAGATCGACGATCTCCTCACCTGCCCCTGGTGCGTCTCCGTCTATGTCGCCGTCCCCGTCTCGTTCATCGTTGTCTGGTCCCCGACCAACCGTTTCTTGTGGGCCGGCATGATCGCCTGCACCGCCTCCCTCCTCACCGGGCATCTCCAAACCCGTGAGTACGATCCGCTGCCCGATCAAGCCAACTCAATTGAGGCTCTCGTCCGGGCCGGGTTCACCCGGGCCTCGTCCGCCGACGCGGTCGAAGCCGGCGACCTGTCTCTGCTCGTGCTGGCCGACCGTCTCTCCGACGGGTCGTGGGTGAACTGATGGGGCCGCGCCTCGAAATCATCCACCCGGTGCCGACCCTGTTCGCCGGGTTCCTCTGCGCCACCCACATCGGCAAGACGCTCCGCATCGACGGAATCGAAGGGATCTGCCACGCCATCACCCTCACCCGTGACCGTCCCACTGTTCGAGTCATCCTGCACGAGCGTAGCGACCACCGCGATGACGGTTCAGTCCGCAAGGTGTCCCACTGTCTGACGCTCGATCCTCGCACCGTCGTGGAAGTCATCGAGGACTGATGCCCGCCGACTTTCATGTCGTCCCCCTCGATGATGGCGAGACGTCGCTCCTCATCGAAACCGACACCACCATCGAAGATGTCCCCCTCTGCGACCGGTGCGGCGCCGTCGTCGGTGACGTCGCGCTGCACGAGGAGTGGCACAACCATCTCGGCACGCTCGCCGAGATGGTCGACTGGTGCAAGAACAACGTCACCGTCATCGTGCGACGCCTGCTCGGGTAGGTTTCACTGTCGCTCAGGTGGGGTATTCTCCCGCTCATGGCAACTGAGAAGGAACCCACCAAGGCCGAACTTGTCGAGCAAGCCCGCGACCTCGACATCGAAGGTCGCTCCTCGATGGACAAGGACGAGCTGGCCGAAGCCGTCGCCGACGCCTCCGCCCGCCGCCCGGTCGTCGCCGACGTCACCCCCGTCACCGACGCCGACCTCGAATCGCTCGGCAACGCCTCCGCCAACGCCGGTCTCACCTAACGGTTTGCTACGGTTCTGTCCGAGCCGGATCGCCGCGAGGCCCGGCCACGACAGAAAGGCAGACCGATGTACACGTTGAAGGTCCGTTGGACCATCTTTGAGGCGAAGCACGAGAGCCGCGACACCCCGTACAACCCGGATGTCGTCGAGGAGCTTGTCGAGTTCACGCCGGCCCGCCAAGTCACCGTCCACGGTGAGATCCCGCACTACTACGAATCGGATCACGAGCATCCCCCGACAATGGGCGCATGGGAGGCCGGCACCTTCGTCAACTACCTCGATGTGACCCGCCACGACTACGGCAAGGCCAGCGAGCAGATGCGGCATGCTGGCCGTCTCCTCGCCTACGTCGATGAGGATGGCCGCACCAAGTGGTTGCTTGCTTCTGCTGCCTGGTTGCTCGGTGAGCGTGGAGGAACCATCGAACGTCTCGTCACCTGAGGTAACCTCCGGCCGTAGATGGGAAGGCCGGCAGGATCACTCAACGCCCACCGTGGCACTGCGGAGTACCTGATGGTGCAATGCTGGTGCCGCTGCTCCACGGTCCGTGCCGCCGCCTCCCAGGTGCGCTCAGGCCGAACGGAGTCATGTGGCCGGCAGCTCTGCAACGCCCTGGAGTTCACCGCCCTCCTCGCGTCGGGTGATCCATGTGACTGCAAGGAAAGGTCAGGTCGATGACCGTCGAATTCCCGCAGCACGGCCCGACCCCCTACCCGCTCGGGCTGCGCGGCGTCGAGCATCGCCCCGGCAACCTCAACCACCTCGCCCTCGTCAACCCTCCGCCCCGTCTCAGCGAACCGCGGACGTCGCCGTGGCATCGCACCGCCAAGTCGACGTTCAACCAGGGCGGCCCCTCCTGCACGTTCCAAGCTGCCGCCGGGACACTGATCACTCTGCCGTTCCGCTACGAACATCAGCCCGACCGGCACCTGTTCGACACCGAAGCCGAACGACACCAGGGGTACCTCGACTCCCAGCCGTATGACCCGTGGTGGCCGGAGCCACACGACGGCTCATCGACTGACGCCCCGTTCCAACATCTACGTGCTCTCAGGTTGATCGCGGGGTGGTCGTGGCTGCGTGGCGAGGAGGAGCTGTGGGAGTGGGTCAGCTTCTATTCGCCCGCTGTCGTCGGCACCGTCTGGACCGACAACATGTTCGACCCGGACTCCAACGGCTTCATCTCCCCGACTGGTCCCGGGGTCGGCGGCCACGCCTACGAGATCGCGTTCGCCTCGCATCCGCGGCAGGCGTACCGGATCATCAACTCGTGGTCGACATCGTGGGGACAGCTCGGCCGGGCCTGGATCACTCGTGGTGACATGGCGTCGCTGCTCGCCCAGGACGGTGAAGCCGTCACCATCCGTCTCTGACTGCCACCCCAGCGTAAATAGGGGTTTACTTCCGGTCACGACTTCTGTATAATTGGGGTTATGACCACTACCACCCTCGTCGGGCTCGTCGCCACCGACGACCTCGTCGTCCGGCTCGTCCTCGTCCAAGGCGAGTCGTCAGCCGACACCCTCATCATCCCCGTCTCCCCCGACGACCTCACCATCCTCGGCAACCCACGTGTGCTCACCGGGCTCGACGTGTGGGGTCTCCCCGGTGACCTCAACTACGTCATCGCTCGCCGCTCCGTCACCGGGGCTGTCGTCATCCGCCGCATCCGCGCCTCAGCAAGGAGAATCCTGTGAGCTACGAGCCTCCCGTCTCCCACATCGATGAGTGGGTCGCCTTCCACTTGCCCCGCGCCGTCGCCTGGGCGGAAGCCGACATCTTCTCAACGAAGATGCAACGAGCCGCCAACCTGATGGCGACGATCCGCCGTGGCCGCTGCCCTCTCGGCCACGAGTTGGGTCAGGGCTCGTGGGATGGTTGCGGCTACTGCCGGTCCGCTGTTGAGCACGCTGAAATGTTCACCCCACCCGACCCCACCACCCGAAAGGAAATGCCATGAACCGACCGACCGCCTGGTACAACAAGCGGACCCGCATGTGGGCGCTTCAACTCTCCAAAGGCCCAACCACCGCGACCTACCTGCGGGACGAGACTGGCGACATCCGGTACTTTCTGACCGCTCAGGACGCGTATGACGCTTATGCCGCCAAGGACACTCCATGAACTGGGTCTACGACGACGGTGGCCGCGCCGCCGCCGGCTACAAAGGCTCCGCTGGCGACTGCGGTGTCCGCGCCATCGCCATCGCTGTCGGCCACGACTACGCCTACGTCTACGACCGCGCCTTCGACATCGCCCGCCACGTCGACAAGCCCGGCCGCTCCCACTCTCCCCGCGACGGGTTCTCCACCAAAGCCATGCACGCCTTCATGGCCGAGGAACACTGGAAGTGGACCCCGACCATGTCCATCGGCTCCGGCACCCAGGTCCATCTCCGTGCCGACGAACTGCCGACCGGCCGACTGATCGCCCGCTGCTCCAAGCACTACGTCGCCGTCATCGACGGCGTCATCCACGACACGGGTGATCCGTCCCGGGGCGGCACCCGCGCCGTCTACGGCTACTGGGCTCCGGCCCCGGTTCGTGTCTCTGCTGGCGCTCTAGCGCTGGCCGACGGCGCCAAGGTGGTGACTCGTGGATGAGGTGATCCGTCTACTGCGTCAGATGTACGCCGTCCAATACCGCACCGACGAGGAAGGTGGCCGGGAGGTCGCCGCCTGGTACTACCAGGATCAACTGGAGGAGGCGCTCGGTGCTCAACTGCTCGACTCTGACGAGCCTGCCCAGTGGTTGTCATGAGTGACAACGATTGGGTTCGCTCCGACGTGTTCGTGCGTCGCCCTCCACGCCACCGGGACAACACCGACACGGCGTCCCGCAACCTCACCCTCGACGCCCTCGACGACAACGAGCGTCGCCCCATCGAGCAACAAATCAAGGAGGCCCAATCCTGATGGCCTACGTCACTCAAATCATGGTCCGTCTCTGCGCCTGGGAACGCTGCAAGCGTGTAGCGACCTACGAGGTGCGCGGTCAGTGGAACGACCTGTTTGGCGCCTACTGCAAGGAGCACGCCAACGCTCGACGACAGACCATCCAAGCCAACGAGGACGCCGAACGCGCCCGTCTGGCGGTGAGTGATGGATGACCGTGGTCCCGGGTGTGTGCTCGCTGTCATGATCGCCGCCGTGAGCCTCGGGCTCGTGGCGTTCGCCTGGTGGATTCTCTACACCGCCGCCAACCAGACAGGACTCTGATAATCCCCCTTGTGTCCGGTCGCCCCTCCGCTCTATGTTCGGTGGTGTGAAGCTCGGCCTCGATCCGCCCCCCACCGACGACCAGTACCACACCTGGGCGCGGACGGCGACGCGGCCATTCACCGATCCGCCCCTCGGCTACTCGTCCGGGCCTCGCCGCTCCCACCAAGCCAAGCTGTCAGCGCTGTGGACGCCGCAACGCGATCTGCGGATGTTCCTCCCGGCTAGAGGATCGGGGAGCGCTGAGCCGTCGACTATGGTGGCCGGTGAGTGAAACGTCTAGCACTGGTCCTCGCCGCTTCTGCCTCCATTCTCGGGTTCGGCTTCACCACTGTCGATGTCGGGCATCACTGTCCACGCCCGGGCCATCCCCACTGCCCCGGCGTCACCACGACGACGGAGGTGCCGCCATCAACGACTACCACGACTACCACGACCACCACATCGTCGACGACATCCGTGCCGCCGCCAACGACGTCTCCCGCGACGACCACGACACCGCCGCCCACGTCCTCCACCTTGCCGCCAACGTCCACCGTCTCGCCGACGACCTCATCCACGACATCGACAACGGCGCCTTCAACTTCGACGACGACGACGTCGAGCACGACGACGACGGTGCCGGCGGGGACGCTCGCTAACCGGCCGCCGCAGCCGTTCACGTTCGTCTACGGCACCAACATGACCGGCGTCGGCGCCTACGCCGCCCCCGGCGGCCTCGTCGTCGCCGGACGCGCCAACTACAACAACCCGGCATTCCACAACGTGTCCGCCGCGGGTGGGACCGTGTTGATCTATCTCGATGCCATCATCGACAACGACTACGGCACCTGGCACCAACTCCTCCACAACACCTCCACCTGCGGCCCGGCCGTACCCCGCTGGCCTGGTGAACCGAACGCCAACCAGTGGGGTTACCTCGCCGACTTCCGGCCCGGCTCGATCCTCCAATTCAAGTTGGAATGCGTCCTCGAAGCGATGGTCGCGGCGAACCCGCACATGGGCGGATTCTTCATGGATGACGTCGGGTCCCGATCCTGGTTCGGCGGCTTCAACTGGTCAACATTCGGTACCGCGAACCAGCAGGCGTACCGCGACGGAGCCATCCAGATCGTCAACACCGCCCGCACCGTGGCTGACCGGCACGGTCTGATCGTCATCGTCAACGGCACGTGGAACGCCAGAACCTCCAGTGACGGCGCGGGCGGTGGCGGCTACCCGAACACCGGGCAACACGGCAACGCCTCGGCCGACGGATTCTTCATCGAGAACCACCCGGCCTCGGAGCTGTCGTTCTGGACTGCTGTGTCGACCTCGCCGCAGTGGGCGACCGGTTCGCCGTACACGCGTGGCGTCGAATTCATGCTGGTCGGTACACGCACCGTCGCCGACCGTGACGCCTACATCAACTCCGGCAACTTCGCGTTCGTTCAGGCGTACACGTCCGGCTACGAAACCGCCGTCGCCCCGTGGGGGCCGCTCCACCCGACCGGCCTCCCCACCGGGGTGAGCTGACGACCGCAATGCTCATCTGCCGAGCATCCTGCGAGTAGCGTGCCCTCTGTGGCCTTCTGGAACCGGCATCCCCGTCACTCCCCGGCGCTGCTCGCTTCCGCCGCCCGCATCGAAGTCGGCCGCCGCAACGACGAATCGGCTGCCGCCCCGTACAAGGACTGGCAGGACGAGGCGTGGGATGCCTACGACGACATCGGTGAGTTCCGCCAGGGCGTCAAGTGGTTGTCCAATGTCCTGTCCCGCGCCCGGCTCGTCGCCGCGGTCGCCCCCGCCAACCCGGGTGATGAGCCGCAACCCATCGACCCCGACACCAACGATCCCGCTGTCGGGCTCGTCGCCGAAATCGGGCATGGCATCGGCGGCCAATCCGACCTGTTGCGTTCCGCCACCGTCCACCTGACCGTTCCCGGTGAAGGCTGGTTCGTTGGTGCTGTCAACGCTGACGATCCCGACTTGGCCGCTGAGATGTCCTGGAAGTTCTACTCCCGTGACGAAATCCGTCAGTCCCGCACCGGGGGCGGCACCGAGGTCCAGATCGCCGAGAACCGGTGGGTGGCGTTGCCTGAGGAGTCTTTGCCGGTCCGTGTCTGGCGTCCCCACGACCGTTACCACTGGCAAGCCGATTCGTCCACTCGTGCCGCCCTCCCGATCCTGCACCGTTTGCAGTTGTTGAACCGCAAGCTCGACGCCCAAATTCAGTCTCGTCTCGCGTCCAACGGCATGCTCGTCGTCGCCTCCGAAGCCGACTTCCCGGCGCCTGAAGGCATGCCCGAAGGTGACGACCCGTTCACCTACGAGTTCATGCAGCACGGCATCACCGCCATCAAGACGCCCGGGTCGGCCGCCGCTGCCATGCCGTACGTCGCCAAGATGTCGATGGAAGTCATCAAGGACGGTCTGCTCTACCTCGACTTCGCCAAGCTCGAAGGTGGACCCGAGCTGCTCGCCGACCGCGAGTTCGAGATTCGACGGTTGGCCACCGCGATGGATGTCCCGCCCGAAGTGCTTCTCGGGATGGCCGGCATGAACCACTGGGGCGCCCTCCAAGTCGAGGAGTCAGCGTTGAAGACGACGGTGGCGTCTCTGCTGGAATTGATCTGCTGGTCATTCACGACCGGCTATCTCCGCCCGGCGCTGCGGGCGATGGGCGACATCCGCCGTTCGATGCCCGTCGATCAGGACGTCGAGGAAATCCCTCCTGATGCTGAGCGGATCGTCTGGTACGACCTCTCCGAGCTGGAAGTCCGCCCCGACCACTCCCAGGATGTCATCGCGCTGCACGGTTCCCTCGACGTCACCGACTCCGCTCTCACCCGGGAGACCGGTCTGTCCGAGGAGGACCTCCTCGTCGATGTCGACGAGTTGAAGCGCCGGATCGGTCGCAAGCTCGCCATCATGTCGCCCGGCACGGTCGAGTTGGGGTTGGAGTTGCTCAACATCTCCCATCTCGCCAAGATCGATCTCGGACAGAATGCGGAGGCTGGCGCGCCCGACGCTCCTGAGCCGACCGCGGGTGAAGGTGACATGCCAGCCGGGATGCCGGCTCCGGCACCGCCAACCAACGGTGACACCCCTGTTCCTCCCGAGCCGGCGCTGCCCTCAGCGTGACCCGCCATGTTGGTCGCTCTCGACCCTGACACCTGCCCGGACTGCGGTCGCCGGCTCCGTCTCGAAATCCTCGATCAGGCCGCCCTGTTCATCCATGCCGGCTATGGCGCGACGCTGCGCACTGTCGTCCGGCACTGTCGTTGTGGTTGGGCTCTCGATGCTGTCCGGGGTGAGGTGCGCCCGTGATCGCCGGTCTGTCCGACGCCGAGCTTGACGCCCTCATCTTGAAGGCTGAGGAGGTGTTCGCTCGGGCCGTCCGCAAAGCGTTCTTCGCTGCGGCCCGCCAGTTGGCGTCTAACCCCGTCACCGCCGCAATGGACCCCGTGGGAGGCATGGACCTCGACGACGTACTGGAGGCCCGTCGAGTGTGGTCTCAGGAGATTCCTGAGCTGTCCACGCACATTGGTGCCGCCTACGGTCGTTCCGCCACCGGAGTCGCTGTCGCCCTCTACGAAGACGCCGGCATCAACCTTCCATCCCAGTCGGTCCCGGCCGGCGCCAATCTGGCTGTCGCCCCGGGCGCGCTTGTCCCCCGCACGTCGCTCCCGCTCAACGCCCGGCTCGCTCTCGATGTTCGTGCCCGGGATCATCTCGCCGCCGCCACGAATCGTCTCGTCAACGTCGGCGACGGCATGTGGATGGATGTCCGCTCCGAACTGGTCAAGGGGTTCACCGCTGGCGAGGGGATCGAGGACATCAAGCAACGACTCCTCGGTCAGTCACAAATCAACCAGCGGCGCGCAAGGACGATCGCCCGCACCGAAGTTGTGTCGGCGTCGAATGCGGGGGCGATGGCCGGCGCCCGTGCCATTCCCGAGTTGGCTCCGGAAACCAAGACGTGGCTCGCCACCACCGACGCCCGCACCCGCCCAACCCACATCGAGGCTGATGGGCAGACCGTCCCCATCGACGACATGTTCAACGTCGGCGGCGCAATGATGGAGTACCCGGGCGGCCCCGGCCCGGCGGCCGAAGTGATAAATTGCCGTTGCGTAAGCGGGGTTACTGTCGTGGAGGCGGAAGGGGTGTCAGCAATTCTGCGTCGCTGGTATGCGGGTCCAATGGTCCGACTCACGACTCCACTCGGCGAACTGGTGGTCACGCCCAACCACCCCGTGGCAACGCCGGTCGGCTGGTGCCAGGCCGACGCGCTCAATGAAGGCGGCTATGTCCTCGGCGTGTTTCGCTCCGATCACCAAACGCTTGCGGTGCCACAGGTAGACGACGTGATATCCAGCATCGAACAGGTTTGGGAGACGTTGAATCTCCAAGCGGTCGCTCAACGGATGGGCCGGGCGGAGGTGGATTTCTACGGCCACATTCCCGACGGCGATGTCGATGTTGCGGCGACCAACCTGGACTTGCCTCTCCACGTCGTACCCAAGCCAATCGCCGAGCAGATAGGCGACCACGGCTTCGCCAGCGCCCATCGACAGGTGAGCGTTCCGGGTGACTCGTCCCGCCAACTCGTCATCTCTCATCCGCAACACATTCGCTGCCGATCTGCCGCGGGGCTCGATTCCGGCGTCGAGCAGGATGGCCCGGATCACCTGTCGCGAATGGCCGAACGCCGCGGCGAGGGCATTCTCGCTCTCTCCGGTCTCGTAGCGGCGGAGGACTTCGCTGGCGATGCTGGCTCGCCGGTTACGACGCGCCATGCGCAGTCCATCGCTGTGGCTGCGCACGACTCCGGCTCGGCACATGATCCCGTACACGCGGTTCATAGAGAGTCCGTCGGCCCGAATCACGTCTTCGAGGCTGGCTCCATCCCGGTACATCTGGATCAGGTGAGCTTCATCAACGACTGGAGCGGCCACGTCTACGACCTTTCTGCCCGAACGGGATGGTTCATCGCAAACGGAATTATAGTTCGGAACTGCACCGTCATCTTCTCCGACCCTGCCCCCGAGGTGACCCGGCCGGCCCGTGCCACTCGATCCAGCGCCACCGCTGAACGTCGAACCCGGTTCGCCGCCGCCCACGGCGTCTCCCCCGAACAACTCTCTGCGTCTCTGCCCGACGTCAACGTTCTCCGGGCTCGGGTCCGTGCCGAAGCCGCTTCCATCCAAGCTGACTCACTTGGCTGGCTCAATCAAGCCGACGCCTTCCACATCCGCCGTCCCCGCCTGGCCACTGGCTCGGGCGGCGAATACGACTGGTACAAGGCGAAGGTTTCCGGTTGGGAACGAAACCGGTTGGCGTCCCGCTGGTTCTCCGATCGTGCCACCGACGCCCCCGACGTCGTCATGCAACGCGCCCAAGCGGCCGGCGTGTTCAACGGCACCACTGTCGACGAGTTCATGGACGAGTGGCTCTACCACACTCGCCGCGCCGATATCGCCGGCTCGATCCGTTCCGGTCGCATCCCCAATCCCAACCGATTCGGCGGGATGACCGCCTCCGATGTCTCGTCCGTGTTGGAGCAGGACGGGTATGACTTGCTTCGGATTGTCGGTGTCGACGCCGAGGACGCCGCCGGCTACCTCGCCGCACATCAATCCGAGCAGCACGCGGATCGGGCGTACTCGCTGCTGCGTGGAGCGACCGAAGCGGATGATCCTCCGTGGCGGATGTCGTTCCAGGCATGGGAACGTGAGGTGCGGGAACTGGAAGAGGTGATCGCCGAGGGGTCGGTCGGTGGGCAAGGAACCAGCGCGGCTGCTGTCCGCTACAGCGAACTGGTCCCTGAGGCCATTGATCGCGGCCAGGATTTCGAGGTGTTGTATGCTGAAGTCGTGGAAGTGGCTCGGGTTGCTGGCATGGACGTCGCTGATTGGGCGGTGATCCCGTGGGCCGCGTGATCCCGATCGGCCGGCTTGTGCCCGACGATGGTTCGGTCGCCGCGGTCGGGTTCTGCCCCACATGCCTCGCCGCGGTCGGGGCACGCTGCATCGAGGATGGCGTCTATCACGACGCCCACGTTCATCTCACCAGGACGAACCTCGTCCGTGATGGCGTTCCTTGGGGTGGACGATGAGGGGCAACGGGCCGGCGCAACCTGACGTGGTGATCGCCGAGGTGCGCCGCATGTTGGGTTGGGAGCCGTTGCTGCCGGCCACCCCACATCCCGCCGAAGTCATCCCTCCCGATGCGCCAGCGAACCCCAGCGAGACGGCACGTTTGCTCCGCAGTTTGAAATAGGGGTTTACTTCCGTGGTCCCCGGGTGTATAACTGGGGTTATGACCACCACCCCGGTCCCGTCCGCCCGCCGCTGCGAAGTCGGCGACACCATCCCCGGCCACGGCGTCGTAGTCGCCATCTCCCTCACTGCGTACCAAGTCCGTCCCGGCGCAGTGGACCTGTCCGACGCCCTGCTCGGTGGCGCTGCGTGCTACTGGGTTCCGTTCTACGGTCCCAACGGCGTCGACACGCCCACCCCGGTTGAGGGTCTCGTCACCTTCGCCGACGGCTCCCGCTACGGCGGTGCCCGATGAACGTCCGTGCCCGGTTCGCCGTGACGTTCGCGTTCGGTGCATTCGCTGTCCTCCAACACTACGAAGGTGTCGGGCTCGGCCTCTGGTACGCAGTCGGCATGACCGCCGCAGCGTTCGTCACCGTCTCCATCATCGACGCCGTCATCTGGATCTGGCGGCACCGCGGCGAATGGGCCGACTCACTCACCGACGCCGAAGAGTCCTACCCCGATCCTCACGACACTCCCCAGAGGCCGCTATGAAACGCTTCCTGCTCGCCCTCGTGGCCGGCGCCACGTTCGCCACTGCCGGTACTGTTCAAGCAGTGCCCGCCATCGACCCCGCTCCCGACCGCACCACCGTCCTGTCCGACAAGGCCGGCGCCACCCCGTACCGTGTCGTCGGTTCCGGCGACTCTATCCTCGAACTGGTCCTCCGCAACGATCTGCTCGATCCGTGGCCGACGCTCGCTGACCGTTGGATCATCTCTGAGCCGTGTCGTGCGCCGTGGTTGTCCGGCTGCGACAACCGTGCGTCCACCGTCACCGAAGTCACCTGGCTCATGGGCTCCGTGTCGCCCGGTGGGTTCGTCGTCGTTCAAGACGGCGGCATCGGCGACAAGAACGGGCTTGCCACCACCCTCGACAAGTGGCGCCAGTTCGTGCAGGCCGTCATCAACGTCGTCCCCAACGACCGCACCATCGTGTTCGTGTTGCCGGCGTCGTCTCAGGCCGGGACGTTCACTGTCTCAGGCCACGCGCCGGGCTCGACGGCCCGTCAGATCATGGCGGACCGCGGGTCGGCGGCTCGGGGCGTGTTCGCTGCCAACCCGGCTCAACCGGTCCGGTACATCGACTGGTTTGCGATGACGACCGGCAATCCGGCGTTGCTGGCGGCCGATGGGTTGCATCCGTCGGTGCGTCCGGCTGACACGACGAATTCTGGTGCGCATGCGCTCGCCCGTCAGCTCGCCTGGCAGACCCGATGATCATCTCGTGGATCGCCGTATGTGTCGCGCCGCAATGTGCGCACGGTTCCGTCGTGTTCGTCCGTCGTGGCGGTCCCGACCCCGCGTCGGCATCGAAGGCGCAGATGCTCCGCAATCGGTGGGCTCGGCTGCATCGCCGCCACCTGCATCATCGGGTGCTCTGCTACCAGCGTCCCGCCCGTCCCCGCACCGACTACCCCCAAGAATAATAGGGGTTTACTTCGGGTCGGTGGTTCTGTATAATTGGGGTTATGACCACCACCCTGATTCCAGCGACCGACAAGCAGGTCGCCTTCGCTACCCGCCTCGCCGCCGAGCGCAACGTCACCGTCGCCCTCGACGCCCTCTCCAAGTCCGAAGCCTCCGCCCTCATCACCAGGCTCCTCGCCGTCAAGCCCTCGGTTGCTGCTCCCGCCGCCAACAATCAGTCCGCCGAGCCCGGCGTGTACGTCCTGCCCGACGGCTCCATCGTCAAGGTCCAGCCCAACAAGGCCAAGACCAACGTCTACGCCCTCCGCTGGACCGTCATCGGCGGTGAGCGTCTCGTCGACGCCACTGAGGGGCGGGTGCACGGTGAGTGGACCTACGAGTCCGGTCTCATCCGCACCGTCGTCGGCGCCCGCAAGATGACCCTCGACGAGGCCAAGGCGTTCATCCTCCGCTACGGTCAGTGCGTCCGCTGCTCCCGCCACCTCAAGGCGGCCGAGTCCGTCGAGCGGGGCATCGGCCCGGTCTGCGTCCAGTACTTCTCGTTCGGCTGACAGTTCGCTCGCTGCGCCCGGTCCGCCTCCGGGGGCAGCGGCGCGTCTAGGGGTCCACCTGTCTGCCGGGAGACCGTGAGTACGCTCTCCGTGCATGCCGTGGCACACCCAAGCCAACCACCCCGACTGTCCCCCTGATCGCCCCTGGGCGGTCGTAAAGGACGACGACGGCGAAGTCGAGGGATGCCACGCCAACGAGGATGACGCCAACGATCAAGTCGCCGCGCTCTACGCCAACGACGAGGATGAAGCCGCGGCTGATCCGGTGCTCACCGCCGTGTACGAGGCGTGGCAGAGCGCCGAGGCCAACCCGACGGCCGAAGGTGCTCCCGGTGGGGAGGGTGAGTCGTTCGATGCTGCCGAATGGGACGGGTCCCGCTACTCCAAGGGTTACTGGCGTGGCGTGCTCGCTGTCGAAACGGTGGAGACGGGGGACTCTGTTCGTCGTGAGTTCGCCGAAGGTGCGTTGACGTGGCGTGAGCCTCCGTTGTCGATCTACTGGCAGGACCGCACCGCGCCTGGGCATGATGACGCGCTGATCGTTGCTCGGGCTGATGAGGTGGTCCGCTCCGAATTGGCCCTCGCCGACGGTCGTCGGGTGCCGGCGATTCTCGGTCGCGGCCAGTTCGACATGGAGTCCGAAGAGGGCCGCCGGGTGCACCGCATGATCGGCCAGCGCTACCTCCGGGGCATCTCCGTCACCATCGACGAAACGCAAGACGCCGACGTCGATCTGATCTTCCCCGAGGGTTCCGGCGAAGCCGAACACGGCGAGGAAGGCGACATGCTCATCGATCTGCTCGTCGAACCGGAGAAGATGCTCATCCGCAAGGGTCGCGTCATGGACGGCTGCCTCACCGGTCAACCGGCGCTGCCCGAAGCCGAGGTCGAGCTCGTCCCCGACGACGAGTACCAGACCGTCGAGCCTGTCGATGTCGGTGGTGAGCCTGACGTCGAAGTGGTGGGCATGTTGTCGTCGTTCAGTGTTGTCGCGCCGCACGAGGCTCGCACGGTGGCCGGGACGTGGAACGCGTCCGGTCATGCTGGCCGGCTGCCGGAGAAGCTCGATGCCGATGTCGCTCGTGCCGCCTACGCCTGGATCGACGGTGGCGCCATCGACGACGGGGTGGTGGATCGGTCCGCCTGTAAGTTCCTGCACCACAACGTGTCGATGGCTGGTCGGCCGGGCGCGGCGAACCTGACGGCGTGCGCCGCCGGCATCGCCCGCCTCAACGGCGCTCACGGCGGTGTCGACATCCCGCCCGATCAGCGTGAAGGCGTCTGGGGTCACCTCGCTTCCCATCTGCGTGACGGCGGGCAGGAGCCGCCCGAGTTGATGGCGGTCGAAGGTGCCGAGTCGTTCGCCGCTGTCACCGAAGCGTTCGAGCCGCCCAAGGGGCTCGTGGTGGTGGTGCGTCCGGCCGACCCGGGGGTGGTCGTAGTTGACGGTGGTCTCCCCGAGGATGAGCTGCACGTCACGCTCGGCTACTACGGGCCGGCCGACGAAGCCCCGCCGGAGACGGTCGAGGCGTTGCACGAGTGGGCCGCTGAGCGCGCTGAGTGGAGCGCTGACGCTCGGGTGGGGGGTGTGGGCCGGATCGGCGATGACGAGCCTCCTGCGACCGTCTACCTCATCGAGTCGGCCGAACTGGGCGACCTTCGCCGTGATCTGGAAGCGGTCGCTCCACCCGACTCAACCCATCCGCATTTCACGCCGCACGTCACCCTCGGCTACGGCATCGACTGGCCGGAAGCCAAGCCGCCGTCGGTGGCGTTGTCGGGTGTCGAGTTGTGGGTCGCGGGCGAACGCTTCCGGGGCGGTGAGTCGTTGACGGCGTCAATGGGGCCGCCGGTCAAGCCTCCGGTGGAGTGGACCCGCAACCCGCAGTTGAAGGGGCCGACCCCACCGACGTACAAGGCGAACGGGCGTTGCTGGGGCCACCTCGCCGTCTGGGGTGTCTGCCACACGTCGTTCATGCCGAAGGTCTGCGTCACCCCGCCCCGCCAAGGTGACTACGCCGGGTTCCGTACCGGCACCCTCCACTGCAAGGGCGGTGAGGAGGTTGCTGTCGGCCAGATCACGCTCGGCGCGTTGCATGCGCCGGCTGCGCTCGGGTTCGCCCCCGCCGTCCACCACTACGAGCACGCCGGTCATGCCGTTGCCGATGTCGCTGTAGGCGAGGACGACTACGGCATCTGGTTCGCTGGGGCGCTCCGTCCCGACACAACCGATCGTCAGCTCCGTGTCCTGAACGCCTCCGGTGTCTCAGGGGACTGGCGTAAGACGCGCACCGGTCGGTGGCGGCTGGCCGGTGCGTTGGTCGTCAACGTGCCCGGGTTCCCGGTGCCTCGCACCCAAACCCACGTCCGTGACGGTGAGCAGACGTCGCTCGTGGCCGCGGGCGTGCTGGTGCCGCCCCCGTCGACGCCTCGCAACGTCGTCGACTTCTCGAACGTGGTCGAGGGGATCGCTCGCCGTGTCGGGCTTGACCATCCGTCGCGTCGGGCGGCGACGCGTGCCCGTGCCGAAGCTGCGTGGTCTAGGATCATCAAGGGACCAGGAGGTTCATGAGATGGGTTGTGGATGCGGGAAGAACCGTCAAGTGGTGACGTCGGCTCAGGCCGAGGCGCAACGGTTGTCGGCGGTGGCTCAGGCTGAGTCGGTGGTGCGTGCCGCTGAGGCCAGGATCGCTGCGGATGCTCGTGCTCGGTCCGATGCGCTCGCGGCCCGCATGAATCTGGAGACGGCCAAGGCGTCATCCGGCGAGCATCCGGGCTGATCGGTGACCCATCCGATCGACGCCATTCCCGACAGCGGCTACGCCAAGATCGACGGCGAATGGTACGTCCGTCCTCCGGGCTGTCCGTTCGCTGCATCCATTCGGGACCATGTGGTCATCGAGCATGAGGACGGCACCATCACCGTGTCACCCTCGATCCTCTACGAGGCACCCCACTACCCGCGGTCTGATGGAAGCACCGGCTATTCGTTCCACGGGTTCCTTGAACGTGGTGTCTGGCGGGGCGCCTGATCAGGTTCGCCCAGCTCCCGGAGTTCTTTCACCCAATCGAGAAATAGGGGTTTACTTCCCGGTCGCCGTGCCCTATAATTGGGGTTATTGAGGATAACAAAGGGGAGCACCCCCCGGAACCTCCGAGAAGCATGGCCAGACGAATGGAGCTGGCTACCGGACCCGACTGAACTGGGCGGCTCGTAACGGACAGCGGCCGGGTTAGCGCCTGGTCAGTGAGGACGCCGGACTAAGTTTCCCCTCGGGGGTATGTCGCCGGGAAGCGCTCACGCCGGAGGACCCCCGGCCGCTGAGCCGAGCATGATGTGGCGATTCCCCGTCGCCTGGCAGGCCCTCCGGCACCCCCAGCCGGAGGGCCTGCTCGCGTCTAGCCCCTCTGCCTCCGTTTGCATCTACTCCCCGGTCCGTTCACCATGCGTACAGGACCAGGGGGTCCGCGAGCCGGAGGTACACAATGAGCGCCCACTACAAGCACAGCGGTCCGTTCGCTTTCGAGGCAACCGATGCCGGCGACGAGACCAACGACGAAATCCTCGTCCCCGAGGACCTCACCGAGCTTCCGGCTGAGGACCTCAACGAGGAGCAGGAGGGGTCGCTGGCGTTCCGCCTCGTCGACGCGTTGAAGGCGCTCTACGAAGATGAGGATGCCCGATCCGACCCTGAGCGTGTAGTGCAGATGGAGGATCTCGCCGAAGGCATCGAGCGTGTCCGTGCCGAATCGGAACGTCGTGCAGGTGAGCGGTTGGCCGCCCAAGAGCGTGCCGACAACGCCATGAACCGTGTCCTCGGCCAGTCCCCCGAGGAAGGTGAAGGCGACGGGGAGGGTGAAGGCGACGGTGAAGGGGCCGGCGAGGGTGCCGACGCGACCGTCACCGAGCTGCCGGCGCCGCCTCCCGCGGCCACCGCCGACGCTCCCGACGTCGCCATCGCCGCGTCGGCGTCTCAGCGTGGCACCGAGCCTGCCCGTGTGAAGCCTCTCCGCATCAACGTGTCGATGGCCGAAATCCGCGCTCGTGCTCCCAAGCCCGACCTCGCTCCGGCGCTCGCCATCACCGCCGCCGCGGACGTGCCCCGGGTCCAGGCCGGCAAGGTGTTCGCCGACGTCGAGGAACTGTCGTATGCCTTCCACGAGCGTGCGAAGTCGACGCCCATCTCTTCGACCGGCAACCCGAACGGGCCGAAGGTCGCCACCATCACCAACCAGTTCGAGCATGTCCTGAACATCGACTCGACTCCGCAGCACGTCGAAGAGGTGTTCAAGGCCCTCACCGACGTCGATTCGCTCGTGGCCGGTGGCGGCTGGTGTGCTCCGTCCGAGGTGACCTACGATTTCTTCGACCTCACCTGTGAGGACGGCGAGATCGACCTGCCCACGGTCGGCATCGAGCGTGGCGGGCTCCGCTGGCCGACGTCGCCATCGATGGCCGACGTGTTCACCGGCACCTTCACGTCCGGCACGAATCCGTGGCTGTGGACGGAGACCGACGACATCCTCACCGTCACCGGCTCGACCAACAAGCCGTGTGTCCGGGTGCCATGCCCGGCGTTCAACGATGCCCGGCTGGAGTGCTACGGCATCTGCCTCACCGCCGGCAACCTGACCGACGCCGCCTACCCGGAAGCGACCCGGCACCAGGCCGGTCTGCTCCGTTCGGCCCACTACCACGCGATGAACCAGCGGTACATCGCGGCGGTGGTCGCGCTGTCCACTCCGGTGGTGACGGGCGGGTTCATCGGGTCTCCCGGTGAGACGTTCGCCCCCGACCTGCTCACGGCGGCCGGTTGGGCGGCGGTCGACTACCGCACCCGGGTCGGCATGTGCCAGGAGTCGATCCTGGAGATGGTCCTGCCGATCTGGGCTCGTGAGGCGTTCCGCGCCGACCTCGCCCGCAAGAACGGGCTCGATCTGTTCGCCGTGACGAACGCTCAGATCGACGCCTACTTCGACGTCCGGTCCGTCCGTGTCCAGTACGTCAACGACTGGCAGGTGCGTGGCGCCAACCAGCCTGGCGGGTCGACGCCGACGGTGGACTTCCCGGCGACGGTCCAGTTCCTCATCTACGCCGCCGGCACGTTCATCCGTGGCAACGGCCTCGTGCTCGACCTCGGTGTCGTCCGGGACTCGGTCCTCAACGCCGAGAACGACCACACGGCGCTGTGGACGGAGGAGTGCCACCTGATCGCTCAGAAGGGTGTCCTGTCCCGTCTGTACACGATCGGTGTCTGCGCTTCCGGCCGTTCCGGTCTCGCCAACCTGACCTGCATGTAGGCCGGGTGTTCAAGGTCCTGACGGGGAATCAGCGAGGAGGGAGGTGAGCGGCGATGCCGATTGATCTTGCCAAGAGGTCTGTAGCGGCTTCGCCGTTCGCCCCCCACCGATTCGGGCTGTTGTCCGTCGCCGATCAGCCGCCCACCCCCGACACGTACTGGCGGTTGGGGATCCAGACCCAACCGAACCCGTGCGATGAAGCCGGGTCGACGGTTGATCGTTGCCCGGTGGTCTCGTCGTCCGGTCCCAAGTCGGCCACGTCTGATGGGTTCCCGTCGTGGGGTGCCGATCCGTTCACGGTGTTCGCTCAGATTCCGTGCTCGCCGGCTGGGTCGTGGGAAGCGATCGAGCAGCGCACCGTCGACGCGTTGACTCACGGTGAGGGGCGTGCGGTCGAGCGGTTCGTGTGGACTGGCGCCACGACGGTGACCGGGGCCTCCGTCAATCCGCATCTCGCCGAGGACGCCATCGAGTTCGACTCTGCCGGCAACATCGTGCAGACCGCCGCCACCGTGGTCACTGGCGCCCCGGCGGGGACGGTCGGCGCGCTGTCCGCGTTGGAGGGGGCGCTGGGGGAGTGCTACGGCGGTGAAGGTGTCATCCACGTCCCGATGGCCGCCATCCCGTTCCTCGCCGACCATGCGCAACTCGTCCGTGACGGTGATCGGTTGCGCACCTGGAACGGCAACCGGGTCGCGGTGTACGCCTCCAACAATCGCCACGGGCCGACCGGAGCCGTCCCTGCCGCTGGCACCTTCTGGTGGTACGCCACTGGTGCCGTGTCCCTCCGTCGTTCTCAGGTCGAGCGGGCGTCGTCGGTCGCCGAGGCTCTCGACCGTTCCAACAACACTCAGCTCTACATCGCTGAACGGACCTACGTCGTCAACTGGGACTGCTGCCACCTCGCTGTCCAGGTGACCCCGAACTAAGGAGAGACCCAATGGCATCTCAGTGCTTCACCCCGATCAAGGCCGAAGTGGCCCGCGTCGTCAAGCTCGACGTGTGCGGCAACCCCGTCACCGGAGCTTCGTCGGCGGTCGCCGTGTTCGACGGGTTCACCCAAATCAGTCCTTCCCCCGAGTATGAGGAGGGTGAGGAGTTCCTCACCAAGAAGGCCAACGGTCAGCCCTGCGTCAACCAGAAGGACCCCAACTTCTTGAAGCGTGTCGGCCTGGAAATCACGTTCTGCAACCTCGAC
>Ga0193738_1000313_pt1 | contig 29449 bp, 25 predicted proteins | sample L2a1metaG_FD_144927 | JGI IMG/M metagenome (GOLD analysis project Ga0193738, IMG submission 144927) | Soil microbial communities from a riparian zone of the East river system, Colorado, United States - L2a1 | ecosystem: Environmental > Terrestrial > Soil > Riparian zone | place: USA: East River... | reverse complement strand
ATTTTGTAATTTCACCAAAAGGCACTCGATTTGTCGTGGTCACGGTTAGTTAGGCATTATGTTGTTGATGGACCTATGCAGCAATTGAGGTTTTGTTAGTATTCCCCGCATACCCAAATACTATAATAACCATGGCCAAACTTCTTACGATTTCGATCCCTACCTACAACAGGGCCTCGATGCTTGACGCTCAGCTTAATTGGCTCTCCGCAGAGTTGGAAGGCTTTGAAGACGAATGCGACATTGTCGTAAGTGACAATTGTTCTAACGACAGCACGGCTGACGTTATAGCCAACTGGCGCCGTCGTTTTGAAGGAAGAATTTCTTTCACGACCAATCGAAATGATCACAACATTGGTCCCATGGCCAACATCGTGTATTGCATCGGACAAGCAACAAGCAAGTTTGTATGGTCGCTTGGCGACGATGATGCTATCGAGCGGGGCGCTATCCAATACATCGTTGGTAAAGTCAAAGAACACGCGCATTTGTCACTTATCTTGTTGAATGGCTATGGCCGCGATGTGAATACTAACAAGATTTTGCAAGAACGGTGGTTTGACAACACTACTGATAAGCTCAGCATAGACGGCGCTTCTGAGTTTGAAACATTTCTTGAGCACCACATGGGAGGCGTGCTTTTTATTTCATCAGCCGTTTATCGAACCGACCTGGTTCATCAGGCATTCGCAGTGTGGCCGGATAGTGCGAACAACATGGCGTCGCAGGCGTTTTGGGTTGCCTATTGCGCCGCGCGTGGTTCTTTCATTGTGACCTCAACGTTGTTCACGGAGTGTGCAATGGGCATTGGCTTTACAGATAAAGACCCGAAATGGACTTTAACTATTGCCTATCGGGCAATTCCGGAAGTATACATCCGTCTGATGAGATCCGGCTACTCACGGCGCTTTTGTTTCAACATGATGCTGCACAACGTAAAAAGTTTTTCAATGTGGAGGGTGATGGCTGGAGGCATTAGGAGGTGGCCCCTTTTCGCGACGCGTGGACTGGTATATTATATCCGGGGTCTGATCGTCGGCGCTATTCTTTTTCTTTGTAGAGACAACAAGGAAATTATCGACGACATTTCGAACTTAGTCTGAGAGGTGGACGCACGTCGGCTGCGATTGGTTTTCACAAGATTTCGCGTTTGAAATATTCTAATTTTGACTAATTTCGGAGGGCTTTTTGGAATGCATTGGCGTTATCCATGCGTTCGAATTTATGCTTTTGTGGCTCGTATTTTTTGATTCTAACTAAACACGGAACCTTCATGGAACTACGAAAGGAGCATCTACTTAACGAGGAAACTATATACATCACGACGTACAATGAGAAAGCTTCATACTTTCGGGGCCGTATCATCGATGGCACAATTTCCATTGAGATGAAGCTCGCGGAGACGTTGTCTTGCTTCTTTAACCACGACGAGATTAAGCAAAAGTTCATCCTTAGTTCTGTATTCACCAACGCCGGCCTGAGCTTTGCTTCAAAGTCGCACATTCTAATGGAGGTCCTGTTTCAGTTTTTCCCACAGCTACTTCAACTTTTTCCTACGATCACAGAAGAAATCAATTCACTTATACGACTGCGCACCGTCATCGACCATTCAATGACGGACACTTCTAATGATTTCATCAGACACCGCCATAACGATCGCGTACAGCTTATTTACTTTGCTGATGGGCAACGCAAGCAGATGTCAATGACTGATGCGGAATTCAACGGTCACATCAGATCCATCTCCGTGGTACTTGTATCGCTCGATAACATCAAGTCGAGTATGCGCCTGAATTAGGCGACTTATTGACTCTTACAAAATGCGGAAATCAAGCCTGTTCAAATACTACAATAACTTATAACTGTAGGGATATACTCATCTATCAAAAAAAGCGATAAGTAACGTCGTGCTACGTTTTTGAAAAAATCGTAGAACCAGGTTGGTGTGATGTATTTGATCTTGCCCTTAAGCCTGGTAAGCGGAGTTGTCGAATATTTTAGAAATACTTCTTCATCGATTGCTCGATCACGCATCATAAACTGGGGATGGTTCAATGGGAATTGCATCTTCTCATACTTCATCTCGTTCCACTGAGATCCGTCAGTTGTGTTGGTGGCCTCGTCGTCAAAGCCAAGATTGATAACCATGTTCCTTGTGGGAACTGCCACGAGTCCTGAATTTATCTTTCTCGCAAACCCCCATTGCACGCTCCACCAGGTGACGCCATCGTTTTCATAGTAAGAACGATTTAGCATGACCTCCATATAATACCGTTCGTAGATAGAAGTGTAATTACTGGTGAGTAATCCTTTTTCCATGACCTCTGGGAAGCATGTCATAGAGTAATCAAAATGTTTCCAGGCACGCTTCCACGTCGCCCATCCCCAGACATAATCACCCCAATCTGAAAAGAAATACGAGTATGGCGAATCTCTCGTAAACCGATTTGAATACGATGTTCCAGCAATGTGCATTACGCGAGTATCATTTCTATAGTGCGCCAGCATTTCGGCACAAAAGTCGAAAAACTCAGGCGAAGGTTTGGTGTCATCTTCAAGGATGATGCCTTCCTCGACGTGGTCAAAGAACCACGTGATTGCTTCCGATACAGCTCTCCCACATCCAAGGTGTTGGTCACGAAACAGTGTCTTCACTTCACAGTCCCAATCCACGTTCGACACGACCTCTCTTGTAGCCTGGCACCTTTCTTTTTCACCTATTCTATCTTTCCTGGCAGCATCTGCCGCAATAAAAAGCCGTCGTGGTTTGGCTTTCCGTATCTCTTCAAAAACAATTTTTGTGGTTGAGGGACGGCCAAAGACTAAAAACAATATGGGAGGGGTCTGATGAGTCATCGTTGTTTCTTATGTTTATATCATGGCTTTGTTGATTGTTAAGTCGAATATGTTCATTATAATTTCGTCGTGAAACTCAAAGGCTCGCCCGCCCGACCTTCTTGAAGAAATCGTAAAACCATGTTGGAGTGATATACTTTATCCTGCCTCTCAGCCGGGACAAAGGTGTAGTAGAATATTTCCGGAACATTTCATCGTCGATGATTCTATCGCGCATCACAAACTCGGGATGTTTTAACGGGAACTCCATCCTCTCAATTTTCATTTTAGCAAATTGTGAACCATCCGTTGTGTTGGTGGCGTCGCTCCCAAAACCCAGATTGATGACCAGGTTTTTCGTTGGTACTGCAACCAATCCGGAATTGATCTTCCTGGCGAATCCCCATTGAATATCCCACCAGGTTACTTTATCATTTTCATAATACGCACGGTGCAACAAATGCTCCATGTAATACTGTTCGTAGATTGAAGTGTAGTTATGTATAAGTAGCCCTTTTTCCACAATCTCAGGGTAACGCGTCATGGAATAGTCGTAGAGCTTCCAAGCGCGTTTCCAGGTTGCCCACCCCCAGATGTGATCCCAATCGGAAAAGAAATAGGAATATTTTGAGTTCCTGGTAAACTTATTCGACAAACAAGCCCCGGCTACTTCCATCACACGGTCGTCGTTGCGATAATACTCGAGCATTTCACCACAAAACCTGAAGAAATCCGGGCAGGGTTTGGTATCGTCTTCAAGTATGATTCCTTCTTCAACGTGTTCGAAGAACCACGTGATAGCACTGGAAATTGCAGGACCACATCCGAGATTTTCGTCGCGCAAAAGAGTTTTTAATTCACAATCCCAATCCACCTTCGAGATAATTGCACGCGCGGCATCACATCTCTCTTTCTCACCGGGTTTATTTTTCCTCGGACCATCTGCGGCGATGAATAGTTTGCTCGGCTTTGCTTTTCGAATCTCTTCAAAAACAAGTTCGGTTGTTGAAGGTCTACTAAATATTAAGAATAATACTGGTGGAATTTCCTGAGTCATTTATCAACATGAGTAATAAATACATTGCATCTGCGTATCAAGAATTTAAAAATACCAAACAAGTTCAAAACAACAACAAAAATCCGTTTAGCGGGCATTGAGTTAATTAACAATGTGGTATCTGTGAAAGATTTTAAGGGCTAATCACTGATGTACAGGGCATTATGTGACCACAAACAGTACTATTTTACGAGCTGCAGCCAACTCTTGCATGTAGAATGTTGATCAACGGTCACTTCATAAAAGTATGTACCGGCCGCAAGCCCCTCTCCTCTCCAGTCATATTGGTAATCGTCACTATGGAACACTTCTTCACCCCATCGATTATAAATAATAACGGACGTTTTGAAACCGTAGTCGGCTGGCGTTGTTCCCGGGGTATTTCCGTATTGTATGGTAAACTTATCATTAGTGCTATCATCGTTGCCTGGAGTTATAATGTTTGGAATAAGAAGGGTGAAGATCGGAACGGAAACCACCGTTTCACTAACACAAAATTCACGCACGCCAACAAGTTTCACATTGTACAACCCGTCATTCTCGTAGGTATGGTAAACCTCGGTATTATCCGAAGAAGCGCCATCTCCAAAATCAAAAAATAAACGATCGTTTTCGCGTAGACTATCCGTTGAATTCAACACTCCTACTTGTGGACGGTTAATACATTCTGCCGTCCGGTCAACTTCGAATTCTGGCCGGATGATTGGAATTACATTGAGCTGTACGGTGTCTTTTTGTAAACATCCGGATCTTTCGATTACAGTCACGAAGTATCTTGTTGTATCCTCAGGGTTCACAATGGGATTTGCGAATGTAGAAGTAAATGTGCTGTCTTCACTTATCCACGAGTACCACGCTCCACCGCTGGCATGCAACGTGTAGGGAGCGTCCTCACACATGTCATCGTCGTCTTGCACTTCCGATTCCGCTAGAAAAACATCCACCTTGATCGACACTGAGTCCTTAACCTTACAAGTCCCTTTGTCAATTGCCTTAAGCGACACGGTGTAACGACCGGTAGCAAGGTATTGATGTACAATGAAAGCGGTGTCTACCTTTGTGAGTTTGGTTCCGTCGCCCATATCCCATTCATATGTTTCCCCACCGGTGCTCAGGTTTTGAAATACGATCTTGTCGGGCATGCACACTTTGCTTAGCCCAGGCAGATCAAATCGGGTTGAATTGGACTGAAGTCGCGCTTTAAGAGAAGAAAGGTCAAACTTAAAAGCGGCATTATTGCAATTGTCGCTGTTATTGGAAGCAGACCATGCGCCCGCGGTGGTAGGAAAGTCGGAATACGAAGGACTAAAAGGAGATGTTCTACAACCCGAACAAACAGCATGATATACAATGCCACTCTTATCGAAACGGCTTGTCCCTCCATCCACATGGGTGTTTGATTGAGTGCCGCCCAGATAGGTACCGTATAAAAACTGTGAACCGTCATCCGTGAGCACCATGAAATAAAAATCCGAACCGCTCGTCGTTTTTTGAAATGCATCATCGGTGATGGGCATACCGATTGTATTGCTTTGCCAATGTAGCGTTCCAATGTTTACTCCCCCACCCCAGCCTGAGAGATAGAGGTTATTGCACTCATTGACCAGAAAAGCTGTGGGTGAAATATCAGGTATCCCCGAACCCGATCCAATAACTGTAGAAAAGATCAGAGTATTAAGAGAGCTACTAAATTTCTGAATGAACTGTCCGCTGTTCGGATTACTGTAGACTCCAGGCGTGACTGGGAAATCTCCGGAAGTCTGTCCATACACGTATACTTCGCCGGATTCATTAAGATCGACGAAGTATACTTGATCGAATGATTCTGTACCGGTAAACGTTACGTTGTAAAGATTATCACCTGAGTTACTCATTTTTGCAATCCAGCCGTCCGCGCCGCCGGCGATCGCCGGTTGATATGTTCCACTCGTAGTGGGGAAATTGCTGCTGGTGGTCCCGCCTGCCAGGTAGATGTTTTTTGATTGGTCGATCTTTATGGATAACGCAGCATCGCTTCCAGACCCCCCCAGGTAAGTTGACCACACCAGAGTGGAAAGAGTGGGGTTGAACTTTGCTGCCACAGCGTCGATTGGTCCGCCGTTAAAGGTTAGGTCAATTCCATTGATGGCAGGAAAATTTGAAGATCCTGTTACAGAGCTTATGTAAACATTGTTGTCATCGTCAGTGATAATGTCCCCCCGTAACATGTCTCCGTAGTTTTTATCGAGCACGCCCCAATGAGGGATCATACCATCGTTCTGGTTTCCGCCGAGATAGGTGGAAGACAGGAGCCTATCTCCTTCCCTGTTGATCTTTGAAATAAAAATATCGGAGCCTTGTCTAAACGGAATAACGATGTATTCATCGTCTGCCTCAACTCCTCCATTGTAAACGCGATCAAATGCACTAACTGTGGTTGGAAAATCAGATGAACTGGTGGCACCGAGGACTAATAGCTCTTCACTGGAATTCATTACTAAACTTTCCGGCGATTCTGATTCGGTACCGCCCAGATAGGTCGCGTAGAGAAGGTGCTGGCCACTCGAATCATACTTTAAAATTCCTACATCATAGATTCCTCCATAGTACGGCTGAAATACCCCCGGTGTAGCCGGAAACTGTCCACCTAACATAGCTTCATTGGTGACTCCAGCTGAATATAGGCGCCCGTGTTCGCCAGGAGTCGCTGTACTACCCCAATTATCCGCCGTCGATCCGGAATAGGTTGAGAAAATAAGCAGAGGATCTATTACCAACTCGTAACATGGGTCATAACCTTCTGGAAATGAGAACTGTACGTGTCCATTCTTAATTACATATGTGCACGCGATAACAACCTTACTACCGTCGATATATTGAAAGGCAACTGGTTTCTTTTCTCTCATCATGGTCAACGATGCATCTGCCGTAAGATCGCCGGCGTTATCGATGCTAAGACTTTCAATGCCGTCGTAGGCGAAATCAATTAAACCGGGATTAGCTCCAGGCGCTACGATGAAATCGTATTTCACATTTGATCCTTCAGAATAAACCTTCAAGTCAATCCCCTCATAAAAGGATTGGTAAATAAAACCATTGTAAGCGTAGGCTCTGGATGCCCACTTGCAAGAATCGTTGCCAAGAAAATAGTTGTAATACTCCACCGACTGGCCAAACCTCATCGGTGTCGCCGCTGAGTTCGCACCATTGAATTGAACTACAACGGTGCGTCCATTAATTTTTTCTCGGTTATGTGATGACGCCTCGCCATCGGATCGGCTATGCGTACCAAGGTGAAGCTCTTCGAGTCGGCCCTCATCAATGAAGTTATAGACAAAACGTCCAGGTTGAATAAACATTCGACCCCCAGGGACGCGAGCTGAAAAGTCGACCTCATCAGGCCACTGATTTTTGTTCTCGATATATTTGATTCCGGGGTCGGGTCTGCCATGCGCGGATTCAACAAACCAGCCAAGACAACACACCAGGAATAGGGTTAAATAATTCCTGTACATCCTCACCATACTTAAAAATTTTCTCGGCTCCTCGAAGCAAGATAAGAAGATTAAACCTATTATAAAGTAGGTTAAATAGCCCTCACCTGCCTCGGCCCCACGCTATCTCAAATTGGCAGTTTACAATGTCCTCGGCTCTCTCGTCGTAGCCTTTTCAGCGAAAATAATATATTTACATGGGTAAAGTATCAACCAATGAGGCCTCAAATGCCAGTTTTCCAACGGGCCATCAATTCGGGATGCAGAAAAGGTGAAGTACAATGTTTGACACGGTTCGTGGACCGAAATCGCCTGGAAGCAGATAACTAAAGCCAGAGATTGGGAGGTGACTGGCCATCCCCCTGCAGGGGTAAAAAGTAATGAGGTACGGGTGCAAATAGAGCCCGAAAGCGATATCGTAAATGTTTCGATTGTAAATCCTGGCAGCTTAACTTGACCTTGATATCTGGCGACGTGTATAGATTTTCAGAAGGCCTCAGGACATGAAATATTTTATACCTTTATCTTTATGGAATCTGCATTGCTCGATCACGCCAGGTCTCTGGCTGGTGAAGTATTTAAAGACCCTGTCTTCGAAAAATATTTCTTTCATAACCTCAGACATACGGAAGATGTAGTGTCGGCGGTGAAAGATATCGGGATGCGGAGCGAACTCACGGCAGATGAAATGGAGATTACGCTCGTTGCCGCCTGGCTTCATGACCTTGGATATAGACATGGTGCGGAAAACCATGAAGACGCATCCGCGAGAATTGCTGAAGAATTCATGGACCGTTTGCAGATCCCGTCCAAGAAAATTAAAATAATAAGCTCGGCAATTTTATCAACCCGTTTTCCCCAACAACCTCGGACCCTCATTGAAAGGGTCTTGTGTGATGCTGACCTCTACCATCTTTCTAACAAGACCTTTGAGGAAAAAAGCAAACTTCTGCGCGAGGAGTGGAAGGCCACAGGGTTCAGAGAGATGACTGATCAGGAATGGATCCAGCACAATATGGACTTCATGGACGAGCACAGGTACCACACACCATATGGTCAGACCTTACTGGCTGAAGGAAAAAAGAAGAACATTAAACAACTCAAGAAAACATTGGAACCCGAAGTCAGCAAAAAGAAATACAGAAAGCTACAAGACGAAGTGGTCAAGCTTCAGATGAAGCTCGACAAAATGAAGGTACTAAAACCCGATCGTGGAATAGAGACCATGTTCCGGCTAACGTCCCATAATCATATCTTGCTTAGTCAAATGGTAGATAGCAAAGCGAGTATCCTGATAACAATTAACTCAATCATCCTATCGTTAGTAGTCTCTGTTCTCATTAGAAAACTTGAGGAGAATGTTTACCTTCTCTACCCTACCGTCATCCTGATTTCGGTGTGTCTGGCGACAATGGTCTTTTCAATACTGGCAAGCAGGCCCAATATCTCGTCGGGAAAATTCACCAGGGAGGATATTAAAAACAAAAGAACAAACCTCTTGTTCTTCGGGAATTTTCACGCGATGAAGTTAGAAGATTATGAGTGGGGCATGAAGGAGATGATGAAGGACGCCGATTACCTTTACGGTAGTCTTATGAAAGACATTTATTTTCTGGGTAAAGTATTAGGCAAGAAATACCGCTATCTACGGATTGCCTACAGCATTTTTATGTATGGATTTGTGCTCGCGATACTGTCGTTTATCGTGGCCTTCCAGTTATCGGCTAAGGCTGACTTCTGATCTCTTTTTAATAAAACAAAATATGCAGATACCAAGTTGGACAACTACGGTCGAGAATATTGTAATGAAGACTTCCATAACCCTGGTGTTTTGTTCTAGTGTTAAATGTAGTCTTATGACTTAAATCCCCGGTTACCCAAGTGTTTACCTGCCTTTACTTCCGATAATTGATCAAATAAGCCTTCGAATGGATTTCAGGGACAGCCTTCGAAAAGAGCACTCCAAGAATCAAACAACTAAAATTGCTGATTATGTGGGTGTTAGTAGGACTAGGTTCAAGGAATTAGTTGAGGTTTATCTCGCTGGTCCCTACAGAATTACCCAACGGGCGGCTTGGGCGCTATCTTTGTGTGTTGAGAGGCATCCAGCCCTAATTCTGCCTCACCTGGGTCGTATTTTGAAGCACGCGGCCCGTCCAGGCGTTCACGATGCGGTTAAACGAAACACGGTACGTCTACTGCAGTTTATAGAGATCCCACCCATGCACCTGGGAGCGGTGGCGGAACTGTGTTTTGGTTATCTGAATAACCGCAAGGAAGCCATAGCAGTCCGGGTCTTTTCGATAACAGTATTGAGCAAACTGGTATCCCGGGAGCCTGACCTACGCGGTGAACTCAAACTGCTAATCGTAGACGAACTACCCTATGCATCACCGGCCTTTCGGTCGCGCGGGTCAAGAACGCTCAAAGAGCTAAGCCGAATAGGATAATCATTTTTCGAATGCCCAGGACGATTGTACTCCAAATAGCTGAATGATTTATATTGGGTGCTTATGGAAAATGTAAGCAGCAACGCCCTGACCGAGCATATATGCAAGAGCTGCGGAAATGATTTTCGTGGATTGTATTGTAATGTTTGTGGCGAAAAAGTGATAGAGCCGAAAGACCGTAGTTTCCGCGTATTTCTCGGTAACATTTTGATTGCGACAACAATAGTTGACAACAAATTTGTGAAGTCGCTGTTCTTAACTGTTAGAAATCCGGGGTTCCTTTCTCGTGAATACGTCGATGGCCGAAGGGTGAAGTACATGAGGCCACTTCAAATGTTCTTTATCCTTAACCTGATTTATTTTCTTTTCCCGGTTCTTCAGATGTTCAATTCATCTCTTTACACTCAGCTCTACGTCTTGCCACACAGGCAAATCGCCAGAGAAGTTGTATCAAAAAAAGTTGGTGCTGAAGGGTTAAGTATTCAAGGATTTGAAATGATGTACAACGATAAAACAAACGGATTTGCAAAATTACTTCTCGTGTTGTTTGTAGTACTGGCTTCACTGCCACTTAGTATAATATTCAGGAAAAAGGACCGATACTTCACAGATCATCTTGCTCTTTCGGTCGAGCTAACGAGCTTCAATCTGGCTATCAATGCTATAAGCCTGTCCGTTGTGCTAATAATCACGAATAAGCTTTTCAAATGGGGCAACGTTGGTTGGGGCAACTACATGAATGATCTGACACTCACGGTAATATTCGTTGTTACTAATCTTTATTTCATTTTCATCGCCGCTCGTTTATTTTACAACCAGCGAGGGAAAAGGAGGATTTTCAAGGCATTGCTAGGCGTGTTGGGCTTATTTCTTGCGCTAGAGGTTTATAGATTCCTCCTCTTTTTTATTACAATTTGGTCGTTGTAATGGGCAGTGTTCAAATGGCCCCGAGTAACTTCTGGATTAACTCGTCAGCCTGTTTTTGCTCGTCGGCAGTCGTCAGTTCTCGGTATTGCCTAAGTAAATTCACCGCTTCTGCGAACTCGCGATTCATGGCATGAGTAAGTGCGAGATTGAAATAGCTATTGGAAAAAGTAGGTTCCAGTTCAATCGATATTTTATAGTGAGCCGTTGCCAGTGGGAAGTTTCCCAATTCACCATAAAGGTTGGCCAGGTTATAATGTGCTTCGAAGTGTCTGGGATAATTTTTTAAAGCAAGGGTGAAGTAGTCTACCGCTTTTGATTGATTCCCCTCCTGCCATTCGATGATCCCGAGGTTGCAATAAGCATCTGCCAGCGAGTCGCCTTGTTCGATGGCTTTCAGATATAATTTCCTCGCTTCTTTGCTGTCGCCCCGTTCGTCAATAAAAAGTGCTTCTTCGAAATCCGTGAGTTTGTTCAGACGTACTACCTTCCCGCCAGTAAATAAATTCAGCTGGCCCTGTTTGTCATTCCCCTGTTCTTTTTTCTTGTGAACGCGCTGGGGACCGAACTTCTCAGGTGTCTGGATGGGAAATTTTACAACCTTTGCCATTACTGCTGCAAAGTTAACAGTTAAAAGTTAACGGTGGCAGGTATCCAATCATATCAGAAGGCCCTTAGCTGGCCTTTCTTTTTGGTGCTTTTAGTTTTTCTTCTTTGGCTTTCGCTGCTTTCGTTCCTTTGGCTTTTTCCATTGGCTTCTTTGCTGCGTCGATGCTCGCCTTCAAAGCGGTCATGATATCCACGACTTTAGGGGCTTCCTCTTCAACTATTACTACTTCCTTGCCTTCTATTTTCGCATCTATAATTGTTTTCAGCGCATCGTAATAGTGGTCTTTCATTTCGATGTCGCTAAACTTTTTAGTCATCGAATCAACCAGTGTTTTTGCAAGCTTCAATTGTTCCTTGTCGGCTTTGACTTCCAACAATTGAGGGACCTCATTGATAGTCCTAACCTCGTTCGGATACCGCAGACGGTACATCACAATGCCCTTGCCGTGGGGCGCCAGTAGCAATGGTGTTTCACGATCGCGTAAAACCACTTTGCCCACAGCTATCCTGCCGGATTGTTTTAATGTCTCAGAGAGTAGTCCGTATGTCTTGGCGGCAACATCACCATCAGGGCCGATGAAGTACGGCGTTTCAAAAAGTGTCGGATGAACTTCGTCGGTATTAACAAAACCTTCTATCTCGATCACCTTTTCGCTCTTGAGCTTGACCTTTTCAAAATCTTCAGCTTCAATAATAACATACTGGCCAGATTCATATTGGTAGCCTTTGACGATATCTTCATTACGCAAGGTCTGACCCGTTACCTTATCCTTTTTCTCGTAGCTTACGGGATTGTGACCCTCTTTCGAAAGAAGGTTAAAGCTTATGGTCTGCCCCGTGTCAATAGCGTTGTAAATGCGCACTGGGATAGTAACAAGTGAAAATTGAATGTGGCCTTTCCAGATTGCTCTCATAGACGTATAGTTAAATCAAAAAATGAACCAGGCGATGCTAATTTATTGAAAATGTTTCAGTTTAAAAATCCAGAAAGCGATTTTTTTATAAGAACTCTTTTCCCTTTGATCTAATTCCTCGTCCATTTTTCCTGCGTCTATAGACACCGTGACCTTACTATCGCCGATCAATAAACTGTCTTTATAGTTGCCTTCAAATCATGAAGTATGGTGTATAAACCAAAGTAGGTTCGATTGATATAAATCGCATCCCGCACGCCTCGAGGTTTTTTCGATTCCCTTAGCTCTTTCATCGACGACAATTTTTCTCCAAATGAATAGAGCTCTTCAAAGTAGGCTTTATTGGAAAAATCAAATTCAGGGGTGTGGAATGGTCGACCCAGTAATTCAACCAGTGTTAAAAAAATAGACTTAAAGAATTCTTTTTCCTTTTGAGAATCCTCTGCATAAATGAACCTTAGCTCGCTAAATACTTTTTCCTGTCTCTTCGGGTCCGACAGCAACTCTTTGTCCATTAATTGAAAGTAGACGGAATAGAAATCTGATGGAATTTCCTTTACACATCCAAAGTCTATTACACCTAACTTGTAGTCGTATGTAATGATAAAGTTACCAGGATGCGGGTCAGCATGAACCGCTTTTAAGGTATGCATTTGGAAATGATAGAAGTCCCACATCGCCTGTCCTAGCCGGCTCCCTGCATCCTTGGTAATACCCTTGCTTATTACATCACCTAACGGTCTGCCATCAAGCCAGTCCATTGTAAGTATCTTTGGCGACGAATACTGAGGGTAATAATTGGGAAAGACAATATTGTTTAGGTGGCGGGTCCTCTGCGAAAGATCCATTGATCTTTTCAACTCCAGTATGTAATCTGTCTCTTCGAGCATCCTGAACTCGACCTCCTTAATAAATTCGTCGTACTCCACAGGATTGAGCTTGAACATCGTCAGGGCAATAGGTTTTATCATAGCCAGGTCTGACTTTACACTATCGCCGACACCAGGATATTGAATCTTTACTGCGAATTTCTTTTTGCCGATGATCGCCTGATGTACCTGGCCCATCGAGGCAGCGTTGACAGCCTTGCGGGTGAACGAATCAAAGAGCTGCTCAGGACTTTTATTAAAAAACTGGTGAAAGGTTTTTACCACAAGTGGATATGACAACGGCGGAGCACTGTACTGAGCCATTGCAAACTTTTGCTGATAAGCAGTCGGCAGGAGATTCTTATCCATGCTAAGCATCTGTGCAACTTTCAGCGCGCCTCCCTTCAATTCGCTTAGGGAGTTATAAATATCATTCGCGTTGTCGAGGTGTAATTCCTCCCGGCTTACATCAGAATTAATAAGCTTTCTGCCGTAATGTTTTAAGTAGTTGGTTCCAATCTTGGCGCCGGTGGTAATAAACTTAGATGCTCGCTGAACTTTCGTAATTGGGATATGATCGAATTCTTTCACTTGTACTACCTCATTTTGTTCTGATACAGGAACTTCGCAAAATCAATGGCAGAGTCGACTGCCCCCTTTCCAATAAGATCAAATGCAAGGTTGACTGATTTTTCAATTGCTGCATCTGTTTTCTCAAAGCCAGGGCTGCTGTCATCTTTCCAAAATAGCAGAATGAATCCCAAGTGAACCCAGAATAGTTGTGGATATCGTTTGTCGAGCACAGGCCGATCGGCTACTTCTCCCTTCACCTTACCCTGATTGAGAATGGATTCGAAAAATGATTCAAAATCCAGCTTGAAACCTTTAATGTATTGAGGAACCAACTCTGGCTTCCTGGAATTTTCTAATTGGAATAAAATATAACTGCGGTGAAGTCTCAATTTTTCAAAAAGCGAATAGTAAAACGCAAGGATCTTTTCCCTGGTGTCGAATGACTTAAACGAATCATCGCGATTTAAACGGCTGATCGTGTCTTCAATAAACCCCTTCCAGATCTGCCGTTCAAGACCATCAAATGATCCTATCTGCTGGTAGAAATCATCCTCCTTAATGCCGATGTCCAGACAGAATTTGAATACAGAAACGGGTCTCTTTCCGTTGGTTAGCAAGTATTCGATATATGAAGACTGGATCTTGTCTGCGGAAATTTTATTGGCAGACTTTCGCGAGGTTTTTTTTGCGGTTTCCATAAGTAGTTAAACACGAATTCCCATAAAGAGTTTGCACTTAGGAGAAGATTATTTCGTTAAATTTCCAGGTCATGAGAGCTATTTTGATCATAACGCTTGCCTTTGCTGCCTTGATCTGTCGTGCGCAGGATAAAAAAATTGACGTGGGCAGACTTTACGAAAAAGGTGAGGAAGCATTCAACGACGCGAGATATCAGGAAGCCCTTTCCATCTTCAATAAATGTCTGCAGGAAAATCCCAAGTTCGCGGAAGCGTATTTCAGCCGGGCAGCTACGCGCGAACAATTGAAGGACCTGCAGGGCGCCCATACGGATTACAACATCTACCTGGAATTAAAGCCCAATCAGCCCGAAGCGCTTTACAGCGTAGCCATCTTACAGTATCAATTGGGTAAGTATGAGGAGTCAAAGGAAAATCTGTTAAAGCTATTAACCGTGCCCCCAGGTGAGACGACCAAGGTCTATTTTAGAATATCCGCGTCGACCACCGGGAAAAACCAAATAACAACGGCTCAAAGCGGCATCAAACATCAGGTATTCAACTATCTGGGAATGTCGGAAACAAAACTTAAGAACTATAAGGCTGCCATTGTTTGGCTCGATTCCGCCATTCAAATCGAGGGGAAGGAAGCGGACTATTACGTAAACAGGGCACTTGCTAAGGAAGGCATACAGGATACTACTGCGATGGCGGATTACAAAAAAGCACTACAACTAAATCCTGATCACACGGCTGCGCTACACAATATTGCTGTGGCGAATCGCACTTCTGGAGATAGTACATCCTCGATGGATAACCTGGAAAAGGCGATAGAAAGTGACTCAAGTATGTTGTACCCATACCTCGCGCGCGCTTATCAGCGGATGGAGGCGGGATACTTCAAAGGCGCTTTGGAAGACTACAATAAGGCACTGGAAATCAATGACAAAGACGCCGAAATTTGGATGAACAGAGCCATCGTCAAAGAGAAGTTAAACGATCTTAAAGGTGCCTTTTCCGACTACACTCAGGCCATTGAGTTGAACGAAAAATTTGAAAAGGCATGGCTAAACCGTGGCAATGTTCTCTCCAAGCAGGGAAAATTCAAGGAGGCCATTGAAGATTATACGGTAGCGATTACGTTCAATCCCGAGTACGGGTACGCGTATTACAATCGAGCCATTGCAAAGCAAAAGTTGAAACTCGGAACAGAGGCCTGTGACGACCTGAAAATAGCGGAGCAGTTTGGGCAGACGGTCAGTGAAAAGGTGAAGAAAGAAATTTGCAAGTAGTCGATGGTTTATCAGTCGATAGTCCGTGGACTATGGACCATCAAACTCCCAGGTCCGGGCGCAATCGGATAAAAACTGGCTCGCGAAACATTTTATCGGGAGTTATCTTCGAGTAGCTGATTTCAGCCTTAACTCGAGGCTCCAGCCATACCGATATTTTTTCATCCACAAGCTTTCCGTCGACAGATGGCTTTTTTAATGTTTTTACCTTTTTCAGCTCAGTAAAAATTTCTTTCATAGTCTTATCGTCAAATCCGGTTCCGACTTTTCCCCGGTAGACCAATGTTCCATCCACATCTTCCGCAACTTGTAACGCCCCAAATGTTTGTCCACGATTCCCCTTTCCCGTTGTATAGCCGACGATAAAACACTCAGAACTCTGTTTGACTTTTACTTTGATCCAGAAATCGCTTCGGCGACCAGGCAAATACTTGCTGTCTTTTCGCTTCGCCATAATACCCTCAAGCACGTGCGACTTTGCCGCCTCAAATAATGATTCTCCGTCCTCCATGTGTTCGCTTACGCGGTATGGAGTGTCGGCACGAACTGCATCGGCCAGCCATTCTTTTCGCTTAAGCAACGGTTCGTTGACGAGCGAACGACCATCAAGATAAAGGCAGTCGAAAATGTAACAGTACGCCGGATTATTTTTTGACAGCTTCTGAATGTTGGTCTCACCAGTGCTCATTAAGCGGCTGATTACTCTTTGGAATACCGGCTTGCCTCCAGGATCCAGACAAACAATTTCGGCGTCGAAAAGACCGTTGGTGGCGCGGAATCCCTTGGATCCAATTAACAATTCAGGGAATTGAAAAGTCACGTCATTCTGGTTCCGGCTTCGGATTTTTATTTGTTCATCCTCAAGAGTGATCAGCGCACGAATTCCATCCCACTTCACTTCATAAATGTAATCATCGCCTTTTGGCGGACGAGTAGCATTTTCGGAAAGCATAGGTTGTATTTCCTGAGTGAGGTAGTTTACCTGAGGTTCATCTACCCTTTCCAACAACCATTCTTTGTCTTTCATTTTGTGGATACGATATTCGCCCGTAACCTCCTTGCTGTTTAGTTTAAAATAAAATCCGTCTTTTTTCTCTTTTGTAATCTGGAATTTTCCAAGTGCGTAGATCCACATTTCGCCTGCTCCGTATTGCCCCTTTGGAATTTTCCCGTCAAATTTGAGATATTCGATGGGATGATCTTCTGTTTGGACCGCCAGCCGCTTTACGCCAGGATATGGAGGAAGACCTTTCGGCACTGCCCACGATTTGAGCACACCATGTTGCTCAAGCCTTAAATCGTAATGCAGACGAGAGGCGTGATGACGATGCACGACAAAACGATTGCCAATTTCTTCGATGACCTTGACCGATGGTTCGGGGGTTTTGCTGAAGTCTCGTTTCTTCGCATATACCTCGAGTTGTTCCGGTGACTTGTGTTTTGTTCCTTCGGGATTTTTATTCTTTTCACTTTTCTTGGGGCGATGCGTGTGCAATGCAACAGCAAAAGCATCGAAGCCTTCCCATGCGTCGCCATCATTCAATACCTTTTCGACCGCAGTTATGATGTTGAACTCGGAAGGGTTCTTAACATCCTCAAGCTCATCCCACCTAAGTGGCATCGAAACCGGAGCTTTGTTGCGACCTCGTAGACTATAGGGCGACACGATACTTTGACCAGAACGTATCCGGAAGATGTCAACCAGTACACGTCCCTTGCGGGCGTCTTTTTTGATTTGAAGGGTAACCGAATCGGCGTTTGCATCCACAAATGGTTTTGCGATATCCTGTGCCGCTTCAAACACAGTGTGAAAATCCCATTTAGCTTCAATTGGGCAACAGATGTGCAGACCCTTTCCTCCTGTTGTTTTTACGAAAGGCGTGTACCCATAACGCTCTATTACAGTCTTTAACTCCTTAGCGATGGGGATTAGTTTGGGAAACGAATAGCCTTCAGGCGGATCCAGATCGAATACCATATAATCAGGTCGATCAAAGTCGGGCTTTCGGCCATGGAGTTGGTGGATTTCAAGAGATGCCAGATTTGCAAGCCACACGAGCAATGCCGGTTCCGTCGCAAGGATGTAGTCTTTCTTTTCTTTGCCCAGGGTAACAAACTCGATCCAGCTCGGTGCCCAATCAGGCCGGTTCTTTTGATAGAAACTTTCACCCGTGATACCGTCAGGAAACCTGATGAGGGTAAGCGCACGGCCTTTTACATAGTTTAGTAAGGTGGGAGCAATCTTCAGATAATATTCAATTACCTGCGCCTTGACGACGCCATCTTCAGGAAATAAAATTTTATCGAGGTTAGAAAGCTCCAGCTCCCTTTTTCCGACTTGTACCCACTGGGTGTTCTTCTTAGCCATTCCGGCTTTCTTCAGCTATGTTGGTTCGCTTAAAGTTAATCAATCCACAGCAGACAAATGCTAATAGCAGGCCGCTGATAATACTGACTATAAGATTACCAATGTCAGTGCCAAGTGGGCGGATCAAAAATCTAACCCACGTGATCACCATCGCGATCGAAGCCAACGTGAACCAGTAGAGAAATTTCTGTTTGGAGTAACTGTGGACAGGCCATGACCGCATCGATAGTATGTAAATTAAAACCACGGTTAAGCCTACTGCCGTGCTTATATGCTGCAAGGCATAAAAGAGCGGATAGCGCACGCCATCGAATGGAACATGTACGGATTTGTAAACCGGAAGGGTCTGGGCAAAAAATGAATTATTGTGAGTAAAGCTATCCCACAAGATATGGGACGCGGCTCCCAATAAACCAGAGATCACGAAAATCCAGACATGTTCCTTAAGATATTTTACGAAATCAAATTCCAATAGGGCCTGAAATTTTTTCTGCAAAAACAATGGCAGATTATAAATCAGATTTTTCTTCACAATCAGATGAAACACAAGAGCAATAAGGATCGTGACCGGAAGATCAAAATAGAACAATCCCGCCACCGTATGGCTATACACGCTACTGACACTCATCTTGAAAAAATATTCAAAATCCGGTGACATGCTTCCCGCGATCAAACCAGTCGCGGAGAAGTACCTTGACCTGATGAAGGGAAGAATAATTGCCGGATGCGCGGGAGTGAATGGCATAATGTTACAATCCTAAAATACAAACAATCTGGTCGTAGCTACAACTCGGGGTATTGTTTGGTATTAGGATGAAAGGTACGCCAGCTGTGCCAAAATTCCTGATATGCTTTTACCATTCTTAAACGATCAGATAACGTTGTAAGGTCACGGCCTGAAAAGTTATATCGCTTTTCTTTAAGACATAATGTATCGTTTCGAAACGTAAAAGTATCGGTTGCATTAAAACGTTCGAAGGCTGCGAAACTTTGGTTATCTTCAGCAACAGCAATGACAATAGGTTGACCTCCGACGACGTCATTTACAATGCGTTTTTGTTTGAGCTCGATCCAGTCATAAGCTTTACTTTCTGCATTCACCTGAACACCGACAACCCAGGATTTGTCTTTCCATGACAGGCTGTCCATCCTGGTGAGTTTGCCCTTACTTTTTCCTTTTTCGAATCTTCCAGTTGAATCATAGTAGGTCCTTGATGCTTCATCAATTTGCATGACGACGGCTTCCGGATACAACTCAAACCATTTCTTTAAAGTAACCTGGCTTGATTGTACTTCCGGAAGGAGTTGTCCTTTCAACGGACCAGCGACAGCCTCGCCTGTTACCTGTCTCCACCAACTTCCCGTAGTCGCGTCTTCGAACATTGCATTAAAGTGGTCCATACCCACAAGCCGGAATTTTTCATGCTGATTCTTCACCGTTGGTTCAAATACTCTACCGGTACGGCAAACATTACAGTAAGTAACAATCATTGGTTTTCCCCCGATGGTATCCTGAACCTGGTGATGATAAAGGATATAACGCACAGGATACGCTTTCGCTTCACCATTATGTTCGACACCTATCACAACGCTGCTGTCCGTAAGTAGATTTTCAGTCTTGTTTTTGAAAGAAAGTTCCTCAGGTTGCTTGAACATCTCGTCTGCCAACATCTCGAAATTAAATAAATACACCACGTATAAAGCGCCTGCCAGCAACAGGGCCGGGATCCATTTATGTTTGATACTAAATGCCCTGATGGAGCCGACCAGGATCATCGCCAGGAACGCAATCCTGAAAAACCATCGATAGCTGTGGAGAAAGTAAGCTATATCTAGGCTGTCCATCCGCTGACTTCCGGGCATGGGCATAATGAAATATACTTTCAGTATTTCAAAAAGGGCTAATCCCGCGACGCCGATGTAAAAGATCTTTTTCATACAAAAGTCAAGTCATTAAGAAGTAATCATACAAATCTTACCGGTAAGGATCATAGTCCGCATAGCCGGCTTCTGCACGTTCTTTCACTCCCTTTCTATAGAATTCGCGATCATCGGGAGTCCACGTATCTAAGCCATCGACGTAACGGTTGAACATACAAAAAGCAGCTGCGATCAACACGGTATCGTGTATTTCATAATCCGTTGCTCCAACATTTTTTGCCAGTTGAATCTCTTCCACTGAAACATGTTTGCCCCCTTGTTGAACACTGGCAGAGATCGTCAACAAAGCCTTCATTTTATCGGAAATCTTTGACGATTTGTAATTGGATTTCACCTGTTCAATGAACCCAATATCACATTGAAGGTAATACTCCGCGGTGGCGCCATGTGACGATTTGCAAAAGAAGCAATCATTCAGGTGTGAAACATAAGTAGCAATCAACTCACGCTCACCTCTCGTAAGGGAATTCTCGCCACGCATCAATACCTCCATGAATCCACGCAGAGGATTGGTCATTTCCGGGCGAAAAGCAAGAAGGCCACGAATTCCGGCGAGCCCTTCAGGTAAAGCAATATGAGCCATACTCAAACATTTTATTTATTGATCTAATATCGCCGCTACCTAACTTCTTTTCTGCCAGTACGCCCACTACCGGCATTGAGATTTACTCATTGCTATTTATACAAATCAAAATTCACGTAGCCTTCGTCGGCCCGCCACTTCGCTCTTTCAATGTAAATATTCCGGTCCTGTGGTGCCCACGTACCTAACCCATCAACGTAACGATTGAACATACAGAATGCAGCAGCGATCAGAACCGTGTCATGAATCTCAAGATCAGTCGCTCCCACATCGCGGGCCCTTTCAATCTGTTCGGGTGTGACGTGCTTCCCTCCTTTTTGTACACTGCCTGCAATGGACAGTAAAGCTTTTAGCTTAGGTGAAAGGTTGGTAGACTGAAAGTCAGACTTCACCTGATCGATATAAGGCATGTCACATTGAAGGTAGTGTTGAGCGAGCCCACCATGCGCGTTCTGGCAAAAGAAGCAATCATTAAGGGATGACACAAACGTTGCAATAAGTTCCCGTTCGCCTCTTGTAAGGGAATTGTCACTGCGAAGAAGAACTTCTGCCAGCTCATTCAGATGTTTTGCCGTCTCAGGACGAAGCGCCATTGGACCCCGTATGCCGGGTAACCCTTCAGGTAATGTAATATGTGCCATCAGTCCTTTACCGGTTGAGGTAGTGAATATCCTTTTGTTGCCAATCTTCTGCCCATTTCAGCATATGCTTCGGGATCTGTAGGAGTCAGGCTTCCAAGTCCGTCTACATACCGGTTAAACATGCTGAAGGTTGCTGCTATCAACACAGTGTCATGAATATCGCGATCAGCCGCGCCGTTGCGCCGTGCCTCGTCTATGTCTTCCTGCTTTACTTCTTTTCCGTTTAACTGGACCTTCCCGGCTATGTTCAGCAATGACTTTAATTTCAGACTGAGTGCCCCTGAATGAACATTATGGATCACGCAGTCCACCAAAGCTCGATTTTCTTCAAACAACTCCCTGGCTGCTGCCGCATGACTGTCACGGCAAAACGTACAATTGTTGCGGGCCGACACGTGTGCGGCAATAAGCTCACGTTCTGCTGGCGTAAGAGGTGAATCACCTCTCAAAAGTACCTGAGCCAGCGCATACAAGTGCTGTCCAGTTTCTGGTCTGAACATCACGAGGCTTCGAATGCCTGGAACTCCTCCGGGAACATCAATATGTGCCATCTTATTTTTCTTAAATCTTTTTAGTTAGAAGGAGTATCACGAAGCCCACTACCAACACGGAAGAAAATGCAAAGAGCGAGTTTCCATATCCGCCCAACGTTGTTACCAATGCACCTACAAAAAAGACAACTGCTGCGGTGAAGAATCTTCCGATGTTGAAACAGAATCCAGTAGCCATTGCACGGATGGATACCGCGAACAACTGAGGTATGTAAACAGCCAATAGTCCCTGGCTGATTCCATACATGAATGCAAGCAGTGCAATTTCAACTACGGTAATGCCGGTGAAAGTGCTATTCCCTTTGAATAACAAGAATGACAAAATGAAACACCCTGCAAAACAAGCGAGCATGGCCTTTCGTGTGCCCAGAGCGTTTGAAAGCCAGCCTGAAACAAATCCGCCAGACAGTCCTCCTGCACCCAGCAGCATCATGCTTATTCCTCTTTCACGCTGGCCATCCGATCCCGTCAGCAGGCTTTGTACCCAGGTTGGCACCCAGGAGAATACCGCCCACAGTCCTATCAGTATGGAACCAAAAATGATCGATCCGTTGAGGAGTTCCGTACGATGATCGCGAATGTTTTGACGCACCTGACGGTCTCCCTTTACCGTTCGTGATTCCATCCAGGCGTCCGATTCTTTTATTATAAAAAATGCTATTAGACATAATCCAAGTGGCAAAATTCCCATCATGAATCCTTCCCTCCAACTCGAGACCATATAGTTAATCGCACCGGATGAGAAAATGCCAACAGGAAATCCAATAGAGAGTATCCCGATAAATACGGCACGCGTGCGTTGCGGCCATATTTCTGAGAGCAAAGTATTGTTAATTACCAACATCCCTCCTACGCCGAAGCCACACATGAAGCGAAGGACGATGATCATCTCCCATGAAAAGACAAAACTTACGAGGAGCGTAAAGAGGCCAAAGATTCCAATTGATAATGCAAGCGACTTCGACCTGCCGATACGGTCACAGATCACTCCCATGAATAATCCGCCAATCGCCCACCCGACGAAATACAACGCACTAATATAAGCGCTCACCTGGCCTAATTTCTCCTCTTCGACGGTTCCGAGAAGGTCTTTGACAAGGACGGGTAGATATACCGACATCAGTGTAGAGGCTGCGCCTCCCAGGATATTACCCACAAAACAGATAACAAACATCCCCCATAGGTAGGCGCTGATCTTATCAGCATCAGCCGCGGTTGATTTGTCATTCAATGCAGATACCATTAGTTGAGTAGTTGGTCAAAGACAATAGATACGTAATATATGGCACCAACTGAAGGAGATCCATATGCCTGGTAAATTTGTTTGTTAAATATATTATTGCCCCCAAGTTTTACAATCGTCTTCATTGGGAGTATTTTGTAACTCACCTGAGCATCCACGATGGAGTATGCGTTAATGGTACCCGGGCGCATTTGATTGAATGTTCCATACCAGTCAAAGGTATCCTGCCAGCGCCACGCCACATTAAATCCGATATTTTTAGTTACGGCACTGTTGCCAAATGTCACGGTAGTCCTGTACTGCGGTGTATTGAATCTTGGTATTTCATTCGGATTCGCATTTCTCAAGTTAAAATCCGCCCAAGTTCCATTGGCTCCTACGGTAAAGTTTCTGGGCAGCAAGTACGTCAGACCAAGCGTAGCCCCTTGTGAGGTGACACGGTCGTCGGCATTGGTGTAAAGTTGATAGAGGTGTCGTGTGCTTTCGCTCAACAGATCAGCGGCTGCTTCTGGATTGATCTTTCCATCTGGACCAATGATCTCGTGCTGTGGTTGCATTACCACTTCATTCAGGATGAAGTCATTGTAACTGCTAAAGTAGTAGTTTACATCTACGAACAGTTTGTTGGCAAATAAACCTTTGTAACCTATTTCAAATGTCTGAACGCGTTCGGGTTTGATGTAGGGTACATTAGATTTCACTAACAGGTCTTTTGATGAATTGATTGCCGCGTCGCTTGCCTGATCAGGTGAGGCGCCACCCGCCAATGCGCCGAAATAGGCCGGGTAATATGCATTAAAAAATGGGTCGAGAGAGGCAGCTGTAAATGTGTTCTCATAGACATTCATTCCCTTGCTGTTGTCAGGTACGCCACCAAGAATTGTAATAGGTCCTGCATTCAGCTTGATATATTGATCACCAGGTGTGGGGTTGCGGAATCCGGACTGATATGAAGTTCTGAAGTTGTGATTGTTATCGATAGAATAGACCGCTGAAGCGCGTGGCGTGAGGCGTCCGTCAAAATTCTGGTTCTTGTCATAACGTAGAGATCCAGTCAGCTTAAGTTTTTCAGCAAGTAATCTTTTGGAAGCCTGAACAAAAGCGCCACCTTCTTTTATGGTTACCTTGTTGTCGACATCATCATACAACGTGCCGTTGGTGAACATATCGTACATCCTGAAGTTACCGCCGACGAGAAGATCTAATACTTTTATCTTGCTGCTGAAATCGTACTGCCCTTCGACGTGATACAATTTACTTTGACTTAATATTCCGGCGCCTCCCATTCCTTGTACACCAATAAGCCGTTCCTTTTCTTCGTTAAACTCATCTGAGTCGGGCAAAAATCTACCCTCATCGGCAAATGTTCTTGCAGCCGAATGATTGCCAGCTGAAACATTATTGATGTTTCCAGTAAAAGCCGCTGTATAACGCGTGAACCACATAGCATCCGCTTGGTTTTCACTAACCACATTGCCCGAAAGATCACGAACCCAGGTCCGGTTAATTAACTGTCCCAGACCTTTACCGTTGTACGAGTCATTAGAATCCTCAATGCTGGCGTACGCGCGGATAAAATAATTACTGCCCTTCATTTCAACCCGATGCTGCTGAAAATTGAAATTATTGAGTTGGAAACGATTACTTCCTGTATAGGCTGCCCTTCCCTGATTGTAATTGTACTGGTAGATCAACTCGATGTTATCACTGACCCGGTAATGCAAAGCGCCGTTGAGTTTTACGCTATAAACATCGTAATTCAGAAGGAATCGCTCCTCATACCCTGTCCTGGATACTCTTCCAACACCAGGAATTTCACTGCCGGCGTCGTCGCCGTAAATATTAAGCGCATTACGCGCTGGATTATTGTCTCCACGCTGTTCTTCAGGGGTTCCGGGATCCACATCAGTGTAGTTTGTTGCGTACCAATCCAGACCGGTAAAGTAAGAGGCGTTTATTTTGAAGGCGAACTTATTATTAAATGCTTTTGCGTAGCGTATAGAATAGTCATACATGCCATGTGGATCCGCGTATTCCTCATTGAGGTGATTTACTCCTACCCTAACCTGCCCGCTAAGACCCTGATATAAAAATGGGTCCTTAGTACGAAGCATCAGAACGCCATTAAAGGCAACGGGACCATACAAAGCAGAAGCGGAACCCGGTATCAATTCTGCGCTCTCCATGTCGAGGTCAGAAGATCCAAATAAGTTTCCTACAGCAAAGTTCAATCCTGGAGTTGCGTTGTCGACACCGTCCACAAGCTGCAGGAATCGGGCGTTCCCGGTATCATTAAAACCTCGCGTGTTGATCTGCTTATAAGTGAGTCCACTGGTGACCATGTCAACACCCTTCAGGTTTTGCAATCCATCGAAAAAATTTATCGATGGTGTTTCTCGAATGGCTTTAGCATCCAGCTTTTCGACACTCACCGGTGATTGGAGGATACTTTCTTCAACGCGTGATGCTGAAAATACCATCTCATCCATTATAACGGTTTTTGAAGAAAGGCTTATTTTAAGCTGAGTTTCGTTCGATACTTCGACTTCCTGTTTTTGATAGCCGACAACGGATACAACAATTGTAAGTGGAAGGGCGGTGGAAGTAGATAATGTGAAATTCCCGCTGGCGTCGGTTATTGTTCCCGTGAGCTTCCCCTTGATAACTACAGAAGCCCCAACGATTGCTGTCTTCGTATCTGAATCAGTTACATTTCCTGAAATTTTTGCTTGTTGTGCAAAAATCCGGGAACTCCAGCAGCAGGGAAATATAATAAATGCAATAAGTAAAAATTTTTTCATAGTAGGTAAATAGGATTGGTTTGGTTTAAGACTGATGATTTTTTTTCATTTGTTCATAAGCTTCCGGGTTTCTGGCATAGCCGTGATGAACAATTCGTTCTCCCAAAAATTTATAAAAAGTAGGATCGGTTGGCGTTATTGTCGCGAGGCCGTCCACATATCGGTTGTACAAACAAAAGAGTGCGGCAATAAGAACTGTATCGTGAATCTCGATATCCGTAGCACCTGCTTTTTTGGCGCGGTCAATAGATTGAGTCGTAACATTTCGTCCGCTTTGTTGTACTTGTTTTGCGATCGTAAGCAGCGCCTTCATTTTTTCGCTTACCGGCGCTGTTTCAATGTCTTGTTTTACCTTCTCGGCAGTGTCGCATTCCCCGAGTAGTAATTCAGTTGCAGCAGCATGTGCAGCTGTGCAGAACCCGCATTCATTGTTGTGTGAAACAATGGTAGCGATTAGTTCGCGTTCACCTTCTGTTAGTGTAGAGTGTCCACGGAGAAGGAGTTGAGTCAAATTCCGAATTGGTTCAGCGGAATCTTTTCGATATTCGAGCAAGCCGGTAATTCCTGGCAGGTGCTCTTCAACAGATATGTAGGGCATAATTAGTTGGCAAAATATTGATGATTTAAAGGCGCCTGTCAATGAACCCAAACGCACACTGACAGGCAACCTAGCACTAGACAAACCCGAAACGCAATTGCAACAGCAAACCCAAACTAAACCGTTGCATCACGATCCTTGATTCCTTCTAAATGACAAATTGATTTGTTGCAGCCGCTTTGAAGCATAGCTAAAAGGTATAATCTGGTTTGATGCCTCAGATTATATGATGAATCCTTAAAGAACTACGTTGCTGACTACAGAACAAAAACCCTATGATTCGGGTGGTGGAGAATATACTGGTGAGGCTAGTGTAAGCAGGTGGAAACTGGGTTCAGCAAAAGTGAACTCACGGAACCAACCATGTGACGATGAAATTTCTGCAGGAACGCTCTTCACATAGTCTTTCATCAAACTACTCAAGAGCTTTAACGTTTTCTGTGATGAGGTGGGAAGATCGTTTGTTAGCTTAACATAGTCTGTCATGACTTCGTGCAGCTTTTTTTCCCGGACATCCCTGATACAGATAACGTACAGGGTATCTTTTTCTAATTTTTGTTCAACCAATTGATAAAATTCACCCTGATACTGAAACTCGCCATTGACACGCTCATATTCCCTTGAATCCATCCAGTACGGAAGTGTAAAAGGAATCTTAAGTGTGACCGTCTCCTCCTTCGAATAGTTTCCGGCATCAAGTCGTACCAACATTTCAGATTGCGCCCGGTATCGTAGGCCAATGTATACAAAATAATATCCTACGAATTGGAAGAGGAAGAGGGCTAACAGCGTTATGGAAAATGCTTTTTTCAACTTCAAACAATGGATTACTGTCACATATATCGGAAAAAAATTTGAAATCCCAAGTTGAAGTACTGTTTTTTAATCAATAACGTCAGCCACTCTCCTGTTTGACAGGAATATCATACCTATAATAAAACAGATGGCGGCCACAACGATAGGATATAATAATCCCGCGAATGGATCGCCTCCCGGATTTGCAAGCGTTTTGCTATTCTCGTATAGGCTAGTCGCGATAAAGGGAACAAGACCACCAAAGATACCGTTGCCGATGTGGTACGGCAGGGACATCGATGTGTAGCGAATCCTTGTTGGAAACAGTTCAACCAGAAAAGCAGCAATGGGACCATAGACCATTGTTACCAAAACGACCTGGATCAGCACGAGACCGATCATCGTCCAATATCCATTTTTTCCCAACAAGACTTCTTTTCTGCTTTCTTCTCTTGGCTCCGAACCGTTTTTGGGTACTATGTGCGTTGTTATCTCCTTTAAGGTATTGTCTTCTGTAAAATAGTGGACTATGCTTGTTGTAGTAACCGAATCGCCGGCAGAAGATATTGTTCTTGATCTTTCGATCCTCTTAAGATCTGCAACTTCAGTCTGATTAGATGTATCGGCCAGTGCAAACATCTTCTTATAGATTGGGCGGTATAAAAAAACTGCCATCAGCATTCCCGCCATCATAATAAATTTTCGGCCAATCTTGTCAGAAAGCCAGCCGAAGTAAATGAACAGAGGCGTTCCGATCACCAGCGCGACAGCGATGATGTTTCGAGTTTGCACAAACTCAACTGAACATGTCTTTTCAATGAATGTCATCGCGTAAAACTGTCCAGTATACCAAACGACGCCCTGTCCAGCCGTTGCGCCAAAGAGCGCTATCAATACAAGCTTCAGGTTTTCTTTCTTTCCAAAGCTCTCTTTAATTGGATTCTTCGAGATTTTCCCTTCGGCTTTGATTTTGCTGAACAATGGGGACTCCTGCATGCGAAGTCTTATAAAAATTGAAATACCCACAAGTATCGCCGACAAGATGAAAGGAATCCTCCATCCCCATTCATTAAACTCGGAAACCCCCATTGACTGACGGACGGCTAAAATGACGCCGATAGAAACAAACAAACCAAGAGTAGCCGTAGTCTGGATAAAACTGGTGTAGAAACCTCGTTGGGAAGGAGGAGCGTGTTCCGCTACATAAGTTGCAGCGCCTCCATATTCGCCACCTAGCGCAAGGCCCTGCAGGAGCCGGAGTAACAATACCAATGCGGGAGCTACTATACCAATGGTTTGGTATCCGGGTATTAAGCCAATGGCAAAGGTGGATCCTCCCATCAGGATCAGGGTGAGGAGGAAAGTATACTTTCTGCCTACTTTATCACCGAGAAATCCGAATACAATAGCTCCGAAAGGGCGCACAATAAAACCTGCGGCGAAAGTAGCCAGGGTTGCAAGGAATGCGGCCGTTGGATTTGTATTCGGGAAAAATTGCTGTGAAAGTATAACCGCGAGACTCCCGAAGAGGTAGAAGTCGTACCATTCGATTAAGGTACCTACTGATGAAGCGGCAATAACGAACCAGAGTTTTGATTTTTCCTGACGAGTAATGACTGTAGTTTGCATCCGTATAGTTGACTTGTGTGGAAATATAATTATAAATAAAAATGGTGCAAACTCGCTTTATCCAATACTCTGATAATCGACGCAAAGTGGATAGAATTAAAAGAATATCTCCTGCGCAAGTCGGAATGTGTTTGCGTGCGCTTCAATGATATCCCGGAAATCTTCTGAATAACCTCCTCCCATACTGGCAACAAGTGGGATATTGTTTTTTTTGGCGAGATTAAGTACGATCCGGTCGCGCTGCTTACATCCGTCACGTGAAATCCAAAGGCGGCCAAGCTTGTCGGTTTTCAGGATATCCACACCGCTTTGAAAAAAAATGAAATCCGGATTCACGACCTCCAGCAGCTTGTTGAGCTCATTTTCCAAAATTGATAAGTAAGCAGCATCTTCAATACAATCTTCCAAGGGGATATCCAGGTCCGACGTTTCCTTCAATAGCGGAAAGTTCGATTTACCGTGCATGCTGAACGTGAAAACCCGAGGATCGTTCCTAAAGGTCTGAGCAGTCCCATTACCTTGATGAACATCGAGATCAACAACCAGTATTTGATTGACCAATCCTTCATGCAAAAGGAAGTTGGCGGCTATGGCGATATCATTCAGCAAACAGTACCCCTCTCCTT
>Ga0193738_1000312_pt1 | contig 29628 bp, 25 predicted proteins | sample L2a1metaG_FD_144927 | JGI IMG/M metagenome (GOLD analysis project Ga0193738, IMG submission 144927) | Soil microbial communities from a riparian zone of the East river system, Colorado, United States - L2a1 | ecosystem: Environmental > Terrestrial > Soil > Riparian zone | place: USA: East River... | reverse complement strand
TATTTCAAATGAGAGACTGGAGTTGGAAGGTGGAGGCTCTATAACTCCGGCGACTACGTAACTACTTTGCCCGTTTAGGTCAATCGTTACCATTTTTCCTATCGGATCTTCTTGTCCAAAGTATTTCTCCGCGATCTTAGGAGTAATTACGAGGTCGGTTTTATTTTTGAAAATGTTCGTGGGATCACCAGCAAGCAGTTTGAATGAGAACATTTTAAAAAAACCGCTATCGACACCTGTGAGGGTTTCACTAAAGACTTTATCCTGATAACTAAACACTCCATGGAAGGATGATTCATATCTCGTCATGTGGCGGACTTCCGAGAGTTCCTCTCGTACTACCTCGCCAAGTTTGGATGTCTGATCCGCAGTCTCGCCGAAAGGTTCCTTTTCACCGTTCTTAAAGGCCATGAACTCAAATCTTCTGTTAATTATGAGGTAAATGTCTTTTTTATTGCTGTGAAATTGATCGAAGCTCTTTTCGTCGGCAATGAAAAGGTAGATAAGAAGGCAAAAAGCGATACCAACGCTTAGCCCAAAGGAATTTATGAGCGAATACAGTTTGCGTTTCACAATGTTTCGGAGCGCAACCTTATAGTAGTTTAAGATGATCATTGTGCTATGGGGACAGTAATACGATTGTTCAAATTACAGTTCATCGCGGTATAGAAAGTTACAAAAAATCGCGTTCCTGCATAACATCAAATGCATTTCACCCCGAGCACTCGGGGCAAAAGGTGAATACATAAACGTCGCTAAGAGCTTTAGAGTAATCGCCCCTTTTCGCGGCCTTTATGGGGCTAAACTTAGTGGCCTTTGCGTGAAATGCATTTGATTTGTGAGTAGCGAATTTTCTCTACACCCTGAAATCTACACTCTGTAAACAAACGTCCATCCCTCCAATTCCAAATCCGTCGTATGAGGCTGCGATCAACGACTGAATAGCAGGCATGCATTTTGGGCATCATTTTTTGATGAGTGAGCACTCATTACGATATCGTATTGTATAACACCTACGAATCTATCATGAAAAATGACTTTAAGATCAACATTGACCAATCGATACTTGACGATTTGCAGAACAGAATTGCAGACACGCGGTGGACCAATGAAACTGAAAATGCCGGATGGGAGTATGGAGCAAATAGATCGTATTTGAAAACATTATGCGACTATTGGCAGCACAGCTTCGATTGGCGTACGCAGGAGGCCGAGCTCAATAGACTGCCACACTATCAAACTAAAATTGAGGATGTTAACGTTCACTTCATCCATATAAAAGGAAAGGGACCCAATCCCACACCCTTGCTGATGTTGCATGGCTGGCCTGATTCATTTTATCGTTTTCACAAAATTATTCCGATGCTTGCCGACCCTGCAAGTTCGGACAACGGATCAACTCAATCCTTTGATTTGATCATTCCTTCATTGCCAGGCATAGGATTTACGGATGTTGTGAGTGCTGCCCATAAACAACCAATGCGCTACACGGCAAAATTGTTATGGAAATTGATGACAGAGGTGCTGGGTTATGAACGATTCATTTCTGTGGGCGGTGATGGAGGCAGTCCGATATCACAGACACTTGCAATTGACTATCCACAGTCTTTGATCGGCATATATCTTACGGATCTCGGCTGGCACGTCGCAAATGTCGACCCGGAAATACTTTCGAAGACCGAGAAGCATTATTTGGACAAGAGTAAACAGGTCTCCTACAAGGATGGTGCTTATGCTATGGTTCAGATAACGAAGCCACAAACACTTGCTTACAGTCTGACCGATTCTCCCGTTGGCCTGGCGGCATGGATCATTGATCGATTCTATGGATGGTGTGATTGTGACGGTAAGATTGAAGAGAGTTTCACAAAAGATGAATTGCTAACAAATATTACCATGTATTGGGCAACTGGTACCATTGCATCCTCTATGCGAAACTATAGGGCGGAAATGCTGTCGCCTACGTTGACAACGGAGGATTATGTCAGCATACCTGTCGGCCTTGGACTCTTTCCTAAAGATATAGGAGGCGTTCCGCCCAGGGAATTTGCAGAACGTACACTAAATGTTCAGCACTGGACTGAAATGCCTAAAGGCGGGCACTTTACAGCATGGGAACAACCGGAATTGTTCGTCGAAGACCTCAGAAAGTTTGTGTCGACGCTTGCGATCACTGGCAATGGCTCAACAATAAAAAAATCAACAAAATGAAAAAATCATTTAGAATTAACATAAAACAATCGGCACTCGACGATTTAAATAAGAGGATCGGAAGAACCATGTGGCCGGATAAAGTGGAGAATTCAAAATGGGGTTATGGTACTGACAAATCCTACTTGAAAGGACTATGCGATTATTGGCGTAATAGTTTCGATTGGACAACGCAGGAAGAATACCTTAATTCCTTCCCGCATTTTAAAGCGACAGTGGATGATGTGGCAATTCATTTCATTTATCAAAAGGGAGATACAAAAAATTCGATACCATTGCTTTTGATACATGGATGGCCTGACTCATTTGTGCGGTTTTTGAAAGTTATTCCCTTGCTCACAAAGGGAGATGAAAATGGTGTTTCATTCGACGTGGTTATTCCCTCTATTCCCGGTCATGGATTTTCTGAAATCCCCACGAAGCCTGGAATGAATTCGAAACGGATTGCAAAGCTGTTTACCACGTTGATGACTGAGGAATTGGGATACGAACAATTTATTGCACATGGAGGCGATGCGGGCAGCGTGATCTCGGAACAAATTGCGTTATATCATCCTAAATCACTGTTAGGAATTCATATTACCGATATCCCTTATCACCACATTCTTGCTGTCCCTCCCGACAAATTAAATGAGGAGGAAAAGCAGTATCTGGACCTGATCACAAAATGGCAAATGACCGAAGGTGCTTTTAATATAATACAAAGCACTAAACCCCAGACTTTGGCATATGGATTGAACGATTCACCTGTTGGCTTAGCCGCGTGGATAGTGGAAAAATTTCGTTCCTGGAGCGATAGCCATGGAGATATAGAAAGTTGTTTTACCAAGGATGAGTTGTTGACCAATGTAACCATCTATTGGGTGACGGAAACCATCAATTCTTCATTTCGACTGTACAATGAAAACATGAAAGACTTGATGCAAACCATGTATAATCCCCTGAACAAACTTAACCCATTTGATAAGACCGGTTCGAAGACTGATGTACCCACGGCGGTGGCAAAATTCAAGACCGATCTTTTGCCATCGAGGGAATTTGCAAGTAAGTTCTTTAATGTTCAGCAGTGGACAGAAATGCCACGAGGAGGGCACTTTGCAGCGATGGAACAACCTGAGCTCTTAGCCGAGGACATCAGAAAATTTGTAAACGACATCCTGGTTCAGTCACAGTCGGGAGGATATCTGGAGAGTACTCATAGATAATTAAATAGAAGTATGGGGAGATTTTCTATCGACATTGGGAGTTGGAAATTGGACATTGGAAATTGAATTCTGGAATGGAGTAGTCCATTGGACCAATTGGAAACTGCGTCAGATTATATTCTCATGAATCAAAGCGTGGAGTGACTGCGGCAATGTCGAATGTCCAATGTCCAATGTCCAATGTCCAATTTCGAGAGAGTTGAAGCATTTATTCCCTTAGATGGAAATCACTTCAATTGTACCGATGCCGTTGTGCGGTCGAAATAAATCAACCGATCAAAAAAATTGACGTCGAACTCTGAGTAGTAGTCGGATGGCTTTTTGTTATATACTGATCCGATATGAAAGTATTCGATACCGCCGTTGAATGCTTTGGTCCATTCATCGTGATTTTGTAAATCTGAAAGTGAGACGGTGAAAGCAGCTGCTTCGGCCCTGGACATCACATCATTTATAGAGCCCAGCTTTGGATCCTCGTCCAACGTCTGCGTATTTATCCCTTGAAATTGTTCGCCAGACTGCGTGACGGCAGTAAAGGATCCATTTGAAAAAAGGAAACCTATCGTGGTATAATCATTGGGGAAATCGGCTTTCAGTTGATGGCCCATGGAACTGGCAGATGGGTAGTTCGACAAGAAATAGTCCGACACGTGGTAGTTATGCGCCCACAAAACGATCTTCGCGTCATTAAAATAGCTATGCAACCAACCTGTATTCTTAGCCATGTATTCATCACGGTAGTTTTTCTGGACATTACTCTTTCCGCTGTAATACACTACTTCCGACACCTGTTTGATCACTTCCACAAGTTGCAAGGTCAATCCGGCGTCGGTGATATCCGCTTCGTATTTTGTCACAGAATCCTTTAACGCATCTACTTTTTCCAGGTATGTATCGAAGGTGCCCTGCGTATACGAAGCAAAGCGATCGCCCGATGCGGATCTGGCTTCGTTCAGAATCTCATCAGCGAAAGACTTAAACGGTACGTTGGCGGTCCCCAGGTTATCACTAACCATATCGGGATTATACGTGTTAAACTGACAATCAACGCCCCAATATTGCACCTTCTGCGCTTCCGTCTTGCCAAGGTTATAGTCACACATCCAATACAACATATCCCGTACCTCGGTTGTTTTCCAGGTCCAGAAATGCATCTTGGTTTTCATCAAATTTTCTATCTGACTTTTGTCGCTTTTCAGAACGGCTTCATTGATGAATATGGACTCACCGAAGTCAGCCTCGATAGCAAAGATTTTGAAGCCGTGATTTTCTACGAGGTACTCAAGTATCCTGTGCTTGGCTTTAAAGAATTCAGCTGTACCGTGTGTGGCTTCTCCTAAGCCGACGATATCGTGGGCCGCGACAGCGTCCAGGAAGTGCAGTTGGTTATCGATCCATTGGCCCGGATCCGTGGTAACGTGCACTAATTCCTCGTTGAGTGTTTCTACCAACGAAGCCGTTACAGGATCAACATGTTCATCATCATCTTCTTTGCAGGCGAAATTCCAAGAGGTCAGGCTCACAATCAGGAGGAGGGCGGATAGCTTTTTCATAACGGTTAACTTGCGTCTGTGGAGCGGATGTGAAAGTCGATCCTTTCGACTTATAATTTAAGCAAAAATTAAAATAAATCCATGCTGCCCGACCGTCGTACACACCGTTGTGGATATTGCCTTTACTAATTTTTAATTATTCTACTGCGGTATAAAATATCTCCATCGATTTCAAAAATGCTAAGGAGGTAAACGCCACTGGGTATCTCCGCAAGATCAATTGTATGTTCGTTTGTTGTTATCAATTGGCATGATACTTCCTGGCCAAGTTGATCATGCAGCAGTGCTGTACAACCATTTCCAAAACCATCTGGTAAGGTTACATTAATGAATGAAACAAAAGGATTGGGAAAGACTTTAATTCCCTGAAACGTCTCCAGAATTGCGGTAACAGAAAATACCTTAAAATTGAATTGTGTTGAAGCAGTTGCTGTCCCATCATTAGCCGTGAGGGTGATGAGCGCCTCGCCAAGGGTATTCTCGGGCAACAGTACAATGCTTCTTTCATCCGCAGTCCCCTGAACGGTTATGTTACCATTTTTAATAAGTGTCTGATTTCCCGATGAGCCGGATACCACCACAGAAGAGATCGGACTGTCCACATCGGATACCAAGAACGTTATAGGAGAAATAGCCGTCTGGTACTCCACTTCCTGATCGGAAATAGTTGACAAGACAGGTGCATCATTAACAGGTTTTACTACGAGTTTGACTGTATCTGAAAAGGTATTGTTGATGGACTGACCGTCGTTTGCCAAAAGAATGAACTCTACTTCTCCGAATGTGTTCAAAACGGACGTGAAGTTCATTTCCCCACTAGTAGGATTAAAGGTCAATGTTACTTTGCTGGACGTTACAGGTTGAATGGAATAAATGACCACTTGAGAGAGCTCATCCTGGGGAACTGGCACTGTAGCAGGTATTATTTTTATTTGGGTTGTAAAATCTTCGTTTGCTTCTACCAATGGGGGAATGCTAAAGGCAGGAACGTCATTGACCGGGACGATTGTAAGCGTGACAATGTTGTTAGTGGCCGAATTATCCTTGCCATCATTGTAGTAAAAATTAAATGCAGAGCCGCCATTTGCATTTAGAAGGGGAACAAAATCCAGATTTTTAAGATCTGTTACTAAAATTGTCTGCCCTGCTGTAACTGGAGTATCGTTCAGTTTTAAAATGCCTTTTTGTGGCAGGGTTACAATCAGAATTTTAACAAGTTGATCGTTCGCATCAGGATCGGAAAAACCATCGGTAAAATCCTTTGCAGCAAAGGTTATAGTTTCATCTTCAATCGTCTGCTTTGTAAAGTTTGCACCTGACGGTCTGAAGTTAGTCTTCGCAGTACTGGTATTGCTGAACGCTGAACTACCGTTGCTAACCAACGCGCGAACTCGGTAATCATAACTGGTACCTTCACTTAAGCCGGTATCCTGGTATGATTCGGTATCAGACCCAAGCGTGGCAATTGTTAGAAAGTTGAGCCCGGTGGAAGGTTTTCTTTGTACGTCATATCCACTCTCATATTGCGACAGATCATCCCAGACGAGATCAATTCTCGACGCATTAACGGATTGGGCTAAAAGGTTTGCAGGAGCGGTCGGTATTACTACGAGAAGGGAGTCATACGCTGAAGCTTTAGTTGCGGCTGCGTTGATGCGATACTGATAATATGTATCCGTTGCGAAAGCATAGCTGTCCACATAAGAAGTTGTGTTCGGTGGCAGAGTTGCTTGCGGTGAAAAGCCGGCAGTTGGGTTAGTAGACCGGGCTACTTGATAAGAGGTCTCGATGGAAGAATTATCGAGCCAACTCAATTTCACGTTTCCAACATCAAGGATTTCAATCTTTATCGCCTCGGGTCCGTTGATTTGGTAAAACGTTTTTTCAGATGAAAACAATGAGCCCATTTTACCGCCATCAACAGACTGAACGGCCCAGGAATAGTTGCCTTCTGGTATGCCATTCAGGACTGGAGATTTACTATGACCATTGGCTGGATTGGTGGTCATTACATAGCCCGAGGTAAAATTGGAGGTCGGTGCTATAAAATTTGAAGTGCCGTATTTCAGGTAGAAGTTGTATGACAGTCCTGCTGCCGGTGTTTGCAGATCGGTGCCACTTGGCCATTTCAGCTTAACTTGCTTGCGGAAGAAATGTTCCGAAAGATTAGTTACAGAAGGAGGTGCAGGCTTGCTGTTTACTGCGTAGGGACCATCAATTAGTTTATTCTTATAGATTCCTGTTGTTGGTCCGGTTGAACTCATTCCGGAGAAACAGAAATCCACATCACCGTCGTTATCAAAATCCCCGAAATCAACGGAGCTGTCTGATAACCCAGTAAAGTTTGCTTCTGAAACTTCATTAAAAGTTCCATTGCCATTATTCTTATAGAGTTTGAATATGTATTCCAGCACCACGACAGAAGTTCCTCTGCCGGAAATCAGAATGTCTAAAAGGCCATCATTATTGTAGTCGACCCAACTGGTCCCATCCATCCAATTTTCCCCTGTTGAGTGTATTTTAATATTGGTTTCCTCATGGAGTACACCACTTGTATTTCTATAAACCGAAGTGATAATGTTGCCGCCGTGTTGCACGCCACTCAACAGCACATCCATATCGCCGTCCCTATCGAAGTCACCCCATTTTACGTCACCATTATAAACGTCTTTGAAGTTTGAATTTTGGTCCTTCGTGAATGTTTTATCTCCGTTGTTAAGATAGACGTCGGTGTTTCCATTGATATCGCCTTGAAATCCTGTAATGACCAGATCTATTTTCCCATCGGCATTGCTATCCGCCCAATCCATTGAGCATTGTGTGCAGGGAGGAAGGTTGGTTCCGTTTATGAGGCTAAAAGTCCCGTTCACATTCTCATAGACCATCATTTTTTTCACAAAGGGATCCGGTCCACCGGAATTGTCATCGACACCGGCCAGCAAAAAGTCTAAATCTTCATCATTGTCAATGTCAAACCATGACGCGGTAGTATTGATTATTCCAGGGAAAGATTGTTTCAACGAAAATGAAAATGCGCCAAGGTTCTGATATAAGACGGAAATATTTCCGGTACCACTCAACCCACTTAGCAGTATATCAAGATCGCCGTCCTTATCGTAATCACCCAGTGCAAATGAACCATTCCTGATATTGGGAAGACCAGTAGACCTTGAGGTAAATGATCCAGCGACATTTTCATAAACCTTGACAAAAAATTCATTAGCACCGCCTGCAAATCCAGAATAAATAATGTCAAGGTCATTGTCATTATCTAAGTCGGCCCATTTGATCGGGCCGCTGTATAAAGGGAGAAGGTTATCTGAAGTAAGTACGAATGGTTGCCCGTGAGATAACATTGAGACTCCACTGAGAATTAACAAAATCAGTGTCGATTTTAGAGTTTTAAACATTTCCTGGAGTTTCGTTTCTTGATTTTATTTACTGCTCACAACGTTTATATATAGTATTGGTTTGCTTCTAAAGCGATCATTGCAATCTATTTCGACAATCTTGAATGACTCGGAATAGCGTTAAATCAATTGCTGCCAACGCGCCTATAGGAACCACGGCCAATATAGGTACCCTAAATATAATCAATAGCTTAAAAATCCCAGTAGGTAAACGGGTTTATGTGTAGGCTGAGCGCATCTATGTCACTTGTAAATTTGCAACCCCAAGAAAATTGCTCCACATTAGAGAGAGTTTAACTCTTCGTTGTAACACGTAACTAACAACCAACCAAACCTAACTAATATGACAACCCCTTCAACACCCAAAAAAATAACGTGGATTATCGGAATGATTTGTGGTATCCTTGGAATTATTGGCCACTACGCACATGTTCAAATTCTGACTGAATACAATTACGTACTATTATTGGTTGGATTTTTAATACTCGCCGCAGGGACTACCTTTAGGGAGCTATAGTTTCTTCATTTCTTTTCAGCCCAGACATAGGCTCTCTTGCTTTCATATTCCACGTCTTCATATGGACGTCGCTCTATCGCGTCTATTATTCTAAATCCAGTTTCATGAAGCAATTCCACGATCTCGGCTGTTTGAAAGAAGTATAAATCAATATCTACGTCTACGTCCTTGGCCTTGTCAAAGTGCACTATCTCGCTCCCGACATGAAAGGAGAATAAGAATTGTCCGCCGTCTTTCAAGACCCTGTTTACTTCATTGAAAGCGATCTTGACCTGATCACTAGTAAAATGCACAATTGCATAGAATGCAAGTGCACTTCCAAAATAGTTTGACCCGTAGGAAACTTTCAGCAGATCTCCGGTTTCAAATTTTATTTGCGGAGAAAACCTCCGAGCGGCATCAATCATTCGGGAAGATATGTCAATACCTATTATATCTTTTAGGCCCTGGTCGTATAGAAATTTTGTTGTTTGTCCTGGTCCACAACCGAAGTCGGCGCAAGGACCTTTGTCTTTGTTGACCGATGCAAATTCCCTTAACAACAAACGATCCAAATGTTTTTTGGAAAGTTCGTCGATGCGCTCAGCAGCATAGTTGTCTGCCGTATCATTATAGGTCTTTTTTATTTTCTCCGTCGATTGCATCGTCATTTCTGATTTTCCAAAACTAATCTCAATGGAGTTTTTCCAATTCCGACTATTTCTATCGCGTCGTTCATTTGGGAGAATGGCAAAACTTCAACAATACTTTCAATATTGTGGTTTGCTGAAAAAGTCAACATCTCTTCCATATCTTTTCGGCTACCAGTGTAGTTCCCATAAATAGTTCGTTGAGCGTAGTCATACAATAAACCAGCAGTCATTTCTAGCTTATTCAATGGCTGGGCAACGAAGCAAAATGTCCCCTGCGGCCTCAGCATTTTTAAATAGGTGTCCAGGTCAAAATCGGCGTTTAGCGTTGAGATGATAAAATTAAATTTACTATTGTGCCCTGTCAGACTCGTTAGGTCTGAACTATCTATGTATTCCGCTCCCGCCTGATCGATCATCTCCCTTTTCGAAGGAGAGTGAGAAAACCCGAAAACGTTGTGTCCCATTTTATGAAGAAACTGAATCGCTAAGTGGCCGAGTCCTCCGACTCCTAACACACCCACTGTGGAATTGTTTTGCAATTGTGCTTTAACAATCGCGGAATAAACAGTAACACCAGACGACAACAAAGGAACTGATTTTGCCGAGTCAAGTTTTGACGGGAGTTTGAACGCAAACCTGTTATCAACTATAATATGCTCTGCTAAACCACCATAGCAATCCACTCCAATTACTTTCTGCTTAGGGCAAAATTGCTCGTTTCCTTCTTTACAGAATTGACACTCGAAACAAGCTTCTTGCTGATAACCTATACCAACGCGATCTCCTTTTATTAAACCAGCTACTTCTGCACCAGTTTCTTCTATTACGCCAATAATTTCGTGTCCTGGAACCAGGGGGAATTTTGTATCGCCCCAATCATTATTAATAATCTGAATGTCTCCTCTCGCGATACCACAATGAGTGATTCTTACTAAGACATCATTTTTGCCCAGGATTCTTTCATAGATAAAAGGTTTCACCTTATCACCTTTCTTGTTAACGGCATAAGCTTTGATTTTCATAACGACTTAATATCCTTTGCCACAAGCGATAGATTGTTGTTCAATTGGTGACCACCGCTCGTTATCTCACGCACAATCGCATGTAGCAGTTTTTTCGCATATAGAGAGAGCTGGTTAAATGGTACTTCCTCGTCATCACGACTGTGGTAAAGAAAAATCGGAACGTTTTTTGGCAGCTTATCAGGAAAATCTTCGTGCAGTTTCAAACCTTGTTTCCAATCTTCTTCGCCGCTCCAAAACGGTGTCGAGATAAGAAAAATCCCGGCGATTTTTTTCTTGATTTCATTTTCGGAAAGGTATTTTAACAGCATTGATGCGCCGAGAGAATGCCCCACCAAAATAATTTCTCCGTTAATCAGCGAAATTTCCTGGCCGATCTGCTTTATTCTTCCGAAGTCTGGAGAGGATTCTTCGGACAATAGTGGGTAATGTATTGTATAGGCACTTCCCAGAGTCTCTCGCAACGAGGCTACAAGCTTAGCATCAGCCTCGTGATCTTCATTACCTCCTCCGCCTTGTATAAATAGCACATGTCGGTTCATTATGAAAGTTGTATCATTTAAATATTCGGGGATGGTAAATTCTTTTGTTTTATCATCCACGTCGATGTTAAAATCTATCTTGTGTGGTCGAGTATTAACAAAGATAAATACTTAAAAATTACACTGTACCCCGAAATTGCACATACATTTTCTGGTGTGTAGTTTATTCTACGCCTACTTTTTTTATTTCCCGCTCCGATTGGCTTGTGCGCAAGTTTCGGGTTTGGTGAAGTCGATTAAATCCATTTAGACCTTACAGTACATTTTTGAGACGTTACAGCACATGTTGCCAGTAGGTGTTCAATTACTTTTACCTATTGGCATATGTATCATAATCTTTAAAACAATTCTTATGAAAAATTCAAACATACGAGCTGCTTTAGGGCGCTCTGAATTTATTGAAGTTGAAAAAAATGTAAGACTTCACGTCAGCGATCTTGGAGAAGGTAATCCAGTTGTATTGATTCATGGCTGGCCACTCAGCAATGCGATGTATGAATATCAGTATGGAGCCTTGATAAAAAATGGCTTTAGGGCTATTGGTATAACGCTAAGGGGATTTGGTCAATCGGATAAGCCCTATGGCAAGTATGACTATGACGTTTTTGCAGAAGACATTAAAGCCGTTCTTGAGGAGCTGCGTATTGAAAATGCTGTTCTGGGTGGATTTTCATTTGGGGGTGCTACGGTTATCCGTTTTGCTACAAAATACAACAATGAGCACATCAGCAAATTGGCCCTCTTTGGAGCGGCTGCACCGCGTGAAGTGCGCAAGGATGATTTTCCTTTTGGTCTTCCCATTGAAATTCTAAATAATCTGATTGAACTGAATTCTGTAAATCGCCCACAGCTGATAGAAGAGTTTGGGAAATTGTTTGCGGCTTCAGAAAATGCGTTACCAAAAAACATTTCTGACTGGCTTGCAGGAATCCAATTGCAGTCATCTCAATACGCCATGGAACAAGGGCTCTTAATGATCAGGGATTCGGATCTCAGGGCTGATCTCAAGAAAGTAACAATTCCCACTGCCATTTTCCACGGAAAGCTCGACAAGCTTTGCCCATTTGAGCTGGCAGAACAATTACATAAGGGAATTGTAAACTCGAAACTGATTGCGTTTGAAAACAGCGGGCATGCACTGTTTCTGGAAGAACGTGAGAAATTTAACGATGAACTAATCAAATTTATCAACGATAAGTCTTTTGTGAAGGATTTCAAGGCAACTACAAATAAAGAATTGGTAGCCTGAGTACGGGGAAAAGTAAGGCGAGGAACAAATATGTCCCCTAAACGCTAAGAAAAATGCGTAACTTCCATTATACATGGAGGACAATGTTCAACTTACTGGAGTTTGTAAGCGGCAACAGCATTTTTAAACAATTTAAGGTAAACGATCTCCTTTTCCTGGAATACAAATGTGTTGCAGATCAATCCGCTGTGAAAGTATGGTCAAAGTATAATTACTTTTTGTTTGTAGTGCGGGGCAAGAAAATGTGGCAGAGCGCTCGTGCACAATACTGTATTCGGGAAGGGGAGGCCATCTTTGTAAAAAAGGGTGCAAACATTATTCATCAGTTTTTTGAGGAAGGTTTTTGTTCGTTGATGATTTTTGTGCCTGATGACTTCATCAGCAAGGTAATTAAAGAGAGTTCTGCCCGTATTCCAACAGGCACCGTCGAAAACACAGATACAGTTATAAATCTCTACCTGGATGAAGTGTTGTCTGCTTACTTTCCTTCCGTACTTTCTTATTTTGCTAAAGAAGAACCACCTCCCGGGAATTTATTGGAGATAAAATTCAAAGAACTAATCCTCGATCTTTTGTTATCTCCCCGCAATGAGCCGCTTTGTGGTTATTTGAAATCATTGTGTGATGGAAGCAGGAGTTCCATAAGAGAAATCATGGAATCTAATTTCATGTACAACTTGAAGCTTGAGGAATTTGCATGCCTGACTGGTAGGAGCATTACATCATTCAAAAAGGATTTTATTCAAACATTTAATTGCACACCTGGCAAATGGCTTCTGAAACGAAGATTGGAACATGCAAAATACCTTTTAGAAGTAACTGATAAAAATATTAATGAATTGGTATTTGAAACCGGCTTCGAAAACGCTTCTCATTTTATCAGAGTTTTTAAGCAAGCATATGGCGTCACGCCGCTTCAATTCAGGAAATCGATTGTCGAGCATTTCTGACCGTCGACCAAATAGTCTCACGAAAAACCTTCCGTGGTGACGAACTAGTCTGTAGGTTCTTATTGGACCGAACTGCCTTGTTTAGGCCATTTCCATGCAAACCGTACAATTGCCGAGGTAATCATAATTTCAACGATTGCAAAAAACACCATAAAAGCCCACCAGGGCTGAAGTGAATCAAGTGCTATCAGCATCATTATGATAGTGTAAATTGTCCCGAAGATCACATTTGACCATCGATTAATAGAAGGCTTTAGCGTGAGTGATAAAAAAATCATCAATGGAGGAATAGTCATTAATACTGATGCTGCCAGCAATTTTAAAGGGCTGATAAGCAGGGTTTTTCCGTTTATAAAGTCTTCAATCTGTCCCGGGACATAAAGTGAAAAATAGTCTCCATAGATGTAACAAAACATTACGGCTGTCCATAATGCCGAAAGTTTGAACTTCACATTTATTTTGAAGTCCTCTAACTGGTTTGTGTTTGCCATGGCGCGGGTTTATTCTTTATTCCAACAATCAACAACCACAGGCAGATTCCGATTTCGCCAATGCTTCCTGGTATAGTTAACAAGGTAGGTATTATGGTCTCATTGTATGTTGAGAAAAGAAAGCTACCGATAAAATCAATAATATATCCAACACACCCCACCATTAAGAAGATCCCTAAGACCCTGGGCAGAAAACCGGATTTGAATACCAGGTATCCAAATGGAAATAACCAGAGTCCCCAAAAGATGGAAGCAACTTCATTTCCATTGCGATAGTACTCCAGGTGCAAGGAGATCTGGGCTTGCAGTGCCCCGGGTTCCAATCCCGTTAAATAGTTGGCTTTGATCAGTGTCAGCACAGCAAATTTGTTGAGCATGTTGACCAGCGATATGGGGACACTCACCGCCGCCAATGCTACCATCATTACCGCATGGGTCTTATCGGTCGGACTGAGCAGCTTATATAATGGCAAGGGCAGGAGCAAAAAGGCAGTATAACAAAGTATCCCAGCCAGAATGCTGAGCCGGAAAAGGGTTTCATGGGCGATGATGTTACTGATTGTTACGGAAGGATCACCCGCGCCTGATAGCTGTGAAGGCACATACAGCAAGTGAAAAATGCCAGTCAGAACCACAATGAGGTATAACGCACCGGCTATTCTAGCTGTCTTTTTCATTGAATCGGTGTTTTCTGAGTGATCAAGCATAAGACGATGGGCTTTTGATATTGTTACATTTTATTATTTGTCATTGCAAGATCTTGGTAGTGCAAAAAAATCAAAATGCATTTCACGCAGAGGCCGCAAAAGTGAATTCGCAAAGGTCGCTAAGAACCTTCAATGCCTATAGCTCAGAGTTGCGCTTACAATAGCGTCGTTCATTTAGTCAGAGGGCCTCTCGCTTAGTCCATACCTGATACCAGCTTGGAGGTGCACAACGACCAAATGCATTTCACGCAAAGGCCGCCCCGATACTTATCGGGGTGAATTCCTAAAGGTCGCCAAGGAGTTTCAATCCGGCGGTTCAAATAGTGCTTCCGCGGCCTTTGCGGTTAAACTTAGCGGCCTTTGCCCCCGATAAGTATCGGGGTGCATTTAATATTTTTTGCACAATGGTCGCCCAAGAGCTAAACCCTCTTCGTCAACGCCACCTTCACACCAAGCCCAACCAGCGTAAGTCCGCAAATTCTATTTATGTACACGGACATCCTTTTGTTATTCTTAAGCCCCGCAAATATTGCTGACGAGAAAGTGGCCAGCGTCAAACACCAAATTGTGCCGGTTGTAACGAAGGTGAAACCAAGAATTAGAAAAGGCAAAACCGTATTAACCGCTGATGGATCTATAAACTGCGGAAGAAATGCCAGGTAAAACAGCGACACCTTTGGGTTTAAGACGTTGGTGACGATCCCATCTCTATATATTCTCAGGTAGTTGCTTTCGTTGCCGTTGGATGAATCGGTGCTCAATTGCGATTTGTCGATCAGCATTTTAATACCCATATAAATCAGATAGGCGGCTCCGGCATATTTGATGATATTAAATAGCAGCGGTGACTTTGCAATAACAATTGAAAGACCTAACGCAGCTATCGTTGTGTGAACAATATTTCCTGTTCCTATCCCTAAGGCCGAGACAATTCCCGCTTTCTTACCATGGGCAATACTTTTCGTCAGAATGAAAATGGTGTCATTTCCAGGTGTTAGGTTCAGCAGAATGCCCGCTAATAGAAAGGTTTCGAAGTTGACGATGCCCGACATATATCTGAATTTCTTAATCGCGATTAGCTGCGTTTGTTGTCTTACCAGAACTTATTTTGAGGATCGAAAAGTATGCTGTATCCGACTATAATGAAACATGAAATAACGATTGTTAAAAGTATGGCCGACCCTTGCCGTTGGCCAGAAACCTCTTTGAGAATTTCTTCTGGGTTTGATTTTTGAACCTCGATTAGTTTTGTCCCTGCAATAAAATCACCAAGGCGTCTTTTAGGGGAGATCAAAACAACCAACCCCTCAATGGGCCAGATCGGCATAGTAATATTTCTTAGCATACATTGAAGGATCGAGGCGGTGTTAAGGGTCCTGACTTGGACGACCTTGTATCCCAAAATTCTATGAACGACACTTTGGCCGTTGTAAAAATCCTTGTTTAGTATGATAAAAGTTAATAGACCGAATGGCAGTGCTGAAAATAGAAGATTATTGAATGTCCAATAAGGCTGAAATGACTGCCATGGCGAGAAAATGCTTATAACCATCTTAACCAAGATCAAAGGAACAAAGACCGAAAGAGCATAAAGTAATTCGGTTGCCATCGACTGCAAGCGCTTGTTTGGTCTAAAGTACTTAGAAGCCAGAGCTAAATACGATTTGGTTATGCGATTGAAGAATAAAAGTTTAACTATACTCATACTTGAAATTTATTATCCATAAACGTAATTACTGTAAGTTCTTCCTGTTCAAGTATTATCTTTTAAGAAAGATTTAACCAAGATCAATTCAGGTCTGCTACTATTTGATGCAACTGAAAGTAGTTGGTTGTAATAATCTATCGCTTCTTTGACGTTGCCTGATTTTTGTGCGGCCAGCCCCGCTCCATATAATCCATTAAAACGGTTTGGGTGTCTTTTCAGGTCTTCCCGATAGGCCTCCAATGCTTTTGCTGACTCGTTTATTTCTAAATACATGTCACCTAATAACTCTCGGGCTGGAATTACTTCTCCGGGAGTAACCGGATGTTTCTCGGTCGCATCTTCCATGTCTGCGGCAGCTTTCATAAGAGTCAATGCTTCAGCCTTATGGCCTTCGTATAGTTTAATCCAACCATCTGCGGCTTTAATTTGAATGAGTACAAGATTCGCTTTATAATTTTCTTTTGACTCCTTCAGTTTGTCATGAATGATTTGCAATTGTTCTAATTCAGTCTTAGCAACTGTAAGTTGCTTACTATGAACTGCACCAAGCAATCTTCCAAAATTTACATTTGCTTTTTCCCAAAGAAATTTCTCCCATGGAAAATCGTCGTCACGCAATTCCAGTTGGGCGGCTTCTCCCCAATTTTTACGCTCCAACGCATACCGGGTAGGTATGGAAGCAAGGGAATACGCATCCCTAAAGTCGTAAGGATATACCTCGTTAATGGTTTTGAAGTATTCCATTTGTTCAGTCACTTTATTAACATCTCCTTTTTGCAAATAGGCATACACTAAATAATCCAGTCCGTGAAGTTCCTCCGACCAATGGCCCTTGATTCCCATACTCTCTGCATAACATTGCGCAGCCGACATGGAATTAATATTTGATTGTATCGATTCATCCCAAAGTCCAAGACGAGTAAAGATGTGCGAGGGCATATGTTGTGCATGAGCAGAGGTGGCCGCTATCGATGCATACTTTCGTGCTGCAGGTAATCCCAGCTCTGCAAGTTCAGGATAGTCGAACGTATGAATAATGTAATGTGCAATTCCAGGATGATTTGGTTGTTTTGCAAAAAGTGCGTTCAGAATTTCCCCTGCCTTTCTCTGCTTTACAAACGTTTTATCCTTGGGTTCTGCTGCCGCACGAAGGGCAAGTGCATAAAAAATAGCCGCTTCATTATCAGTTGGATATTTTAAATAAACTTTCTCTGATGCTTTTTCGAACTTTAGTACCCTGGTGCGATGATCAAGTGTGTCCCATTGATCATATATTGTGGCAATGGCTTCCAGGTAGTCGGATTCTCTCGATGTTTTGTCTTCAGTCAATGAACGCGCTAACGCAACAATCCTGGCGCCCTTTTGTAAGTCCTTTTCACTGGGGATTTCCCAAAGTGGATGAAAGTTGCACATGGCTGCACCCCAATAGGCCATTATACAATTAGGATCTTCATCGATGACTTTCGCAAATACTTTTTCAGCTTCCGGGTATTCGAAGGAATGAAGCAACGCAGTGGCGAGATCAAAATTTGCTCTTACTTTCTCCGAGCAGGAAAGACTAAACTCTACGGTCCCAAATTTACCATTCTCCGAACCGCATAAAGCAATATCACCCCGGTTAAGGTCGAGGGATTTTAGCTCGTTTTCGAGCTGTACCTGATTCTTCTTGTTTGTGCATGAGAATACACAGGACACGGTAAGAGCTATTTGCAAACTGTGGAAAATTATGGTTTTCAATGGTCAGTAGTTAGAAGTTAGAAGTTAGAATTTAGAATTTAGAATTTAGAATTTAGAATTTAGAATTTAGAATTTAGAATTTAGAATTTAGTTGTAGGAGATAGTGTCTATACTAATTTAATAATTTATAGTGACATCGATGATGTGTAGAAAATACTTGAGTGTTGATTTATTGATTGTTGAAGGTTGAGTGTTTTTAGATACCTACTGACTCCGACTAAGAACATTCAAGACTCAGGAAGGTATAGGGTATAGGGTATAAGGTATAAGGTATAAGGTGATTGGCCGCAGAAAATTCCTGAGTGTTGAAATATTCGAGAGATATTACTTTTTTCTGATCGTATATCTAAATGTTGTCGCTCCCGATTTTCCGGTACTGGAAATGCCTTCCGCAATGGCCGTGACAGAAGTCTCCAGATCGTGATTATAAAACGAAACTGTTGCGCGGCCGGAAGAGTCGGTTCGAATGAGTGGCGCCCAGAAGAGCGTTGTGCGTTTGTCAGGCTTAATGTGTTCCGGTTTTTCTACGTCATAATTAGGAGTGTAAAACTCCCTCTCAATTTGAAAACCCATACTTGCTACGGCGAGGACACCTTCAGCCGCGATGGATCCTCCGCCTTTTTTTGTATAAAAACCAATGACTCCATTGCCTCCTCTTGCTCCGAAGAAGGCTGCGTCCGCGCCTTTCCAAATATCGATACGCTCAATGTCGTACACCGACAACATACTTAGGCTTTCACCTGGAACAGGCACATCATCTACCATGATCAACGGAATACCGACACCCCGAATAAAAGCACTCAAATTTGGCTCCGCGCCTGTTATTTGAACACCTGCCACGCGGCCTTGAAGAAGTCGCAGTGGGTGTGACAGATTTTCCATACCAGGGACACCCGCTACTTGCACGCGCTCGGTTCCCCTTCCGTAAATGCCTGTTTCAGCTTTTGATGGCTCTTTTGTCCTGCGTATTTCAACTTCCTTGAGCACAATAGTTTTTTCGTCAAAATTGTAAGCCATGTCAATATTTCTTCGCTCCATACTCCCGGCAATGAATGTTTTTTCGAATTCGGTTTGAGCTACCGCCGTGGGCAAAAGTGGAAAATGTACACCTTGAAAATCAGTGGTATTATCTAAGACCAATTTTACCGATTTGTTGCCTTTTTTTGTTTCACCTTGCAGCATTGCCTTAGCAGAATCAAGATAGATCAAATCGTTAAAGGCGAAATCTCCCCTGTAATTGGTGTTTACCACGCTTGTGAAAGGGGCTATCGGATCAACACGTAAGTAAGTTACTTTACCATCTGCAATTGGTTTCTTGTTGTTTGCATCTACCATGTTTCCTTTAATTGTCAGGCCCTTCTCAATCCGGTATTCGGGATTTTGCCACTGTGGGTCAAGAGCCTTTTTGAATGTAAACCTCCTCCATCCCTGCGTGAGCAAGAGATGATCGAGTGCTTCCGCCCGATCTTCATTTATTGGATTGAAATAATACCCAGGCGATTCAATGTGACCCTGAAGTTCAGATGAAAGCAATAAATAGGTACAGATTGTTTCCCGGTTCTCATCCGGAATTACCCGTGTATCATCGCTAACGGCCAGCGAGAGGTCTGCAACGGCAGGCGTACTATCAGGGTTTGTTGCCTGAATCTGAAGCGTCACCAGCTCTCTTGGAGAATACGAGCTTTTATCTGCGATGATCTGTATGGACAGTTGTTCCAACTCATTGACAAATACTAATCTTTCTGCCAGCGGCGTCCCTTCTTCATCAGCTACTGTAATTTGTGCTACTCCCGAAGGGAACTTTGATTTTGGAATTTTTGCCATCATGATATTTGCAGATAAATCCATTTTGGCTGCATAACAAACCACGCCTCTCGTCTGGCCAAGTATATAAACGGTCTTGAGATCCACTCGATCCTTGGTTTCTATTCGAAGAAGGACATTGGGTGAGTTGGATGAGTTCTTTATCGACATCGCGAGTCCGGATTCTTTTATCGGAGGGAGTTCTACTTTCAGTGGGTAGTTTTCAATAATGGCATGGTACCTTTTACCTTTTATGGGGGTGAGCGTAAATGCTCCCATGCCAGGGACATTGCTCTTAAACTTACCGACTAACGCGCCTGAATCGTCTACGATCTTGCCATTGATTTGCCTCCCAAGCCCATCAGGTGCGATGGCCTTAAAGGCAACTTTGCTGAGGATTCCGTTGACCAAGTCTCCGCCCTCTGGAAAAAACTGTACGTCTATATTTTTTTCAGGGGAACGTGTTAAAGTTGATAGGTCATACGCATTCCAGATTGTTACTGGACGGTGAAAGAAGTAATCCTCCCCTGTATTTTTCATCCAATTGGTATAGCCTCGAACCAAATATTTACCAGATTCTAGAGTGTCAGGTAACACAATGTCTCCTGTTGCTGAACCATTTATTGAGAAGAGTTTTAGTTGCCTTACGACGTCGCCTTGTCCATCTATCAGGTCAACATATATAGTGCGACTGAATGTCGACGGTAAGTGAAAGGCCCCGGCGGTGAGATAAGCTTTGAACCAAATGGTTTCTCCGCTGGTGTAATAAGGTCGATCGAAATGCAGATACACCTTTTCCTGCGGGAGTTCATCAAGGTATTTCTTAAATCCGGCAATTAGTCGGTCCAGGGGAGTATCTGAGTACGAAAAGGACAGAAGGAAACCTGTAACGAAAATTATAATGTAAACACAACGCTTCATGTTCAAAGTTAACTACAGTGTCCGTTCTCCCACAGCATGCAGCTGTTTTTTTCAAGGCTGGCAGTTCTGGTTCCATGATTTTAATTCCCATAGATACCCCCTAGAGACACTAGCAAAACAACGTTACATTCACTAAATTGAAAAAGACCCCGACACGTCGGGGCAAAGTTGGCGTACGAAATTAGCTGGCAGTACCCCGTCTTTTCTCTTTTTTGCGAGGCCCTAACGCCAATTCAGGATTGCATTGAGTTTGTTGGATTCCGTTTGATTTGATTATGGGAAAAGATCGAAATCATACTGCCTGTCGCTATAACGTTACATTGATGCTGATCCTGGCAGCGTCTGTAACTTCACATCTTTCCTATTCGCAAAAAATTACGAATGTCGATTTTGAGGTGATAGGCAACACCGTGAAGATTGGCTACGACATAAGCGGATGTTCAGAGGATAAAACCTTTGACATCAAGCTCTCTCTGGGAAGGGATGGAGAATTGATGGAGATAAGTCGCGGTCTCAGTGGTGATGTCAAAGACGTAACCTGCGGATCATCCAAGGTAATTCTCTGGGACGTGCTTTCGGATAGAAACGATCTACAAGGACAGGTCTATTTTGCCGTGGAAATTCACCGAATACACCACGTCCCTCAACAAATACAGGAAGAGGTTCAGGAGAGTGAAAGGATCGATGATGACGATGACAAAGAATGGCGACGCCGATCCTGGAAAGCAGACAAAGGATACGTCGGAGGTTCGGTCGGACTTTTCGCACCTTACCAGAACTATACGAATGCACCCTACAATCCTCAGCAAAACGGTTTTTTCATTAACACCACGATTGGCTATCTACCCTCATTGTTATTAGGCGTATCCACGACCATATATTTCTTTGGCGCGCCTAAATTCGAGAACCTAAGAATAACTACATGGAAGACCTGCGGGATGATGATAGGTCCGTTGATCTCACTTCCCATAGGAAACAGGATAAAGTGGGAAGTAAGGCCACAAATTGGATATTCCATGATTTTCCCAAACTCAAATTTCTCCGATGTCGATAGCCTTAATTCTGTCAGGTCAGGGCTGGCGTATAATATCAGTACCGGGCTTCGTTTGAATTTTGGGAAAAGAACATGTTATATGCTAAACGTGGAGTATCTTTCAGCTACACGGAAGTTTGAAAATTACCAGTTTGAGTCCGATCTCGGGCTGTTAGGCGCCAGTTTCGGAATTGCGTTTAGATTCTATTAAACTAAACTGAGCTTATGAAGAGGTACTTATACGTAATAATATTCGCACTTATCAGCTTTGAACTCCTCGGCCAATACGCACGGAGCCCTGTTAAGGAAGTTAACATCTCGAAAACCCCCGCACGAACGGGACCTGCCAATCTCGAGATCAGCGACGTTACCTTTTCCGACGAGTATGGAAATAGTAACAGTGTCCTCGATGCCAACGAAGAAGCCGAAATAAGTTTTACGCTTTCAAACCGCGGCAAAGGCAATGCTCATTCACTTGCAGCCGACATCATTTCGTTAAATCCGATGAAGGGCATTGAACTTTTGTTCAAGAAACATCTGGGAGACCTTTTCGCGGGCCATAGTATACGCATAGCCTTACCGATACGCGGAGTTCCCTTCCTTGAGACCGGAAAAGCGGAATTGGAAATACGTGTCGAAGAGGCAGACGGGTTTGATTCCAATCCTATCAGAGTTGTTTTCAATACGGAGCGGGTAAAAATCCCAGAAGTATCTATAGCTGACTACAGTTTTGCGGGCATTGATGGCGAAACCGTTGGATTAGGCCATCCTATTTTTCTAACCGTCATGCTTCAGAATAAAGGACAAGGCGAGGCGATGGACATACACGCTGAATTTAAGACGCCTGATAAAGTGTTCCCTGCCGCGGAATCAACGTTCTACATGGACCGGTTACAACCCAACGAATCCCGAAGTATCACTTACGAATTCTTTGCCAATAAGAAGTACGATGGGGAGGAGATCCCTATCGAGATTTCCATAACCGATGGCCGTGACAAATTCCAACAGATCCATACGCTGAATGTGCAACTGGATCCGAATTCAATTCCAACTCAAACCATAACCATTCCTGCAAAGATTGGGGCTCCTGTCCCAATTGAAAAAATTTCCATGAGATCGGATGTCGACGTGGAAATTCCATCGACAGGAAAAGTGGTAAAAAATCGATTTGCGTTGATCATCGGCAATGAAGACTATGGAAAATTTCAGACTGGATTACAGTCAGATCAAAATGTTCTGTTTGCACGAAACGATGCTCAGGTGTTTAAAGAGTATGCGGTGAATACGCTTGGTGTGTTGGAAAAGCATACGTTCATGCTCACCGATGCTACACGCGGTCAGATGAGCAGGGAAATTGAAAGAATTACCGAACTGGCAAAGCTTACGCCCAACGCGGAGATAATTTTTTATTATGCTGGACATGGGCTCCCTGACTTCGAAACCTTTGAAAGCTATCTTGTTCCCGTCGACGTCGCCGCCTCGAATCTTAGTGATGCCATCAAACTCAAAGACCTGTATTCGAAATTAGCGTCTTCAAAGGCAAGCAGAATAATGGTTTTCCTGGATGCGTGTTTCAGCGGTGGTGGTCGCGGAGAGAATGGACTGTTAGCCGCAAGGACTGTAAAGATCCGTCCCAAAAGTGATATCGTGGAAGGAAACATCGTGGCGTTCACAGCCAGCAGCGGCAAAGAAGTATCGTTGCCTTTTGAGAGCCAGTCGCACGGACTATTCACGTATTACTTGTTAAAGAAATTACAGGAAACGCAAGGCAACGTGACCCTCGACGAATTGGGTCAGCACTTAGAGCAGGAAATTCCAAAGGCCTCCCTGCTCGAGAATGGTTTATTACAAAGGCCCCAAGTATTGGTGTCGCCCGACCTTGATGAAAAATGGATGTCATGGAAATTCTGACAAACATGAGACTGGCCAGTGTCGCTGGCGTTGTGGCGCTTTGTGCTGGGTGCTGTTTTGCGCAGGAGACGAAAACGGTGGAGGGCATCAGAGGCGAATGGATAATCTCAAACGACATTACTCCGATCCAGGCACGGGCAAATGCCATCGACCAGGCGAAAGCCGAGTCGCTTAGAAAAGCAGGGGCCACCGAGTACGTTGCCGAATCAAGTCTGCTTTACAAAACCGAGAAAGACAATAAGCTGGAAGGAGACATTCACAAGTCCGTGACCTCGATCGATGTATCAGGGGAGATTTCAGGATTCCAGATAGTCAAAGAGGAGAAGAAGCTGAATGAATTTGGAAATCTTACCTATGAGGTTTGGATCAACGCTACTGTTATTCTTCACAAAGGATCCAAAGATCCTGGATTTAATATGAACGTGAAGGGCATTCAGGACAGTTATCGTTCACCGGAGGAATTGATCTTCGAGCTCATGCCCGCTAAGGAAGGCTTTCTGAATATTTTTATTCTGGGTGACGATGAAAGTTTACTGCTCTACCCGAACAAATTCGAGAAGCGTGAGAAGTTCGTAGGAGGGGAGACCTATAAATTTCCCAGGTCCCGTGCGTTGGACTATGAAGTCAGCGCGGAAGAAGGAATGGAAGTGAACTATTTGATTCTGTTATATACCAAGTCGGAGATTCCTTTTCTTGGGGAAGCAACATCTGACAACATTCTGCAATTCATTGCAGGTATAGATCCCGCACAGAAATGTGTTAAATCATATTCGCTCTTAATTCGGAAGCAGTAAGCACGCGCCAATGGCAGTGTCAACTCAATTTTTTCTTAAGAGACTGTCCATTTGGGCTAAAGCCCAATGAATTTCTGCATCGATTACCCCGGGCTTAAGCCGGGGCAATTGATAAACATCTCAGGCCTTTAGGCCAATTTGTCAAACCCGTTCCTCCGCAGAGTCCTTTGAGAATGCAATAACGCTATTAATGACAGTGTCATAGGTGGCAATGCTTCCTTTCGCTCCCCTTTAGTGGTGTCCTCCAGAGCGCTTGCTTTGCTATCAAACAACTGGGTTAATGGATTGGGTTTTATGAATTGTATAGATACCTATGATCGTTCACGCGAAGGATCTGTAGGAACAAGAGCAGCATCGTTGACATTTGCAGAGATCCTTTCCGGCAGATCCTTCGCGCTCAGGTACACTGACATTAATTTCGTTCGCAAAACCCATTCCTTTGGTGCAGGTCTTTGATAAGGAGGTGGTCGCTCTGGAAGACAGTACTAAGGAGGAGGAAGCCTATACACAATATTTGTCAATAAGCTTTTGTTGGTCCCCATTCGCTTTTGCCTTGTTTGCCATACGTTTTAAGAGAGGATATAGTAATGATAATAATCCGGGGACATTCATATCACTCATGCATACAATAATTGCAGTATGTTTTAAACTTTTAGGAATTGATTTATTATCTGTTAGTCCGTCTGATGCAAGTCCATAAATTATCCTCAATGAGTTTTCTAATCCGGTATGTCCTGGTTTTAATTTGACATTGAATTTAATTTCCTGGTCTATTGGGTTAAAGAAACTATGCACTGACATAGGTTCAACTGTATATGATTCTCCCGGTCGTAAAATCTTAGTCCCTTTCTTTCCTAATTTTAAACCTAACTCTCCGTCTATTGCAGTAAAGGTTTCTGAGTAGGTCTTATGGTAATGCAGCGGATTTCCTCCTTTTGGCATCAGCGTAATGTCAGCTTCAGTTATTTTTCCGCCTGACTCTTCAGCTGTCTGTAAAAATGTTACTGTGTCTTTAATGATAGGATTTACGATTGTCCTTTTCATTTTTGTACGCGTAAAGGTTCAATACTTTTTAACTGGCATCGAGTACTTACGTGTAGTATCGGGCTTAATGACTTTAATAGAGAATTCACCTTCAGGTTTATAAACTGGCATACTTTCCTGCTCAAATGCGTCCCGTTGTGTCTTACCAGTCCAATGACCATCATTTGGCATGAATCGTTCATCTATTGCGTCATCCTGAAAGCCTTCTGGTTTGATCATTTTTTTGTAGGCAGGGACGGGTTTAGGGTCGTAATTAAAACTTGAGAGACTATCCGGATTAAAATTTGAAAGATTATCCGGAGCTACATCTTTTTTGCGCTTCTGGTTTATTTGAGAATATGCAAAAACGTTACATCCACAGGTGAAGATGATTAGAAGGAGGGTTGTTTTCATTTTTCTTATAATTAATTAGGAGCTGTGACTAAGTGCCTTTGCGGTCGGGCGGGTCTAAATGGCTTCGCGCTGTGTCCCTAATAGCTAAGTTAACTAATGTTTTGCACTTTCAAGGTTGCTTGCCAACACTACCTGACGCAAAATCCGTGTAAGAGTTGGTCAAAAATTATATGTCTTTCTCGAACACCACTCTGTCTTGTCCAGGTGCAAAATAGTCTTTCACTACTTCTATGCCGTCTTCATTTTTGTTACCGAGCAGGTTCATTCCAATTTTCTTATGAAAGGAAATAGACAACTGATTCGTTGGGGTCGTGATTGCTTTTAGTTTAGTGTACCCTTTATTTTTGACATGGTTGGTAAAGTGTTCATACAACAGTGTCCCAAATCCTTTATTTTGATAGCTCTGTCTTACCCCAATCAGATGGACATAACCCGTTTTTTGAGTTTGCGATAAAAAGCCAAAGAGATATGCAACGACTTTTCCATTGTCTTTGATAACAAATGCAGTGTCACCAAACTCGTGTATGAACATGGGATGATGAACATTTAATGTCCTGTCACTACCCCAAAAATCTGACAGGTCTGTCAGGATTTCATGAAAGTCACGTTGCGTACAATTGTCAATTGTCATGCTTATGCGTGGGCTTAAGAATAGTAACTATTGTTGCCTCATTTTTTTGAATGATAGCTAGCTCTGTAACCCATTAAAAAACTTATGGGGGCAAGTATCCAATAAGTCAAAAGTTGTATCGCCCAGGGCGGACTTGTCACCCTAATTTCGTTTTTATGTTTTAACCCCATCAGTGGTAGCTGTAAAAAGGGAGGCATTCCTTTTTCACTGAGCTTGTCATCTTTAGCAAGTGCGAAAAAGGATTCAAAAAACTCATCAATATGAAGCGCGGGAGAAAATTGTTGAACAGAATGCGCCTCTATATCGTCGTCATTCCAAAAACAATGCGGAGCACCAGCAGGAATAGTAATGTTTTCACCTGGGCCTACAACTTGTTCTTTGCCATTAACCAGGAAATGAAGTTTCCCGGATATTAGTTTAGCAGAACTTTCCTGTTTTGGATGAACATGAATTGGTTCTCTCATGTCCGATTTGGGATTGAAAGATTCAATTTCTAATAATTTTCCATTTGTTTCCTTGCCGGTTTGAAGGAAAATCATTCTTTGTCCTGTCCGTGCGTTTGTGATTTTGTCGCCTTGCTTTGCCATTGCAATTTGATTTTAGGTCATCAAAATTACAGTTTTTTTGTCGAGGATGAAGGGTCTTTAGGAGTTGCCGCCACGATCTAATACCGGCAAATTGTTTCGCTGTATAACTTCCTTACTTTGTCTTATGGGCCTCCATGTCTATTTCGATCAGTTGTCCTTCTACTGCCAATCCTTTCACCTCTACCCACGTGCCAGTAGGAAATTGTTTCTTATAGATAGAACTCCTGAAACCTGATACTTTGAGAAAGTCAGCCATGTTTGTGGTATAAACATTCTCTGCTACCACATCATCAAAAGTATAGCCATAGTGTTTTAATATTTTTTCCAGGTCGCTGTAGCAATTTTTCATCTGCTGGTCCATGTTACCAGGTGCTACTATAACACCTTTGTCGTCCATGCTCACTGCCCCGGATATTTTAAGATCGTCTCCAATTCTAACGGCGTGTGAATAGCCGTAAGTTTTTTCAAGTTCTGGCCGTAAAAGGAAATATTCAACGGTGTCTGGCTTCTCCACAGTGGCTTGAACTTCTTGTGGCTTTTCCGTACAGCTTGTCAGCAAGCAGACTAAAAATGAAAGCAGGAGGGTCAGTGATGAGAAATGTGTGTAATTCTTTTTCATGGTCTATTTTTTTCTTTGCTTACTCTGGTCTGTTTTCGGCTTTTCCCGTCTTATTTTTAGTCGATCACTTCACGAATGATATATTTTCCTTTTATTCATGCCTCCTATGATAAACATTAGTGCTATTGCGCGCTATTGATTGTGCATTTTGTTAGCGCGAGTTTCCGTCACTCTAAATTTGACACTTAATTTATCTTTCATTAATAGTTTAAAGTCGTCCATCTGCTTTTCCGCAATAATTTGTCGCAACGGAAACTGGTCTTTCTTATCTTTTCCATAATTTATCTGGAGAATTGTCCCGGTCTGAAGTGATGTATAGATGAAATACACCCCAACCAATGGAATAAGTAATAATAGAACCATTCTTGCACCACGAGGACTAATGTCTCCATGAATTAAAACATTGATAATGTTTATTGCAAAGTAAATTCCGGGGGCGAGTAGAATCAATCCAATGACTAGTATGCCAATCCAATTATGTATTTCTTTTTCCTTTTTTATTTCCAATTTATGTATTTGAGAAAAGGCAATTGTCTCATAATTGAATCCACTTCTTAACAAATGAATTCCACTATCGGTCACTCCAAATTCTTTTGTTCTGAAATAATACTGTCCCATTGGATTACCTAAATTACTTGAAACATGCGTTAACAAATTAATATACTCATTGCCGATATTCCCATAAAGCTTGTATCGGTGTCATTGGTAGCTGCCATTTTCGTCAACCGTAAATTAATGCAAGGAGAAACGGAATTGTTACGGCAATTGAAATCAATAAGGGTTTCCAAATGGGTTTTGCTCTGTATTTGACTTCTTTTCCTACGTACTTGTCCCAGAAATTGGATGTTAGCCCCATGCCACCTGCAGTATTGAGGAGAAACACCCAAATTGTGTTTGATGGAATGAAATTTACTATAATGATTGTCAACGTCGTATAGATTATACCTGAGCCAATCACTATCCATTTACTTTTAGTGTCATTGGTGTTAAAGGACAATAGGACCGCGCCAAATATTGTACTGAATAGGATCGAAAAAGCTCTTATCGCACCCTTTGAATAGAGCAAGGGTGCATTTGGATCTGTTACCACATTTTTTCTCCAGGCAGAATTGGATGCAAACAATCTATCCTCTTCGTCCGCGGCATTGGTCCTTTTTTGGAGTTTTATGTTTATTTCATTTAATTCTTCGTCACTAAAAAGCCTACCTCGCCTTTTCAATTCGTCTACCGCAGCTGTTATTGCTTCGGGCGTGTACCTACTAAAATTATTCAAGTAATTCATAAGTCCTTCCTCGGACTTTCCGTTCATTACCTCTCTCAAAGTTTTCGCCATTGGTTATTTTATGTGGGTTGTCCAGACAATTGCAGCTAACGCGCTAATGTAAATGCAGTAGCGGGAAGGCGGGCTTGCGAACTTCAATCCAACGTGATCAATTACCATAAGCCCGCCATTCGCGAAACCATCCGCGTTGCGTGTACAATATTAATAAAACACTGTTAAACTTTTGCACGTCCACCGCTATTGCATTTACATGTTGTTATGGGCAATGCTGCGCAGGAGTTTTCAACATAGCATGAGTTTGGATTGCCATCAAGTTCATTCGAATCATCCCATGAAATGCGTTGCTCACCGTCAGACTTGCTGAATCACTCGCGCGCGGTACAAGCGATCTTGCGGACTTGGCCTTTCAATTAATGAGTTTTCAATTCAGCGCTTCATTGTCCTAATGGAATCCATTCCGCGAAAAACCGGATCGCGCGAGTGGGAAGCCTGATGAACTTTCTTTTGCTCACCTGACTACGAAGCGCTGCGGACTTCGGAGAACTACAACACTATCGCATTGCCCATAACAATAAAGTGTTTTATGCGAAATCCAGGCAAAAAAATAGGCGTTATCAATGAGATTGCCTAAGGAAAAGTCTAATTTGATTTATGGTGATCTTTCAAGATTTCGTAT
>Ga0193738_1000311_pt1 | contig 29686 bp, 22 predicted proteins | sample L2a1metaG_FD_144927 | JGI IMG/M metagenome (GOLD analysis project Ga0193738, IMG submission 144927) | Soil microbial communities from a riparian zone of the East river system, Colorado, United States - L2a1 | ecosystem: Environmental > Terrestrial > Soil > Riparian zone | place: USA: East River... | reverse complement strand
ATGGAACAAACTATCAATGCGCACACTCAAGTGGCACGCAACAATTCTCTGCGTTTAAAAACAAACGGTCTGGCCTGATGAACTGAACCACATATCACTGCTCCTTTCGATTCAGCGCGCCGTAGGACCGTGAGTACGAGATTAAGCGCAAAACGCGCAAAAGAATGCCCGCAAAAATCGCAGAAGAAATGCATTCGCCTACTGCATTAGTTGCATTTTTTTGCGTGTTCTGCGTTTATTCACATTCTCTGATCGCACAAACTATTTCTCTTAATGCGCACGCTCAATTGGCACGCAACAATTCTCTGCGCTTAAAAACAAACTGTCCGGCGTGATGAACTGAACGACATATCATTGCACCTTTCTTTGTGGCAGCTTAATAAAGGAATACTGTTCCTTACGTTAGGCAGATCCTTCGCGAGGGGGTGCAGCTATATTAAATAAGAGTGTGCTTCCATTTCTAATGCGCATGGTTTTATAAAGAGAGAAGCCGCTCTGGATGACACTCTCTTAGGGGCACGCTCCGGATGACAATCGTTGAGGGAATGCGCTGGATGACACTCGCTAAAGGGAAGACACTGGATGACAGGCGCTGAAAAAACCAACCCACGGTTTAACCCGTGAGCTGGTGTAGAAAATCTATATATTAAGAAATTTGATTATGAGAATCATTTCTCTCCGCTGCCTGTGTATCTCTTACATTTTTTTGTACAGCAACAGCGGCAAACATAGCGAGCAAAAATGCAAACGCATAAAATCCTTTTTCGCTGGGTAACAGTTCGGCGTTCCATAGGCCAATCGTTAGGAGCACAATACTTAAGATCGTCGAAAACCAACTGAGTCCGTGATACACATCGGTTACGGGAACATTTTCCAATCGATCGCGTACGGCTTTTTGAAGCGACACAACTGAAAAGAGTCCGTACATCAACGTTGTAAAGTAGTAGCCTTTTTCATTGAGCTGCATTTCGGAACGCCAGAGGCCGATGATATACCCGATCATTCCCGTTCCTAGTGCTACCCATGATGCGCCGACGAAGGCTGGTGATGGTTTGTAATTCATATTCATTTTGGTTTATGTGAATAAATCTTAATGAAAGAAAATTTCCGCGTCCGACTTTCAAATGGACGTTGGTTATAAAGATCAAATGGAAATAAAAACTGCGATAGAAATGACTTATGTAAAATCGGTCATTAAGGAGGGTTTCAGGATTAAACGCGCCAATTTATTTTATGTTGCACGGGCGTGCTGAGATAGTGTTCCCTGGTGCATTTGCTGCAAACCATCATTACTTTCGATTTGGTGCTTCGCAGGAAGGAATGTATGTGATTAATCGCAAAAGCCCTTTAGAAGAATGAATCTCCTATGGAGTGTCATCCAGAGCGGTTGCTGCATTCTCAAGGGACTGCGTCAATGGAATGGGTTTTGCAAATTGATTTACAACAGGTGAATCCTTGCGCGAGGGAACTGCCGGAATCATGGGCGGTAAACGTCGGGGTCCCGATAATTATCGGGATCGCGAGTACGTGCAGTTATATTAAACAAGAGTGTGCTTCCATTTCTGATGAGCATGATTTATAAAATGAGAAGACGCTCTGGATGACACTCGCTAAAAGGCATTTTTCTGCGTGTTTTGCGCCTATGGACATTCTCTGATCGCACAAACTATTTCTCTTAATGCGCACGCTCAATTGGCACTCAACAATTCTCTGCGCTTAAAAACAGATTGTCCGGCGTGATGAACTGAACCACATGTCACTGCACCTAAAGGAATACTGTTCCCTACGTTACGCAGATCCTTCGCGAGTGCGTGCAGCTATATTAAATAAGAGTGTGCTTCCATTTCTAATGCGCCTGATTTTATAAAATGAGAAGACGCTCTGGATGACACTCTTAGGGGCGCGCTCTGGATGACACTCTCCTACGGGGTGCTCTGGATGACACACTTTAGGGGGCGCTCTGGATGACCCTTGCGTAGGAAAAGGCGCTCTCGATGACATTCTCTGAGGCGAGGCTGGATGTCGCAAAAAGCCTCAAATCCCGTCCATTATCCATATTCTGCCCTCCTTCTCTGCTCAAATTCTCATCTTCTCCCCTCCTCAACTTCTCACCTTCTCTTTTGTCTATAGAATTACTATATTTACGGCCATTTTACTCGACAACCATGACCGATTCGCATACCCGAAGTTTTGTAAAAGGTGTCACCTGGAGGGCACTGGGAACGCTGGATACTATTTTCCTGTCCTTTATGGTAACCGGAAATATCGGCCATGCGCTGAAAATCGGATTCACCGAAGTTGTCACAAAAATCATCCTGTTCTATCTTCATGAACGCCTCTGGAACATCATCCCATTCGGCCGCATACACGGCGTCGGCCCTACGCATTCAAGAAGTCTGGTGAAAGGTGTGACCTGGCGAATAGTCGGTACGTTGGATACGATGGTGGTCGCCTACTTCATAACGGGTAAACCTATAAGTGCCTTAACTATCGGCGGCTTTGAAGTGTTCACGAAAATCGGATTGTTCTACCTTCATGAGCGCGTATGGGGCAAATTCAAGTGGGGCCGGATAATGAATGAAAGCCAAACGTTGCAGCCTTCCACCGTCGAGGTCGCCAAGTCCACAGATATTTGAACAGTTTCTTTTGTAAAGTTTCAAGCTCTTGTCAACGTAAGTGCTTAACTTGTTAGTACACCAAATTCTAACACGATGTGCAACATTTTAGCGTTATCATTCGCTGTTTGTACTGTGCTGACAGCAAATGCGCAGGAATTCTCATCCAATAAGATCTCCAGCAGATTTGAATTTATCGCCGGCCCATCTTTTTCCAACAACAATGGCTGTCTACCGCCCTCTTGTGATCGTCATCCTGAGCTGTGGATACACGGTGAATAAAACAATTGACAACTCCCATTAGCCTAAAGAAACGAAGAATCATGCGTGTAGCGAAGGATCTCATTCAGATTAGCTGTGCTGTCTATTAATTGACAACAATGAACTACTGATTATCAATCTATACTAGTGCAGCAACACTAATTTTGCATCACTCTTGATCATGACCTTTCATCCATTTGATGATCAATGCAGGTCACAAAGACCACGAAGAACCCACGAAGGCCACAACGCATTTCTCGTTGTGATCGTTGTGCAAACTTAGTGCCCATCGTGACCCTGCATTTTATTTCGCGATGCTATTCCAAATGCATACTGCAAAATTTCTTTGATTGAACACTGGTGCGCACGTCTTTTAACATTTTTTCCGTGACCTACTGTATCCAACTCAGGATGACGGTTTTTAGAAGAGAAGGCTCAGGATGACGGTTTTTAAAGGATTTACTTTTACCTTATAGAAGTAATCTTTCTCTCATGAAGATCATAATTTCCCTTTCCTCCATTATCGTTCTACTGATATTTCCCGCGTGCAGGCAAACTTCCGAAACTGAATCGGCGCATCCCGGAGAATCCTACCTGTCCTTCGCCGATGATGGCGCATGGTGTTGGTTTTCTGATCCGCGCGCCATCTACTTTAATGGAAAATATCGGAGAACCTATGCGGGTTGGATAGATCAAACTGGAAATGTTATGGTTGGTTTTTATGACCACGATCGCAAAACAATTGAGACAACGATCCTGCACAAAGAACTTGAAGTAGATGATCATGATAATCCCGGTCTGTTCCTTGACAAGGAAGGAAAACTGTGGCTGACTTATTCCAAGCACAGCGGCGATCGTATGTACCTTGTCAAAGCGAAAAATCCGGAAGACATCTCCACATGGGAACCCACGCGCAGCCTGCAGTTGAATGACACGATTGCAAATTCTGGAAGCAGCAACACATATACCTACACCAACCTTTGTCAGTTGGCCGATGAACGAAACACGCTGTACCTGTTCTGGCGCGGCGCGGACTATAAACCCAATTTTTCTACATCGACAGACAATGGAGAAACCTGGTCGCCAGGAAAAATTCTCATCCTTCCTGAAAGGCTCTATAGAGACCGGCGTCCTTATGTAAAAATCTCTTCCAACAGCAAGGATGCCATTCACGTTGCGTTTACAGATGGCCATCCGAACAAAGAGCCAACGAACTCCATCTACTATGCGAAATACCGCGATGGCTACCTGTACAAGGCAAGCGGAGAAAAGATCAAATCATGGTCAGATTTGCCCGCAGAACCACGCGAGACTGATGTGGTATACGACGGGACAACAACAAAAGAAAAAGCCTGGATCTGGGATGTCACCGAAGACCAGCAGGGTGATCCCGTGATCGTTTATTCGCGATTCCCCAATGATTCCACTCACGTTTATTATTATGCCGTGTGGGATCAAGGCCAATGGGCTAATCACAAACTTTTAAATTCCGGACGCTGGTTCCCACAGACTCCACCAGACTCCATTGAAACCGAACCTAATTACTCCGGAGGAATTATCATCGATCACCAGGATCCCTCCACAGTTTATCTGTCTCGCATGAAGAATGGAAAATTTGAAATTGAAAAATGGACGACATCAGATAAAGGAAAAAACTGGAATGTTACGGAGGTCACCACCAATTCAAAGTTTGATAACGTACGCCCTTTTGTGATTCGTAACCACCCCACTGACGGTTCACCCACGGTCCTGTGGATGAATGTTAAAAAGTATATTCATTATACGGATTATGAGACTGCTGTTAAGATGGATGTTTATCCTTGAGTTCACTCTCCGTAAAGAGACCCGACATTATGGGCTAAAGCCCGATGAGGTTCTTACCATCAGTTACGCTGGGCTTTAGCCCTGATAGGGCGCTGAATTGAATAGTTACATCATGACGTTTACTCACTTTTCTCCCTTAGTATCGGCAATCGAAAGGCCCATAATAAAAAACAGTATCCCACAAATAATGCAACAAATCTCAATCTGTCTGCCAGAATCCAGGTATGAACCATTCGTTCCATCTCATCAGATGATTTACCCTCTCCGGCCTTAGCCATGATTGCTTCGTTAATGGGGAACACAACTGTCACTGACAGTATCAATCCTAATGCAATTGTTAGTACAGTTATCAATAAAAAATTCCTGTGCCGTTTACTGTTCCAGCCCAACAATAAACAAATAATAATTGGAGCTATCCTGATGACCATCCATTTTGGGCCGTAAAAATCCAACAAATATTCATAAGCTCGCGTACCTCCAAAAAATTCCTTTACAGAACCGGGAAGCGGTTCACTCCAAAGAGGCAGAACAACGATCATATGAAACATTGTTCCTCCTATCCAGATACTTAAATTGATTACAGCCAACCACAAAAAAATCAGGAAGAGTTTTTGACGCGCTGTCATTATATACAAGTTAACTTCATGGCATTGCAAAAGCAATGTGGCGTTCATCGAAAATATTTTGCTTTACATCACTGACTATCTTTGGAACTTTCATCCAAGACCGTCTTCTCTCCTCAGTGGTGTCATCCAGAGCGGCTTCTCTTTTTATAAAGACTTGCTCATAAGAAATGGAGCACACTCTTATTTAAAATAGCTGCACGCTCTCGCGAAGGATCCGCCTAGCATAAGGAACAGTATTCCTTTGTTAACCGGCTAAATCGAAAGTGCAGTGATATGTGGTTCAGTTCATCAGGCCTGACAGTTTGTTTTTAATCGCAGAGAATTTTTTAGTGCCAATTGAGCGTGCGCATTAGGAGAGATAGTTTGTGCGATCAAAGAATGAGTGTAAGCACAGAGGACCGCAGATAAATGCAGGCGCCCTCAACGAGTGTCATCCAGAGGAGATTCATTGGTCTGCGGCTTTTGCGGTAATCCTTTGCCTGCTTTGCGTGAACCTGCCTTTCCTTCGAAATTCGACATTCGGCGTTCGACATTTGCATTTAAACATTCTTCATTCTTCATTCTTCATTCTTCATTAACCATCAACAATTAACAATTAACAATTAACAATTAATCATTGCCATCCCCCGCCTCCGTATCCTCCTTCGGCGCAAAAGCAGCAACCGAAGATGACCATTGTGCCGTTGTCACCATTTGAAGTGTGCCTGTGCAGTCTAGGCCAAGTGAGGGTAAAGGCATAGTTTTCGTTTTCTTACCCGACTGGATCGTGAATTTGTCATCGAGTGTCAATTCAAGCCTTGCCACCGGGTCCTGCGGGAAGTCGTAATGATGAATTCCGAACATGGTCTCCATACTGCTGGGCACAGTTACTGGTGCGATACCCGGACAGATTGTGATATTTTCAAGTTGAATGCCAACGTTAGGGATGTTGACGTCCAGCGTGATACTGAGTTTTTTCATATCCGAGGACCACTTGTAGAAAGCAGTAAAACCTAACTCTGGCGTTGATCCCAGGCGATAGGGAAGCTGTCCGGACCTGGCCGCAACGTTCCTGTTATCTTTTACGTCGCATCCAGCGGACTTACACGTTATACGAGTTTGTCCACCTACAGAATAGGTTCCCTTTGACCCGATCGAGAAGGGCTGGCCAGCCATACTGAGAATCGGATCTACCCGTGGTGGTTTCGGACTCTCTCCGGGCTTTGATCGGTAAGAATGTATATCCGCACGTAACCTGAGATTGAGTATCGCTTCGGTGGTCATTCCGATCTCATCCTTGGAAAGATTTATAGGTATTGTCCATTCGGAAAGAGGTACGACATTGCTCTTATTACCGCGTACCGATACAATGACGTCTCCTGAGGAGCCCGGGCCGGTATCAGGCAAGGTGCAGACGATAAGGTCCTCACTCCATTCATCCCAGGGAACAGCAACTCCATCCACGGTCACTATCCCGTCTGTTTTTCCCGGATTTTCGCCAAATAAACCTTTGATTCGCATCTCGCTGTAGGAATCCACCATGTCGATGTATTCAATAGAGGGAGTAAGGATAGGCTTTGTTTCCACAGTTGTATAATGAGTGATTTTACCTCCACTAGTACTTTCCCCCAGGTTAAAACTTTTCAGGTCCTCGAAGATGGCAGCGACGTCAAACGGGCGCTGGACGGGATCTTCCATAGGAACAGCGCTGTCGTGTGCACCTAGGAGGCGATCAAAGATGTACCTTGCTGTGGGTGTTCCCGCAACCTGGCTCTTTGGTTTAGTCCAACCTATGTATGTTGCCTCTCTATTTCCAGCTTTCCACATCATGATATCTTTGAACGACATGGCATTTTCCCTAGTGCTATTGCAAGCGTCAATGAATAGAAAAGCATTTTCCGCAAAGGACATGTATTCATAAACAAACGCTTTTGTGATCCCATAGTGCCATTCCGCTTTACCGGGAACATCATGCACAACAAAGCAATATGCAAGGCGAAATTCGTCAAGCTCATCTTTATAGATTTTGTCATTTTCCTCGGTTTCAAGGTTTGTAGTCGAAAGCGCGAACACACGGCTTGAATCTTTCTTTGGTTTCTCTAGCCCTGAACCGCCGTGCGTCCGTATATAAAAGATGCCCAGATCCTTAACTGCCTTCAAATTTTCAATCGATGCATCTTTTAGATCAACCGTATAGTTGGTTTTTGATTTTGCAAAGAGTTCTTTCAGGAATTGCCTATCCTCTATGAATGCTTTGCCCAATCCGTGAAACAATGTTACAGTATTGGTTTTTGGCACACCTTGTGTTCGTCCTGTAGGAGACGGCAAACTGTTATTGACCCTTGAACCTTCCTCCATTGCCAAGCGACCACCTTCCTCCTCGGCACCTTCCCAGTTCGGAATGAACATCGCCAATCGCCCGTCATTAAAGTATGCCCATACATTATTTTCTAATATCCCAGCCGCTTCAAACTCTGGCCTTGTGTTTAACCATTGTACTAGTGTCTGTTGCGCAACTTCTGATCTCAGATCTCCAAGTAGATCAACGAATGCTGCACATTCTCCCAAAACTTTGTGCCGGTCTTTATCAGAAATTGCTTCTGTTCCTGGCGGTGGATTGTTTCCGGAAGGTATTGGAATCTCTTCGATAGCTTCGCTACATGTCATAGCAGCGATGCCTGTTACCATTATGAGGAGAATTTTTTTCACGACAGATAGCATAGTCATTGAGGATCTAGGTGAGTAGATGAATCAAAAGTATATCGATTCAACGCCGCTATCAATCACCTAAAAACGTGAATAAAATGTTGTATTTAAAAAATCCCCTGAAGGAGTGATGGTCACCTCAACCTGTTAAAGGGTACATTCATTATAAGGATTATGAGGACCATTGAAGCTGTCATCCCTTTGAGAGGATGTCATCCAGAGCGGCTTCTCTTTTGATAAACACTTACTCATAAGAAATGGAAGCACACTCTCATTTAATATAGCTGCACGCGCTCGCGAAGGATCTGCCTAACGATTTGCACGGATGATTCCGGCAGTTCCTTCGCGCAAGGATTCACCTGTTGTAAATCAATTTGCAAAACCCATTCCATTGACGCAGTCCTTTGAAAATGCACCAACCGCTCTGGATGACATTCCCATAGGACATTATGCTGCTATCTGATATTGTTCATTGCTCCAAAATTTGGTTAAGTCAACTGAAGTTCATAAATTCATTCACTCCAAAATCGTTAGCTATGACCTCTATACGTATCGTTGCAGTCTGCCTGCTTGCCTTGAATATTCAATCAGCATTTTGTCAAAATAAGATCTGGGGAATGACCGCAATGGGTGGGTCTCATGGATTCGGGGTGATCTTTACGACCAATACGGATGGGTCGGACTATAAGGTTATCCATCATTTTGATGGTGTGAGTGGTTCATTGCCTGAAAGTAAATTGGTGAAGGCCCCGAATGGCAAGTTCTACGGGACCACCCTTAGTGGTGGAATCCATAATGATGGGGTGCTTTTTGAAATTGATCAGAACGGAAATTTTAGCAAAAAAATAAATTTTCATGACGGCACTACTGGGTCAAGAATTCAGGGAGGTTTGTCTTTGGGTCACAACGGAAAGTTATATGGTGCAGCATGGTCTGGAGGAACGAATTATGACGGAACTATTTTCGAGTACGATATTCAAAATCAAAAACTAAACAAACTTGCCGATCTGGATAATGAGGGTCTCGCCACGGGCTCATTTCCCTTTGGGTCGTTAGTCCTTGCCTACAATGGCAAATTTTATGGCACCTGCTATGCCGGAGGTGAAAATACTCTTGGGGTAATTTTTGAACTGGATCCCACAACCGGGACAGTCACCAAAAAATTTGATTTTACTGCGAATACCGGAGGTAGGCCGGCATTCAATATGACATTGGCTACGAATGGAAAACTTTATGGCACTGCCGGGAGCGGTGGAACGTATGGCTTCGGTACGATCTTCGTTTTTGATCCCATAACCGGCAATTGTGAGAAGGTCCATGATTTCGACGGACTTGAAACGGGAGCAGTACCACTTGGCACGTTAACCCTTGCTTATGACGGAAAACTTTACGGGACTACTTCATGGGGAGGGCAACACAACAACGGAATTCTTTTTGAGTTCGATTATCGTCGTCAGACTATTACCAAGCGATTTGATTTTGATGAGATCAATACAGGAAAGGCGCCCCGAAGTGGATTGCTCCAATCTTCTAATCATAAATTATATGGAACCACCGAGCAAGGAGGCATTCATGGTCAGGGGGTTATTTTTGAGTTCGATCCGAAGAATGGAAGTTTTGTCAAGAAACTTGATTTCTCATTGCCAAATGGCGGGCAGGCTCAAAGTTGTGAGATGACCCTCCTGGGTAATTACGACAGGGCTCTCCAGGCAATTCATTTTGATCTTTTGCAAACGCTCGACATCGAGAAGCCTATAGTTAGTTTGCCAGCCACGGCAAGCAGCGGCCTACCTTTGGTCTATTACAGCTCTGATCCGGACGTGGCGACCGTTTCGGAAAATGAATTGAGCATACACAAAATCGGGACCGTAACCATCACAGCGACACAAGCGGGCAATGCTGATTTTCAAGCGGCCCCTGATGTTTCGCGTATACTGAGCGTTGATAGCGTAGCGAAAACTGAACTTATTACAGCAATTGAGAAAAATCCAGAAGCGGTATTTGATGTTATTGTAAAAGAGAATCCATTCAGAACGACGTTAAAATTTCAAGTGAACTCAGCCTATCAAAGTGCTGCGAGCATTGTGTTATATACGATGAAGGGGGAACGTGTACATGAATCTCTGGAGCAAACTAACACTGCCCTTGAATTTCAAATGGATTTCAAACCAGGGATCTACCTCTTAGGTGTTCAAACCGAGCAAGGACGAAAAGTTTTGAAAGTGCTGTGTATGAATTGAGGGGCTTCTCTCTTCAGCGAGTGTCATCCAGAGCGACTTCTCGCTTTATCCCAAAGTGTGTGTCATCCAGAGCGGCTTCTCTTTTTATTAAGACTTGCTCATACGAAATGGACGCACACTCTTATCTAATATCACTGCACGCCATCGCGAAGGATCCGCCTAACGATTTGCACGGATGATTCCGGCAGTTCCTTCGCGCAAGGATTCACCTGTTGTAAATCAATTCGCAAAACCCATTCCATGGACGCAGTCCTTTGAAAATGCAGCAACCGCTCTGGATGACATTGCGTAGAGTTGATGTGGGACGACCTTTGAAGCTGTCATCCTGAGCGGCTTCTCTTTTTTTAAAGACTTGCTCATAAGAAATGGAGGCACTCACTTTATTTAATATAGCTGCACGCGCTCGCGAAGGATCTGCCCAACGTTTACCGTGCATGATTCCGGCAGTTCCTTCGCGTAAGGATTCACCTCTTGTAAATCAATTTGCAAAACCCATTCCATTGACGCAGTCCTTTGAAAATGCAGCAACCGCTCTGGATGACATTTTCTTAGTAGACTACTCCAATGAAAAAGCAATGTATCCTCCTTTGAAATTATTGTCTTGTTCACCATTCACCGAGATCACAACATACTGCTTATTCCCAACCGCATACGTCGACGGAATCGAGCTCGCCATTCCCGGCAGCCTGTGCTCCCATAAAACTTTTCCAGTCTTCTGATCAAAGGCACGCAACATGTGGTCGTATGTAGCGCCGATGAAGATCAGACCTCCTGCGGTGGCAATCCCCCCACCGCGGTTGAACATGCCGGAATTTGGAATGCCCATCTTTTTAAATTTCGGATCTTCGCCGAGTGGAGCCTGCCATAGGATGTCGCCGGTGTTAAGGTCGATGGCGGTCATGGTACCGAATGGAGGAGCGATGGCAGGATCACCTTCGGGATCAAGATAGAAGCTGTATCCATTGAAGCCATAGGGTTCATTGTTCTGCGGAATGTCTGTTGTCTCGAATGACTGTTGTACAGCGGTGTCCTTGACATACGCGACAATGGATGCAATCTGCTCCTCGGACAAAAATTTAAACGACGGCATTGGGTTAGCGCCCGTCTTGATGATACTCGCGATCTGCGCGTTCTTATATTTTTTTACACGGGATGTGAGATCAGGACCGACACCCGTTCCTTTTTTATCAGCACCGTGGCAGTTGCTGCAGTATGTTCTGAATAAGATTTCGGGGTTGAGCTGATTGGCTGCACGGATCTTTTTCAGGTCCGTAAGTTTCAGGATCATGGGGATGTCAGTGGAGTTAACGAACAGCCTATTGGTTTCCGGGTTCACCGAAGCACCACCCCAGTTCGCACCACCATGCGCAGTCGGAAGCATGAGCAGTCCTTCCATTGATGGCGGCTCATATACACCTGTTTTGTATTTGTTTTTGGTGATCTCTTCTTTGATCCACGCGGATGAACGGCCAAAATATTCTTCCTTATATCCCTGACGCGCAAATGGCGGATTTACGGGCAGTGGTTGTGTAGGCCACGGTTTTTCTCCTGGCATACTGCTGACGGTATCAACAGGTACTTCATTCACTCCATATAAGGACTCGCCGGTTACGCGATCAAATAGAAACAGGTATCCCATCTTCGTGACGAGCGCCACGGCATCGATCTCTTTTCCATCGCGCTTGATGGTAACGAGATTGGGAGGCGAACCATTGTCGCGGTCCCAAAGGTCATGGTGCGTGGTTTGAAAATGCCAGATACGTTTGCCTGTTTTTGCATCGAGCGCCAGTAAACAATTCGCGAAAAGATTTTGACCAGGACGATCAGCTCCGTAAAAATCAAACGAAGGCGACGCAGTCGGGATGAATACCATGCCCCGTTTTGTGTCCAAAGCCATTCCTGCCCAGCAATTAGCCCCACCGTTGCGCTGCCGGGCGTCAGAATTCCAAGTGTCAGCGCCGAACTCACCCGGTTTCGGGATCACATTAAAGACCCATTCCAGTCTACCTGTATTGATATTGAACGCGCGGATATCTCCTGGTGTAGACGGAAGTTCATCCGGCACTTTACATCCCACGATAAAAAGATCATCGTACACAACTCCCGGCGCGTTGCTCGACACCGGCACACGCGTACGCATGGAGTCAGGCACCTCCAGCCCCTCATAGAAATCGACACGACCGTTGTTTCCAAAGTCTTTCATGACGGCGCCATTCTCCGCGTTGATGGAATACAGCGTTCCTCCGGAAATAAGAAAGATTCGATCAGGGTTACCCGGATGGTACGTCATTCCCTTCGACCAGTTGGGAATAGCCGATGTATCCGGAACAAACTCCCACAACAACTTGCCTGTAACCGCCTCGACTGCAACGAGCTTATTCGAAGGCATCAGTCCGATGACGCGATTTTCCACCATTACCGGATTGAAATAAACACCACCCCCTTCCGTACTATCCTCATAACGCCAGACTTCCTTCAGCTGTGTGACATTCGAAGTGTCAATGTAATTCAGTGCCGAGAACTTGTTATTGGAAAAATCATGACCGAAAGTAGGCCACGTGGAGTCGGAGTCTTGTTTGCCAGGTGTGCATCCAATTACGAAAATCAAGGAAGCGCAACCAAGTAGCAGGCGGTTCAGTTGTAATATCATCATGCAATGTATTATGGCTCCAAAACTATCAATATCTGAAGCCCTTTCCTACGAGACACGTCATGTCGAGCATGCGTACTTCATCGAGCGATGCACTTCCACCGAGACATCCCCTTCCGAGCTCACTACATCTGTGAACAAAACGTGCTAGTGCCGGTATAAAGGGCCGATTGTTCAAGTGTGTACGTCTTCCCTTTCTATGCTTTCGAATCTCGTTTGTATCGTCCTTCATAGATTGAAGTATTGCAGACAATGTGTGCGCCGGCCGAGTGTGTTTTTTTTCACCACCGAGAAGCTCGGGGCAGGCGCAAAGGAATTGTTCGTAGGTCTTAACGTGATGTGTTTAAGATGGCGTGAGTGCGACTCAAGGATTGCAAACGCAAAGTGCGCAGATTGAATACATTTTTCTGCGCTCTTTGCGACATTCCTTTGCGGCCTTTGCGTGAAATGCATTTGTTTGCGAACCGACATCCTCCGCTCAGGAAGATCTTCATTGAAAGAACGCCCCTGATGAAAGGTTCGCTAAATGAGGAAAATAGACGTCTGCAACCCACTACTAAACCTACTCCTCGTCACTCCCTTTTCTTTAACAAAGTAGGAAACTATAGTATCTGAAAACTCCCGTTTGCATTTGAACGTCTTCGGGACTTTTTTGATTTTATTGGCTTGCAAAAGACCCGCTAATACAACCTTATCTTTCGCACCAATTTCCATTTTGGGCTTGATCTCGGATTCTATTGCTTTAATAATAGCATTGATCTCTTCAATTTGATTCTGTGAAAATGTCGGCATGAAATCAATTTAGGTAAAAAAATGGTCTGAACCAGGATTTATGGGATTTGCAGGATTGCCTTGATTTGATTCTCAGGATTGTTGTGCCTATGACAAACCCTATGCTTTTTCAGAAAAATATTACAGGATATTCCACCACCAAACTTATTTGATTATTTTGACACCCGAATTTTAACTGTTGTTTCTAAACTCTCACACATGAACAAAATGTTATTGGCCATTTTTTGCCTCATCCTACCGTTTACATTGCCTGCGCAGGAACACGAGTTTCAGTATTATAAAAACAAGAAGCTGGTATATCTGCAAGGTGATGAACACAACTATGAATTCGAAACCCATCAAGCCAATTCTGCTGGCTCGCTAACAACATCAGTGCAATCGGCCGACGGTTCCTATCAACTGTTGACAAGGAACGATCAACACGGAACTTTGAAAATGGTATTTGACTCTAAGAACAGTCTGCTGGCTACTGTTTTTCTCACCGGAGAAAAGAAAAACAGTGTGTTACTCCCAGACGGGAGATTCCTGCAGTACAAAAAAGTTACCAATTTGAAATGGTCATACCTTCATAGCGGGAAAGAGGTTGTTACTTACGCTGCCACACAAAAAGACCGACGAAAGCGTGTCTTAATTGAATACCACGACTCTTCTTTTAACATTGATGCGATTCGACTCATTTGCCTCGATCACGGCAAGACCAAGCTAAAAGGAAATCCTGTTGCCACATCGTTTATAGCAGGCGTAGTATTTACTACTTTGCTTGGGGCTTTTGCAAGCCAGAATTAAAAATAGAAATAGCATGCGTTGGTTATCCATGCGTTGTAATTCTGCGGATAACGTCTATCAGATAACGTTGGCAACCCCTATTCTTTGCGAATCCTTTGCGGCTTAACGTACCTCCCCCATATGTCTGAACCTTGATTTATGAGATTTGCAGGACGAGCTTGATCCTGGCACATCCTGATAATCCTTAAATCATGCGCATCATGGTTCAGACCCCCTAATCCTGATCATCCTTTAATCAAGCGAATCACGGTCCGAATCACGGTTCAGACACCAATCCTGATAATCCTTTAATCAAGTCAATCCTGGTCACAACTTATTGTACAGGCTAAAAATAACAACGACTACAACAATCAAAGACAGGTAACTCATCCTCTTTGTCTTCTGATCAACATTCTTGTTGGTGACGGTTATGTAAAAACCAACCCCTAAAAGTAAAACCAGAAGAATTCCACATATAATAGAGATTATCTTATCGGCTATATAAAAATGACCAAAAAAAAGCAGCGCCACAGATAATAAAATAGGTACGAACATTTGTTCAAGAAAAGTCTTTTTAGTGTACAAGGTCAGTGGTTTGATCTCATTCAAAGTCTTTTCCAACAGGTCATAGTTATCGATCTGTGGCGGTATACCTATAGCATTCAGCTTACTGTCTCCTTCGATACTAAATGCTCCAGATGAGGACTTGACAATTCGCTGCACATCCCTCTTGTAGATGACTATGACCGGCGTATTCAATCGCTCACGCGTAATCTTTTCATCGTCGATGATGAGCTTAAAGCTTTCAAATAGTACTTTTTGTTTCTTCATGGCATTCAATATGCTGAACGCAAAAATACCGCCGAACAAAAGAACCATATATGGTAAAGTACCCAGGTCCGAGGGACCATCCGACATCAGCAAAGGCACCCCTAAAACAAGAAAAAGAATGCCACAAAAAACAAAAACCATGAACTTGATGAGTTTCTTTTGAATCTCTTTAAAGCTATCTGGTCTAACGGTGAATTGTTGCATTTTACATCGATGTTTGAGAGCGTAATTTACTAATAATGGCTAACTACAATTGGCTAAATCCTGATAATCCTTAAATCATGTCTGAACCTTGATTCGTAGGATTTGCAGGATTAGCTTGATTTAAACGCCAAGCACAACACCAATCCTGATCATCCTTCAATCAAGGGATCGAATAGCCCTCAATCCCAGCATTGACACAAGTTGTCACTCCACACCGTTAGGTTTGTGAAAGTTTACATTTAATCCTAATCGGCATGAAAACTACATCTGACGCCCTGAAATCGATCAAAGCCCAGGTCAAATACATGATTGACAATCAATACTATGCTACCGTCTCCATCATAGAGGAACAAAATGAAATGTTCAGCACTAAACGTTCAGCAAACGATCAGAATGAAATCAGTGAGTTTTTTGATTTTCAACTTGCAGGCAACAGTGAGGTTATGCATTACGTGCTCGAACTAAGAGAGTGCCTAACGGAAGCGATTGATACCCCCGCTGAATTACCAGCCATTTTGAACAGGCTAGAGGAAGAAGCTTCTAAAGGCTGTAATGACTGGATTCTTGAAATGTTTTCAGATGTCATCGAATATATGGAACAACTAAGCGGCTTATCAGCAATTGATCATTCACGTCTTATTAAGAACGACGGGGAAAATATTCTAAAAGCAGCATAAGATACCCTCTGACGTAATAGTTAATGAAGTGCAACGATTCACTCCTTGAGCTACCAATGACAGCCGTGAAAGGCAGGTCCTCCTCTTTAGCACTGTCTTCCAGAGCGACTACCTCCTAATCAAAGACCTGCGCCAAAGGAATGGGTTTTGCGGACGAAATTAATATCGGCGTACCTGGGCGCGAAGAATCTATCGGAAAGGATCTACAAGTGTCAACCAATGCTGCTCTTGGTCCGACAGATCCTTCGCGTGAACGATCATAGTATCTATACAATTCATAAAACCCATTCCATTAGCCCAGTTGTTTGATGGCAAAGCAAGCGCTCTGAGGACACCACTAAAGGGGAGCGAAAGGAAGCATTGCCTACCAATGACCGTGTCATCTCAACTTTTTGAGCCGAAGGTTGTAACTCTTAGGATGACGGTTTTCTAAAAAAAATTTCACCCTTTCCAGTGATTGCACCTTTTCCGCGCATCGAATAAATTTAATATTCCCCTTGTCGATAGATGCGGAACTCTTCCGCGAAGAAAAAAGGGATAGTTACCTCAGCGTTTTCTGTTTTTACCAGTCCTTTAAATCATCTGGTTATGAAAAATGCACTTATTACTTGTATCATGGTTGGCGTCAGTCTCCTCATGCTAACCTGTGGCGAAGCGCCAGAGCTCGGTATCCCAAATCCTGGTCCCAATCCCGGTCCAAACCCGGGACCTAAGTTGACCCTTACCGACGAAGAACGTCTCGCTGTGCTAAAGGAATGTTCAGAAACCATCAAACTGCTGGGTGATTTAAAACAGGATGCCGCTCAGCAAATATTGGTCGCCTGGTTGAAATCACGGCCAGAGTTTGAAGAGGCAGGAATCGAAAGCGGAAATGTCTGGGCGTATTTCTACGATGGACGTGTAGCCATCATCGTACCTAACTGGTGGGGTACTAAGGATGATAGCGGCGGACGAATGGCAACAAGTCAACCAGATGGTGGAAGAATGGGTAACGCATTCGCCACAGCACGAACGAACGACTTACCGAAAAGCAAAAAGGTGACCTTGTTTCATGGACTCGGAAAAGCGTTTACCGACCAACGAATTTTTATTAAGCGCCTCTTTGAACGGTCTCACACGACATATGTTGCTGACACGCTGAAAGCAAGCATTGATAATCTTGGTGCCGTCAATGACATCGGCATTTTTTATATCAACACACACGGAGGCCTTGGTTTGCTTAAACCCAAGGAGGCGCGTCGAACATGCTTCGGTCTATGGACAACAGACACCACATCGATAGCAAACGAACAAAAATACACTCCGGAATTGAACTCCAATATGTTGGTCTACATGAATGCAGTCGAGGACGACACAACAAAAACCGAATGGCATTATGGAATTACCGGCGCATTCGCACGTCATCATAGATTCATGAACTTCGCGGCTGATCCTATATTGTATATCGATGCCTGCAATGGTATGTCACGGGACTCAGAATCATTCAGGATTGACTTGATCAATGCAGCGGCCAACCAACAGGGAACCTATATCGGTTGGACAAAAGCTACTAATGGCAGTGTAGCGGCGCCGACGTCGCAGTTCGTCTTCGATAGGCTGTTAGGTACTCATGACGACACCAATAATTCAATAGAACCCGTACAACGACCATTTGACTGGCCCAGCATCTTCGATGATTTAGTTACTTATAACCTTGGCTCACTTCAACGCACGGGAGCCAAGCTGGCCTACTTCTCCATCTATAGCACAGAACCCATACTCACACCCTCGATTGAATACATATGGATGTCCGACTATGATAGCAGGATGGTTATTAAGGGTATGTTTGGTGAACAGTTTGACGAAGGAAAAGTAACTGTGGATGGCATACCGGCAACCGATATAATCTGGTCGCCGAAAATGGTAATAGCCGCGATACCTAACAAAGGCAAAGGCTCATATGGTGATGTGATTGTTTCTATTCGTGGGCATGAAAGCAATAAAGTGCCGCTTTCCGAATGGACCATTCCTATGAATGTTTCCGTCGATGACATGGGTGTCACAACGGAAGCGATTCTTACCCTCAAGATCAGGGCAGATGTTCACCCCTACCGAAAGATACCGAGCGAGCAACCCAGAATAATCCGTCCTGATTCACTGGATATGCTTTCCGATCCCACGAACCTCGGCTGGAATTTTAATAGTTCTTCGACAGGTACCTACTCCGTTGCAGGACATCGTCAGGCATCGTGCAACATAGAAGGAGGTTGTTACATACGCGATACCGAGAGCGTACATAACCGAAGCGGCAACTTACCCTATGACCCGCTTGGATCCGGTCTTGGCTTCAGGGCATTTTATAAATGGGCTGAAGACATGAAAACCATTTACGTAACCGTAATGGCCACAATACCCAACGTTGGGATGGAATCGGAACTGTACGGCAGATGTCCCGACCAGGATGACGTGACGATCAACCAAAGCTATGAATCAACGTTAGGTGTTTCTATTCCCACAGAAGGCATTCAACACCTGGAGATCAAGCTCGATAACAATTATAGAGTACAATTGGGTCAAAAATCAAAAACCCTTCCCATCACGTGGGGCCGTTGCGCCGAAACCTCCAGAATTATAACAACTGCCAGCTGGTCGAATGCTACGCCTTTATCTCCTCCGAAAGAGGATACCGATGCAAGAATGTCTGAACCTTGATTCGCGGGATTAGCCCGGCTTAGCTTGATTTGATTATCAGGATTAGCTCTAATCCTGATAATCCTTCAATCCTACAAATCACGGTTCAGACATCCAATCCTGATCATCCTAAAATCAAGTGAATCACGGTTAAACCTTCTCACCCTACGATTGTCAAAGCTCAGAAACCAACCGACGTTTTGACAATGAAAAATCTAATAATCATAACAGTCCTGACATTAATAACAAGCTGTGCTTCTCCTTCGCGTGTTGTTGTCCGCGAAACACCCGCACCACCAGTTGTCGTTGTCAGGCCGGCACCGCCCTATCAAAATGCCGTGTGGATAGGTGACTCCTGGCGATGGCGCCATGGACGCTACGTATACGTGAAGCCTCACTACATAAAGCCACGCCGCGGAATGGTTTGGGTCGATGGTCATTGGAAAAATACACCACGCAGGTTTGTGTGGGTGAAGGGACACTGGAGGTAATTCCCTCTTTGGAAATTGGACATTGGGCATTGGGCGTTGGACATTGAACTCATTCACCAGTGCGTGGTCGATGAACCTTGGTATGTATCCTGAAAGATGTATGCCCAGACTTTTCACCCACCGATCCCGATGCATCGGGAGGGGCAGGCGCAGAGACGCAAGGCACGCAAGGTTTCGCAAGGACTTTTCGTCGTATTTTTCTGCGGCTCCCTGCGCTGTGCCCGCCAAAGCGCAGCGAAGGTGGGTGCATTCCCTCTGCGATTTCTGCGCTTAAAAAAGTCTGGGCACAACCTCGGCTAATCGCGCACCCCTCCAATCGGAGTGCTCACTCGACAAAGACATGCTAGTAATTAATAAGAATATTAACTCCACCCCAGCGGTGAGCGCCTTTTGCAAATGCAAATTCCTTGGTCCTGATGGATTGATACAATGAGAAGGTAACACTTCGAATACGAATAGCAAGACCGTAATCGATTTGTGAATAAAAAGCATGTACATCATCTTTCTTAATTGTATATACACTCTCAGGATTCAAGACTCCACCCTGCATCATGGAATTGTAGGCTAGCGCCCTGACTTGCGGTCTCGCGAAGATGAACGCTTCTGGAATAATGTCGAAAAGGTTACGTAGTATTTTCTGAATCTTTTTGGATTCTGAAAGTAGAAAAGAGGGAATTGTCGTTGACAGTGAATTGTAAGAGTGAAGATATGGTGTCAGTAAACCGGCTCGCAACATTAATCCGCCCCCGACATTATTATATATCGTACCAACCTGCAGCTCGCCAAATGAAATTACTTCAAAGTAATTCTTCCGGACTTTGGTTGATTCATTCACCCTTATATATGTCCTTGGAGCCTTTGGAAATGGAACAAGTTGAAACTCAAAGCGATTGGCGTATAGAATCCCAAGGTCCGAATCGATCTGATTATCCCAACCCTGAGGAGGTGCGGAATCAGTAAGCTTGTGCACAAATGCTTGCGTCTCACCGGCGAATGAATAAGGACCAATAATACCAATGTACAATTCACTCGTAAGCCGAATGTTCCTGGCAGTGTCAGTGGACATTTTCTTTACACCAAAGTAAAGCCATCCAGCGTATGGTCGGTCATCCGTTTGAATATCCGAAATCGTGATATCGGTTGGAGTATAAATGTTTTGACCAAAGAAAAATCCATAGTTGCGGAGTGCGGTAGGTCTCTTCTTCTTCCTGAAGCCCAGAAGTAATTTATTTAGCAAGTAATTTCTTTTCTCATACCCTGGCCCAACCCGCTCGTATTTGAATCCATTCGTGTAGTATTGATCCGACGGTTTTTGAAAATAAAAAAGATCGTTCTCAAATGTAAGCGACAAGTAGTCCTTCTTTTCATCCTTCGTAGAGGTGGTGGACTGTGAGGTACACCAATGCGCTTGGCCCACGCATAGGACTATCACTATTAATGTTCTGTTGGTCATATAGCTTTGTCCGGTTTTTATACATCATCAAACAGAGCGCACCTCCAGTCCAGACACCTAGTCCTGATCATCCTTCAATCTGCAAATCACGGTCAGTGCTTTAACTTAGCGCCGCCATCCAATAATTGTTGGAGGGTTTCGGGCGTGGGATTAGGATGCTGTGCTCCGCCATAGTCAGCTAGTTTCCGCTTCAAAGACACGAGAATAAAATCAAGCCCTACAATCCAAAGCGCTATAGATTCAACACCAAAAAGGTTGACTAAATTGAGAGGCCAGAAACATATTATACAGCCAAACCATTCATAGGCGTTTGCAAAATAGATGAGTGCAAAAAGGGCCATTGCTCCTACCGATCCGTAATCTACCCACCGATGTGGGACCTCCTTGCCTTCTTTTGCATCGCGCCGGATAGTTCCGGCAGCACATCCTACAAAAAAGAAGATTGCCACGATACCATGTATCGTTGGTCTGGTCGTGCACGGGAAAACAACAATGCCTAAAAGGAGGAGGCCAAGAATTACGTTAAGCCACGATCGCCACGTTCCCTCACGAAAAGAGATCTTTTTATTCCAGAATACGACACCGCTTGCCATTAACAACATCGCCGCAATGGCCAGTAGCATGCCAAAAACATGTGCATCATTCATCTCCACGTATGCGCTGATGCTCGGCCTGCTTTGAATTTTCATCACCTGTGTGAACAAGACGTAAAGGATAAACAAGATGAAACCTCCTCGGACGGCAATGTTGCGGCCATAATTATCGCCGCTTCCGTCTTTGTCTTGTTTCTTAAGCCTTATCCGCTGTGGTACCACAACAATCGCAATTGGCAACAAGAAGTAGACATATTTTAGCCACCCGTTGGGAAGGTCCGTAATCATGAGAAAGAACGGAATAGCCATACAGAAGCCTGCTGTGATACGTTCGAATTTTCCGAAGGAAGCAAAGTTTTCTGCCTTCGTGACTATGTAATTGACCACGCTCGAAACCTTGTTCTCGGCTTTAGTCATCATACGCTTAACACCCATATGCTAAAAGTTTATTGTTGCGCAAAACAGTTAAAGGGCCATGCAATAAAAAACCCATCTACTTTATCGCGGTTCGGACGAAAGAATAGATGGGCTCCAACAGTATGAATCTAAAATAAATATCTTGATTTTACAACCATTTGAATTGGAAACAAGACCAAGTCACGAATATCCAGAGTCATTGTAGTACATTCTGAAAAAACAATTCTTGATAAAACCTCTACGTGAATTCCCACGGTGGTCTCTGCACTTCTGGCATTTCCGCCTCGTTCAACCTAGTACAACCCTCAAGCGATCACACTAATAATCAAACCTTCATGTGTTTTCTGCGCCCTCTGCGTGCATTCACTCTGCGTTTTCTGCGCTTCTGCATTTTAGCGCCCTTTCAAGGAAGCATACCTTTCGATCAGGTTCATTGATCATTGTTCATTGTTCATTGCTCACTAACTTTATTTCCATGAACACAACGCCCACCTCCCGCAGAAACTTCTTCAAAAAAGTATCAGCAACCGGTTTAGCAATCGCACCTTTAAGTGTGCTTGCTTCCACGCCTTTTAAAGATTTAGCCGCACTAAAGATCATCTGCGTCGGCGGACATCCTGACGATCCCGAGAGCGGTTGTGGCGGAACACTTGCCAAGCTCAGCGCCGCCGGTCATGATGTAACAACGTTGTACCTCACCCGCGGTGAAGCCGGCATTCCCGGAAAATCCCACGCCGAAGCATCAGCCATTCGCTCTAAAGAAGCGGAAGCTGCCTGCAAGCTCTTATCTGTTAAGCCCCACTTCCTCGGACAAATCGACGGCAACACCATAGTTAACAATGAGTGGATCGATAAGATGGTTTCGTTCATCGAACAATCCAAGCCCGATATAGTCTTCACGCACTGGCCAATTGATTCACACAAAGATCATCAAGCCGCCAGCATGCTCACCACTCAAGCATGGATGCGCGGCGGAAAGAAATTTGATCTTTATTATTTCGAGGTGCTTTCGGGTATACAAACCGTTGGATTTCATCCTACCGACTATGTTGATATCACTTCGACGCGAGAATCCAAACGGAAAGCTGTCTATTGCCACACAAGCCAGAATCCAGCAGAAATTTATTCACACGGTCATGAGTTGATGGAACAATTTCGAGGACTGGAGGCTGGGTACACAGCAGCAGAAGGATTTGTTTATGTTGGTGGAAGAGCGCGGATTGTTTAGCATCCCGGGCCTTCTACAGGTGGAATAAGATTTTTAAAGCTGTCACTGACATTGGAAATTGGTCATCGTGCGTTCTCGTGACTCGGCTTTACCGTACACTCGACATCAATTCCAACAATTCTCCCATCGCCTCTCTTGGGTCAAAGTATGGTGACCTATCCCTCTTTGCCCACACTTTTGCAGAAATCGGCACTTCATTGAGGAGACAAGACAATGCAACATCGTCCCACATCTCGACAGGTCCGAAGCGTGTTGTTGTATAATAGGGCATCACTTTCATGTGCTGATTCATGGTACCCAAGACACTCTTGTCATTGTTGGTCGCACTCAAGCGGATATTCTTCAGGTGATGTCGAAGAATCTCTTCTCCACTTTCACCCAGCTTGAAATCATCCATGAACTGACGAACCAATCTCTCCTTAAAGAATTCTCCGAAACTGCCGATATCTTTTTTCAACACGGCCGAGACAAGAACGCAATAACACGTTTTGCTATTGAGAAATAACAAACATCGTTTTCCAGTAACATGAAATGAACGGCCGTTCCAGTTGCCAAGCAAAGGCACATCTTCCACAGCGCTTTTGGGATCGACTTCGCCTAAAAACTTCTCAAGCTTCTTTGAACAAAAGACGGTAATCATGTGTGCAAATGTAACAAGGAAACAATTTGAAAATGAGCGAAAGGAGGCTGGTGAAAATCAGGATACGCCTACAGGACCACGAATAACGAATTAATGGATCATTGACAACGACAACTGTGGCGTGCCCCCTCGTTCCCTCGGGGTCGGGCCATTCGCTCCAAGGCGATCAATCATTTTCCTAACCCTTAGAATATACGTCGCCTTTCCGCTGCTGTCCCTCACGCGATGTCTGAACCATGATTTATAGGATTTGCAGGATTGCCTTGATTGGATTCTCAGGATTAGCTTGATTGATTATAGGATTTGCTCTAATCCTGACAATCCTTCAATCCTGCTAATCACGGTTCAGACTATCTCCCCGTCAGCCACCACCACACATCCCTTGCAATTTCCCTCGGGTCAAACACATACACTCCGCATGACCGTACTCCACCTAAGACACCGCTTAAGACTTGAACGTTTTCCCACTGATAGCGCACCATGTCGACAGCAATTTCCTGTCCTGGCCGTGTAGTGTTGTACATCTTTACGCGTACGGGCAGACCGTATACGTAACAAATACAGGTGCAAAATATCACCGTTCATCCTGCCAGTATCTAAGCAAGAGCAAAATCCCGATGCAAGTAGACAGTGCGTTCGAAGTAGGTTACACGGCGTGTTCGGTCTGCAAGCCCATCGCTAATAGTAGTTCAGGTACAACAGACCAACTTGTTCAACCTGAGTCCCAAACGAAATCCGCAGTTGCCGTTCAGTGCAGCGCCAAAACAAAAGCTGGCAACCGATGTTCACGCATGACCAAGGAAGCAAATGGGCGATGTTGGCAACATCAATGATTGGACACACGTGCACTTACTGAAATACAATTCGCTCACCCCTTCGGGAGAGTGATCTATGGTTCGAATCATTTGGCATCATTAACCGCTACCTAAAAAAAATTTCCAACCCCGTAGGGGTGACATATTGGTAGCACGCACGTGGCCCAAACGCACACAGCGCCAGACGAATCATTAACGGTGACGCAATAATTTTCTGGCGCACATTCAGCGACGTACATCATCGGGTAAGCTGATCGATGGCTCGGATCACTCCGATTTCCGCGCATCATCGACGTGCCGCGCAACCGCGTGAGGGACAGCAGCGGAAAGGCGACGACCATTAAGAGGGTTTGGCAAATATTTGATCGCCTTGCAGCGAATGGCCCGACCCCGCCTACGCGATCCGCTTCGGCGGGCGAAGCCCGAGATTGGCTGAACACGGTGGCGGGGGCACGCACAGGGGCCGCAAAAACGTTAATCGTTAAACGTTAATGGTGGCATGTGCTTAGGGCAAGGGTGCGAATACATCATAGTTTCATATCTTCGACAAAACAATGATTGCAGCATGTACCTCCGTCCATTCCGCAACACTTATTATGATCATGATTTCAGTTTGATTTATAATACTATCAAAGAGTATTATCCCATCAAACAAGAGAAAAGATTTACGTCAAAAAAGTTTGCGTCGACTGCGGGGTTTAAGAAGATCCGTCGTATGATGATGGAGGAATTTTTTGATGAAGGTGTATATGAGAAGAAATGGGGAAAAATTGTTTCCGCTTTAAGCAAAACTCTGAATAAGCCAATTGCTGCTTCTCCAGAGATAAGCGGTCCCTGTCTGTTTTGCGACCTGACCTTGTCTAAAATCACCCAGACCGATTTCATTCGAGAAAAAAGTCTCTACTTCTACATAAGTGTTTTAGGTCCATTCTTCTCGATACATGGAGTCGATCATTCAATTGCATTGTTGCCTATGGATTCACGATATGGATCTAATGAGCGTGGTAACTACGCCGCAACGCATGCCATAACGGTTTCACCTGTGTTCGAGTACGAGGAAGCGTTTAACGCACTCGAACACGAACTAAGGAAAGAACTTCCTGGATATTTGTTGGTTCCCTATGACATCGGGGTGTCTACAATAAAAAATATCTCGAGGACTGACGAGACCGAGGATCTCGCAGCCATGGATACGATTTATGAGGGACTATTTAGTTCACGTGCTGTCCATGACGCTTTAACACGAGGTGATAACCATTATGGGTTTAGCGATTGGTTGAAACCACTGACCCAAAAAGAAAAGAAGCTACTTGACGTAGTCTCCGCGCACGCAACTCATTCTACCAGTGATATTACGGTACATAAGGTTTGGAAGCTCGTTGAAAAGAAGGCACTAGATACATTCCACAGAAGCGGGAACATAATGTTTGGAGCCGACGCTTTTAACATCCTGGATCTAACTAATAAAACAAAATTAATATTGACTTCAGAGAAACGTGGCGCTCCTTATCGTTATAGCTATCGTATTGATGATAATATGATTAAAATCTCTTCCGGGTATTCGTTACGAATCGTTGACGTCGCAAGTGATTCACTCGTATTAAGGCTGTCGATAGATATTCAGGTTGAAGGCGCTTCCGTTCATGGTGAAGTGATGGAGCTGAAATTTGTTCAAATGCAGTGAGCGGTGAGTGTCCTTTTTGACGATGACGTGGGTCTCTCCCGACTGGACTTGAGGTTACTTTTTAAATCAATTGGTATTCATAACTTTACCAGTATTGGGTGCGATCCGGAGAGGCAGACTTATTGGGCACTATTGTATGACGTTAGATTTACAGGAGACCATCGAATAAGTTAGGATCAAAAAGTTGTATGAAGACACGTTGTAATTGGTTCATGCTGTGCCTCATTTCCGTAGTCATGACCTGCTGTATTTTCGAGCCGGACGGCGACGATAATTTCAAAGTTGTTAATCCAAACTCAGCTGTTGCGCCCCTTCAAATCGATCTTGCGATAGCCGATGATACTGTCGACGTGTCTGGCCCCACCTATTTTGGATATGATATCAAAGGATTTGAACCCTCACGTGGCTATATACTACTTTTTATAACTGAGGGAGCTTCGAGCGCTCCGGTGATGACAGAGTTTAATGGGGAACTGCAATATACTCCTGATATCGACAGCGGATACGTCAAAGCCACGATAAGGGTAATGACACGGTCGGGTACGCAGAGTCTGGCAGACCGTTTGGGTCTTGAACAGATTGTCTTTGAACGCTCATGGACATTGAAAGTTTTCACCCGGTTACCGAAAGAGGCCAGGGCAATCGTAAGGCCCGAACAGGGATCATTGAAGGTGTCATGGGATAAGTACAACAAACAAAATTTCAAGGCATATAAAGTTATCCGTATCCATGGCTCCAGTTATTCTGTGGAAAAAACTATTACAGATCCGGATTCAACCTTTTACTTTGACAGAGCATTTGTCGGGGGAGAAGTCCAATATTCAATCGTGACAGAAGTTATATACGGTGGATTCTCTTCAGGTCCGTTCACAACGTTTGATGATCAGGAGACGCCTGAACTCGTGAAGTACGAACCAGCAGGAAACGGCAAACTGAAACTTTCCTGGTCCTCGAGCCGATACCCTCTCAATGTTCGGGGATATGATATCCTTGAGAGTAATTCTCCGAATGGATCTGGTGATTTGATTTATTCCACGAATGATCCAAATGACACATCGTTTTTATACTTACCGAGATTTGGTCAGGTGGGGTATATCAATATTTACACCTATAGTAAAGTCAATGAGTATTCGAACTCTGTTCATTCTAAAAATGTGGAATATGTGCACGGAGAAAAGATTGAACCCTATGAAAGCATATATTTTGATCCAGCTGGAAACAAATATTTTGTCAAAACCAAAAATTATTTGAGCGCTTACACAATCGACCAGAATCTGTTTGTTGCCAAAACCGAAGTCCCTGAGTTTATGTCGTCGCTTGATATATCTAAGGATGGAGCCGAGATTTTTGGGGTGTTCGAAGATCAACTTTATTCCTGGAATACTGCCAATCTTCAAACCAACTACCAGCGGGATCTATCTTCTTTATTGTTGGCCAATCAATATATTGTTGGCGTTGGGACCACTAAGGATAGTAAACTATTGCTGAGTAAATCAATAGATTGGTCTGGTCATGCAAACCTGCTATTCTATGACCCCGTCCTTCAGGTAGTTGAGGACGAGTATACAGGAGCCCTCGCCAGTACCGTCATGGAACTGTCTGCCAATGGTGACTATATGATCAGTCAAAGTTTGGGATACACCAGGATGTCAAAATTGGAGGACAATAAAACAGTAACAAACGGTGTGACGGCAACGTCCCAGAACACTTTTTTTAATCCTTACGACGAAACCCAGATAATTATTGGAATTGACCATCCCAACCCGGAGGGAAGTGTATATATACAGGAAATTGAGACCTGGCAACTTGTTGAACGAAAACCCACACCTGCGATGGACGTGGCAGCTATGGACGTGCAATCAGGGTATGTCGTGGGTGGATTGGATAATGGTACCGGAAATTACATCGCCTATGATTATATCAATCAAAAAGAAATCGCCCGATTTGCAGGCTGTTGGTCCCGGCTTACATTTAATAAGGGTTATTTATATTCGACAGATGGTGTTAGAATAAAGTTGCCGCAATGAAGCACGCATTAACCATTGTTTTTTTAGTCATATTCTCAGGTTGCTCCTTAGCACAAGGCCGGTTCAAACTAACCATAGGTACCGGGTTAGGACAATACAAAATGGATGATCTTAAAGAAATTCAGGATACGCAGGAGAATTACCTTGAAGGTTATGATCTGGAAAGGATCGAGAACTTTCCGATGTACCTCTATTATAGCGGGGAAGCTTCAGTGAGGATTCAAAAGATAATTTCGGTAGGTCTCCTCTATCGACTCCAATCCACCGGCTGTAAGAGCGCTTATTCTGATTATTCAGGAGTTTTCAAAATTGAACAGATCGTAAAAGCAAACAACGCTGGTGTTCTTGTTGATGTTCACTTGTGGAACAAGAATAAATTTTCTCTTTCTGGACAGACCAGGATTTATTACGGCTGGACCGATCTAAAATACAAAGAGTACTTGGAAATCTATGCCCTTGTCTCAGGACTACACAATAGCACGGCTGAACTAAAATCAGAAAGTGTTATGATTAACCCGGACTTAACTTTTTCCTACGAATTGACGAAACACTTTTTCGCCAATCTTTCGGTGGGATACTGCATCGATTTCAAAGGGGACATCACGAACAGGGGCCAGACGGTTAGGAATTTTGAAGGAGAGGTTTTGCAAACTGACTGGTCTGGCTTTCGATTGGGACTTTCAGCGTGCTATAAGTTTTGAGTGAGAGCTAAAGCTCTTGGTGCGTCGAATTTTGTTGGTGCTAAGTTGATGGTGTGTACCCAGACTTTTTACCGCAAAGGCCGCAAAAGGAATGCACGCAGAAATCGCAGAAAAATGCAGGCATGGTGACTCATAGTTTTCACGCCCTATACCTTATACCTTATACCTTATACCATATACCCTATACCCTATACCCTATACCTTCGCATGAGTTCGGGTATTTTTCTTTTTTGATAAGGAAGGACTTGCTTTCGAGGGGAGAATAAGGACTAAAGCTCTTGGTGCGTTGATGAAGGTTGGTGCTAACTTGATAGTGTGTGCCCAGAGGGGTTCACCCCGATAATTATCGGGGCAAAATTGAATACGCAAAGGCCGCAGAAAATTGCAATAGGGCTTTTAAGATCGTGGTACATGAATGAAGGATCTGCTTTCGAAGTGAGAGCTAAAGCTCTTGGTGCGTCGATAATGGGGGGTGCTAACTTGATAGTGCGTGCCCAGACTTTTTACCGCAGGGAACCGCAGAGGGAATCCACGCAGAGGGGCGCAGAGGAAATACAAGCTTTTCTTAATCAATCACTTATTTTACAACAGCGATTTTTGCATGGAGCACGTGGGAGACCTCTGAAAATGAATGCTTCCTACACACGTAGCGATTCCCCCTGAAGGGGGACCTAGTCTATGCACACATCTTTTTGTAAATTAGGCTATGTAATTTTTTAAACTATATATGAAGCAACTAGAATTGGTTCCGCAGTATGTCTCGGAACAGTTTCCAGCCAATTTTTTGGGTGATTCCC
>Ga0193738_1000310_pt1 | contig 29712 bp, 34 predicted proteins | sample L2a1metaG_FD_144927 | JGI IMG/M metagenome (GOLD analysis project Ga0193738, IMG submission 144927) | Soil microbial communities from a riparian zone of the East river system, Colorado, United States - L2a1 | ecosystem: Environmental > Terrestrial > Soil > Riparian zone | place: USA: East River... | reverse complement strand
CCTGCTCAGGCGTGAGAGCCATGATGTGAGGCGGGGGAGGGGGAGCGGTCTTGGGCGACTTCTTCACGGCGCACCCCACAGGTCTTCTGGGACATCGATGAGGCACGCATCAGCGCCATCGACAGACCCAGTACCATCCTTGTAGCAGATAACGAAGCCGAGCCTGCCTGCGATTGGAGTCTTCTTGTTCATGTTCCTGTCCTCAGAGAGAAAGCGACCGCCCCGGTGGAGATGAACGCGCGCAAGCCCGGGGCGGTCCGAGGTAGCCGGCGCGCAAGGTTGGTCAGGCGTTGTGCTTGTTCATGCAGATGGGCACGGGCGCGTTCCTCCGCGAGCGCCGCCGCCGAGCAGGCCGACAGCGAGGGATACGCCTTGGCCAGCCTTGCGGCGAGCACTACGGCGTCCTTGGGTTCCTTGGTCATCGGACGATCCTTCGAGTGTCAAGCCGCGCTCGGCCGCACCAATTGCCGTTGCAGTCGAGAACATCTACCGGGAAGCGCGGAGCGTCACGCTCCAAACCGTCAGCCAAGTTGTGGAGGATGCGCACCACCTCGGAACTCTGATCCGGGGTGAAAGCTGCATTCTCTATGACGATTTCCAGTACGAAACGTCGGTAGTTGGTCATGTCCAGTCCTCGGCCGATCGTGGCCAGCGTGCGCAGCGAGGGAGGCCGGTGCGCGCGGCAGTGTCCGGGGTTCTCGTTGGGTAGCCCCGGGAAGCCCTCAGTCCTTCTCGGCGCCCTCCGCGTGCATCGCGCCGCCGCACCCGCACGTCGGCGCCCCCTGCTCGTCCAGCCACTTGCGGGTCATGCGCACGACACAACCGCAGTCAGCGCACGACACCTTGAGTTGGCGCGTTCCCTGCTTCTTCGGACCGGCCTTCGGGTCGAGAGCCGCGTGCGGGTAGTCGCCGAGCGGCGCGCACAGAGCGTTTAAACGCTCTGCCAAGTCCTTGCCCGCGACGGTCGCGGTCATCTTGCCTGCGAGCCCGAGCGCCATCGCCAGCTTGCGGAACGGCCCTTTGTGGCCGGCGTCGGTGCCGACAGCGTGATGCGCCAGTTCGTGGACCAAGACGTGCCCGACGTCTTTCGCGGTGCCGAGCACAGGCGACAGGAACGTCTCGTGCGTGCCGTCGGCGCTGCACTTCGGAGACCACGCCTGCCCGATCGCCTTGCGGCTCATGGAAGTGCCGCCACAGCTCGGCCAGCCGCACGAGACCCGCACCTTGGCTGGGATCGGCGAGCCAGCCGCAGCGAACATCGGCCGCAGGGCCGTGACGAGGGCGCCGAGCCATTCCTCGCGGGTCATGGCTCACCTGCCAGGATGTTGCGCACGGTCGCACGACTCTCCTCGATGGCGCGCACGACGCGCCGCGAGGCGTTGCCAACCGCGGTGGCCAGGTCGCATAGCTCAGCGACACCGTTCTCCAGTGAGTCGGCGACCGATTTCCAATCGCGATCCAAGTCGCAGCCGACGGCGAGCCAGTCGATCGACACCTCGTCCGCGAACTGGTCGACGCCGTTGTCGCGGCACTGGTCCACCCAGCCGCACCACACCTCGTCGGCAACGCGATTGATCCGGACCTCTGCGATTGGAGTCTTCTTGTTCATGTTCCTGTCCTCAGAGAGAAAGCGACCGCCCCGGTGGAGATGAACGCGCGCAAGCCCGGGGCGGTCCGAGGTAGCCGGCGCGCAAGGTTGGTCAGGCGTTGTGCTTGTTCATGCAGATGGGCACAGGCGCGATGGCGAAGTTGAACACGGGCTGGAAGCCGCACCCATCGCGCTTGCAGTAAAAGCGGTAGTCGCCATTGCCGAGCGGCAGCACCATCACCCGCTCGACGAGCAGCGTCTTGCAGCGCGGGCACCACAGTGCGCAGCCGAACGTGCGCAGGTGTTCGCGTTCCATGCGTTGCTCGGCGCGACGGAGGCGCCATGCGCGGAATCGGTCGAGCAGCTTCACGGCATCGCCTCCCCGCGGCGCCAGTGCCGCAGCGCACGCAGCGCGTAGGCGTCCGCATCGCGCTCCGAGAACTGGCCTCGCGCGCCGTAGACGCGGCGGCCGTGCTTGACCTTGGACTGCCACATGTGGCGCAGTTCATGCGCCAACACGAACAGGACGCCTTCCTCGCGCGTCATGGCGGGCATCGGCAGGTAGCCGCCGCGCGTCGGTGTCCACGGCGCCAGGTGCCCTTTGCGTTGCACTGAGACGACCACGAACGGGCAGGCGCGATCGTGCAGCGAGCAGCCGTGATGGTAGGCTCGCCCGCGAACGCCCGATCCGCCGAGGTTGCTCACGCGCACGTCGAAGCCAGCGACGCCTGACGGCACGACGAACCTCACCATCGCGCGGATGGCGCCGGCTGGGATGTTGGTGTGGTTGCGCAGTCTCATGGCTAGACCGCCATCGCCTCGGGCTCGCCGGGAAGTTGGATCTTGAGCACCGCGCCGCGTGGATCGCCTTCGCGCGACACGATGCAGCGGTTCCAGTCCATGGTCTTGCTGCCGTCGCCTGTGCTGGCCAGCAAGTCCACAAGGTGACGCTTCCACGTATCGAAGGCGGTGATGATCTTGTCATCGGCGCGCTTCTCGGCGTTCGGATCGTGGATCAGCGTCGAAGTGCGACCCTGCGCGAAGCTAGGGTCGAGGGCGTGGCGACGCACGTAACCGCCATCCTCGCCAGAGCAGCATCGCTCCGCGTGCCGACGCTGCGCGCGCTCGACGGCGCACAGTTCTTCCGCGAGCGTTGCCGCCGAGTAGGCCGACAGCGCGGGATACGCCTTGGCCAGCCTTGCGGCGATCACTACGGCGTCCTTGGGTTCCTTGGTCATCAGACGATCCTCCGAGTGTCAAATCGGACGATCCTTCGAGTGTCGAGCCGCGCTCGGCCGCACCAATTGCCGTTGCAATCGAGAACGTCGAGCGGGAAGCGCGGAGCGTCACGCTCGAAACTGTCCGCCAAGTTACGGAGGATGCGCACGACCTCGGAACTCTGATCCGGGGTGAATGCTGCATTCTCCATGACGATTTCCAGCACGAAACGTCGGTAGTTGGTCATGTCTCCAATCCTCTCTCCAATCCTCGGCCGATCGTGGCCAGCGTGCGCAGCGAGGGAGGCCGGTGCGCGCGGCAGTGTCCGGGGTTCTCGTTGGGGAGCCCCGGGAAGCCCTCAGTCCTTCTCGGCGCCCTCCGCGTGCATCGCGCCGCCGCACCCGCACGTCGGCGCCCCCTGCTCGTCCAGCCACTTGCGGGTCATGCGCACGACACAACCGCAGTCCGCGCACGTCACCTTGATCATGCGCGTCCCCTGCTCGCTGGACGGCACGATCCACGGTCCGCGCTCGATGTGGCCCTGGTTGCGATTCGCGGCGCGGGTGGCGCCGCAGCGGCAGATCGACACGCGGCAGATGCCGCCATGGGCCGAGCGATTTTCGCGCGACGTGCCAGGAATCGTGCCGGTGTAGCAGCAGATGCGGTACTCGGCCTCGCGGTGAGTGTGCATCGTCTCATCCATCCTCTGCCCCTCGCGGGGCGCCTCCGCGGGATTCGGCCCGCGGTCCGTCGCGGCGATCACCTCGCCACGCACGGGACTCTATCGGACGGTGACGCCGAAGTCAACAGGCGATCCAGTGGAATCCGCGCTCGCTGCCGCGGCCATCACGGCCGGACGCGCGCCAGTTCGCTTTCGCAAATCCCCTGCAGGAGTCAGCAGCTCAGGATGCATCGCCACGTACGCCAGCATCTCGCGCGCCGCCACCACCATCCGCCCGCGCCCGATCCGTCGCGCCCACTCCGCACACGACACCGGCGCACCCAGCCCATACCGCGGACCCACCACGCTCCAGTCCCCGCCACACACCCGCACCACCGCCCCAAACGTCACCGCGCCGCACCCGTAGCGCCACCACGCCAGCGCCGCATTCCGCATCGCCATCTCGCACCCTCCCGCGGCCACGCCCTCGCACCCCGCCCAACCTCGCCAGCCGGACACCCGCACGCGATGGTCCAGCCACCTCACCACCCACGGCCAGCACCGCAAAGGCAGGGACGCGCGAGCCAACACGTCCGCGGCACCGACGCAGACCGCTCGGAGACCCGGGATCGGGGAGAGGCTGAGGCTTACCGTCGCCCTCGCTCGCACGCTCCCCCTCGCCCGCAGGCGGTGCAGCCCGTCGTGCTCACGTTGCGAGGCGAACTGCACGATGCGCGCTGCATCCCCCGGCGGCCACGATCGCTGCGCACGCCGCGCACGGCGTCTGCGGCGCCATTGCGGCGGCCACTGCCCGCCCCGCTTGGCCCCTGGCCGCCCCGCCACGGCACGATCGTCGGGCGGAGCGGTCGCGGGAATGGCAGGCCCTGGTAGCTCCGCAGCGGGGCGCCCAGGCTGCGCAGCGCGGTCGGAGCGCGCAGATGCAGCGCGGTCAGGGCGGTCAGGGCGCAGACCGCTCACGGCGCGGGCCGGGCAGGGGCGCCACCCAACGGCACGGGGGGCTCGCAACCGCAGATGGGACCCAAAGATACAGGAGGGTATCCCTCCCCCCCAGCGCCGCGAGGCTGGGCGGGGGTGGGATGGCCTGTGGCGAGGTGTGTTCCGGTCGCGATGGGGTGGCCTTGGCGCGCGTCGGCGATGGCCATGGCGGTTGTCCAGGGATCGCGGCGGTGCGGCATGCGGGGCGGGGCTGGTTCGGGGCGGCTCGTGAAGGGCTCCGCGGTTCTGGGAAGGGCGCGGGTCATGTTCGCAGTACCAGTACAGAGGCTGCCGCACTCGCTAAAACAGCCATCGGTTTGCAGAAGATTTCTCTAAGTCCTTTGTTCACGTAGCTGCCTCATGGCCTTCTCGGCTCTCGCTCGCACCGCCCGCTTGGCGATCCCGAGCTTCGCGGCCACTTCGGCAACGGGTCGCTGCTCCAGATGCCGCATCACGATCACGTCGCGCTGTTCCGGCGAGAGCCGCCGCAGTAGCCACTCGGCCAGATCCGCGATCGCGACCTGCACGTCCGGAGGCATCGCGTGGCTGGCCGGCTCGGGCCGTGCACTGTCCAGGTTCTCGGTGCGGCGTCGTTGCCGTTTCTCGCGGATGTCGCGGCGGTCCCACTCGACGCACGCCAGGTTCGCGGCGTGTTTCGCCACCGCCATCGGGTCGCGGACCCCCGGCTTCTTCACGGCCTGCATGATGCGCAGCGCGATGAATTGTGCACGGTCACGGTCTTCGGCCTCGGTATGCTTGCTCGGCATGTGGCTTCGCCTCCTTGGGGCGCGGTCAACAGGATCGCCCCGGGAAAGCATGGCCCGGGGCGGCCCGATCCTACCTTCATCCAAAAGGAACTTCGATGACCAGCGCCACGAACGCACAAGCAGTGAACGACACCATCTCTCTCGTCGAGGCGATGGAATCGACGACGCGGTGCATCCTGCTCTACGTGCCGGAACTCGGCTGGTGCGCGACCGACATCGAAGGCGTGTCTTTCGCCGACACGCGGTTGGTGTGGCGTGACGACGCAGCGGTTGCCGTCTCTGGATTCACGGGCAAAGGCTGCACACCGACCCAGGACGAGTCGGCGCGGCTTCTGGAGATAGTGACCGCCAAGTACGTCCGCGAAGAAGGCGACCACTTCGCTTGCGAGTGGTGGCCGAAGAGCGGCTGGATCAGGCCGTTCGAGGCTGGGTAGGCCGGTCCGCCACCATCTCGTGGAACCGTCGCCAGTCCGTCGCCGCGATGACGCGGCACGCCTCGCAGACCATCAGGTCGGGGCAGATCGTCCAGCAGCGTCGCGCGCACGGTGCGCGGCACAGTTCGCACTCACGCAGCGTGGCTTGCGGTGGCGTAGTCGAGGCAGGGCTGGCAGAGGACCTCATCGACGTTCAGCACGAACGCAGGCACACCGGCGTCTTGGCCGCAAGCGATGCACAGGAGGATGTCCACGGGAGGCACGGTGGCATCATAGTGCTTGCGGCGGTGCGCATCAACACTCGCCGTCGTTCCGCGTGATGATGTCGCGCGCGATCAGTTCCAACACGATGTCGAGGTCGACAAGTTCGGTTGCGAGCTTTTCGATCGCCTGCATGGCCGGCCCAGGTGACGGGTCGCGCACCACGATGCAGGAGAGCATCCAGTTGATGATCCGACGCCGTCTGACCTGTGGCGTGCCCGACATCTGGATCGCGATCTGGTTGGACTGTTCTCTGGTGGCGCGGTAGTGGATGTCGCTGACCGACCAGTTCTCCTGCTCTTGGAACTCGCTCATGGTTGCTCCTTGGTGATCTGTTCTCTCCGCAGCGCCCACAGCTTCCGCTTGCCGCGAGCGCCCTGCTTCGCCCAACCCCACACCTCGATGCGAGCTGGTGACGCAAGCCACGCTGCGTGTCGCGGCTCGGCCCGGATCTTGGCGATGTGCTCCACGACGTGTTGTCCGGTCGTGACCTGGACGCCGAGCGGGCCTCCGCCAGCGCCGTCGAGGACGATCAGGTCGATGAAGGAAAAAAGATCGACCCGGACTCCAGCAAACGGATTCCATCTTTCGACGACCTGGGCTGTCCACCCGTTGGCTCTACAGAAGGCAAGAGCCCTTTGCGTGGGGCTAGTTCGTTTTGGCCGCTTTACGGCGACGGTGGTGGGCGACCCTAGCTTTGTGGTTGCGTTCGGCTCGTTGTTCATCAGTGAGATTCCTTGTGCGTTCTCTCCCCCTGGCATTGCGGCACTCGGAGCACGATCGATGGCTTCCTGGTTTGCCAGGCAATCGGTGCCCTTGCGGGCAGTGCGTTTTCCTGAAGTTGATCCCGCTCCAACCATTTCCGCGAATCAGGTTCTCCCGACAGGTGACAGGTTGAAGATGGTCAGGGTTGATGCAACGTCTGTTTCGGCACAGGTGGTCGATTTGCAGGCCATTCTGGATAGGCCCATGCTTCGCCTCGTACGCGGCGCGGTGGGCAAGGATGGTTTTCGGCTGTTCCCCACATCTGCTACGCAAGTGGCCGTAGCCGTTTCTGAACGTGGAACCGATCCACTCAACGCATCCCGTCTTCCTGTTCAGGCGAGAGAGATTCATTAGAGATTGGATGATCGATCGCTTGCGTCCCATGCAGTCAGCGTAGCGTCGATGAATCCAAAGTCAATGCCACACATTGTGCGCGAAACTGTTCCAGTGCTCCGTGACGTACGCGGTCCATCCATGCTTCTTGCAGAACGCGAGGGCGCGTTGCGTCGGACTCGAGATTGAGGCGAAGACTCACGCGCGCACCTTGCTCAGGTAGAGGTCCGCATCGTCCCCGATCCACCGCCGCAACTGCTCGCCGTCGGGATCCGGAGTCCAGCCGGTCGCGTTGCGGCCGATGCCGAGATTGCTGGCCCCTGGCTGCCCTTTGATGCCGACGACGGTCGGTTCGGTGATGCGCTTGAACCGCAGTCCTTCGAGCTTCACGAGGCGCCAGAAGAAGCGATCTACAGCATAGGTGTTCAGGTCGGCCGCGGTCTCGATGGCGCGCAGCATCGCGGCTCTCGCCTTCTCGCCACGGAACGCCGTGCCGGCGAGGGTGCACACCCCGCTGTGATTCAGGATGGCCCGGTCGCCGACGTGGAAGTAGCGCATGCCGTCCACGCCGACGACGTCGTTGTCGCGCAGTGCCTCCTCGATCAGTGCGAGGTGGTCGGGCCGATACCAGTCGTCGTCCTCGAAGAACGTCACGGCCTCGCTCTCCTGCGTGATGCGCATGGCGGCGCGCATGTTCGCGATGAAGTTGGCCCAGCCAGGGACGCCTTCGTTCCGGTACATGAACGTGGCCTTCGGCAGTTCCTTGCGTCCGCTCCTGTTCGTGATGAAGAGATTCTCCAAGACGTCGCCGACGACGACCCACGAGTCGGGCTGGCGGGTCTGCCGCTCCATGTAACGGATGCAGTCGAGGAACGGCCCGGGACGCTGGTTGGTGCAGGTAATCGCCGCGAGGTTCATGTCACTTCCTGATGCCGTAGAACTGCGTGTCGAATCCGCGCTGCGCCACGAAGATCGTGCGCCATCGACTCGCCTCGCAGCACGCCGAGTTCGAGGATGCGGCACGGCTTGTCGCGGAGCCCGGAGAGCAGCTCGAGGGGGGGGTACTCTCTTCTCTCTGACTCTCTTCTCTCTGACTCTCTTCTCTCTGATCTGAGCCTGATCTGAGCCTGATCTGAGCCTGATCTGCATGTGCAATTTCGCGTGACCCGGCGTGACCATCGTTACACTGCGTTACGGATCGTGACAGAGCGTTACGATCGCGGAACCTCTTTTGTCGAAGAAGACCACGTAGTCGTGGTGACTCGATGCCTTCTTGGTCCGGGAGCGGAGTGCGATCTCATCGAGCGGCTGCATGGGCTTCCTTCTCGTAGCGATCCCAGAGCGCCTGTGCGCTGGGTTGCGGGTGGACCTTCGGGTACTGGAACCGCTCGGGCCAAGGGTGCCACGGTTGCCAGTGCATGTTCGTGTAGTGGACGAGCTTCGCCGACGGCAGGTGCGTGTCGAGCACGTCCCACAGCGGGTCGAGATCGCGCCCGACGACGCCGAGGCTGTCGAGCAGCATCTGGTAGGCGGCGGGCTTCCTGCCGCTCGGCTTCACGTCGCGGAGAGCCGGCCACTCGTGGTTCGGGCGCTTCATGCCTGCGCAGTCCCAGCGGATCACGTCGAAGCGGCCCTTGCGCGTGATGAGGCACGGTGCGGCCGACGGGTGGTCCGCGATCTCCGCGATGTCCGACAGGACGATCATGTCGGCATCGAGGTAGATCGCCTTGCCCTTCCACTCGCACAGTTCCGGTACGGCGAATCGGAAGCAAGAGAACCCGGTTGCCCAGCCGCGCCCCTGGTAGGGCAGCGTGAAGTCGGGGCCGCGGTTCCACTCGTCGCCGAAGCCAGCGTCCCCGTGGCGCATCCAGGTGATCTCGACGTTGCGACTCGCGTGCTTCCTGATGCTGTACTCCAGCACTCGCTCCGCACGGCCCATCCTCTGGTCGGTCCCGACGAACACCCGAATCGGCGAGTCGTCTCGCGACGGGACGCCCATGGGGTCGCTCACGACACGGCCTTGGCCGGTGTCCACGATGCCTGCTCGAAGTTCGAGAGTGTCGAGAACGGTGAGAGGTTCGCGATGCGCCCTCGCAGCAGCAAGGACTGGTGCGCGATCTGCCAGAAGAACCAGTCGATGATGTAGCGGTCGTGGTCGTTCGCCAGCTTGTGGTTCTGCGGCAGCAGATCGACCCCGATCACGCCGATCCTGCGACATCCCTCGCGCCATGCGATCATCGTCGCACCAGTCGGACTCGCGATGATGTGGTCGATCGTCTGCGCTGCGAGCTTCGGCGGGTTGTCGCGCAGGTAGGTGAAGTCCATTCTCGGCATGACGCGCAGCGCGAACGGCTTGCAGCGCGAGTGCATCGTCTCGGGCAACTGGAACATCCACGCCTTCCAGCAGTCCTGGTAGATCCAGAAGCGATCCGGCGTGGCATTCCTGATGTGCGGGTAGCGGTCGCCCTCGGGATGCAGCGCCTTCGTCGGTCCGTCCATCGTCACGATGTCGTTGACCGGCATGATGCGGCACACGTCGTTCACTCCGACGAGCCGCACACCTGCCAGCAGCTTCTTGTCGACCTTGGGCAGCAGGTAGGCCGATGGTCCGAGTCCGAGCACGATGGCGTGCGGCTTGATCTCGGCGATGCGTCGTTCGATCTCGGGGACGTGCTGGTCAAAACCTGTGCTCACCGCCATACTGTGCCGCGCGATGACTTACGGATCAACACCCTTCCGACGCAGCCGGTCGACGATGGGATGCTCGCCGCGACCGTTTGCGGGGGCGTCGTCTGGTTCGCTGCCGAACACTCGCACCTTGAGCTTGATGGTCAGGATGGTCGAGAGGACGCGGTGCTGGAGCGACGCGGCGGCGAGTGCCTTCTCGTCGAGATCCTCGCTCAGTCGGTCCGCAAGCTGAATCAGGCGCTCTTCAACTTCTTCAACAGAGATACTCTTCATGCCGGTCAACGAGATCGAGGTGATGCACGAGATCCGTGCGTCGGGCTACGGGACACACATCCAGTACGGCGCGGCACTCGCGCTGAACAGCGAGGGCTCCAAGAAGCGCAAGCATAGCGGCAAGGGCGCGCGTGAGCTGTTCGGCGAGCCGATCATGCCGGATCAGTGGCGCAAGATCCTCAACCACTTCGATGAGGGCGAGGAGAAGGTGTGTGCGCAGTTCGTGATCGACGTCTGCAAGGGCAAGATCGGAAGCGCGGAGATGGCGCTAAGGCTGCGACAGGGTGGCGCCAGGTCCGAGGACGTGCAGAAGCAGGTGCAGGACGGCATCGCCGAGGGCGTGAAGAACGCACTCGCCTCGCTCGGGCTCGATGCCGAGACCGTGGCTCTGCTCAAGGCCAAGGCCGCGGTGAGGCGCAGCCAGAAGAAGCCGAAGGCGAAGGCCGCGCCGCAGGTCGCGCAGCCCGCGTGAGGAAGGACAAGCGTCCCGAGGGCTTGCCGCAGGACGACGCCGCCCTGGAGTTGTTCGTGGAACGCGCGACGAACGACACCGGGTTCTTCGCGCGACACGTCCTCGGCATGAACCGGGACGGCGACAGCGGCGAACGTGGCACGGGAGGCATCCAGAGTCACGGGCCGCACCAGGAGTCGATCCAGTTCCTCGACGACGAGGCGATCGAGTACGGAACTCTGATGACGCCGCGCAAGACCTTCAAGTCGAGCAAGGTCGAGGCGGCGATCTGCCGGCGCGTCATCAAGTATCCGAACCGTTGCCAGCTTCTCGTGATGGAGGATCTCGGCATCGCGGAAGAACGGCTCACTGCGATCCGCGGCCTGCTCTCCGGCAACGAGATCATCAGTTACTTGTGGGGCAAGTTGGAGGGTCGCACATGGAGGAAGGATCGCTTCGTCGTGGGCAGCCGCACCAACCACTCGCTGCTCGACCCGACGCTCCAGGTCTCTTCGACCGAGGATTGGGCGACCGGCGGCCACTTCCACTACCAGTACTTCGACGACATCGTGACGAAGCAGATGTGCCGCACACCGAACGGCATTCAGCGGTCGATCGACACGATCATCAACCACATCCCGCTGCGCGCCGATACGATCTGCTGCCGCAACATCGGAACACCGTACGCCGACAACGACGCGCACTGGTGGGCGATGAACCAGGTGGGCTGGAAGCATCTCGTTCGCGACATCGGTCCTGCGACTCTGGTCGAGCAGGAGGACGGGAAGCTCGACGTCGTGGGCGAGATCGACTGGCAGTGCCTCCCGCGCGACTACCTGCGCAGCCAGATCGCACTCGGCTACTCGTTCTTCATGTCGCAGTACAAGCTGACCGTCGTCGGTGGCCAGCACCAGACCTTCCGGCGTACGCAGTTCCGCCCCGTGTCGTGGAGCGAGGAGATGCGCAACCTCACCGGGTACCTGCTGACGGACGTCGCGACGGCACGGCGAGGGACGTCGGTGGCGAACAGCACGAAGCGTTCGCTCAACGTGCTCGCCTACGTGTGTCTCGACGAGAAGCTGCGCATGACGATCATGGACGTGCAGATCGGCCACTGGCTGACCGGCGAGTTCTGCGATCGCTTCCTCGCGATGAAGGCGCGGTGGAGCGGAATCGTGAACCATCAGGCCGAACTGATCGAGACGACGAGCGCGAACGACGGCTACAAGGAGCAGCTCTCGATCAAGGCGCGACAGCTCAAGACGCAGTTGAACATCGTGACGCTGGCCCGCGACGGTGGCGATCTGAGCAAGGACCAGCGCATCGCGACGATCGAGCCTCGGTTCCGCATGAACGAGGTCAGCGTGTGCACCGACACTTGCACACGCACCTGGGTCGACGAGGGCATCATCAAGACGATCTGGGACCCTGAGGGCTACCGCGATCCGGTCAGCCACGACCTGTTGCCGGGCGGTGAACTCGTCGAGCAGTTCATCCGGTTCCCGACCTATCCGCTCAAGGACATCCCCGACGCCATCGCGTGCATCGACGCGACGGACAGGCGCACCGGACAGCGACACTGCTTCTACCGCAGGCCGATGGCGCACGTTCTTTCGCACGAGCAGGAGCGTCCGAAGATCGGGCAATCGCGCCAAGGTCTTGCGCGAGGCGGCGGAACCATGGCATCCTTCTACGCTCGTGCGGCACGGCGCATCCCATGACAGGCGAGACCCAAGAACAGGTGTTCCACGTCGAGGACTCGAAGATCGACCAGTTGCGTATGTTGCGCGACAACATCTTCTCCTCGGCCACTCGGCTGAACAACGACGCCGGACTGCTGGACCTCTACCACTACCTGCGCAACTGGCTCGACGAAATCGAGGGACTCCACGATGACGGACCTGAACCTGGGGCTGATCCCGAACAAGAGTGAGATCGGCGGCCTGACGCTGGACGGCCGCAACACCTTCTTCGGGGCCAACCGGCGCGTCGCGTCGGGAGTGGCCGGCGGCTACGTGATCGCGCAGGCCGACAAGGGCCAGTGCCTCTTGTGCAGGAAGATCGTGGTCCCGACCGGAGCGAACCAGGATACGAACCCCGTGACGAGCGGTTGGCAGACCATCCTGCTGATCGACGGCGGTGGCGTGACCCGCTACGCGCTCCCGTTCTTCAACTTCTCGCGCGACAACTCGTTCGGAGCCGCCGGCCTCCAGGCGGTTCCCGATCGTCCGTACGTGTGGGAGCCGCAGATGCCTCTGATCGTGCCTTCGACATGGAAGGCCAACGCCTCAGCCGGCGTTCCGGCTGGTGGCGACGCCTTCCAGATCAACTCCATCGGCATCTTCGGCATGCAGTTGGCCGACACCGACGCGAGGACGCTCGGCTTCCAGCCGGCGTTTGGCAACGCGGCGCATGACACGGCCGGCGTCTTGAACTACCGCACGATCCAGAACGGGGATGCGTTCACGAACACTGGCAACGTGACGCTGGCTCCCGCGATCGTCGGCAAGCGCATCCTCGTCACGGACATCCTCTGTCGCCTGCAGCCGACCGCGGGTGCGGCTCTGGTCCGGCTCGAAGACACTGCCGGCGCGATCATCAAGAATTTCGCCGCGACCAACAAGGCGGACTTCCGCCAGTGGGACATCAAGCCCAAGGTCTACCTGCCTGATGGCGTCGGTCTCCGCATCAACGTGTCGGCCAATGCACAGAACCGCGGCAGCATCGTGGTCCTCGGTCGCTACGTCGACACGGCCGACGTGCCGCGCAATGCGTGGCACGCCCACATCACGACCGGCTTCCCTTCGCCGAACGCGACGTTCTTCTCGGGTGGCGCTGGAGTGCTTGCTGGCCGTCGCAGTGTCGGGATCCTCAAGGCAGCGCCTGGTCGCGGCTACAAGCACATCGTCGAGGGCTACGCTGCCGACATCAGCAAGGATGCGACCTCACCGAGCACGGAGCTTTGGGCTGCGTTCACGACCGGCGACGCGACGGGTGCCACGCTCATCACGGACGCTGGTGGAACCACGCGCAAGTTGCTGTCGCCGATCTTCAACGCCGGCAGCCACGATCAGGATGCGTCGCTGATCGTCGACAACCTCAACGTATCGTGCGTGCCGAGCGTCGGCGCGGTCCTGTTCGAGATGACGGCTATGACGAACATCGGCGGGGACGTGGTGAATGCCGACGCCGACATCGACTCGCTCAGCGTGCTCTGTTGGGGCCGCACCGTGGAGGGCCACGACAAGACCGCGGACTCGGACATCACCTGGCTCAAGGGCCTGGGGGTGTCCTGAGATGGGCGGCTTCATCGAGGACATGGTGCAACGCGGCACACCCTTCTTCGTCTCGATCGACCTGGGGCAGGCCGCGAACAACTACACCGCGGTTCGCACCCCGCGAGTCAACCAGATCAGCGTCGGTCAGCCGGGCGGCGATCAACTCAACGACTTCCGCATCGTGCTGACCGGCTACCACTACGACTACGTTGCGGACGCCGCGACCGAGGGCTTCGACCTCGTGTGGGCTCCAGACCATAGCAGCCCGACTCCGAGTCCGGGGGGAACGGTCAATCGGTTCGCCGAGGTCAGGTCGCAGGCGGCGGCCCGCGTCGAAGGCGGGTGGTCCGGCTTCCTCGCGGCAGGACCGGGCGGAATCTACTCGCCGATCAAGATGCCGTCTGACCTCGTGGTCCTGATCGTCGGCACGCCACTCAGCGGCCACGTCAACCTGTCGGGCTACCTCTGCGGCGGCGACAAGATGATGCACAGCTACACCGCCTCGCCCGACCTCTTCACGCTGACCCCGGCGGTCCCGTGAGCGATGCTGGCACGCTGATCGGGACCGTCACCTTCCCGCTCGGCGTCGGTGGCGAGAGCGAGATCGAGGCCAAGCGGCTGTTCGAGTCGCAGGTCCCATACGAGAACTTCGCCGGCAAGCTCCAGAACCTAGACGCCGACGTCCTCGGGTTCGTGAAGTCGATCCGCACTGGCTTCAAGCAGCGCATGATGGACGTCATCCAGCGATGGAAGACGAACTGGTGGGTCGCGAACGGCAACTCTGCCAACGCCGAGTTCGAGGACGACATCCACGTTCCCGAGACGTGGAAGATGCTGGAGTCGACGATCCCGCGCATCGAAGAGGCGATGCTGGAGTTCGACCCGTTCCTCGAAGTCGAGGGCGTCAACACGGTGTTCGATCGCTTGAAGGCGCTGACGATCGCGAGCTACGTGCGCCGCCAGCTCGAACGCGCGAGGTTCCGCGACTACATCCGCCCGACGATCAAGGACTCGCTGCTGTGTCAGGTCGCGGCGATCAAGGTCATCTGGGAGCGCATCGTCGAGGATCAGGTCGATCGCAAGACCGAGGTGAAATGGAATACAGACGGCACCTCGACTCAGACCGACACGCGGCATCTGGTGCGGCGTGTCGTGAAGAACGGAGCCTCGCTGTGGCAGGTCGATCCGTTCCGCCTCCTGATCGACCTCGACGCCGGTCAGGTGAAGGACGTGACGTTCATCGGGGACGAGAGTTCGGCACTGATCCACGAACTGGAGCGTGACGCCGGTGATCCGAAGACGAGTCTGTACAGCAAGACGCAGGTCAAGAAGGTCGCGGATCGCACGCGGCGTCCTGCGGACGATGACGCGGACGACTTCTTCGATGCGGCTCGTTCTGCCCGATCCGTCACCCACTCCAAGTTGCAGGAGGCTGTCAAGAGCAACGACCGCGAGGCTGCGCGCTGTCGAAGACTGAACCTCTACTGCTACTACGACTTCAAGCAAGGCTACGACGGCGTGACCAACCCGGTCGGTGAGAAACTGACCGGCGTGCACAAGGTCGTCATCACGATCGCAGAGGGCGTGCTGATCGAGTTCCGCCTCAACCCGTTCGACAAGAAGTTCTTCCCCTACGGTGTGGCGCGGCTGAACTGCAATGGCCACGAGATGTACGGCGTCGGTCCCTACGACAACATGGTCGTGGTGAACGCGCAGTACGACCAGTTCCAGTCGAGCGTGATGCGGCAGCAGATGCTGTCGGTCACGCCGCTCGTTGTTCGCCCCCCTGGTCAATCGACGTTGCCCGAGAACCTGCTCGGTGTGCGCGTCGGCACGGTGTTCGAGGGCGCTGGCGATCTCCAGATCATCAAGCCTCCGGATCTGGGGCCGATGGTGCCCTACATCCACAAGTGGTTCCGCACCGAGGGCGAGGAAGTCACGGGTGCGCCGCGCATCTGGGAAGGCACCGGCCCGAGCGGATCGACGTTCGGCGAATCCGAGCGCAAGCTCCAGGAGGCCAACCGTCGCCTGCGAGGCTACATCCGCAGCTATGCCGACATGTGGCGGCAGGTCGCGCTCATCATCTACTGGATGAGCGGGCAGTTCGCCACGAAGACGGAGCGGTTCCAGGTCGTGGGCAAGGCGGCCCAGATTCTCGATCGCGAGGCCGAGATCACGCCCGACATGATGCAGGAGGACATCGACGTCCGATTCATCGGTCTCGACTCGCTGCACACCTACGGCAACAAGGGCTCTGGCATGCAGCAGTGGACCGCGGCGTGGGGGCCGTCGTTGCCGAACTACCCCGAGGTGAACACACTCGAACTGATGCAGCGCCACTGGGAGCACGTCGTCGGCAAGGACTCGGTGGACTCGATTTTCTCGGTGCCGACGCCGCGCTACATGCTGATGTCGCAGGAGGACGAGAACCTGCACCTGATGCGCGGCATGCGGGTTCGCGTCGATCAGCAGGACGACGATGCGCGGCACATGAGCAAGATGGTCGCGGATGGCCTCATGGACCTCGCGATGGACAAGAAGACGGCGCCGCACTCCAGGAAGGCGATCCTCGAACACTTCCAAGAGCACTACGAGAACCACGCCCGCAAGCAGGAACAGCAGGCCGCGGATCAGGAACGTGCAGAGCAGAAGGCCATGCTCATGGGGCAGACCGGAGGCATCCCGCAGCAGGGCGGTGCGCCGGTGCCCGGAGGCATGCCCGCCGCGACCAAGAACGTGACGCCGGGTCCAGGAAGCGCGCAGCAGACGCCGAGGATGGGTCGTAGCGGCAACGGCATCGCGCAGGCCGACATGTTGAGGAGCGCGTGACGAGCCGCGCCATTCTCGAAGAGGATCTTGCACGAGCCGAGTGGCTGCTGCTCTACGCCAAGGCGTGTCTCGAACTCGTTGGCTCCGATGCGTGGAAGACGATCGACGCGAGTCTCTACTCCGAGGAGCAGGCGACCACCGAGAAGTGGATCGCCAACAAGGTCACGACGGAAATCGTCGAGCAGCGGACCGAGACTGGATCGCGAGAGAAGCGTCTCACTCGCGCGTTGACCGAGGTCGAAGCCGCCGAACTTCGTGCCGGCATCAAGGTGATACGGTTCTTACGTGGCTTGCCGCACGCGAAGGCTGACCAGCTCGCGGCGCACGAAAGAGAGATCACCCGCTTGCGGAAGTGCCTTGCGTCGGAGCAGAATGCGAAACCTCAGATGGACCCAGGACTCAAGGGGTTCATCCAAGACATCCACGACTCCCTAGGAGCAACCAGATGAGCGACAAGCCGAAGGACACCGGATACATCGAGTCGAGCGTCGGTGACCGCTACAGCAGCATGAAGGTCCCCTCGGTCGACCGGGACCTCAAGCACGAGGGCTGCACGAAGATCACGGACCAGGCCGCAGGCGAGCAGGGTCACACCCGGTTCAAGGGCGAGGGCGGAAGCTGATCCATGGCGAAGCACAACGAAGAGACTCCCCCGGTCGACCCCGAGAAGAAGGACGGGGCCAAGGATCCGACCGTCGGCGAGTTGCAGGCGCAGATCGCGGCACGCGACGCCGAGATCCAGAAGCTCAAGACGCCGCCGGTCGTTCCCGAGCCGAAGCCCGATCCGCGCGACGCCTTGCTGGCCCGTCTCGACGCCCAGGAGAAGGAGACGGCGAAGACGCGCGAACGCCTCGAACTCCAAGACCTTGCCTCGCAACACGGCCTCTCGCCGACGCAGGCGGTCGAGATCCAGAAGCTGATGAAGACGCTGCCCTCCGACTTCAAGGTCAGCGAGGCCGTCACGATCAGCAAGCAGCGCACTCCCGAGTTGTGGAACGCGCCGGACCCGAAGGCGGCGCAGGGCTTCCACGGTTCCGCCCGGCCGAGCGGCGGCAGCAACCCTCCTGCCAACCCAGATCCCATGAAGACCATGGTCGCCAATGCCAAGACGGCGACGACGCGCTTGGAGCGCGACAGCATCCTCAAGAACATCTGCGGCGCGCACATGGCGGCGGCCCAGGGAATCCAGCACCCGTCCCTCCGCTGAGGGCATTTCGTAGGAGCAGAGCCACCCGATGACGACCTACCTGTCAGGCAACGAGATCACCGAACGCGAATCGCTGCTCGCGACCATGGCTGTCCTCAGCGTGGCCGAGTGCCCCCTCATCCGCAGTCTGCCGCACATCGGGCTCGACTCGCGCCTCACCGAGTTCACGGCGGATGAGCCGTTCTACGACGCGGACAACGTGCGTTCGCCGGGCAACCCGCACCAGAACACGCGGTTGGAGGGCGCGGCGTTCGTCGAGGACACGGCGCGCTATCCGCTGCGACTGCGCGCCATCGCCGAGATCAACCACTTCGGCAAGAAGATCAGCAACAGCGATCGCGTCGCCATGATGGCCGGCGTGACCGACCCGTACAACTACCGCGCCCACCAGTTGTACGTGAAGCTCCTGAACAACGTCGAGAACGTGACGATGTACGGCACGGGCAGCCCCGAAGTGCACGGTGGCGGAGACGAACTGCGCAAGGCGATGGGGCTGATCTTCGGTTGCGCGTGGACCGGCCTGGAGCGAGTTCACGGCAGCGGCGCGACGGACAGCATCGACGACCCGATGGGCGTCAAGATCCCCAAGGAGTTCTGGTCGACGTTCTTCGACGCGAACGGCACGAGCCTCTCGCGCAAGATGCTCTACGAGAAGATCCTCGCCAACGCCAACCGCGCCGGCACGCACATCCCCGGCATCCTGTTCCACGTCGGCGCGAAGCTCAAGGTGCAGGTCGCGGACATCGGCATCACTCCCGCGGGCGAGCCGGTCAACCAGCGCAACGTCGATGCGTCGGGCCTGATGACCTACGACGACATCGACTGGATCCGCACGCCGCTCGGCATCATCGGCTTCCGCACGAACCGCTACCTCGACATCGAGGGCAGCACGTTCGCGGTCGGTGGCGACGCGGCGCCGCCCTCGCCGAGCACGCAGATCCGGCTGCCGATGGGCGGCGGGTTCACGTCGCCGGCCAGCTACACGGCCCGCACGTTCCAGGCCGACGAGACGATGATCGGGTGGATGCCCGGCTACGTCGCGATGGGCTGGTACCGCGCTCCGCACTACCAGCAGATCAGCCACGACGGCGACTTCACGCGCGTCATGGCGTGCGCCGAGTACACGCCGATCGTGCGGCACCCGAAGGGACTGCTCGGGGGGGGCAACCTTCTTGGCTAGGCAAATGGTTTAGCGCCACGTCCACCCCGACCTTTCCCTGCGCCGCTGATGAAGACGGTCGAGACGTATCGCTGTCCTCGGCAGCATGAGTTCCGGGTGGCTGCCGAGGGCAACAGCGACGTCATGGTCCGCAAGTGTCGCTGCGGTCAGAAGGCTCGCGTCGTGCGGATCGTATGGGGTGAGTCTCTCGACACCTCGGGCGACGCCGGCCACATCTACGTCAAGAACCGCCCGTACCAGTACGGCAAGTGGAACGTGCCGAGCATCGGACGCTTCGTGCGGTCCGACGCCGAGCAGGACCGGCTCTACGGCGAGCGCATTCGTGATGCCAGGAAGCGCGCCGCCGAGGCGAGGAAGTCGTGCTCGCGGAAGGGCGACGTGCAGTGGGAGTTGGTCGGCAAGACTCCGCTGGAGGTCCACGAGTCGGTGGTCGAGAACGAGAACGACCGGCATGCGTGGAACAAGGACCCTGAGAAGTGGCTCAAGAAGACCGGAACCTGGGTCGGCGAATGAACCATGGTAACGCGGCTCAAGACATGGGTGCTGCTCGGACACAGCAACGCCGAGGGCGTGGCTGGAAGCTCCCCGATGGTCGCGACGGCGCCGTGGCTCGCGGTCGAAGCATCGCCTGACAAGGCCGTCTACAAGAACATCCTCGTGTTCACGGCGGCCAATGCTTGGCCCGACGCTAGCGGCACACCGCCGACATCGACGCCAGGCCAGGGTGCGTGGCTCGCGATGACGACGAACCCGGTGACGAGCCCCGGATCGAAGCATCCGCATCCTGCGCCGTACCACTACCCGAACACGCGAGGGCGTCCCGGCACCCCCGAGGCGATGGGCGCGCAGACGACCGGCGGCGGATCGCTGGTCGGCGTCGAGGTGCCCTACTCGTGGCGTCTCAGCCAGCACTACCAGGAGAAGATCGGTCTGGTGAAGTTGGCGATCCCCGGCTCGCTGTTCCTCCGCTACGACAAGGGCGAGAACCCGGCGACGCAGTTCGTGAGGACCGGCGGCGCTTTCCTCCCTTACGGCACGCCGTCGCCGCAGCACTACGCTTGGTGGACGCCGCAGCACAACTTCGACTTCTCGCCGGGCACCGAGAGGCTCTACGCCTCGTGGTTCCAGAAGATGGTCGGCGCGGCGGCGGCCCTCGTCGGCACCGACACGCCAAAGATGGACGTGCGCCACGTCGTTCTGTGGGTCGGCGACAACGACGCGACGCTCGGCGGCGACCGCATCGTGGGCTTCATCGAGCACATGCGCCGCTTCGTGGCGCGCATCCGATCCGATCTTGTCACGAACGACTGGACGACGCTGCCGGCGCACCAGATCCCCGTCACGCTGATGGGCGTGCATGCCGTCTACTACACGGTTGGCAACGCCGGCTCGATGAACACCGACATGCAGTCGCTTGTCGCGGACGATCCGTGGCTTCGCTGGGTGCCGACCGACGGCCTCGAACTGCTGTCGACCGCCGGCTACGTCGACCTCGTGCTCGGCACCGGATCGCACTTCTCGCACAATGGCTACCTCGCGGCCGAGAAGCTGATCTACGAGAGCTTCGTCGACATGGAGACGGCCGGCTGGGATGCGCTCGGCACCGAGGACAGGATCACGTTCAAGCAGGCGAAGGAACGGCTGTCGATCTACTACGAGCGCAATCGTGTCCGCACCGACGCGAGCGACACCGTGATGGGCGTGCACCTGAACGGTGCGATGCTGTACGTCGTCAACACCGTGGGCGACGGCTGCTGGTGGCTCCGCTACATGACGCTGATGGCCCTGAATGGCACACCCGGCGTCCCGGTGTCGTTGCCCAAGATCGTGAGCCGCCTGCTGCGCATCGAGCACGCGAGCGGCCAGGGCTACCCGCTCTACAGCGAGATGCTCGGATTCAGCGACGGCGGTCGCATGCAGGTGCTGCTCAAGGAGGGCTGGGCCGGCACGTTCATGGTGCACTACATCCGCCAGCCGAAGGAGATGACGCGCGACGAGGAACTCGTGCCGCTGCCGCTCCAGTTGGTCGAGTGGCTGATCGTCGAGGCGGCAAGGCGGATGGCACGCGCTGCCGGCAACATCCCGTTGCAGGCGTCGTTGAGCAACGAGGTTGTGCAACTGATGAAGGCCGGCATGGACAATGCGGGCCACGTCCAGAGGGCGAAGCGCGACAAGCTCTCCGGGGCACGACGCATCCCGACGCGCAACAACCTGATGATGCGGTTCCAGCCCCCGTACGTGCCCTGATCCATGGGAACGCGCCTCATCTCGATGCGTGGCGACGGCCCCTGGAAGGGCCGCAGCACGCGAGCCGTCAACGACCGATCCGAGCGGCGCCTGTTGCGACTCGTCAACGGATACGTCTCGGGTGACGGTCACGAGATCCGCGCGATCCCCGGCTTCCACACGATCCTCGACCTCACGGACATCAACAACGAGAGCGGGTTCGAGCGCAACGTCATCGATGTGATCCGGCCGGTGATCGAGTCGACTCCTGCCGCGCCGTACTACTATACCTACCGCGGCGACCCGGCAGCGCGGCTCCAGACCTTGCTGTGTCGTGCGGCTCCGACGCACCTTCACTTCTTCGAGCAGCTTCGCGGCCAGATGTTCGTCGTCGGCGAGTCCGGTCACCGCAAGTGTCCCATCCTGACCTCGGCTCGCGTCCAGGTCTCGATCGTCTTCGAGGCGGTGGTCGGCGGCTTCTGGCGCATCACGCTCAGTGCGAACCCCGGTGGCTACACCGCGGCGGACGCTAGCGGTGCCGGCCTCAACGGGCTGGCGGTGGGCGACATCGTGTGGGTGCAGGACGCGGTGTCCGTGTTCGACCTGTCGACGCTGAACGATCACTTCCACCGCGTCACCGCGATCGTCGGCGCGCAGGTCACGCTCCAGACGGTGGCGCCGCTGGCTGACCACGGTTCCACGATCGCGACCGGATCGATCTTTCGCACGCGCGGCAACCGCACCGACAACTACTCGCCCAACGGCGTCACGGCCACCGAGACCGACGAGTACCAGCGGATCGACGACCCCGACGCACTGACCAGTTGGCGGGTGGCCGACCCGCTCGACCTCGACAACCCATGCGTGCGGGCCAACCCGGCATGGGTCGCGAATCGCATGCGTGACTGCGGCGACGATCCGGTTTCGCCAGCATCGTCGAGCGAGGGCGCGGCGTTGGTAGCCGGTTCGCCAGCGACGAGCGTGTCGCGTCGCCGGCAGCGTTCCTTGCCTTACCGGCTCAACCCAGACGTGGCCGGGGACCGCATCCTGATGGCGGCGCCGGGCTATTCGTGCCTGTTCCAGATCCCGGTCGTCGTGCCCCAAGAGGGCGAGGATTGGCCCACGACACCACCTGGTTGGGACGGCACGTCGGGCCGTGGAGTGCTGTGGCCGAGCAACGACGTCCACGACCGTCCGCGGTCCGCTGGCGTTCCGAAGGCGACGCTGATCGACAGCCTCTACACGACGCCGCCGTCGAGTCCCGGGGCGCCTCTGCCATACAACTTCCAGATCATGCCTCGCACCGCCGCCGGCACCTACTGGCCGCAGGGAATCTACCAGTTCGCAATCGCGTATCGCGACGATGCGACAGGCGAGGAGGGCCTGAGCAGCGAGTCGATCGAGTTCACGATCCCAGCACCTCCGGCCGGCGTGACCGGCTACGACATCCAGCTTCTCATCCAGCACCCCGGCTACCTGTTCCCCGAGACGCTGGCGCTCACAGTCAACATCTACTGCAAGCCGCCGGGGAGCGGAGCACTCGGCTTCCTGATGAGCCTGCCGTTCGGGCGTGCGAGTGCCGCGGCCTCGACCACGCCGCTGATGAGCGCGAAGTACGGCTACGAAGCGACGGACGCGAGTCCCGAGGCGGCGCTGACGATCCGGGCCATCCTGATCCCAGCTCCGGTCAACAGCACGCCGCTGTCGGACGCGATCGACTTCACACGACCGCCGCCGAAGCAACGCCAGATGCCGCGCGGCGCCGAGTGCGTGCGGACGATCCGCAGTATCACGATGAGCGTCGGGCACAGCGGCACGCACGGCAGTTCCGTGGAGTTGCAGCGCGCCCTCATGTCGGCGCTCTACGACGAGTCAGCATCGCCGCGCCAGTGGAACCTGCACCACGAGACGCAGGTGCGTGGTCTCGCCACGCCAGCAGTCGACTTCTCGCGCGTGCCAGCGGTGTCGACCGAGACTCTTGACGGCTCGTTCAGCATCGGCAGCCGCTACTTTCCTTCGGCCTACCAGGGCATCGAGGTCTGGAGCCGCCAGTTGTTCCCCGAGCCGCGCAAGCTGATCGCGGTCGGCTGGGTCGCGAACCAGCGGACGCACAATACGAATGCCGGCGTGCTCGACCGTGCCGTGATGCACGCGCAGCGGCTCAGGATGGAGGAGCCGGTTTACAGCCGCGACATAGGTTCGACCGGATCGCCGGCCGGACAGGTCACAGGCCGCTACAACCTGGAGGCGTTCCTCGTTGCGATGCGCGGTCAGGTGCAGGTCAGTGAGCCTGGCGCTTCGACCACGATGCTGACGGCCGCGATCCAGTTCCTCGACGCCAACAAGGACGATGACGGTTTGGCGATCGGCCAGTTCCAGAGCGGGGCTGTGCTGTGTGGCAAGCGGGAGACCTTCTACCTCAACTGGGCGCTCTCCCCGATCGGTCAGGTACCGCAGCTCTTGCACAGCGAGATCGGCTGCATCGCCACGAACAGCATGGTCGAGATCGACGGCGGCATCGCGTGGCTCAGTGAGCGCGGCCCCGTGGCGGCAGGCGGCAGCGGCGTGCAGTTCATCGGCGGCGATCTGGAGGAGGACTTCATCGGCAGCCGTCGTCGCTACCTGACGGACCGCAAAGGCTTGATGCGCCACTCCTGGGGCTGCCACGATCGCAGCCGTGGACTCGTGTGGTGGGGACTCGCGACGACCGATACGTTCGGCGAGGCGAGCGACACGTCGAAGTCGCGTTTCGCATGCGACGAGGTGCTGATCTGGAACTACCGGGTCGCGGCGTTCTCGACGTGGCGTCCGCCGAGCGGTCTGGAGATCCTGTGGATGCGTCCCATCGTCGACAAGAACGGCGACACGCGCATCTGCTTCATGGCGGTCGACCAGCGCGTCTACGCACTCGACGATCTGTGGCATGACACGAACCGCGAGATCGTGCGCGGCAACCCGACGACGAACGCGGTTGCGCCCACCGCCACGCTCATCATCAGCGCGACATGGGGCGACGACACCGCGTCTGGCGGCGGCGCCACAGCTCGCGGAAGCGGCGACAACCTGCTGCGCGCCGGGATGACCTGGGCGCAGTACGAACGCGCCGACGGCACTGATGCAGTCGTGCGCGTCGCCAGTGGGCTGATCCTCGTGCTCGACTTCGCGACGCAGACGATCGCTCTCGATGCGACCGTCACGTACACGACGGATTCGATCTTCGAGTTCGGTCAGCGCCAGGACATCGAGATCGAGTCGACGTTCGCCGGTGACGGGCTCGACAACATCGAGATCGACGCCGTGCAGGCACGCTACACGTTGCACTCGCAGAGCGAAGAGGCTCGGGCGTTCGCGAAGTGCACGGTGCGGAAGTCGGACCTCGACACCGATCAGGCCACGCTGTCCTTCACCGAGAACCCAATCGACCAGGACAACACCGCGGAGAGTTGGCGCCTGATCGGCACCGCAACGGAACCGCCGACTGGTGCGCGCCGGCAGTTGGCCGAGGGTCGCGTGTCCGGCCCAGAGATCGCGGTCAAGCTCGTGGTCTCGGGTGCAGCGCAGATCCGCGTCACCGACATCCTGTTGGAGCTGACGTCGTGACCGACTTCGATCCTCTGCCTCCGCTCATTCCTGGCGAGGACCAGATCGCGACGATCCCAGTCAGCTTCTCGTTCCCGTTCTCCGACATGGCGCTTCCAGGTGTCGGTGGTGGGGCCGTCACGGTGCAGCGGTTCCTCATGGTGCCCGAGGCCATCGACATCTTCCGCACCTACTTCTGCTTCGACGCCAACGCGCAGTTCGGCGGCGTGATGACGCTGACGATCACGCAGGAGATCGAAAACGGCGTGCTCAACCCGATCACGTCGCCGTCCGAGCCATTCACCGAGGCGTCGCGCGATCCCTACACGCTGGAGCGTTCCTCGGCCCGCATCGTGCCGCAGCGCACGCTGTTCCTCAGCATCACGGCGACCCCAGACGGCAGCGGCACGTCGCCTTGGTGGACGACAGCGACCCGCATCAGCGGCACAATGCACATCTACGCGACGGAGTGACACGATGGGCAACTGGTTCAAGCGCGCGGTCCAGGACTACACCGACGTCTACACGGGCGGCCACTACAGGCGGCAACGCGACCGTGCGGCGCAGAGCCGCCAGATCCAAGGCGACTTCGAGTCGACCCACAGCATCGACCCGAACACCGGCGAGCTGCTGGGGCCGCCCGGATCCGTGCCGCAGGAGGTGGGGCTCAAGTGGCAGGACATGCACAACCAAGCGGTGTGGCGGCAGCGAGAACGCCGCATCGGAGCCGCTTCGGAGTGGGGCCAGAACGCACTCGGTGAACTCCAGACGTTCCGTCCTGGCGGTGCCGCGGCGCTCGGGGCCGGCATCTACGACCGCCTCGCGCAGATCAGTCTCCAGCAAGCGCAGTTGACCGAGCCGCTGGACCTGCTCGGCCCGTACCGGGAGAACCAGGCGGCTCGCGCTCGCAAGGATGCGAAGAAAGCTGCGGTCATCCAGACGGTCGCGACGTTGGCCGGCGGCGCCCTGACGCTGGCGACCGGCGGTGCTGCAGCTCCATTGATGGCCGGTCTCGGGGTCGCCAACACGATGATGCAGGAGCGCAACACCGGCGAGCAGGAGCGCAACACCGGCGAGCAGGAGCGCAACACCGGCGAGCAGGAGCGTCCAGCCGTCGCTCGTGTCGGCTACGACCAGCCGATCGGTCCTCCCGCACCGCCGCCGGCCGTACCGCCGCCGGCCACACAGCCACCGGACCTCATCGGACCGCCGGCACCTGGAACCGGTCAGCCGACGCCGGGCGGCCAGCCGATGCAGGCACGCCAGGGTGCTCCCGGAGGCGGCCAGCCCGGTACCGGAGCGCCAGGAGGCGGCGGTGGCACGGATCAGCCGCCACAGGGCGGTAGCGGTCCTCCAGGGCAGGGTGCGGCCCCTGGTGCCGCCCCAGGCGTCGCGGCTCCACCGGTCGGTGCCGACGGTAACTTCACGTCGACAGCCTGGGCTGCGAATGCGGCGCAGCGTCAGGCGGCGATGCCGCAGGTCGACGCTCTGCTGCTCGAACAGATGATCGACCAGATCGAGAACGACCCTGACTGGCAAGTGCTCGATGCCATGGTGAGCAACCAGTTGGCGCTGCGCGGCATGAGCGTGCGCCAAGAGGTCGATGCTGGTGTCCAGATGCTCACTTCCTCGCGGGGGGGCGACTACTGATGAGTGGATTCGACGGCATGTTCCGGTCGCAGCAGTTCGCCGCGGACCAGCGATGGAAGGGCACGATGGCTGAGTCCGCGGGGCTCACGGGTGGCGCGGATGCGCTCGTCAAGGGCGCGATCGACGGCCGGCAACTCGCGATGCGCGAAGCCGAGTCGCAAGCGGCCGTGCGGATGCACGAGTCCAACCGCGCGTTGAACCAGCAGAAGCTCCTGGAGATGCAGGCGGTCGACCAGACCGAGATGAGCCGCCTCGGCATCGAAGGGCAGCGCGAACAGGTCTTGGCTGCACGGCTCGCTCGCGAGGACGCTGAGTACCAGATCAAGCGGAGGCGCGAGCGAGACTCGAAGTTCGGGGCCGGCGACGAGGCGTTGGGCGAGACCTTGAAGCGGTGGGGCGACTTCGCGAAGAACCCGGCCGCGGTGCTGGCCGCCAGGCTCGTGATGAAGGACGGCAAGATCCGCCCCGGCACGCCCGCCGAGATCGAGGAGTACCGCCGCGAGGTCGACGCGGACGCACTGCGTGGGAGCAGCAGCACGCATCAGTTGAACCGCGACCGTGTTGGCCGCGAACTGGCGCGTGTGCGTGACCAGATGTTCACCAGTCCCGGATCGCGCGCGCAACTGGAGCCTGTGCTGCGCAGCCTGGAGCGCGAGTACGCCTCGTACTTCCAGAACGGCGACATGCCGAAGGCCGACGCTCCGCAGGCGACGCCCCAGGCCAGCAGTGGGAGCGGCACGGCGCAGAAGGCGCCGCCACCGCCCGACATGCAGCGGCGCAACTTCATCGCCTCCAACGTCTTTCAGGACCCGGTGTGGGAGTCGTCGCCAGCCCTGTCGGTGTTCGCGGTCGACCACGAGACGCGAGCCGCGATGTCACGGGGACTCGGCGCGCTCGCGGACATGATGCTGACACACCGCACGGAGCAGGGCCGCCAGATGGACCCCGCGCAGGCGCACAAGATCGCACTAGCCGCGGCCGAGAAGTCGCCGCAGTTGCTCGGCTTCGCGATGAAGATGGGCGGGTTCAGCGACGACGAGATCCGCGTCCAGCTGCGGTCGACGTTCCCCTCGATCAAGACCAAGGAGCGGATGGACAGCATCATGCGGTACGTGGACGAGGACACGAAGAGGCTCTCCAAGTGACGAGCCTCGACCCGGTATCGCAGGGATCGCCGCAACCGCTCGCGCAGGGCGTCCCGTCGCGAGACGACTCGCCGATGGGCGTCCGCATGCAGCGCGGCCTCGATGCCGGCTTGCGGCCGAACTACGCGATGCGCGCGCTGCTCGACTTCGAGTCCGAGATCACCGGCGAGGAGGGGGCTGCCGGTGCGGCGCTCGGCGCTGCGGCGTCGGTAGGCAAGGGCGTGCTCGACGCGGGGCTGAGCATGCTGCGCGGTGCCCAGTGGCTTGGCTACAACTACGGGCTCGGCCAACTGCTGTCCGATGAGACCAAGGAGACGTACGAGATCCCTGGTGACGTCGAGGGCGTGTTGGAGAAGTTCGGGGCACGCGAGGCGGCGCTGCGTCTGGAGTCGCGCCTGTCGAAGACGCCGAACCTTGGTCCGATCAGCGGCCGTGCGGCCGGCGGCGTGGTCGGCGATGTCGCGTCGCTCGTCGCCAGCGGCGGCACTTCGGGCATCATCGGCAAGACGCTCGGCGCTCCCGGCACCGCGATCAAGGCGCTCGGCTTCCCTGGTGCGAAACTCGGCGAGGCCCTGATCTCCAGGGCGCCGACAGTCGGTCGCTGGGCGAAGCTTGCGCAGGCTGTGCCGCAGACGATGGCCAGTTCGACCGGCTTCGGGCTCTACAACTACGTGACGGCCGAGGGAGGCTTCGAGGAACGCTCGGCCGCGGCTCTGCACGGTGCACTCGCCGGTGCGGTGCTGCACGTCACTGGAGAACTGGGCAAGTTCGCCGAAGCCCGGTACCTGAGCCGACTCACGCCGAGCGCCGAGAAGGCGCGGTGGCGCACCGAGATCGAAGGTCTGGAACGAGGCAAGGTCGACATCGCGTGGTGGGACAAGATGGGCGCCAAGGCCATGTCCAGTTCGATCGAGGCCACGGGCTTCGCGGGACTCAGCAAGGAGTGGTGGGGAGACCTCACCGCTGGTGTCGCTGGTGACGAAGAGGCGATGGACCGCGCCATGTCGGTCTACGCCGGCAGCCTCGCCGGGGTGCTCACCGGAAAGCTCGGCGACACCGAGGCGTTTGGCCGGTTCCGCCGCGAGATGCCCGAGGCGAACACCTTGGATCTGCGGCTGCTGGCCGAGCAGGTCCGTACCGAGCCGAAGGACGCGGAGTGGCGATTCGCTGATGTTGGCGTGGAACGGAAACGTGGAACATCCGATACTGGCGGAGATGCACCGCTGCTCGAAATGCGGCCATCCGGCAAGGGTGAGCCAGCGCTACTGCCTGACGTGCCACGCGGCGCACATGAGGGCAACGCGCCCGATCTACGCAGAGATGAGCGAAGCCCAGAAGGTCAAGGTCAGGGCCAGGAAACTGGCGGCGATGCGGGTGCGCAGGGGCCAGTTGGCCAAGACCCCGTGCGTGGACTGCGGGGCGGAGCGGGTGCAGATGCACCACGAGGACTACACGAAGCCGGCGGCGGTGACGTGGCTCTGCCGCTCGTGTCACTTGGCCAGGCACCGGCGCTGCGGCTAACCACCCAACCCCTCTTTCACAGTGGCTGGGAAATGGAGCCGTTCAAGCCTGGGCGCGGCGCGGCGGAACCTGACCCCAGCATTGAGATGAGCTTCGGCGGCTTTGGCAGCGTCCGGGCTTTCCAGAGCGGGGTGCTGGAGGTTCCCGCCGATGTCTTCCGCGCCGTCAGAGGCGACGTCGAGGTGCCGACGGGGACCCAGAACATCCGCATGGAGGGGCCGGTCGCCGAGGAGTTCGCGCGCGACCTCGCGGCCGTGTCGATGTTGCGGCGCATCCGAGGCGAACTGATGTTCGGCGTTGGGCCTGGCGAGGCGTGGGCCGGCGGGCCGTGGCGCGACGGCGAGGGCTCGATGCATACGATCGGTCTCGACGGCAAGCACTACAGCAAGCCCGAGCCGTCAGGTGAGGCGCAACCCTGGAAGCTGGAGCCGGATGCGCCGCTTCCCACAACCGAGTCGGAGCTTTCCCACAGTCCCGAGATCCAGCGGTGGATGGAGTTGGCCGCGGCACTGCGGAAGATCGGGACGCCGAACCCAGGACTCGACCTGCTCGATGCATCGATCGCCCTGGTTCTGCGCGGCAACCCCGAGAGCCGGTCCGTCCAGGAGACGTTCGCGCTGCTCGCCGCACCGTGGCAGCAGGGCATCACCAACGCCGACACA
>Ga0193738_1000309_pt1 | contig 29790 bp, 39 predicted proteins | sample L2a1metaG_FD_144927 | JGI IMG/M metagenome (GOLD analysis project Ga0193738, IMG submission 144927) | Soil microbial communities from a riparian zone of the East river system, Colorado, United States - L2a1 | ecosystem: Environmental > Terrestrial > Soil > Riparian zone | place: USA: East River... | reverse complement strand
ACGAGTGTTGGTGCTACGCCTCGGATGAGCAAGACCCTGACGAACTGTCGCGGTACAAGATAGCCGCGTCCAACGAGGAGGGCGGCCGGTCGCTCACCGTGCACCGTGGCGTGTGCGACGAGGTACGCCAGCACCACGACTATTCCGCGATGGGCGCCGTTGAGTCGGCGATGGAGAACGTGCCCGATGCTCAGCTGTGGCTGCCGTCCAACATGGGCAGTGACAAGAGCGTGGTACTCAACGACGCACGCGCCGAAGCTATGGAGTTCATCCGCACGGGTGAAGGCGACCCGCGTACCGCCTGGTTTGAGTACAGCGCGCCGGAAGGGTCACGCGCCGACGATCCCCGCGCGTTGGCCGCAGCTAACCCACAGTTCAACCGGACGATGGACGGCGCGAACATGGTGCGCCAGGGCGCGAAGGCCATGCGCACCGGTGGCGACAAGCTGCGCAAATTCCAGACCGAAACCATGTGCATGTCGGTGCACAACCTCAAACCGGCGTATGACGAATTCAAGTGGAAAGACTGCCACGTCCCTGGAGACCTGGCCGGCGTGCGTACCCGGGTGGCCGTCCTATTCGACGTGTCGCCGGACAACCAGCATGCGACGCTGGTAGCTGCCGCTGTCCTGCCCGATGGTCGGTGCCGCGTTGAGGCGGTAGCCGCCTGGTCAGGTGACGACATGGCGCGGCTGGTGTCCGAGCTTAAGACGGCCGTGGGCAGGATCAAACCGCGTGCGTTCGGTTGGCTACCGGGTGGGCCGGCCGCCGCGTACGGCGCCGAGCTGCGGCCGAAGGGCAGCGACAAGCGGCCGGACTGGCTACCCGCCGGCTGCAAGATGGAGACCATTCGCGGTGAGCTACCCGACGTGTGCATGGGGCTGGACGAACAGGTCAACAAATTGGCGATCGTCCATTCAGATGATCCGCTGTTGAACGCGCATGTCCTTGGCGCAGAACGGTTGCCGTGGGGTGACCGGTGGGTGATCTCGCGTAAAGGCGGGCACTGTGACGCTGCCTACGCCACGGCCGGCGCCGTCTATCTGGCGCGCATGCTACCCGCACCGGTGGGCAAGCCGCGCCTAATCCTGGTCGGCGACGATGAAGATTAGGAATCTTGCCTGCTAGCCTGTCCGCATGGCGATCCGGTGGAGTACTCTCTTGCCGCGTTTCGTCGCGTCCTGGAAACGGCTTGCCTTCTCGGAGTCGGCGCCACGCCCGATCGATCAGGTTCTCTTCGAGATGCGGACCCTGACCGGGGCTACAGTCAGCCGTGAGGCCGCGTTGTCGGTGGCACCCGTACGACGCGGCCGTAACCAGCTCTGCGCGATCGCGACACTTCCCATAGTGCAGCTCAACCAATCCAATGTGGTGCAACGTAACCCGCTGTTCGAACAGATAGATCCTGACGTGGCGAACGTGGTCACGCTGGCCCAGACGATCGAAGATCTCATCTTTGACGCTATCGCCTGGTGGGAGATCACCGCCGTTGACGCGTTCGACTACCCGGTACACGCGTGCCGGCGCGACCCTGGCACGGTGAGCCTCACCCCGCCCACGCACCGGTCACTCTCGCCGCTACCCCACGGGCAAGACCCGCGCGGTGCGTCGGTGTGGATCGACGGCCGCGAGGTGTCGGCTACCCGGGTGATCCGATTCGACTCGCCTAACCCGGGCATCACCAACGGTGGCGGGGCTAAGGCGATCCGGCGATGGCTGTTGCTGGACGCGTCGGCCGGCATGTACGCCAGCGACCCTAGGCCGCTGGACTACTTCAGCCCTGCCGAGGGGGCCGAAGAGATCAAGGACGGCGAGGTTCAGAAGATCCTGGCCAGGTGGCGTGATGCGCGTAAGAAGCGGTCTACCGGCTGGATTCCGGCATCAATGAAGTACAACACGGTCGATGCTCCTACCCCGCAACAGATGCAGCTGGTAGAGCTGCAAAAGCAGGCCACCCTTGAGATAGCGAACCTGCTGGGGTTGGACCCTGAAGACCTAGGCGTGTCAACCACTTCACGCACGTACGCTAATGCGGTTGACCGCCGGCGCGATCGGCTCAACGATGTGCTGGCGCCGTACATGCTGGCCATCACACAGCGTCTGTCGATGGGTGACGTCACCCGCCGTGGGCATCGGGTCATCCTCGATCTGGAGGACTACCTGAAGTCCAACCCCACGGAGCAATTGGCCGTGCACAAGGGTTACCACGAGATCGACGTACTGACCCGCGATGAGATTCGCCACGCGATCGGCCGGCCGCCGCTACCGCCGGAGGAGAAACCAGCGCCGGCGCCTGACCCGGTGGCTGAGGCCGAGCGCATAGCACGCGAGGCGGCCGGAGAGGACAACCCGGAGGACATGATGCAGAACAGCTCACGGACGGCGCTGCGCTTCAACGCGCCGACCATTGACAGGCCGGTCACGTTGCACGGTAAGCAGAGCATTCAGCTTGACGCGGTGAAGGTTGACTTCCGGGTGGAGCAGGAAACCCGCACCGTGTGGGGTATGGCGCTGCCGTACGGGAAGATCGTGCGCAAGTACGGCATGGGTTTCCGGTTCATGCCAGGCTCGGCCGAATGGTCAACCCCGGTGAGCCGCGTCAAGTTCCTGATCGACCACATGACGGCCGTGGGTAAGGCGCTCGGCCTGACACAGACCAAGGCGGGTGTCAACGGCAAGTACAAGCTCGGCCGTAGCCAGGCCGCTACCGACGTCCTGATCGACGCTGAGGATGAAGTCTATGACGGGCTAAGCGCCGGCGTGGAATTCGACCTAGACGAAGATTGCCTGTACAACAGCAAAGATGACTGTTGGGACGTCTACCGGTGCACGATGACCGAAACGTCAATCACTGCCATGCCAGCGTTTGACGATGCAAGGATCACGAAAGTTGTTGCCACACAAGAGAGAGGCACCGCAATGGAAGATTGCGCCGTCTGCGGTACGCGGCACGCGCCAGGGGCGGCGTGCGCTTCCCGTCCACAGAACAACCCGCCGGCCAACCAGCCGGCCGCAGTGCCGGCCGCGCCGGCGCTTCAGCTTTCCGCTGAGCAGCTACAGACGCTGGTCGCTACCCCGGGTGTGCTTCAGGCTTTGGCCGGCGTACCCGCACCCGCACAGGCCGCGCCGGCAACGGCCGCGTTCGCCCTGTCCGCTGACCAGCTCGGCATCCTCGCCGCGCAAGGCCACCTGCAAGCCTTGCTCGGTATCGGTGTGCCGGCGCAGCAGCTGCCGGCCGAGACACGCCCGGTGGTCAACCCGACCCGTCCGACAGCGGTCACGGCCACGACCGAACCGCCGGCGTACGTGTTCGATCGCAAGGGCAACCTTCGCGCCGGCAAGTTCGACTTCTCGACTGACGTGATCCAAGGGTTGCGGGACAACAACGCTGAGGCGTTGACGCGTGCAACCACCTTCATGACGGACTACTTCAACCGCATGGAGGCACACGCCCGGGGCATGACGTCGGCGCAGTTCGTCAGCGCGGCCGACGCGGCATCGTTGAACCCTTCGACCGGCCGGCCTGATCTGTACGTGGATCAGCAGGAATACGAGTACCCGATTTGGAACGCGATCAACAAGGGGACGATCGACAACGCAACCCCGTTCATCCTCCCCAAGTTCTCAAGCTCATCGGGTCTGGTCGGTGCGCACTCCGAAGGTACCGAGCCGACAGCGGGCACGTTCGTCGCGACGTCGCAGACCATCACCCCGAGCGCGGTAAGCGGCAAGGTGAAGATCTCGCGGCTCGCGTGGGATCAGGGCGGCAACCCGCAACTGTCGGGGCTGATCTGGACTCAGATGGTGCGCGGCTGGTTCGAAGCCCTTGAGGCGTCGGCCGTGGCGTTGCTGGACGGCTTGACCCCGACCGGTCTGACCATCACGACCAACGCGGTTGACGCCGCGCTGGAAGCGTCGCTGACTGACCAGCTGGCGCCGCTCCAGTTCATCCGTGGCGGTTTCCGCATGCGGGACTTCTTCGTTCAGGTCGACTTGTACAAGCGGCTGATCTCGGCGAAGGACACGGCCGGCCGCAAGCTGTTCCCGGTGGTGGGTGCGTCCAACGCGACCGGTACCACGGGCGAGTTCTTCTCGTCCATCCTGGTCGCTGGTCTGATCGGCCGGCCAGCGTGGGCGCTCGCCGCGACTGGTGCGGTTGCGGCATCGTCGTACCTGTTCGATCGGGCCGACGTGTCCGGGTGGGCGAGCGCGCCGCAGCGCTTGACGTTCGATCAGATCGAGGTGGATTCGATCCACGTCGGTATCTGGGGTTACAAGGCGTTGGCGTGCACCGACTTGACCGGTGTGCGTGAGGTCATCTACGACCCGACCACGTAAGCCAGCTAGGCAACGTCCCGCCCTGTCCCATCGACAGGGCGGGGTGCACATCGTGAGCCATCGTGAAGGGACACAGGGACAATGGCAACAGGGCAAGGCAAGCGGACGGGTGACAAGGCTGACAACGTGGTGACCACGGCTGACGTGGCGCCGCTCACCGGGGCAGGGGTGCAGGCGCAACCCAAGCGGCTCAAGCCGTTCATGTCTGAGGGCATGCGTCACGACCTCGAATCGTCGGGTAGCGCGGTCGATCCGGTATCGGGTGCCCGCTACACGCTCGACCGCGCTAGCGGCGTGGTGACCGTGACTGAGGCGGACCGCATCGACCCGAACACGGGCGAGACAATCAAGGGTGAGGTGACCACACTCGATGACGTGGTTATCAACACGCCGGCGGTGGAGACAACCATCGATCCGGACACAGGGGAAACCCTGACCACCGACCCGGAAACGGGTGTGGTGACCGCATCCAACCCCACGACTGGTGAGACTCGCATCGTCGAGGACTGACCGGCCTGTAGAGCGTTGAGAGGAGGTGGCCGCGATGGCATGGGCGCCTGATTACGTCGTGTTGGAAGACGCTAAGAGGTGGGTACGTCTGGCGGTGACGGACGAACTAGACGACGCTGAGATAGCGCTCATCATCTCGGCCGCCTCGCGCGGTATCGACGATCACTGTAACCGCCAGTTCGGTAAGACGGCCGGTGCTGAGGAACGCCTTTACACGGCCTGGTATGACGATGAGCGGGAGCGGTGGATCGTCGACACGGACGACTTCCAGAGCGCGTCGGGGCTGACGATCAGCGTCGATGGGGTGGCCGCTACCGAGTACACCAAGGAACCTGTCAACGCGCCGCAAGAGGGCAAGCCTTGGGAGGCAATCACTTTCAAGCGCACCGCGCCCGTCGCGGTGACCGGGCTAGAGTTCGAGGTATCGGTCACCGCGAATCCGTTCGGGTGGACGGCATTCCCGGCACAGGTGCCGCTGGGTACACGGCTACAGATCAACCGTTTCCTGGCTAGGCGTGATGCCGCGTTCGGTATCGCCGGCTCACCAGAGTCACAGCTGCGGCTGCTGTCCCAGCTAGACCCTGACGTTGCCGTGTCGCTGCGTGGCCTACGCCGGCCGCGTAAGGTGGGCTGAGCCGTGGACTGGGACGCGTCAATGACACAGATAGCGGCGCGGCTGGAAACCATGGACGGCATGCGCAAGTTCGAGGTAGGTCAGACGCTGCTACCGCCGTGCGCGATCGTGTCCTATCCCGATGAGATCGACCCGCACGGCACCTATCACCGTGGCGTGTCCACCATGGGGTTGCAAGTGATGCTCGTGCTAGGTCCACCCAACGCACGCCAGACCCGTACGGCCGCAGCGCAATTCGTGAACGACACACCGACCGGGCTGGTGTCGATCCTTGAGGATGGGGTCGACGCCGGCGCGTATACCGCGTTCGATGAGCTGACCGTCACGCTCATCACCTTCGCTGAGGTTGAGATAAAAGATGTTCCCTATATGGCCGTACTCGCAGACCTAACCATTGCAGGGCAAGGAGTTTGACATGGCTCTCGGACACGGGAAGCGCACACAGATCACGGTCGCGGCTGGGGACATCTCGGCGTGGACCAAGAACAGCGAATTCACGCGGGGTGCGGACAAGCACGACACGACCGGCTACGGCGCCGACGATCACACCTTCGGCGGTGACGGGCTACGTACGGGCGAGTTCGTCTGTGACGGGCTATACGACGGCACGGCCGGCACAGGTACCCGCGCGATCCTTGAGCCGCTTGTCGGCACCGTGGTTACGGTGACCCGTAAGCCAGAGGGCACCGGTAGCGGCAAGCCGCTACAGACGTTTCAGGCGTTCGTGGATGAGTACAAGGAAACCAACCCGGTGGCCGACTACATCAAGTGGGCCGCGAAGATGACAGTGTCAGGACTGGTCGCCAAGACCACGCAATCATAGGGGGTAAACGGTGAGCGACGACGAAGACCTTAAGGCACGGCTACTCACGCCGCGCCTGCAAGAGGAAGACGTGGAGATCCCCGGGGTGGGTACGGTGCGGGTGCGTGCCCTCAACCGCAAAGAGGCCGTGCACGTTCAAGAGGCCACGGACAGCGAAGAGAAAGACCGACGCCTGTTGGCTATGGGTCTGATCAATCCCATGTTCATGATGCCGTGGCCGAAGTTGCACAGCCTAGGCGCCGACGAGTGCGAGAAGTGCGGCGCCGTGGGCGAGCTACAGGAAGCGTCGCCGGCCAACGAACTGGAACCGGTCAGCGACAAAATCACCGAGCTTTCCGGGTACGCCACGGCGAAGAAACCCAAGCCGGACAAGGAGGTGTATAAGAAATTCGAGGACGATCCCGACGCCGAATTTCGAGTACTACCTAGCGCAAAAGCTGACGATGACGGTAGCGGCAATGCGGGAGCAAATGAGCAACGCTGAATTTCTGCACTGGAATATCTACTACCAGCGCATAGCACAACGGCAAGAGTTGGAAGAGTTGAAGGGCAAATCTTGAGGATGAGGTGAGGGCAAAATGGCTGACGCGGTCAAAATTACTGGCCTCACCAAATTTTCCAAGGGCATCAAAGAGATAGACGACTCGCTACCAAAGACGTTGCGGCTAGCGCTCAACGGGGTGGCCGATGTCGTCATCGTTGCCGCTCGCGCGAAGATGCCTAGCCGCACCGGTAAAGCGAAGTCATCGATCAAAGCCACGTCGGGGCAGGACAGGGTCAAGGTACGCGCCGGCGGCCGTAAGGCGCCTCACTATCCTTGGTTGGATTACGGCGGGGAGGGTCGCATTAAAGGGCGGCCGACACCACGCCCATTCATCAAAGGTGGCCGCTACCTTTACCCGGTCTATTTCGCTAAGCGCGACTCGGGCGAATTCCTGGAATTGATGACTACCGCTCTGCTCGACGTTGTCAGGGCTGCCGGAATAGAGGTCGACTGATATGCCTAACGAGGTCACACTCACCTTTGCCGGCGACACTGAGAAGCTGGAAAAGTCCTTCGATAAGGTGGGCGCCGGCGCGAAGACGATGAGCGACAAGGTAGGCGCATCGACCAGCGCAGTCGACGAGCACGGCAACGCCATGGGCAGGATGGGCGACAAAGCCGATGGGGCCGAAGCGAACCTGATCGGTGTCGTCGACATCATGTCTGGTACGGCCACGATTATGCAGGGGCCGGCCAAGGTGGGCATGGGCGCCTACATCCAAGGGTGGGCTGACCTAGCCGGCGGTCTAGCGCCGGTGCTGATTTCCCTTGCACAGGTGAAGATAGCGACGATCGGAAACACGATCGCTACGGCCGCTTCCACCGTGGCGCAAGGCGCGGCCAAGGCGGCAACCGCTGTGTGGACAGGTGTCCAGTGGCTACTGAACGTGGCACTCACCGCGAACCCGATCGGACTTCTGATCGTGGGTATAGCCGCGCTGATCGCCATCATTGTGTTGATCGCCACCAAGACGACCTGGTTTCAGGACGCGTGGCGCGTCGCGTGGGGTGCGATCAAGAGCGTAGCTATGTCCGTGTGGGACTGGCTTTCTGCGCTGCCAGGCAAGATAGGCGCTGTGTTCAGCGGTATCGCCGGCACGATATCGGGGCCGTGGAAGGCCGCGTTCAACGGTATCGCCAACGCGTGGAACAACTCCGTTGGCCGGCTGTCGTTCACCGTACCCGCGTGGGTGCCGCTGATCGGCGGCAAGACGTTCTCGGCGCCAAGGCTGCCCACGTTCCACCGTGGCGGTATCGTTCCGGGCACACCCGGGCAAGACGTGGTGGCCGTGCTACAGGCCGGCGAGCGGGTCATCCCACGCGCTCAAGCACAGGCCGGCGCCGGCGGTAGCGCCGGCGGTGACGTCATCAACGTGTACGTAACGCTGAGCATGGAAGACCTTAAGCAGCTCAAGACGTTTGAGGACTTCATGAAGATGCTGCGCAACAACAGCCGTAGAGGTTTCGCAACAGCAGGAGCGGCAACGTGACGATTCAGTGGGGCGCCTACGAACTGAACAGCGGCACCGGTATGCGTGCCGGTATCGACGTGATCGGCGCGTCCGTACCTAACAACGGCTCGACTCAGTTCGTGCTGACGTTCAACTGTTGGGTGCAGCCTGGCCCGAACCAGTCAGGCTATGAGGGATCGTCGTTCAACGACAACCAAACCTTTGACCTGTCAAGCAACGTGGGCGGACTCAGCGATTCCTCGATCGCGTGGACGAACACCAGCAACAGCCTGACACCGCAGCAGGCCGGCCCGCAAACCATCACGGTCACCTACAACTACCCGGGCGGTAGCTACGGCGTGTCCCCGGGGACGATACAGATAGACGCCACGGTGAACGGTGTCTTCAACGGCATCACACCAAACGTGACGATCTTCTGGGGGATACCGGCACGCCCGTACGCGAATGCGGCTGCCACGACCAGCGCGAGCGCTACGCGGGTCAGCGATACGCAAGCGTCGGTGGCGTGGACGAACAACGATGCGACGCCGGCCGCGTACAGCAATATCAAGCTGTACCGCCGTGACGATGCCGGCGGGTGGGCGCTGCGTGCAACCCTCGGCGTGGTCGCGTCCTATTCGGATACCGGCATCGTCGCCAACCACAAGTACCGCTTCCGCCCGAATGTGTTGGGCGCCAACGGTGTTGAGATCACAGGCCCTGAGACCGGGGACATTTGGACGACACCCGGGGCGCCGTCTGGGCTGGTGGCAACCAAGCTGGGTAACAACAACATCAGGCTTGACTGGGCGAACAACGTCAACTATTCCGAGTACGGAATCCGGATCGAGGAGTCTCAGAACGGTGGCGCGTTCAGCGAGTTGACGTCGGTGTCCGGTGGTGTCATCACCTACGAGCACGCGTCGCCATCGACCAGCGTGACGCACGCCTACCGGATACGGGCACGCTCGACCACGGGCAGCCTCAACTCTGCCTATTCGAACACCTCGAACACGGTCACCTTGTTGGCCACGGCCAACCCGCCTACCGCCCTGGTACCCACGGGAGCGGCGCAGGACGCGACCGGGGCGATAGTCTTTACGTGGCAACACAACCCGGCTGACGGTACGCCACAAGTGCAGTACCGCTTGCAGTACAAGATAGACGCCGGCTCATTCGTGACGGTGGGGCCGACAACCTCGGCCGTCTCGTCGTTCACGATGACCGCTGCCACGCTGACCAACGGCCACACGATCACGTGGAAGGTAGCGACCAGCGGCCAGAACGGCACCATATCCGCATACTCCGCTGAGTCGACGTTCGTCACCAGCGCCAAGCCCACCGTGACGATCAGCGCGCCGGCCGCATCGATCAACCAGTCGGCCCTGTCCGTGACGTGGACCTACTTCCAAGAGCAGAGCAGCGCACAAGCGGCATGGGTCGCGATCCTGTACGACACCAATGATGTTCTGCTGGAACAGATCTCGGGGACGACCGAGCTAACCGGCGCGTTCACCACGGCCGGCGAAGACGGCGCCACCTACACAGTCACCGTGGCGGTCACCTCGGCCGCCGGCCTCACGTCGGCGCTGGATAGCCAAGAGTTCACCGTCACCTACCTACCGCCGGCGTCGGTCACCGTGACCGCGTTGTACGACAGCAACTCTGGATCGATGGCGCTGACCATCGTGGGAGACGACGTCATCGGCGGGGTTACCGTGGCCATCGCGACGGTAACCCTTCAACGCTCGATCAACGGCGGGGAGTGGGTGACGCTGGTTACCGGGGTGGTGCTGATCGACGACCCGCCCACGGCGACCGTGCTCGACACCACGCCAACGATCCACGGCACGAACACCTATCGGGCGATCGCGTTCTCTGCGCTGCCATCCTCGGCCGTCTCAGCTGAGGTCATCGCCATCACGGACGAAGCGTATTGGTCGTTCCTGTCCGCCGGCCCTGGCTTTGAGCAAATCGTCAGGATGAAAGCGGCGCCCAAGTTCGGCGCCGAGGTGAAGCGGCAACGGGTCTTGCACAACTTCGCCGGCCGTGAAAAACCCGTCCAGCTTGAAGGAGACGCGGTAAACCTCGGCCTGTCTGTGTCGGGCACACTGCGCGATGACTCGTCGACTGCGGACGAGTGGGAGGCTATCGGCAGGGCACGCGGTGTCATGCTGTGGCGTGAGCCGACTGGCCGGCGCGCGTGGGTGTCGCTGGCCAGTGTGCAAACCGATCGGGAAAACCATCGGTGGGCGATCGTCTCGATTGACCTGAACGAAGCCGACTACACCGAATAGGGGGCACCGCAAAATGCTTACCACGCCAACGACCCAGACGCGGCACCCGTGGCGGGCAACCGCTCGCACGGCGCTCGCCGCGATCGTGGGCATACTGCCGTTCGTGCCGGCCATCATCGGGGAGTTCGGTTTGAGCTCCGTCCCGTGGGTGGCCGGCGCGTTGGGCGCCATAGCCGCCGCTACGCGCGTGATGGCCATTCCCGGGGTTGAGGTATGGATGAAGACCTACGTGCCCTGGATGGCCGCTGCGCCCGTGCGCGAGGACATGAAAGGTAAGGTGTCGCCATGACCAACATGGAGCAGAACCTAAGCGATCGGGCCGGCCTGACCGACCTTCACGAGGTGCGCGCGGAAGGACCTGGCGGGGTGACCGCTCACGTCGGTGGGTCGTCGCACATTGCACCCGCATCACAGTTCACGGGTACGGTGCTGATCGAGCTGTTCGACAAGGACGGCAACCTGAAAGAGGAGCGCCGCGCCGGCAACCTCATCACCGACGCGGGTGACCTTTACTACGCCGGCATGGCGATCGCTCTGGTAGCGCCGGCCGCGCCGGCACAGCCCACCAAGATGACCGGTATGAAGCTGGGCACCGGTACCACGGCGGTGTCTAAGGCTGGCGCCGGCGCCGCCATGGTCACCTACATCACCGGTTCGAACAACCTGTTTGACGCAAGCTTCCCGGTGGTTCAGAACCTTGGTGCTGGCCTTGGTGTCAACGGCCAGTACAAGGTGACGTGGGCGGCCGGCGACGTGACCAACGCGGCTATCACGGAAGCGGTGATAGTCAACGACGCGGCTACCGATGCGACCAGCACAGCGGCGAACACGAGTCACCGCATCATCTTTACCGCTATCAACAAGCTGGCCAGTGACAGCCTTGTGATCACATGGAACGCGAAGTTCCTCGGCGTCTAACCATCTAACGCGCGACGTGGAAGGGTGGTTGCACCGTGACGCTAGCTCTCGATGCGTCGGCGCCGGCCGTCTTTACCACGTCGACTGTCGGCACGGTGACCTCTGCCAGCTTCACCCCGCCGGCCGGCTCGCTGCTAGTGGTGTGCCTTGCCGGCAACAGCAGCAACAGCAGCAACCCCAACCAGCCCACCATCACCGATAGCCGTGGTACGCCACTGACCTACACGCTGAGGCAGTGGCGCTCGCGTGTCGACGCCGGCCCGCAAGTGTCCGGGCAGGTTGCTATCTGGACGGCGCCGGTTACGAGCAGCGCGGCCATGACCGTGAGCATCACCACTACGGGCACAAGCGTTGTGGAGAAAGCCGCCCGGGTGTGGGTCTTCACCGGGCAGGACACCACCGACCCGATCGGCGCGACCGGTAAGGCCGGCTCCCAGTCGGCTACCGCGATAGCGCAGAACTACACGGCCGAATCAACGGGCGGGTGGGGCGTGATGTCGGTGTGCGACTGGGATGCCACGGGCGCACCTACCGCCGGTAGCGGGTGCACCCTTGACGGTACGGGTAACGTCGGCTCGGGTCAGATCAGCTACTGTTTCCCGCGTCGCACCACGGCCGACGATGTCAACACCGTGGCGAACACGCTGCGGTTCAACCCTGCCGCTAGCTCGACTAACCTGCAATTCGCGTGGATCGAAATCAACCCGGCCGCCGCATCGGGCACCGCGCACACGGTGACACAGACCGACTCTGCCGGCCTCACCGACACATCGGCCAAGGCGATAGGCAAGGTAGCAACCGACTCGGTTGGGTTGACCGATGCCGGCCCGATCCTGACCCGAGCGTGGGACCGCACCGTAACCGACTCTGCCGGCCTGACGGACACGTCCCAGGTTCAGGCGGCAACCCTTATCGTGCACACAGATTCGGCCGGCCTGACCGACACCACGGCGATGGTGCCCACGAAGGTACACACCGATTCGGTGGGGCTTACCGATGGCGTGGCGAAAACTATCGGCATGGTCCGCACCGATTCGGCCGGACTGAGCGACCCATACTCGGAACAGCCTGGCAAGGTGGCCACCGATTCGGTTGGCCTGACTGACGGCATCATCTCGGAAGTGTCCAAGATGGTGGCGCAGACCGATTCAGCCGGCCTGACCGATACGGCCACGGTGGAGCCGACAACGTTCGAGACGGCTACAGACTCGGTTGGCCTGACCGATGGAATCATGACGCTCATCGGAAGCGGGACCATCTTCCTGCCCGGTGGGCTGGTACCTGTACGGGCGCTGAGCGAGCAGGAAATCCTTACCGGCAACCGCATGACGTCGTTCCGCTATGACCTTTACAGCCAGGACGAGGCGCCGCTGGGCACACTGACCGGGGTGGTAAAGGGAAGCGTCGACTTCAGCACCGGGGCAACCATCAAATCTGGTGGCGCCCTTGACGTTGTCGACGTCGGGCAAACGGTGAACTGGCTCAGCGATCGGGTGCGCCCGGTGGCCATCATCGAAGGGCTACCAGAGATCCCGCTGGGTATGTTCCTGTTCAGCGAGGCACCACAAGAGTGGGACGATACCGGCCGGACGTGGGAAGCCAAGCTCCTGGACAAGCTGACCGTACTCGACCAGGACCAGGTTGACGGAACCTACAGCCTTGACGCTGGAACGGTTATCACCACGGCGGTGGTGACCGTCATCGCGTCTAGCGGTGAGACCAACTACGCGATCACGCCGAGCGCGGCTACCCTCGCGGCGCCGTTGTCGTGGGAAGCGGGCACCGCCAAGCTTCGTATCGTCAACGACCTGTTGGCCGTGGCCGGCTACTTCAGCTTGTGGTGTGACGGCAACGGGCAGTATCGCGGGGAGCCTTACGTTCGGCCGGCCGCACGCCCGATCCGGTACGAATTCCTTGACGGCGCAACGTCTATCTACTCGCCAGAGTTCGTCATCGACGTGGACCTGTTCGCGATCCCCAACAAGTTCGTGGCCGTAGGGCAAGGCTCGGGTGACACTGAGGCGCTGATATCGGTTGCCACCAATGAGGAACCCGACTCGCCTTACTCGTTCGCGGCGCGTGGACGGTGGATCGTCGCGAGCGCCACGGGTGTTGAGGCAGCAGACCAGAACGTGTTGGACGCGTACGCGCGCCGGCGCCTGATCGAGCTGACGTCGCCTACCGCGTCGGTCGATGTGCGCCATGCCTTGGTGCCTGACCTGACACTCAACAACGCGGTGCGGTTGCGGCGTGTGCCGGCGGGTGTGGACGCTCGCCACGTCGTCACCAAGATGGCGATCGCGCTCGACCCGACAGCGTTGGTCAAGACGACACTCGTTGAGGTGGTCGACCTATGAACAACATGGATCTACTCCTGCCTGTGCTGGCGCACCGCAACCTTCTCGTGTGGGCAACGGTTACCGACGATTCGCCGCTCACGATCCGGCTGGACGGCGACACCACACCGATGCTGGGTGTACCCGACAACCTGGTGGGCGCCTTGACGATCGGCGATCGGGTATGGGTGGCGCTGGTAGTCAACGCTGACCCTGCCTTCCACGGCCGGCGGGCAATCATCCTCGGCCGCAACGGTGGCGCTACCGCCACGACGGCGCCGTACGCGGTGCTACGCCGGGTGGCCGCACAGACCCTGAACAATGACACCAACGTGCCCGTGGAGTGGGACACAGCAGTCAGGGACACACACGGCGGGTGGGCCGACGCGTCGACTAACCCGAGCCGCTACACCCTGCCAATCAGCGGCGCGTACGACTTCATGGGGCTAGCGGCGTGGTCCGCCAACGCAACCGCGCGCCGTGCCGTGCACCTGCTCAAGAACGGCGCCGGCGTGGACGGTACCCAAGTCATAGGCACGGCTCAAGCCGTTGGTGTGACTAGCCTTTTCTTCGCCGGCTCGGTCACCGGTGTGGCCGGCGATTACCTCGGGGTGAACATGTGGCAGAACAGCGGTACCGGGCTGACCACGGCCACGGCGCTGCCTACCGTTAGTGTGACGTTCGAGTACAAGGGGCCATGACGCAAGGGAAGGGAACCATCGTGTTGCATGGTGTAGATATCCACGCCCGTTATCAGGGTGGAATCGACTTCACCAAGCTCAAAGCGCAGGGCTACAACTTCATGTGCACCAAGGCCAGCGAGGGCACGTCGATACCATCGGCCGGCGGGTTAGGGTCGGCCGCGTTCGCTGCCCGTTTCCTTAGCTGGATTGCGGAAGCGCGCCGGCTCGGTATCGTGCCCGGTCTGTACCACTGGCTGAAGGCCGGCAACGCTGCATCACAGGCGCAGTTCTTTCACGCGCTGGTGGAGCGTGCCGGCGGTCCGCAAGGGCTGCTGATACAGCTGGACTGTGAAGACAACGCCAGCTATGCCGACGTACAAGCATGGGCTGCGGAGTGGCGCCGGCTCACCGGTGGCCATCCGTTCCTGCTGTACACGGGCAAGTGGTGGTGGGGGCCGAAGGGCTGGAACGGTGTTGCGGTCACCCCGTACCTGTGGCACTCGCACTACCTGACCGCTGACCTCGATACGATCCCAGACGATCCGAACGCTTTCGCAGCGCGGATACCGGAATCGTGGTGGACACCAGGTTACGGAAACTGGCCTGTAGCAACGATTCTTCAGTACACGTCCAAGGGCGACGCCGGCGGACTGGGCAACAACGTTGACCTCAATGCGTTTCGCGGGTCGCTGCAACAGCTGCTCGCGCTGACCGGTGGACAATCGACAGGAGATGATGAAGACATGTGGTGCAAGCATGGTGACAAGAGCGAGAACGTGAAGGCGCTACAGGGTGACCTGGTCGACGCCGGCGGGGATCTCACCCCGCATGGTGGTGTCGATGGCGAGTTCGGCAACGGTACCGCCGGCGTCATGGTGGCCGTGCTGGGTGCCGAGGTGGCCGGCGACGGTAAGACGTTCGGTGCGGCGCAGCGTCGCGCTCTGCAAGCCAAGCTGCGCGGCACCGGGGGGCCGGCGTCATTGGTCGCGCACACACACACCTTCGATCCGGCCGCCGCAACCAGCGGGCCGGCAACCGCTACACCGTAAGCTGTTTGGCCCCGCCGGCCTGGTCCCCGCCGGCGGGCAGCAACAACCCACATTGGATGTGAAGGCGTGCCGTCAACAGGATGGTGGCTTCTAGACTTGGGCGCTGCGGCCGTGGCACTGGTGGCCATACTCGGCGCCGCTGTGAAGGTGGGACAGGTGCTTAGAGCTGTGTGGCGAACCATCAACCGCCTCAACGAGGTAGCCGACGATCTGTTAGGCGACAAGGCCAAGGGCATACCGTCGATGAAGGATCGAGTCACCGCGATCGAGAAGTTTCAACGCGAGGACTTGCGTAGCGTGCATTCCGCTTGGCACTTAGAGGAACCGCAGCCCTACGCGAACGGGCCGGTACCACCACGCCGGCGCCGCTAGCTTACTTGCCGAACACGAACACCAGCGCGGTGATTATCAGGCCGGCCGCCATGATGATTGTGTTCAGGTTGAGGCGGGTGTCTCCGCGTGCTTCGCGTGTCTCCACCACATTGGACTTACCGCCTTGGGTTTCGTACTGCACCCTTCGTAGGTCGGCAATGTCGCGCTGGATCGGTTCTAGTGCCGCTGCCAGGTTCACTGACGCGGCCGTAGCTGCGGCCGTCACCTGAGTACGCATAGCCTCGGCCACGGTCGCCACTTGCGCCGCGAGGGTGGCCGCTTGGGTCGTGGCGACCTCGGCCGCCCTGTTCACCGCGCCGACGTCGACAGCCCTGATCGCGTTGATACGCGCCGTCTCAGCTTCCCGTAGCCGCTGATCGTAGTCAGCGCGTAGCGTCATGACCTCGCGTAGGTGGGCGGATTCCATGGCGCGCAAGTCATCTTGGCGTGCGATCGCTGCCTCTACGAGGTCGAGCACGTTTTGGGTTGGGTCGATTACCGGCCCACCTTCGCTGTCTATCGCCACCCCGGGCGCGCTGCGCTGGACCATCGGCGCGCGACGCCGGCGCCTTGCTGCTCTGCCTGCCATGGTCAGCAGCGTAGCCACCTGTCATCACCGGGCAGAGTGAGATTACGACGGTAGGGATAGACCACGGCCGCACTTGACGGCGCTGGACGGACCGTGTAGCGTCCCCGGCATGACTTCCCGACCTGGCCTACTGATGGCCGATGAGGTAGCCCAAGAGCTGCGGGTTACCCCTAAGACGGTGCGCAAGCTGGCCAAGTCTGGCCAACTGCCCGCGATCAAGATAGGTGCTCACTGGCGATTCCGTCAGGCCGACGTGGACGCGTTCGCGGCCGGCGAGCTGATCCCAAGCGCATAAGGAAAGGGCCTAGCCGCTTCCACCCGACCAGGCCCTTACGATTCCCCTACCCGATAGATCCCCGCGAAAGGACCGTGTACCAACATGACCGAGACAAGCGTACGCCACAGCGACCTAGGCGCACTAGCCGCCGCCCTGCAAGACCAGCGCACCCGCTCCATTGACGTCGTCGCACCCGCCAGCAGCCTTACCGTCCAAGGTGGAGCGTTCGTGCTGACCGGGCTGGACCCAGTCATCACCGCCGATGGGGTCACCAGCTCAAACGGGCTGTACACCCCGACCAGCGTGGGTGACGAAGGGGTGGCCGACAAGCTCGGTATCCCGGTGCACTACCTTCGCCGGCTACGCGGCAAGACCGACTTGTATGACGCCAACGTCAACGGTTGGCTGGCCGTCGATGACCGAAAGTTCTTGCTGCGCCTACTGCGTGGCGATGGTGAAACCGAAACGGCTGGTGTGCTGCGCGCGTTCCTGTCCGACTCGTACAAGACGATCGACAACTTTGACGTGCTGCTCGCCACCTTGCAGGGCATGCGTGACGCCGGCGTGGACAACCCCACCATTCAGGCCGACCTGACCGACCGTCGCATGTATGTCCGGGTGACCGTTCCCGAGATCAAGGCATACGCGCCGGATCTGTTGAAGGGCTACCGTTCCCCGTTCACCGGGCAGCGTGGCGACGAGTGCCCGAACGTGTTCGCGGGGTTCGTCATCACCAATAGCGAGACCGGTAACGGCTCGTACAGTCTCACGCCGCGCCTTGAGATCGAGGTGTGCAACAACGGTATGACCATCGCGGCCGACGCGGCGCGCAAGGTGCACTTGGGTGGACGGCTTGACGCCGGCGTGGTGAAGGTGTCAGAGACCACGCAGCGCGCCAACCTGGCGCTGGTCCAGTCGCAGACTGCCGATGCGGTGCGCACGTTCCTTGACGTGGACTACGTCACGGCCAAGGTGCGCGAGCTTGAAAAGGCGGCCGGTATCCCCGTGGCCGACCCTACGGCCGTCGTCGCGACGGTGGGTAAGAAGCTGGGGTTCACCAAGGAACAGCAGACCGAGATCCTGAAGCACTTCATCCTTGGCGGACAGATGACCGCCGGCGGTGTGATGCAGGCCGTCACGTCGGCCGCTCAGCTCGAAGACAGCGGCGATGGTCAGTGGGATCTGGAAGCTGCGGCGCTGCCGGCTATGGCGATGGCTGCGGCCATCCGCTGAGTGATCGTGCTGGCGGGTACCTGGCGCCTGGGTCGGTGCCCGCCAGCATCAACCACAGTACGAAAGGCCTGCACCCTGGCAAGTAGCAGGCCTTCGGATCACACAGAAGGGAAGGTTTTCCACGTGACCACTCACAGCAAGCGTATCAACCATCGGCCACACACGGACCCACGGCTAGACCCTTCGGCCAACCCGGCATGTTCAAACGTTGATCCCGAGCTGTTCTTTCCCATCGGCCGCGAGAGCTTGTGGCCGGCGCCTGCTGTAGCTGCCGCTAAGGCGTTCTGCAAGCGCTGCCCGGTAAAGGACAAGTGCCTGACGTGGGCGCTCGGCTCGGGCCAGCCTGACGGCATCCTAGGCGGTACAACGCCTAACGAGCGTAAGGCGCTCAAGCGTAAGGCTGACCAGGACGCGAAGGACGCGGCGAAACGCACGCTGTTAGGTGAGCTGCTGGCCGAGCGCGCCGGCGACCCTGCCGCGCTGCTGAAGGAGTTCGTACACCCGCCCATGCCTATCGCTGCGTGGGCCGAGTGATGGCGACCAGGTACGCCGCTAGCACGAAGGTGCCGCTTGACCGTAGCCGCGCCGAGATCGAGCGGACGGTAACCCGGTACGGGGCAACAGCTTTCGGCTACATGTCCGGCGGTACCGACGCGGCTATCGTGTTCGAGATCGCTAACCGACGCGTCATGTTCCGGGTGCCGCTACCCGACCGACGCGCTCGGGAGTTCACGCACACACCCGAGCGCGGTGCTCGCCGGCGCCCTGAAGCGGCCGAGGAGCTTCGGCAGCAAGCCGTCATGCAACGGTGGCGTGCGCTCGCCCTGGTTATCAAGGCCAAGCTTGAGGCGGTAGCCGCCGGCATCACCACAGTTGAGCAAGAGTTCTTGGCGCACATCGTATTGCCCGATGGTCACACGACCGTGGGCACATGGATGGCGCCGCAGTTGGCCGCAGCCTATGACGCCGGCACGATGCCGGCTCTACTTCCAGGAGTGAGCGAATGAAACGAATCGGCGCGATCCTACTTCCACTCGTGTTTATCGTGGCGTGCACCGTTCCCACCAAGGACAACCCACGGTTGCCCGACCCACCCAAGCCGACGATCGACGCGATAACCGCACAGATCTGTATCAACATCCACACCCAAGAGCGCAAGCCTGACTTCTGGTGTGAGCCAACGGTTCAGGGCTACCGGTGGGCATACCCCGCGAACACCCCGGAGTGGGCCGGCAAGGAGCTACCGGCCGTGGGTGAGGTACTGGCGCCCGGGTGGGGCTACCCCACGGCGCCGCAAGGCGTGCCGGCCGTTCGGATACCTGAAGAGGGTGCGGTGTTCAAGCGATGAAGACCATAGCCGCAGCCCTGATCGTGCTGTTCCTCACGGCCGGCTCGTGCGAGCCGAAACCTCAGCCGCAACCTGCCAACTCCACCCTATGCGGGACAGGTCCCGATGGGCCGATATGGTGCCCGGTGCCGACACCTAACCCGATGCCGACGCTGCCCGGGGAGCGCCGGCCATGAAGACCCACGTACCGCTGACGCGTACCGACGTACGCAAGGTAAAAGCGCGTTGGGCTGCGGTACCTCGCAGCCCCGCGCGGGCACTCCTCAAGCGGGGTGCACCCGAATCGGAATGGTTGGACGCGCGCCGCAGTGACGGCGCCGGCGGGTGGCGCATCGGCGCATCGGAGCTAGCCGGCGTGATCGGCCTGTCACCGCACACATCGGAGTTCTCGCTGTGGTGGGCGAAGCAAGACACCTGGTCGCAACCGCAAGCGAACACGGCGATGGTGGTAGGGCACAAGCTGGAAGACGTGATAGGCGGACTGTGGGCCGACTCGCACCCCGACGCCATGCTGTGCCGGCCAGGCTCGGCGCTGTACGGCCACTATGACCATGAGTGGTTGGTGTGCACCCCGGATTTCCTGGCGGTGCGGAACCTGGTCGACGAGTGTACGCACGGCGCTGACTGCCACGTCCACCCGAACGCCAACGCACAGCACAACTTCGACAACGATCCTCAGCTGGTGATCGAGCCTGTCGAGTGTAAGAGCGATGAAGGCGGAAAGGGTTGGGGGACACCAGGTACAGACGAGGTGCCCGAACATCACCGGGTGCAAGTGTATGTGCAGTGCGCGATCCTTGGCGCCAAGCGCGGTCACCTTATGCGCCTGGCGGGTAAACGGCCGGCCGCCTACGTCCTGCCCTTCGACGATGCGGCGCAAACTAAGCTGCGCTTCTGGCTGGACCATGGCGCCTGGTTCATACGGTCGCTGATCGACAACCAGCCACCCGACATTGACGGGCACGCCGCTACAACGGCGACGCTGCAACAGCTTCACGCCGCGTACGTGGACGGCAAGACCACAACGCTGCCGCTAGCCGACATCCTCGAATTCCAGCACTGGCACGATGAAGCGGCAAGCGCCAAGCTCGCCCTGGAGGAAGCCAAGAACAAGATACGCGCCGCGCTAGGCGACGCACAGATAGGTGTCGACGCGGCCGGCGCGTATGTGGTGCGGCGCAACATCTACAAGAAACGCGGCTACGAGGTCGGCCCGCAACAGGTCGACGAACTGAGGAGACTGTCATGAGCACCGCGCAAGGGCAAGAGGTCAGCCTGATAACCCATGCAAGGAACCTGATCGGTAGCTACGCGTCACACTTCGCGGCCGTGGTGCCATCGCACATCAAACCGGAAGCGTTCGTAGAGCTGGCCGTGGCCTATGTCAAGCGGGACAGGGACTTGCTAGAAGCGGCGCAGCGTAACCCGGCATCTCTCATCCTCGTGCTACGCGAGTGCGGTGCGCTCGGCCACCTGCCGATGAAGGGCACGTTCTCACTGGTCGCGTTCAACGACAAGAACGCACCCGGTGGTAAGGCCATCGTCGGCATGGAGGAATGGCGCGGTGTGGTGGATCGCATCTTCCGGGCGGGTGGTGTCGAGTCGGTACACGTAGAGGTGGGCCGCGAGAAAGACCCTGTGCTGTCGTTCAACCGGACCACGGATGTGTTGCCACGCCACAAGTATGACGAGTTCGCGTCGCCGGCGCAGCGCGGTCCGCTCAAGGTGGTGTATGCGTGGGCGCGTTTCCGGGGTGGCGGTATCTCACAGGTGGCGTGGCTGCCGCGCTACGAAATCGACCGGCACCGCAGCATGTCGCGCTCGGCGAGTAAGGCGGGTGGCGGCAACTTCTGGGGGCCGGCGGACGGCGAAGGGCCGAACACCGAACCGATGTGGAAGAAGACCGCCTTGCACGTCCTGGCGGGGTTCGTTCCTACCAGCTCTGAATACCGTGCCCACGTGGCCGTTGCGGAGTCAGCGGCGCGCGGGTGGAGCGGGGTGGACGATCGGCCTGTGTCGTCGCTGTACGGCGGTGCTGGCGACTTCCTTGACGGCGAGCTGGTCGACGTCGACGGAACGGCACCCGCTACCGGGTGGCCGGCCGTGCCGGCGGCCGGCTCGGGTCAGCTACCGCCGAAGGAGAAAGCCGATGCGTAGCTATGACGCGATCAGCGCTGACGCTGAGGACCGAGCGCCGTTCTCCAACGGCACCATGGGATACGGCTGGATGGGCCATTGGTGCTACACGTGCAAGGTGGATGGGCCATTCCAGCGCGATGAAGTAGAGGAAGGGTGCCCGATCCTGCTGGTAGCGCTGTTGCAGAAGATACCGAAGGAGTGGACCGACCAGGGTGTACAGGACTACCACTGTTCCGAGTTCGTTGACGACGATGAAGACGACGGCGACGACGGGCCACCTTCACCGCCGGCGCCTACCGGCCCAGAGGTCGAGAACCCGGCACAGGTGGACCTGTTCAGCGTGTTCGCTGAGCAGATAGCCGAAGCACCGCAACAGGAAACAGTCGGCACGCTACTTAGGCCGGTGGCGCTATGAGGCAGTGGTACGACTACCAGGGCAACACCGTGACCCTGACCGACGATGCGCCGCTGACCATGTACGACGGACTGAATCACCAGATCATCGAATGGCCTGATGACACCGTGGCGCAGATGGTCACCAAGTGCGGCAAGCGCGCATGCCCAACGCCACGTAGCGGATTGCGTGAGGTACCCGGACGCGGCTTTGTCGACTGTCCCGCGTGCCTGGCTGACATCGGCGCTGAGATCCTGGCGAAAGCGTTCCGGGGCTTCATAAAGCAGGAGGGTGCAACCGAGCGGCCGAACGACTTCGCTGACTGCGCCCTGATGTACCTGACCGATGCCGGCTACACGGTCACGGCGATCAGAGACGAGGCGGAATGAAGCTGGTAAAGGCGGTCGTCATCGTCGCTGTCCTGATTGCACTGTTCAAGGCTGCTGGCCTAGAAGTGATATTCGATTACATACCCTTCGAGCTGGTGACCAGGTGACCACCATCATCGGGGTTGACGGCGCGCTCGCCGCGTCGGGGCTAGCAGTGTGGCGCGATGGTGAGGTGTCCGTGCGCACCATCTACACCGCGTCAACGTGGACACCAGAAGCACGGTGGGCGCACATCGGCGAGCAGCTTTGGCCCATCATCGCCAAGGAACCAAACGACACGCTCGTGGCGCTAGAAGGGGTGTTCGCCGGCAAGGTGGCACCGATCACGATCAGCCTGGCCATGCTCGCCGGCGCGCTACGGCTCGGCCTGCATTACCGGGGTGTCCCGTTCGTGGTCATCGATAACGTGGCGGTCAAGATGTACGCCACGGCCGCCGGCCGAGCCACCAAGCGGGAGATGATCGCGGCGGCCGTGGACAGGTTGAAGCTTAGGTTCATGCCTGACGAACATCAGGCCGACGCGCTTTGGCTGGTGGCCATGACAACGGACCACTACGGCAAGCCGATGTGCGACATGACACAGGCCGGCGTGAAGGCGATGGAGCGCCAGGAGTGGCCGAAGTGGCGTGCCCTCGTGCCTGAGGTGGTGTGGCGGTGAGGCTCATGTCCGTGGCGCTCACAGAGTACGCGGTGCGCCAGCGTACGAAGACAGTCACACGCCGGCTCGGCTGGCTGTTCCTCAAGGTAGGCGACCGGATCACGTTGTGCCGTAAGGTAATGGGTCGCAAACCGGGTGAGCGGATAGAACGGATATGCGACGTGGAGATAACCGCGATACGCCGCGAACCGTTGCGCCGCATCACCGCCGAAGACGTGCGCCGCGAAGGGTTCACCGGGCACACGCCAATGTGGTTCATCAATATGTTCTGTGAGCACATGAAGTGCACCCCGGATACCGAGGTCACCCGAATCACATGGAGGTACCTATGAGCGACCAATGGTGTGTCCTGCTCAACACGGGCACAGACTTCGTGGTGTACGGGCCGATGGATGTTGTTGAGGCAGAAGGGTTCGCCGCGTTCATGACCGCCACGGTAGACCCTGCCGCGCCTCGGCCGATGCGGTCACCAACCCGGGAAATGCTTGCCTGGCACCAATCCGAGCTGGACCGCAACAACTGCACTCACGCGCCAGGGTGCGAGGTTCACCCCGACGCGACCGGAACACACGGATTCACGGAAGGGGGTCAAAGGTGGTCGTTATCCACAGGCGCCGGCCGCGTAGATGGGTCGGTCAAGCCGTTGCCATCGGCGCCGGCGCAGGGGTAGCGCTCGGGTTAGCCTGTGCTTTCGGCGTAGTGATCAGCAAGTTTCTAGACATGATCGCGTAACACCCAACCAAGGGAAGTGAACAGATGAAGGTAACAATCAGTGGCACCATGGCGAAAGACCGCAAGGTTGACTCTGGTCTGGACGAGATCGGCGACAAGATCCGAGCGAATCGGCTCACCCGCATAGCCGTCGTGGGCATCATCGAATACCACGGCTACCACGACGTTGTTGGGCAGCCTGAGTCGGTGTCGATCCGATTCGCCGCGATCGAGCCGGTACCCGGTGGCAAGGAAGACACCATCGTCCGTAACCTCATCGACAAGATGCGGCGCGGCCGTGGCGTAGGCGCCACCGAGTTGACGCTTTTTGACGCCGTGCCCAACCCGACCGGCGATGGACCGTGGCCAGGAGATCCCGACTTCAAGGCGGCGGCCGGCGACCCGTTCATGAGCGAGGAAGCACAAGCGCTTGCCAAGGCGCGGCCGGCGAACGGGGAACCGTTCAACGCCAAGGCTTTGGACGTCACCACGATCGACGATGGCGCCGACGCTAAGACCGTGGCGGGGGCGGCCGTGCCCACCGACCCGCCGGCCGACGATGCCAAGCCCAAGCGCAAGCGGGCCGCGCCTAGTCGCGCGCTCGCGTCAGTGCCCGACGATGCCGCATGAAACTCACGATCACGTCGACTGAGCGGGTCGTCACCATCAATGAGGTACCGGCCCGTATCTGGGAAGGGACCACAGAAACCGGTGTCCCCGTCACGTGTTTCATCACCCGCGTAGCCGTGCCTGAGAGCGTCAGCGACGTGGAACACGACCGGTTCAGGGCCGAGCTTGAGGAGCACGCACCGCCGAGCGCTGAGGCGAACTGGTGGCCGGCTCGGATGGTGCTGGACTAGCGATGAACACTGCCGGCACGCTGTTTGATACGCCGGACTCCGGTAGATCCGAAACGTTCGATCCCCTAGAACGACGGATCTACCGGAGAGTGCTCGACGGCAAAGGGCACGTGGTCAACTCGGAGTGGTTACGTGCCATGGCCGAAGGTAGGCCGGTAGGGGAGTGTCGTCACTGCGGCCACCTGTTGACGCCGCATCGGCCCTGGGACGTTACCAGCTGGCGCACCGACTATGAGGCGCAATGTCAGGATCGCGACGACGGCGAGGCTTGGTGCGGCCGGATCTACGCGCTACCGGGTGGCCGGTATCTACCCGGATCAGGGCGTAAGAGCGAGCGTTACGACTTCAAGAATTGAGGCACACCATGGGAACGTTCGAGATAACCACGGCGCTCTTAGTGATCGACGTGGGCGGTCACACGGTCACCGTAGAGATATGCGGTGACGCTGTCACCGCGTGGGACAATGGGTCCAAGAGTTGTCGGGCTGAGTGCGGGACTACCTACCACTTTGCCGGCAGGTTCGCAGATCATCCCATGTATGAGGCGCTTCCCAAGCTGCCTCACCTGGCAGAGGTAAGCGCCGCGCTGGCCGAGCATCACGAGGCCAACCGTGACAACCCGTTGGGCGCGTTCATATTGCCCGCTGTGGTGGCCATGCAAGCCGTGGTGTCCAATGCCTAGCGACGACACACAGCACGGCACTGGCACCCTGGAATGGACGCGCGTCATTCGGTCGGTGCGGTTTGAAAAGATTGTGCCTGGCACCAAGGCGGGCACGTTCGTCAAGAGCACCACAGTCAAGGCTGTAGCGCTCGCGCTCGCCTCATACGCCAACGTCAAGACAGGCCGCAAGGTGCACCCTGGGATAGCCAGGCTGGCGGCCGACTGCGAGGTGGGCTATAACGTGGCCTCGCGTGTCGTGGCGGGTCTGCGCGATTTGGGACTGATCGAGAGGACACGCCGAGCGGTGCGCCGAGGTGCCCGCACCGATCGGTTGCGCGCTGACGAGTACCGCCTCACGCTGCCCGAGGATCTTCTAGAGCGGGTCACGGTGCCTACACCGAGTGACTATCTGAAGATCGCAGCCAGGCTCGCCAGGCCGCATCGAACCGTGGCTAAGACGGGGTTAGAACCGCCGAATCTAACCCCGACCTGTGCGGGGTTAGAAACGGCCGAATCCGGCGAATCTAACCACGTCTTAGCGCCACAAGCGGACGAATCTAACCCCGTTTTAGACCGCGATCTAACCCCGTCTAGGCGTGCCGCCAACTTAGCCATGGAACTAGCCATAAGTACTACCTCCCATTCCAGGGAAGATGTTTCGTCGGACGCTGCGGCTACTCGCGTGGGCGAGGCCGAGCCGGAAGATCTGAATTTGGATTTAGATGATGGTGCCCACCCGCCATCGCTGCGTGTAGTAACCGGGGGAGGCAAGACCACCCGAGCGCAACCCGGACTCTGGCCGGCCGCCGTGCCCTCGCCGGCGACCGTGGTCCGACCCGTAGAGCTCCAAGAGCCAACCCCGGGCGAGCTGGCCCGAGCGCAGCTACGCGCCAAGCTCGCCAACCGAGGAAGGAAACCCGATGCCGTGGACAACGACCATTCCCAGCTACCCGCGCACCCCGGTACCAGCAAAGCCACCCGGAGAGAGGCAATGTGACCACTGCCGAGACGACGCGGCGCACTACCAGCACTGGTTTCGAGGGTGCACGTGCGGTGCCGGCGGAATCGGCACCGACCACTCTGACCACTGCCACCTCTACGGGTGGCGCCTACTGCACCTCGATGAGCTGATAGTTGCTTATCCAGAAGGGAAAGCGGCCTAATGCCCAAGGTGAAGATAGGCACCCAAGGCGTGAGCGTAGAGCTTGAGGCCACCGAAACCAGCATTGACCAACTGGGCAAACAAGCCCTCGACCTGTACCGCGACGCATGCGAGATCGACGCGAAACAGCGTGTCGGCGCATCACTCGGATTCGGACCGAAGGACTCGATATGAGCGACCAGACCACGGCCAGCAAGGCGATAGACGCTGCGCTACAACACCGAGACCACGACTTGACCGCGATCCTCGACCAGCTCGACCCCGGTGAGCTTTTCAACGTCGCCAACGCTGCCGATCGGGTAAGGCGGGCATGCGAACAGGTCCACAACGGCTCACAAGGCGAGCCGGCCCACCACGGCCGTACACGGTGGGACTTCAGTGCGTGAGCAGCCAATGGGGCAGCGGTTCAACGCGGGCATGGCGCCTACTACGGTCCGCCGTGCTCGCGAGGGACCGCTACCGCTGCCGCGCACACAACGATGGGTGGTGCGCCAAGGCAAAACGGGCCACCTCGCACACATGCACCGAGCGAGCCGAAGAAACCGGGGAACACGCCGGCCAAGCACACCATGTGCGGGGTAAACGATTCGGCGACGATCCACGGTTCATCGTCGCGTCATGCAAGGCATGCAACCTGCACATAGGCGACCCTGACCAGCGGGCCGACCCGCAACCGCAACCGCGCACACAGTGGTAGTGGCAGTATGAGCGAATCATTCGAACAGGAGAGGGCATCATGAAACGAGCACTGTCGATAGCCGCAGCGTTCCTTATGCTGCTGTTCACGTTCACCCCGCAAGCCCCTACACGGCAAGCCGAAGCGGCCGGCCCACTCGAACATGTGACCGAAGTCAACGACGTGCCGAGCAGACATACGCCCATCACACGGGCCGAGCGCGCGAGCGAGATGCGCTACCTGATGACCGCTGCCGGCGACACCTACGGCGCCATGGCCATCACCCGATGCGGCAACTTCAACGCCTGGCATGCGATACAGCAGGCCAACGGATGGCCAGAGCGGCGCATCCCAGTAGGCGCAAGGGCTGTCATCGTGTGCACCATCATCAAAGCCCCGCCGGCCACCACACCAGCCCCTAAGCCCAAGGCGAAACCAGCCACAGCGCCGATAGTTAGCGGCGCCGCATGGGTGCACCCCTTAGCATCGGGCAAGGTAGGCAACTCCTGCTATCGCACATCGAGGCGACCAGGACACAACGGTGTGGACATAGCCCAACCCAAGGGCACACCCATACGGGCAGTCTCGGCCGGCACGGTATCGCGTAAGGCGTACCAGTCAGGTGGTGCCGGCTATCACGTCACCATCAAACACGCGGGTGGGATATGGACCCGCTACCACCACATGACCGGGCACTCACCCCTCAACGTAGGCGCGGCCGTCCAGCCTGGCACCATCATCGGATACGTTGGTATCACAGGCAACGCGACCGGATACCACTTGCACTTTGAGGTCATGCGTACCAGCACAGGCAGCAACGTCAACCCCGCTGCATTCATGCGCCAGCATGGCGTTAACATCGGCTGCTAGAAGCCACACCTAGACAGGGGAGTCCACACCATGCGAGCAAAGTTCAGGTGCACAAGCGTCAAGTTCACAGGCGACCCGGAGAACCCGGCCACGTCACGCACCTACGAACTGAACGCGGTCTATGACCAGCGCACCGCAGAGAACGAGCGGTTCGCCAAGGCAACACCCTTCGGCACCATGACGATTCAGGTCGACAACCCGGCCGCGTCGCTTCAGGTGGGCGAGGAGTACTACCTCGACTTCATCGCATGCGCCATCGCTGAGGCCGAGGTCAAGCCCGAAGCCATGGGCAACACGCACGACGTGGCCGAAGGCGAACGATACGACCCGGGTACCACGACCGGGTACCAGGCAGCGCACGCCGGCAACGTGGAAGCCAGCGAGCGCTAGGCCAGCTGCCCACCTCCGACCCCCGGGGAAACCTTGGGCAGCCAGGCCACCGACCCACCCGCAACACGTGCCGGCACACACCAGTGCGCCATGCATAGCGGGTGGGTCGGTCCAACACATCGAACAAAACACATACGCATACGCATAACGCGCTGACCAGCACAAACGTCGGTCGCGTTTTCCCTGGTCAGGGCACATGGGACACCCCGCTCTGTCCGTTTTCCCTCTCCCCGACCTGCAAGAATGGAGATCGCCGTGAGTTTTCTGTCCTGGGGTTTTGACTGGCCGGTGGTGTTCTGATGGCGACGTGGATCGATATGGAGTTGCGTCTATCCGGCGATGATCGGCGCCTGGTTGAGGCGTTGGACGCGGCGGCCGATGCTGCGGCCGATGCTGCGGCCGAGCTTGCCGGCGACCTGGACGAAACGGACCGGGACGATATGGACATGGCCAGGTCATGACCGATGGACCCGCGCAGAAGGCCCTGAGAGCGTCGCTGCGGGGTTGGACCCCCTCGGACAGGGACGGCGCCGCGATCGCCCTAGCTCGGCGCTACGCCATCCTGCTGGACGCTGCCGCGCTGCCAGCCAGCTACCGGCCTGCCCTCGACCGGATCGCCCGGGTGGTGACCGCCAAAGCCGACGTGAACGCGGTAGCCAAGATTCGTGACGCGCTCGCCGCGCACACCGTGGCGAGCGACCTCGGCCCGAAGTACCTCGCGTGCCTGGTCCAGCTGGGGTTGACCCCGGGCGCGCGGGGTGCCAGGGCTGCCGTGCCGTTGCCGGCGCCGGCGCCCGAGGTTGAGCCAGAGACGCCGGCGGCCGAGCCGGAGGGAAAAGCCGATGAGCTACGCGCTCGCCGCGCACGCCGAGCCGGCGGTACTGGGTAGCGTCACCCCGCGCATCTTTACGGCGCCGCTGGTGACCGGTGAGCCTGGCCCGTGTGGCTGTGGCTGTGCGCTGACCGAGGACACCAGCGAGGGTTTCGATTGGGTCGAGTTCGCGCGGGATTCGCTGCGCCGGCCGCCGTACCCGTGGCAGCGTTGGGTGGCGATCCACGGCGGTGAGCTGTTGCCGAATGGGTGGCCGCGCTTCCGTTACGTGTGGGTCATCGTGGGCCGGCAGAACGGCAAGACCGAGATACCTGTGATGCTGTCCGGCTATTGGATGTTCGTTGCGAGCGTGCCGCTAATCCTTGGTACGTCAACACAATTGGATTATGCAAAAGAATCGTGGTCAAAACTTGTCAAGCTGATAAGGAAATCTCCAGATCCTTCTGTGCAAAGAAGATTGCCCGTTCGCAAGTGGACACGGGAAACCAACGGCCAGCACGAGTGTTGGTGCTACGCATCGGATGAGCAAGACCCTGACGAACTGTCGCGGTACAAGATAGCCGCGTCCAACGAGGAGGGCGGCCGGTCGCTCACCGTGCACCGTGGCGTGTGCGACGAGGTACGCCAGCACCACGACTATTCC
>Ga0193738_1000308_pt1 | contig 29817 bp, 23 predicted proteins | sample L2a1metaG_FD_144927 | JGI IMG/M metagenome (GOLD analysis project Ga0193738, IMG submission 144927) | Soil microbial communities from a riparian zone of the East river system, Colorado, United States - L2a1 | ecosystem: Environmental > Terrestrial > Soil > Riparian zone | place: USA: East River... | reverse complement strand
CGAATTGTAATTCGGATGTACTGAGCCACCTGCCAGAATCGAACTGGCGACCTACTGATTACAAATCAGTTGCTCTACCAGCTGAGCTAAGGTGGCGGATTACTGTTTCCGCAAATGCTGGTCATTGATGCGGAAATGGTAATAAAGAACTACCCCCAATTTCTTAGGGGAGGCAAAGGTAAGGGAATTTGATATTTGGAAAAATCTTTGGAGCGAATTTTTGTACTGATAATGAGAAAGAAAAAGGTCCCGTCTTTGACGAGACCTTAATATTATGCTGCTTGTTTTTTCTTTTTCTTTTTTATTTGACTTAACAAGGAGTCAAACGCTTCATCAAATGACTCCTCGAATGATTTAGTTGTTGTTTTTGCAAAAAAATAGTGTCTGGGTACGTGTACTCTGATCTCTGCGATCTTGTCTTTAATTGTATGAATTACATTATCGAGCTTCAGAAACACATCAACTTCTACAATGCGGTCATTAAAAATTTTTAGCTTTTCTAACTTTTGATTAATGTATAACACAAGTTTTTCGTCCGCATTGAATCGAACAGTTTGAATCTTCACGTTCATAGAATCGCATTTTTTAGGTGAAACAATAAATAAAGAACTAAATAGATTTCTGTTTGATTTTTTTTATTACATAGGCTTGTTTTTTGGTTCACTACAAGTTAAAATTAAAATGAGCCTTTTCCAAAAAAAATTTGACAAGATTTATTGTAGTTATCATGTTAAAGTCAGGCCTTTGGATGAGCCTTTTTATACACGTTTTTAAGCTTTTCAATGGTATTATGTGTATAAACCTGGGTGCTCGCAAGACTGGCATGCCCAAGTAATTCTTTTACAGCATCCAGGTTAGCGCCATTATTCATTAAATGTGTGGCAAACGTATGTCGTAATACATGTGGGCTTGTTTTATCAAGCGTTTTTACTTCTTCCTGTAAAATGTTTCTTACCAGATTATATGCATACTTTGGATATAATTTCTTTCCCTTAGAATTTACCAGTAAGACGTCATCAGGCTTTTCAAATATTTTTCTTTTTTCATTTATATAATCTTTTATTATTGTAAGCAGATCCGCTCCTGCCGGTATTATTCTTTCTTTATTTCCTTTACCAAGTATCTTGAATTGCTTTCTTGAAAAATCAACTTGCTTTTCCTTAAGATTTATTAACTCACTTAACCGCATACCAGTTGAATAAAAAATGGTGATCAACATTTTTGTATTCAGGCTATCCCAATCTTCAGTATTAGTATTAAGGGCATTGGTTAGATCAACCAGGTCTTTCTCTCTTATAAAAACGGGTAGTCGCTTACTTATTTTTGGAGAAATAATATTTCCCATCGGGGTATTCTCAACCTTACCTTGCTTTAGCTGAAATTTAAAGAAAGATTTCAGCGTGGATATTTTGCGATTGATCGTTCTAGAAGTTACGTCATCATCCTTCAATGAAGCAAGCCAGCTACGAACAAAACTTGAAGAAATTTCTTTAAGTGTAAGTTTTCCAAATTGCGTATCAAGAAAATCAAAAAATTGAACGAGGTCATCATGATAAGAACGAATGGTATGAGCAGAATACCTTTTTTCAAATTTCAGGTAATCAATAAAGGATTGGATCTCGGGCAAAAATGTGTTTTTCATTTCATCACTAAACTACAAAAACAAATAGCTACCCCAATATTTCGGGATAGCTATTTGAAATTATTTAGCGGGTATATTAACTTTCGATTTTTCCGCTGGCGATTTTCTGCTTGTATACAGCTTTCAATACCGCACCGCGACGTCTTACAGACGGCTTGGTGTATGATTGGCGTTCACGAAGCTGAAGAAGGATCTTACTTTTCTCAAACTTCTTTTTGTACTTTTTAAGCGCCTTGTCTATGTTTTCGCAATCTTTTGAATCGATGATCAACATGGTTAATATACCTCCTTTGGTATTTTTTTATTGGGCAGCAAAGATAGGAGGCAAAATTGAAAATCGGAAATGAAAGTGCAAAATGATTAATTTGCCGCTATGTTTACCGGAATAGTTGAAACACAGGGAATAATCAAGAAAGTGATTGAAAAAGGGGCTAATAAGACCTTCTGGATCAAATCCCCTATCTCATCAAAATTAAAACCCGACCAAAGTGTGGCTCATGATGGGGCGTGCCTTACAGTAGAAGATGTAAAAGGTGGTCAGCACCGGGTTACCGCCATCGCTGAAACATTAAGCAAAACAACATTGGGTGATTGGCAGAAAAACACAATAGTCAATCTTGAAAGATGTTTAAAAATAAATGACCGCCTCGATGGTCATTTCGTACAGGGACATGTCGATACATCGGCAATTTGCATTGATAAAAAGGAAAAAGAAGGCAGTTGGGAGTTCAGCTTTCAATTGCTCCCTGAGTTTGCTACACTGATCATTGAAAAAGGATCGATCTCTATTAATGGCATTAGTCTCACTATTTTTAATGTGACCGAGACCACTTTTGATGTGGCTATAATTCCTTATACTTTTGAGCATACAAATATGAGCATTGTGAAACCGGGACAAAAAGTGAATATCGAATTTGATATGTTTGGAAAATACATTAACCGGAAATTATCTTTGAGTAAATAACCCACCATTACTAGCCCGGTATCTATATCTGAAAAGCAGCTAACTGTTGAAAGAACTCACTACCCGGCCCTCGACGGGTTACGTGGCATAGCTATCCTGCTGGTTGTATTCTTTCACAATTTTGGATTTTCCAATTATTTTTCCTTTGGTTGGCTGGGAGTGGATCTGTTTTTTGTGTTGTCCGGTTTTTTGATCACCAATATTCTCATGAATGAGGTCGGCTCAAAAAATTATCTGAAAAATTTTTATGGTAGACGGGTGTTGAGAATATTTCCATTGTATTATCTTCTCCTTTTTATCTGTCTGGTTATCCTTCCAATTTTTCCGCCATTTAAAGACAACCTTCACTATTACACAAGTAATCAGGTGTGGTTATGGACATATTTGCAAAACTGGCTTTACGTTTTTAATATCCCTGAAGACACAAATGTTCTTTTACATCTATGGTCACTTGCTGTTGAAGAGCAATATTATCTTATCTGGCCTTTTGTTATACTTCTTATTCGTAAGCCAAAGTCTTTGCTCGCATTAAGCCTCTTATTATTGATAGGCATCGTCATTTTCCGGCTTATTCTTTGGCAAAGGCATATTGAAGGGTTTCACTATTTCGGACTCTATACATTTACTCGTTTCGATGGCATTTGTATTGGGAGTGCATTAGCCTTGCTACGAATTATTTCCCCAAAACTCATCAGCCTATATACCGCACCCATTATATTATCGATAGCAGGGTTAAATTTCATTTTTTATTTTGCCAACAAAAACAACAACTTCGCCTTTCCATATCTTGCCTTTGTTGGCTATACCACTTTTGCCATCGTATTTGCAGTGTTGGTTAATGAAGCTGCTACATTGGATAAAAACTTTATCACCAGGATTCTCAATATTCCTTTTTTACGCTTTTTTGGAAAAATTTCTTATGGTTTCTATATTTTCCATTGGCCGATTTATCGTTTCGTTTCGCCAATAATTGTCAATTATCTCACAAAAGAATTCAGCATTGATATATTTTATTCACAGATAATAGCTTCATCAATTACAACCTTAATTGGTCTGGCGATAAGCATTGCCAGTTTATATCTATTTGAAATGAAGTTTCTGAAACTTAAAAAGTATTTTAGCTGATTCTTTTACCCTTTTGCAAAAAAAGATGCAACCATCACCAAGTACTGTAAATAAACTAAGCATTATCATACCCTGCTTTAACGAGGAACAGTATGTAGTAAATGTATTGCAAAGAGTGATGGAAGTTAACCTTGACTTTGATCTTGAAAAAGAAATAATAATTGTGAATGATGGTTCCGTTGATGACACCCGTTTGAAAATTGAACATTTTATTTCGATTCATTCCGAAATGGACATCCGATTCATCAGCCATAGAGCAAATAAGGGGAAAGGCAGCAGCATAAGGACTGCATTAAAAGAGGTAACAGGACAATTGGTAGTGATACAGGATGCTGATCTTGAATATGACCCCAATGATTATAATCTACTGTTACGACCGATCATTAACGGCGAAGCAGATGTTGTACTCGGCTCAAGGTTTATCGGCAACGGACCTCACAAAGGCCCTTTTATTCTTCACAAACTGGTTAACAAAGTGTATACATTTATTTCTAATATGCTTACCCATCAGCATCTTTCCGATCTTCATACTTGTTACAAAATGTTCAAAACTGATATTCTGAAAAATATGGTTATTGAGGAATCCCGTTTTGGTTTCGATCCTGAAATAATTGCCAAATTGGGACAAAGAAAAAATGTAGTCATCCGTGAGGTCGGAATCTCTTACCGAGGAAGAACTTTTGCAGAAGGCAAAAAAATAAATCTCACAGATGGGTTTCGTGCCTTTTATTGTATAATTAAATATAATTTGTTTTCACGAAAATAAGTTCCCTTGAAACCAAGAGCGAATATTGAATATGAGGGTCTGTATGCTTTATCACATGCTGAAGCTTTTAATCAATGGATGTACTCCGTTATCGCGTCTTATACGAAAAAAAATATTCTTGAAATAGGAAGCGGTCTTGGAAATATTTCAAAATTCTTTATAGAAAAAGGCGCAACTATTACTTTATCCGACATTGACGAGTTTTACCTTGATGAACTGAAACAAAAATTCGAACATTTTTCCAATGTAAATGGCCTTTTGTCAGTGGATCTTCAAAAAAAAGATTTTGAAAAAAATTATACGGACCTGATGCAAAAATTTGACACCGTCTTTCTTTTAAATGTACTGGAGCACCTGGAGGATGATATTTACGCAATCCAGAATTGCAACTCCCTGCTGAAGAAAAGCGGGATTTTAATCATTCTTGTTCCGGCTTATTCCTTTCTGTTTTCAGAAATGGATAAGCAACTGAATCATTTCAGGAGATATACGGCAAAACAACTGGTTAAAAAGATTGCCGACGAGGGATTTGAAGTTCAGAAATCATTTTATTTTAATGCAATGGGAGTGCCTGCGTGGCTTTATGGGAAACTCAGAAGGTTTAAGAAACTACCTGCTGGAGAAATGAAACTATACAACAAATTAGTGCCCGTAGGAAAAGTTTTGGACAAATTGATTTTTCACTGTGTCGGACTATCTGCAATAGTAGTCGCAATAAAAAAGTAACTCTGCCTTTTCAATAAAAAAATCGTGTTACAGATTATTTTACATATTATAATCATCTCAATCTTCTGTATGATTTGGGGGTTGCCGGTACTATTGCTTCAAAAAAAACATAGCTCCGTTTATGACTTCATGATGCAATCTTTTTTAGACACTTTGCTGTTCTTGTTTTTTTCAGGCTTAATTCTTCTCTCGATAATCGTTGCGTGGTTATGCATCATAACTCCGTTGAATTTTTCCCTTTTGATGCTGATAACAGCAGTCTTAATATTCTACCTTCTTATATTTAAAAGAAAAAAAATAAAGATATTTTTGAAAATAGCGAACGGAGGCCCTTCCTTTTCTTTAATTGAACTTGTTTTTATTATAGCATGCGTTGTCGTGTTTATAGTTTTAGGAACGTTACACTCTGTGAATAGTGATACACATATTTATCACGTACAGATGGTTCTTTGGTTTAACGAATATGGCACTGTGCCTGGAATCGCTAATCTTTACCCAAGATTTGGACTTGGATCAAGTTGGTTTGGTCTCATCAGTACTTTTCGAATTCCACTCTTTAAACAAGAGAATTTTACATACCTCAATGTCACCACGGTTATATGGTTTTTTTTATGGCTATTCAACAAGCGGAAATGGCATATCAATCACGGGCAGAACGCTGCAAGTAAAATAATGAGCCTTTATTATCTTTTGATCATCTTGTTCTGTCTCTTTGAATGGGAATTATTCCGTGATGCATCCAACTCCACTAATTATGATTTTATTGTTTCGGGACTGAATATTATGTTGATCTCTTATTTACTCGAATCAATTATTCTAAATAAATATTCACAAGCGTTCTCTCTATGGTTTGTAATTCTTGGAATAGCAATAATTCCATTTAAGCTTTCCGGGTCCCTGGTTCTGTTGTTATTGATTTATTACTTGTTTAATTATAAATCGTTTAAATACTGGCTTTGGGCTTCAGTCGCAGGCATTGCCATATTAACTCCGCTGCTATTAAAAAACTATATCATTACAGGTTATCCTCTCTATCCACTATCCTGGAGTTTTTTTTCACCGGATTGGCAAGTACCAAAAGAAATGACGGATTATCTCAAAAATTATATCCATGTAACGAACCGTTTTTACAATGATTATGGACTGGATATTAAAAAAATTCCTGAGCTGATCAACAAACCATGGATAAATAAATGGTTCAATGGGATTTTGGTGCAGCAAAAAATAATTATCTGTACAGCCGTATGTTCATTATTAATATTTTTTCTAAAAACCGGCTTACAGATCAATTATAAAAAATTGAGAATCGTTTTTGCGGTGCTATTGATAATGGCTGTAGGCTGGTTCTTTTCTGCTCCCTCACCGAGATTTAGTTATGGGGTGTTACTGCCACTAGCCTTCTTCCCAATATGCTTCTATGGTGGCAATAAGCTACCCTCCTTATTGCAAAAAGTATTAATTCTTATTGTAACTTTCGCACTTTGTTTTTATCTCTATAAAAAGGTTTCTTCTTTCAATGGCAACTGGAATCTCATTCTTTATCCTTATGAAATTGAGAAACCGCCGGTTAAAAGAATTAATATAAAAGGAATCGATTTTTACGTCCCTGAAACAGTTAACAACAATTGGATGAGAAAATGTTATGGAACTCCGTTACCCTGTTTCTGTGAAGAAAATAAATACCTGGAACCAAGAGGTGATCGGCTGCAGGATGGTTTCAGAATGAATCCGAAACCCGACAGTATCTTTATCAATCATTATAATTATTAAATTTTTAAGAAACCCGCAGATTTGGATAGTACGGCAAATACTCACAGCGAAAATTATTCCGCATATAAACTTGCTTTAGTTATTCCTTTTTACAATGAAGAGAAGCGAATCATGGTTGATTCCTTTGCAGGTTTTGTGATCAACAACAAGGATATATTATTTGTACTTGTCAACGACGGAAGTACTGACAGAACGGATGAGATATTACAAGCTATTCATTCTGATACCGCCGGTAGGAATACCGAAGTAGTATCTCTTCCAAAAAACACAGGGAAAGGCAATGCGATCCGGGCCGGTATGTTGAAAGTACTTCATTACAACATTCCGTTTATTGCTTATATAGATGGCGACCTATCAACTCCGTTTGAAGAAATACTCAGGTTGTATAATTATTTTTCAGGAACTGATACTATAGCAGTTTTGGGATCCCGATTAAAAAAATTGGATTCTAACATTAAGCGTTCCTTATTCCGTCATATCAGCGGAAGAATCATTGCAACCATTATTGATTCCCGGTTCAGGATCGGATGTTACGATACGCAATGCAGTGCCAAAATTTTCCGGAGGGATCCGTTACAATCAGTTATTCAGGAGCCCTTTTACACTCGCTGGTTTTTTGATGTTGAACTTTTATTAAGACTCAGAAAGAAAATGGGACCATTCAAAGCACTGGAAGTACCGTTAAATACATGGGAACATAAACCGGGGTCAAAAATAAATGCACTGTCGGTGTTCAGCATCACGAAAGAACTTTACACGCTGTTTGCAAAATATTAAACCATGCTGGATACAGTAACCTATCATATATATTCCAAACGGCAAATCATTCTGTCACTTATTATTTTGCTGGTCTGCTGTGCCATCGGCTATTGGCCAGTATCAGCAGGTATTTTCAGCTTAAAAAATGATGCAACACTTTACTTTCTACCGGTCAGGTATCAGGTTAGTGAAATGATTAGGAATGGACATTTCCCTTTCTGGACTTCGTTTATAAATCTGGGACATCCCTTATACACAGATATGCAATCCGGAGTATGGAACCCGATCGTATGGCTGCTCTCAGTGTTTGGCAGCTATACGATGCGCAGTCTGCAGATGGAGCTCCTTATTTATGTATACATAAGTGGAATCAGCATGCTTTTTCTTTTAAAATATTTCAAACTTCATCCGGTGATTAGTCTTTCGCTGGCCGTTTGTTATATGCTTTGTGGTTTCAATAGTGATTCTGCACAGTTTGCCTATTGGATTGCAGGAACGGCTTTTCTGCCACTTGTTTTTCTTTTTTTTCTCAAAACACTTTTTGAAACCTCATGGAAGCAGGCTCTCCTTTTTTCTTTTTCAATGTATATGCTTTTTGTTACTGGTTATCCGGGTGAATTCATCATCATTTTTTATTTCCTGCTTTCTTATTTTATCATTCATGTTATCCGGAACAGGAAAGACTTTTTAAAATTGTTCAAAGTCGCTGGACTCAGTGTTCTTGTTTTTTTTCTACTCTCCCTTCCGGTAATAATGGCTTATGCATCGGGACTTCAGTATATCACAAGAGGAGGTGCAGTCAACTATGATCTGACCATGACCAATTCGATGCATCCTGCGACACTTATTTCCTGGTTGTTTCCATTGGCTGCCTGGAAAGTTCATGCACCGGGTACAGATATATTGGGTCGCAATTCATTTATAGGCCTGATGCCTTTTCTGTTGCTTTTAATTTCTTTCTTAATCAGATCAAAAAATTCTATAATTATTTTTTTAAAATGGGTCTGTATTATCTCGCTAATATTTAGTTTGGGCAAACTGGGTTTGTTACGGTCGGCTGCCTATTATGTGCTTCCCTATATGGATACATTTCGTCATCCTTCTTTGTTCAGATTTTTAACCATTTTCTGCAGCTGCATTCTGGCAGCCTATACACTCCAACAATTATTGGTGAAAAAAGAAATATCACCATCTCGACAAAGAATATTTTTTATTGTAGCCGCCATAATGCTGATAATACCTTTGGGAGTGTTGGTTGCAGGCACCTCTATGCATAGCTTTTTCCCAGAAAAATTCTCCATCGGTTCTGTTAAGAAATGGCTGGATCAGTCATCAGCCGGCCAGTGGTTTATCATTGAACTATTGATACAACTACCTTTTTTGTTCCTGATTTACCGGTATTTTATAAAAAAAATAAATCTGAAAATAATCGGCCTTTTATGCATAAGTAACAGTTTAATTCATACCATGCTGATTCAACCAGTCACTGTAGTACGCACGGAAACTGTGGAATCATTCCAGACAACAATTGATGAATATACGCAAACAGGTTTTCCATTGCCAGATTTGAATTCTACGATCAATTCAAACAGTTTTGCAGATGAACAACACTCCATTGACTACGGCCCGGTAAATATGTTCAACAAAAAAACAGGTTATCAATATGTTTTTGTTACTCCCGGCCCTCTGATTTCGCATGAAAAATTTATGGCTGATGATAAGTTGAGCAAAAATATTTTCAATTTCCCTATTTTGTATAGTGCCGATACTGCTTTATCGATGAAAGATCCCACTACATTGTCTGCCGACCAGAAATTTGTCATTAGTGATGATACTGCTGTGCTCAATTACGTAAACTCTGATAGGGTTAATCCATCTTATAAAGTCCGAAGTTTGAAATTTTCTCCAACGGAACTCGAATTCGAAATACAGTCTGATAATCCAGGTTTTTATTGCCTGACACAAAATTTCTATCCCAAATGGCAACTCCTTGTCAATAATAAAAAAGAAATAATTTACCCTTGTAATATTAGTATGATGGGTTTTAAAGTGCCCGCCGGAAAAAATATTGTGACGCTTAGATTTATAGATAATAGAGTGTTAACCGCCTGCTATTTACAGCTGGCAGCGTTGTTAACTGTCGTTTTGTTGTTACTTAAGTTTGGGTCTGCGAAAAATAAGGCTAGATAATTTTTCCTCTTAAGGCTTTACTGATTGCCTCATCCATCACCCGTTCTGCATACGGACGTGAGATTTCATTCAACTTTTCAGTTTTTTTCTGAACATTGTTCTTATCAGAAGATATAAGAGCATTTTTTAATTCTGTTATGGCAGCGTTGGTTATCTCAATCTCTTTTTCACTAAGTAACGCCTGGTGTTTCTGCAAAAATTTTTCCGTTGTGCTGATTAGCTGCTGCGCTTCAGTTTTTGCTTCCACCAATGCTCTCGTTTTTATATCCTCACTTGCATGCTGAATTGATTCCATCAGCATTTTTTCTACTTCAGCATCAGTCAATCCATATTGAGGTTTTACTTCAATGCTTTGTTCTACACCGCTTCTTAATTCTTTTGCTTTTACATTTAATATTCCATCGGCATTGATCAAAAAAGAGACTTCTACTTTGGCAAGTCCTGCAGGCATACCTGGAATTCCTGATAAATTAAATTCAGCCAATTTGCGATTATCTTGTACGAGATCTCTTTCCCCCTGGAAAACAGAGATTCTCATTCCGTTTTGACCATCTTTTTGCGTTGTGTATTGACGGCCGGCCTTAGAAGGAATTTTTGTATTACGTGGTATTAATACATCCATCAATCCGCCCATTGTTTCAATGCCTAATGATAGCGGTGTAATATCCAACAATAAAAAATCTTTATTGTTTCCTGCAAGAATATCAGCCTGTACTGCGGCACCAAGCGCCACTACTTCATCTGGATTTAATTCATCATGAACTTTTCTTCCAAAAAAGTTACTTACTAATTCCTTTACTAATGGCACTCTCGTTGAACCACCAATCATTATCACTTCATCGATATCAGTTGAAGTAAGCTGTGCATCAGCCAAAGCATTTTTGCAACATTGGATTGTTTTATCAACTAAAGATTGGACCAGTTTTTGAAACTCAGCTTTATTTAATTCAAATTGCTCTCCTGCTGCCTCACCTTTAAAATTTTCATGACTACTTAAATATTTTTTCGCCTCTTCTGCTTTCAATCTTAATTCCTGTGCAAGACTTTTATGAATGGACAGCTCTTCTTGTTTTATTCCTTTCTGATTAATCCAATGTTTTACAATTGCATGATCAAAATCATCACCGCCTAAATATGTATCGCCGTTTGTTGATAACACTTCAAATATTCCATTACTAATACGCAAAACAGAGATATCAAAAGTGCCACCGCCGAGATCATAAACAGCAACTGTTTTCGTCTCATCACTGCTCATTCCTAAACCATAAGCAAGACTTGCTGCTGTTGGTTCATTCACTATTCTTAATACATCAAGTCCTGCCAGCTTACCCGCATCTCTTGTAGCTTGTCGTTGTGCATCGTTGAAATAGGCCGGCACGGTGATGACCGCTTTTTTAACCGGCGTTTTTAAAATATGCTCCGCTCTTTTTTTTAATTCAATAAGTATATAAGAAGATAATTCCACGGGTGAGTAAAACTTTTCGCCCACCTGTATTTTTACAAGGCTCTCCGTGTTATCATCAATTACTTTGTACGAAAAGAAGGAAGATCTTTCTTTGATGTCATTGTATGATTTACCCATCAATCTTTTTACAGAGAAAATAGTATTCTGTGGTTCAGTGATAAGATAATTTTTTGCTTCATCACCAACAGTTACCAATCCCGTATTATCAAAGTGTACAATAGATGGTACCAAAGCATTGCCATCATATTCTTTAAGCACAACCGGCTTCCTGCTTTCAGGGTGAATGATCGCCACTAAACTGTTCGTAGTGCCAAGATCGATTCCTACGATCATTTCCTGTTGTTGTAAGCTGCCAGTGGCAATATTGATTGCTATTTTACCCATTGTATTGCTAAATATTCTTCTAAATGGCAAAAGTATTGAAGGATAAGCTCAATTTCTTACGAAGTAGGAAACAAAAAAGCCTCTGATCGATCAGAGGCTGGAAATTTATTATTTGTTATTTTTCTTCTCTATCTCATCAAATACATTTTGCCATAACCCTTATTAAAGTACTTGTCTGTATTATCCTCATTATCCTTTTCTGTACTTCTGTATTTATCCAATGATCTTCCATTCAGGTTAGTTATCACACGATAGAGATAAATACCATTGGCAAGTTTCTGACCATACTGATCTGTTCCATCCCACTTGAATTCTGTAATGTTTCGGCCAATATGCAATGGACCTAATTCATCCTTGGTTATCTCTCGTACGATCTTACCAGTTATTGTCATGATCTGTATCCTGATGTTCTGCGGTACTTCGGCCCCGGTAATTGTAAATACAAATGCAGTTGATGTGGTAAATGGATTCGGATAATTCAACATGTTTGAGATCATTGGTTTGTTGATCACCTGGAATCCCACTTTATATTCGACATTTCCTGCTGTGTTGCCACTTCTATCTTTGCCTGATACGGTCAACTCATAATCTCCATCAAGCGGAAAGTAAGGCAGGAAGTCAATCGTAGCTGTATTATCAGGGTTCGGTGCATTACCCGCAGGGGTGAATTTCAATGTATCACTTGTATTAAAGAAGAAAGAACGTTTAACACCATTTGGATAACGTACCTGTATTTGGGCGCCAGCAGTATCGTTTAATAACAGCCATTTACTTTCATCTTTAAGCTTGATCGTAATATGTGGTTTGGATGCCACGATATCCCTATTAAGAATATGAACCCCATCAAACGTTACATCGAGTAATGGGTTCACGTTATCTGACCTAACATAGAAAGTTCGATACATAAAGTTGTTAAAATGAAACTGTTCGGGCTGATCATTATCCGGGTTAACATCAAGAAAGAAAGTATTTAGTCCACTTAAACCTGATGTTGTTGTAGGATTTCTTACATGTAATGTATCACCACTGATCAATGGCTTGAATTTCGAATACGGTGTAATTACATGCTGCACATTATTCTTATCCGTCACGATCAATTTTATTTTAAGACTATCAAAATTTGCATCACTTATATTTTTAAATGCAACTTTGAAATCAAGGGGCTCTCCTGCATCAACTGTATCCCTGAACTGGAAGAATACATTTGGTGTCAATGCACCTTCCGGTATTGGCACATAAGTTAGTCGCCAATATCGTAATTGGTATGGAGTCAAATTGACTGAATCAAGATTCCTCATCCGCAATTTTAAAAATGGATATTGAGCAGCATTGATTGTTGATATATCAATGTCCTGCTGGCCGGTATTTAGACCACTCATTATTGTTGTTTCTATGCCCGCATTATCTATTCCGATAATATCTACGGTTGGTTGGTCGCCGGCTGAAGCATCAACAGTTGTTCCGCGCCATTTTAATTGCTTCCATTGTTTGGCTGCACCAAATGCCGGAGACGTTGTATAACCTAGAGTATCTGGTGTTGGACAGGCTACGCTCAACAATATGCGGTCATAAATATTCTCGGCGAATTTTATGGAAGGCGTATATGTAGCAAGACTGTTCTTTTTATAAACAAATACAAAAGCATTTGTAGTATCATAGTTATCTATGGATGTAAATCCCTGGCCTTTCAAAGTATGATATAGAGAAATGCCCGGTCCATAATAGGTAGTATCTGCTTTCCATACTGATGCGTATGTATTATATCCGGGATAAGGCGCAGTATTACTTCTTATGGTAACATAAGCTCCTTCCGGTACAATATTTTCAAGGAATTCCCGTGCTTTTCTTCTTGAAGCAGTGTCACCGAGAGAAAAAAGAAAATTAAATTCCCTGTTAGGGAAAAAACCACAAAAATTACCACTACCATACAAAGTTCCTGTAGTGTTTTGCATTGGCTGAAACGAAACCGGATCAAAAACATTAATCATTAATTCATTATAGCCACAACCGGGGCCAACAATCATTCGACCGTTAACACTAATATAATAGTCAGCAGATTGTGTTGAACTTGTTGGATATTGCCCTGATCTTATAAACAAGTTGTTTAATACAGGATGGTATTCCCATGTGCGGTTAGTGGAATCTATAAATACCCTTTCGGAAAATGATTTGGTATGTTGATAAAAATGCGATTGATTAAATCCAACATCACTGTTTGGTAAATAAACAAAGGATGCCTCATCCCATTTTGATGGATTACCGGCGCCATCAATGGGCGATACCCTCCAGTAATAAACTGTGCTGTCAATAAATGTAATTCCCGGGCTAAATTCAAGTAATCCACCAGCTGCTGTAACGTTCACAGCACGCTTTAATGAAGAGTTGAAAAAAGTCGTTGTGTCAATTTCCATCCGATATTGTTTTGATGGACTGAATGGATTTGCAGTTGAGGCATACAACTTAATATTTTGCTTGTTTATAATTGCATAATTCAAAGGATAGACCGGTCTTGCATCATCTTCAAAAATGAATACATCTTTTGTAATCGTGTTATTGTTTTCCCAGGATTCATCAACTGCATTATCTGCGTCAATTGTTACCCTAATTTGATTAAGTCCCTGGTCAGTTGTAGGATTTATATGAAGTATAACCGATGCTGAATCTGCATAACGAATTCCCGGAATTGTATCATTAAGAACTGTAAAGAAGTTGCCGCCGGGAAGCTTTCGTTCAATCTTAATCGAAATGTCTTTATTGACAGATCTTCCCTGGTTGAAATATTTGGCATCAACTTTAAAAATTGTATCTGCAACAGAAATAAATGATGGAGAAGCTTTCACCATCGGGTCCTCAATAACATAATCAGGCTTCAAATGATTGTTGGGGTGAACTGCCGGGTCACCATGATATGTATTTTGTTCTGTATGCATGCGGGCATAAAAATCCAATTGGGATGTTTGAGCAAAAACGTCTATTATTGTTTGTCTTAATATTTCACCATACGTCTTACCATACATTGTTCTTGTTTCGTTGGTATATGTTTTCGTATTATAAATATCAAGGTAGTGCGGAATGCCGAAGTGTGAGCTGGCGATAAATGCTATGGCTCCCCTGTTAGGGGTCAGCAACCACCTTTCAGAAAGTGTTTCTTTAGTATAAAACCTGGCAGTGTTAAAATTAAAAAAGTTACCCGCCAAACATCCCATTGCTATGAACAAAGGATATTTACCTTGATTATTATATTCCTCTGGATTATCCAGGTTAAAATCAAGTACTGTTGCTGAAGAGTGACCAAAATAGGTAACCTGATTAAGCCCTTCAGCAAAAAGATCTTTCATACGTTGATCGGAAATTGCCTGGATCGTTTCGGTCGAGGTTTTTTTAAACGTAGTTACATTACCACCAAACAAAGTATCAGAAATAATTTGTTTGTATTTATTCATATAGCCGCTTAACTGTGCCACAAGTGCTGGCTCACTACCACCAATTACATGTACTACGTTTTTCATCCAGGCTTTATCCTGAGTCAATGGTGATGAGATTGTTTGAACAGTTTCGTACTCCTTTACTTTTGCTAAATAAGCCGCCACTTCACTTCCATCGATCACCGACAAACGGCCAATTGGTGTAAGTGGAATTTGTTGTCTAACGTCTGCACTGAGTAAAATATCTGAAGCAGGCGATCCAAAAGTTGGAACAATGTTTAATCTTTCGACATCGGGATTGGCTTCTGAATAGCGGTATTGCCAATATTCTACTGCGTGCCCAATCATAAAAACAAACTTGGGTGCTACGGAAAAATTAGCCCTGGCCCAACGCAAAAAATTTCTCACTGAATTCGGATGCTTCTTTATGCCAAATGCAAACTGATCAACCAGTTCATCTATTTCATAAATTTTTGCATTATAAGCTCCCCCAGCTGACGAGCCACGATAAGCCCTGTAATCATCAACAGGGTTTGAACCATTTGGACCTGAATATAATCGCGGATGAGAAATGATAAGATAATTTCCCTGGTAAGTCACAAGATTATAATTAATAAAATTCCTTTGCTTTATTGTGCCGATGGCAGCAATATTTGAAGGCTCAAGGCTGATCAAAACAAACTTGCTGTCAACCATTGAAGGCTCTAATGCAAACTTCAGTAATGCAGGATTAGAAATATCGCCTATATATCTTTTACCATTTGTTATATCGTATAAAACAGGGGCTGTTGAACCGTAATTGAAATTGGTTATTTCAAGATAATTACCAGCTGGATTTGCAGACAATTCAAATTGAAAATTTATGGCATTCCCGAAATTAAAAGCTCTTGGATAAGTCAATTCATACTGAGCTACTACCATCCTGTCATATGCGCTGGGACTTTGATTTGTTATTTCAATTGTATTAAGACCGTTTAGTAATGTAGTTAAGGGAACGCTTACGGAAGACTTTGTTTGGTTCAGGTAATCCATTTGCGTTCCGAAAATGCTATCGGCGTTCAACTTAACTCTAAACCTCCGTAGATTGATGCTATTACCAACAGCATTAATACTGAAAGTGGCATCTGGACCTGAAACATAAGGATATAATGTATGATCCACATTTCGAGAATAACCTGCATAAATATCTACGGAAACAATACTCTCTCCTCTATCATAAGAAGATGAATGAACATTTTCTCCGGCATCTACATAATAGCCGTGGTTAATTTGTTCTATAAAATATTTTCCTTCGGTAAACATGAAATATGGATCCGGGGGGAGAATATTACCGGCCACATTATTAACTGTATTCTGTAGTCTCCTGTTTCCGCCAGCAGGATTTACGGTTAAGAAGAATGCAGCAGTATCACTTTGAAAACCATATTTACTCGATAAAATAAAACTCGTGTCACGATAAAGTGTGCTATCAGGAAGGCCATCATTTCTCTCACCCCAAAATTCAATAAAATCACTTCCGCTTAAAGGACCTGAAGGAACTGAAGTATAAATAGGAACCTCACGTCCATTTCGCCAAAGCTGAAATTGTTCAGCAGGTATGCTTCCAATACCATTCGATGCAAGTACAGTTTGTGAAATTCTGTATAAACCAGTTTTACCTACATAGAATTTATAATAAGTTTTACTGTAATCGATCCACTCATTATTATAAGGAAAAGTCTGCGCAGTAGCAGACAACCCGGAAATAGCGATCAGCAGTATGAGTAAAATTCGTTTCATCAAAATAATTTTATCAGTGGTTCGGACTATTTTTTCTTTTTGTTTTTATCACCTACCATATCCAGTTTCAATGAAAACACATGTGTAAATAAAGGATTCGATTGATTGGCCAGGTTAGTAAATGCATAATCTATCGTGATATTGGAAATTTTAAAACCGGCGCCGGCGCTTGGCTGATAAATCCATACTTTTTTTAGATTCAGTGTATCACCGTCTGCCAATGCTTTCTGGAAATTATTGATACCGGCTCTTACATAAAATATATTATTGATATTACATTCAAGTCCAAGTTTAGGATCTGCACTGATAGGATCTGCACTGATAACTGTATTTCGTTGACCATCAAAAGTGAGATCAAGATTTGCTTCAGCAAGAAGGCCAACTTTTTTGCTAATGCGAAAATCACGGGCAACACCTAATACAAGTCTTGGGGCAGTTAGCTCCGAAGACTTAACCGGTATTTCATTATTCGTTAAGTATAAAACTTCTTTTTCTTTTTCAGTAAATGTAAATGACCATGTATTGAATGTAGTAGTGATGTCCCTTCCTGCAATGCCAAATTTCCATTTACCCTGGAATATTTGTATTCCAGCATCTAATCCGAATCCCCATGCTTTTGCAAACTTGCCTACACTGCGATGAATAACTTTTGCATTTATTCCAAACTGAATATTTTTATTATCGCTTTCCTTTAATTTTTGTGCTAATGACAAAATAAAAGCATAATCAGCAGAAGAAAAGGCCTGGATGTTATTGTAATTGATAGAACCATCAGGCTCAACCAGGAACAATGTATTCATGATATCATCTACTGCAAACCGAAGACCTGTGATAGCAAATGTTCTTTTGTTATTTGTTGTAGGAAAAGCGGCACTAACAAAATCATATTTACCGATTCCGGCAAAATATTCTGCGTGCATTATGTTTAACTCAGGATTATTTTTAATACCAACAAGGCCAGCGGGATTCCAATAACCAGATGTTCCGTCTTTCACCGATGCCACTTGAGCACCACCCATAGATAAACCCCTTGCACCTGCGCCAATGTTCAAAAACTCGTTAGAATATTTTCTGAATTGCGAGTAAGTTGTCAGGCTTGCAAATAGAATTAATAGGGTTAGGTAGCTGTGTGGTCGTTTCATGGTTCCAATTTTCGGATAAGCGCTTTTTATTAGTTTTTCATAAGGATGGAAAGCTTGTAAAATTAGATTTTAACTGGTGAAATACATAGAAATCAACAAAAAATCCAGACTTTGAAAACGAATTAGTTAGAAAAATATTGCCGTTTCACCCTTGGTTTCTTTTTGCTTTACATTTGTGCCAAATCTTTTAAGAATGAAACTCTTAGATGAGCTTAAGTGGAGGGGAATGATTCAGGATATTATGCCCGGCACTGAAGACCAATTGAATAAAGAACTAACCTCGGGTTACGTTGGCTTTGATCCAACAGCTGATTCTCTTCATATTGGCAGTCTTGTGCCGATTTTGCTACTTGTACATCTACAAAGGGCTGGACATAAACCGTATGCATTAGTTGGTGGCGCTACCGGCATGGTTGGCGATCCAAGTGGTAAAAGTGAAGAGAGAAACTTATTAAGCGAAGAAACACTACGCCATAACCAGGAAGGTGTAAAAAAGCAACTAATGCAATTTTTGGATTTTGATCCATCAAAACCAAACTGCGCCGAAATGGTGAACAATTACGACTGGTTCAAAGAAATGAGTTTCCTGAATTTTATCCGCGATGTGGGTAAACATATAACCGTGAACTACATGACAAGTAAAGACAGCGTAAAAAAAAGACTGGAAGGAGAAACAGGAATGAGCTTTACTGAATTTACTTATCAATTGGTGCAGGGTTATGATTTTTATTGGTTGTATAAAAACAAGAATGTAAAGCTACAGATGGGTGGTAGCGATCAATGGGGAAATATTGTTACGGGAACCGAATTGATCCGAAGAAAAGATAGCGGCGAAGCTTTTGCATTTACTTGTCCATTGATCACAAAAGCTGATGGCGGTAAGTTTGGTAAAACTGAAAAAGGAAATGTCTGGCTTGATCCTGCAAAAACAACACCTTACCAATTTTATCAGTTTTGGTTGAATGCAAGTGATGATGATGGGGAAAAATGGATAAAGATCTTTACGTTTCTTGACAAATCAACTGTTGATTCATTAATAGGCGAACATAAAACCGATGCAGCAAAAAGATCGTTGCAAAAAAAACTTGCCGAGGAAGTTACAAAGTTTGTTCATGGTGAAGAAGAATTGAAAAAAGCTATTGAAACAACAGAAAAATTATTTTCCAATCAAAATGCCCCCGTAGAAGATCTGACTGCTGAAGAACTTGAAGGCATGGATGGAATTATAAAAATTGATTTTGAAAAAGGCAAAATTGCTGCAGGAATTGATGTTGTTACATTTTTAGCTGAAACAAAGATTTTTTCCAGCAAAGGAGAAGCAAGAAAAACCGTACAAGGTGGCGGAGTAAGCATTAACAGGAAAAAAATTGAGAGCATTCAACAATCCATAGAAAACAATTTGCTGTTGCACGATAGATATATTCTTGTTCAAAAGGGAAAAAAGAATTATTACCTCGTAAACTGCAATTAATTTTAACATGATTCTTAGTCTCTGACTTTTATTTTATTGATAGTTTTGTATTTGTCAATAAAAAATATGAGGATCATTACAATCTTGATTTCTTTTTTTGTTTTTCCTTCTTGCTTTGCAAACGATTCAAGCTATACGATCAAGATCAATTTTTTGTACGGTTCAAAACCGGCAAAAGGTTATCATCAACAAGAATCAAAACTATTTGGTGGGATTAAAGGTGGTCATGTTAATATTGAAGCTGGTGGTCGTGTGCTTGATTTCAAACCGGGGAATAATCCACTTCTTCCAAACAATAAAAAACCAAGCGGTGGCTTTAGCATCAATCAATCTGTTTCCTGGGATGGGGATGATAAATGGAAAACTATCATTGTTCCTATTTCCGAAGAGCAATACATGGAATTGCAAAAACTGTTTGATTCCGTTGCTGAAAAAACTCCTTATGACTATGCCATTTTCGGTATGCGATGCGCAGCTGCCAGTTATGATGTGCTAAGTAAGATCGGCTTGTTCAAAGAATATCAAAACCCTAAAAATGTTGCCACACATTTTTATCCAAAACTCTTAAGAAAGAAAGTTTTGAAATGGGCTGATAAAAATAACTATACCGTTATTTCAAATGAAGGGAGGTCATCAAGAAAATGGGAATCAGATAATGGGCTCTTATAAATTTTTTATCACCCTCCACATTTCATCAGCCACCAATTGATTACCTTTTGCGTTTAAATGAACCCTGTCAGTAGTAAGAATGCCACGATCTTTATTTGCTGAATTTTTTTTAAGACTATAATCATGAAATGCTTTTCTCAGATCAACTAAAGCCAGGTTATTTTTTGAAGCGATCCGTCGAATGATATTGCTGTATTCATTCATATCGCCATCCTGTGGGTTACTAAAATCTGTCTTCTCTCCTATTGCCGCCGGCGTACTAAGAATAATTTTAATATTATTTGCTTTCAATTTATCAATGATCGCCTGGTAAAATTTTTCAAACTTATCAGCATCAGTGCCCGTTCCAGAGGAAGATTTATGCCATACATCATTTACTCCGATGTAAATAATAACTACGTCCGGAGTTTTTGCCAGCACATCGTTTTCCATTCTTAAATACAGATCATACACTTTATTACCGCCAATACCTGCACCAATAAATTCATATTTGTCTCCGGAACCATCCAATTTACACATACTGTCAATTCTTACAATATACCCTCCTGTGCCAACACCCGCTTGTGTTATCGAATCTCCAAAAAAGATCACTCTTGTTTTCTTTTGAGAAGCAAAAGATGTCATTAGTATTACTATAATTGAAACGAAAAATCCTTTCATGCAAATATGTTTGACACAATTTAAACTAAAAAAGCATCCGCCGATGGCAGATGCTTCAATTACTTTTACCTTTTCAACTTCTATTCAACATCCACTTGCTTCTTAATAACAGCGCCATCACTTACTTCCATTAAAAATTTCCTTTCACTTATAACATACCCATTTCCTTTTTCACAAAAATGAACTTTTAAATTTTCAATTGAGATCGGATTACCATCAGGAATATCGCCAATATTATTATGCAAAATATCATGTCCGTCAATGATAACAACAAGTCCGCTGCCTATTGCTTCCATTTTATCTCCTTCCGTGATCAACATACCGGTATCCTCACCAAGACCAATACCAATACAACTTGGATTAGTAGCAACTGCCTGCGCCAATCTTCCAAACCTTCCACGCTTTTCAAAATGAGAATCAATAATTACCGAATCAATGAATCCAAGCCCTGTAGTGATCTTTACTTCACCTTTTAAATGTGCTCTTGTCGCATTGCCTTCATAGATCATTGTTTTGCTCATTGCCATGGCACCTGCTGAAGTTCCGGCTATCAAAAAATCTTCATTCATGTATCGTCTCTTCATGATCGCAAGAAATTCTGTACCGCCATCTGTAACACTCAAGCGCAATTGATTACCACCGCTAAACATAACGGCATCACAGGTTTTTATTCTTTGCAGGTATTCTTTGTTCAAGGTGTCTTGTCGTGTACGCACATGCATTATGTCAACATTCTCGCAACCAATTTTTCCAAATGCATTGCGGTAGTTTTCTCCCACTTCCATAGGAATAGTGGAAGCGGTAGTGATGATCTCAATTCTTGCACTGGGACCACCGGCTTCCTGTACTACACGGCGTAAAATGCCTAACTCAAAAAAATTAAGATTACTGCGATAGACTTCTCCGGATTCAAGATCGGTGCCTTTATCTTCCGCACCTCCGATTGCAATAAGTTTTCCTTTAGGAATGCTCATTTAAAGGGTTTGATTAGCGACAAATATAATCAGGATGATTATAACGTATTTGTCGTTGCTGGCATTTTGTTAATATGTGGAAAATTATGGGCTGGGCTGTATAACTTCTATTAAGCTTTCTATTCGACACATTATTATACTAATAGCTAAAGAGGTTTTTAATTTTTACTTCAGCCTTTTCTGCATTAGGGAGCACTGCATTTTCAAGTTGCATATTTAATGGAACAGCTGGAACATTGGCTGCTCCTAAAACTTCGACCGGTGCGTCAAGCCATTTAAAACATTCTTTAGAAATTCTGCCTGCCAATGCTTCTGCAAAAGAATTGTTTTGCTGTTCTTCTGTGAGTACCAAACATCTCCCATGCTTTTTTACCGACTCAAAAATCATTTCCTCATCTAAAGGAAACAATGTTCTCAGATCTACAATTTCTATCTGTCCAGGAAACTTTTTTGCTGCAGCTTTTGCCCAATACACACCCATTCCATAAGTGATGATGCAACAACTCTCACCATTTTCTATTTTATTTTTATCGGCATTCAAGACAACCATTGCCTTTCCAAAGGGAAGAATATAATCTCTTGATGGCTCAATTGACTTTGCATCTTCCGTACCAGGTACTTTGCTCCAGTATAAACCTTTATGTTCAAGCATCACAACAGGATTACCATCATAATAAGCTGCTTTCATCAATCCTTTCATATCTGCAGCGTTTGATGGATAAGCTATTTTAATTCCTTTTATTGAAAGCAATGTTGTTTCAACACAACCGCTATGATAGGGACCGCCGCCACCATAAGCGCCGATGGGTACACGAATAATGGTTGACACTGGATATTTACCACAACTTAAATAACATGATTTTGAAATTTCAGAAACGAGTTGATTGAAACCGGGGTAAATATAATCTGCAAATTGTACTTCAACGATCGGCTTCACCCCTACTGCACTTAGGCCAACTGTTGAACCGATTATATAAGCCTCCTGTATTGCAGTATTAAAAACACGATGGTCACCAAATTGTTCGGCAAGTGTTGCCGCTTCACGAAAAACTCCACCAAGCCTGCGGCCAACATCCTGTCCAAAAAAAATACATTCAGGATGATCTTCCATTAATTCCCGAATAGCAAACAAGGCAGCATCAACCATAATTATTTTTTCCTTACCCGCAGCTGCTCTTTCGCCTCTTTCTTCTTTAATATCTGTAGGAATAAAAACATAGTCAGTTGCTTTTTGGGTGTCCGGCTCTGGAGAGTTTAATGCCTTCATAAAATCGGCATTTATTAACTCTACCATATCGGTTTCAATTTTTTCCAGTTCTTCTTTCCCAATTTCATTTTCGAGTAAAAGTTTTTTCAGTTTCGGTAATGGATCGTCTATTGAATCTTTTGCAAGGTCTTCCTCGCTGCGGTAAAAATCTTTTCTTACTCCACTTGTATGATGATTAAGTAATGGCACTTTTGCATGTACCAACCATGGGGTCCTGTTCTTTCGAACTTCATTGATCACATTGCCCATTATCTTAAAACAATGTGTAAAATCAGTTCCATCAATTTGTATCTTATTTAAACCTTTGAACCCATCAGCATATTCATAAGCATTCATTGCTCTTGTTTCCTCTGCTGTAGCGCTGATGCCCCAATCATTATCCTGCACCAGGTAAATTATAGGTAGCTGTTTCAGTACAGCAAATTGTAAAGCTTCGCTTACCTCCCCTTCTGTTACACTTCCATCACCGAACGAACAAATCACAACTGGCAATTCCCCATTTTCGGCTTTTAGTAACAATGGCGAATTAATACTTTCGAGATATTGAATTCCCTGTGCAACACCAGTTGTTGGTATTGCCTGCATTCCGGTTGCACTGCTTTGATGAATGATCTTCGGCTTATCTACTTCCTTCGAATTGGGATGAGAATAATAGGAACGTCCTCCTGTAAAAGGATCATCGGCCTTTGTCAACAATTGTAGCATTAATTCGTAAGGAGAATAATCAAGCCCAAGCAACATACTTTCATCACGATAATAAGGACTTACATAATCGCAATTTTTTAAATGAAAAGCTGTGGCAAGTTGTATTGCTTCATGACCACGTGAAGTTGAATGAACATATTTACAAATTTGCCGGTTGGCATCATATGTCTCTGCCATTGATTTTGCACAACACATCAACCGGAAAGCTTTCAATAAAATTTCTTTTTCGATCATAGAAGCAAGCTAATTGGCAAAAATAAGGCGAACGAGTGTATGTGAAAATTAAAAGCCGCTCTGTTAATTGGAGCGGCTTTGCAGTTGGTTTTGGTTTAAAATTCCTTACTTTATTTCTAATGATAATAATGAGTCATCTTCAATGAATCCTTCTATTTCGTCTCCAACAACTAACTCCCCTACACCGGCTGGTGTTCCGGTAAAAATGAGGTCGCCGATGTTCACAGAAAAATAATTGGAAATATAAGCAACAATACTATCGAAATCATGGATCATAAGGTTGCAGTTACCTTGCTGAACTAGCTCTTTATTTTTATATAAACAGAAATTAATATCCTTTTTGTTCTTGATCGCTGTAAAAGGTATCCATTTACCGATAGCGGCGGAGTTATCCCAAGCTTTTGCTTTTTCCCAGGGAAGTCCTTTTGCTTTCAAATCGTTTTGAATATCCCTTGCGGTAAAATCAATGCCCGTAGTTACAGCATCATAATATTTGCTCGCAAATTTATCCTGGATATATTTTCCATTTTTACTGATGCGCAAAACGAGTTCGCATTCATAATGCAGTTCATTAGTAAATTCCGGGTAATAGAAAGGAGTGTGCGGCTGAAGCAGGGCGCTTTTAGGCTTCATAAAAACCACTGGTTCATCTGGTATCTCATTTCCCAATTCCTTGGCATGAGCTACATAGTTACGGCCAATACAAAATATCTTCATACTCAGGCTTGTTTAATTAAATACATCGGATACAATTCTCTTGGACTGTTAATCCCATATATTCAGGCTTCATAAAAAACTGGATTTTGTGTGGCGGAAAGATCGTCGGGGCTGCTAAAATAGGCAAACAGCCGGATATAACATAATCCCGGTAAATTTATTTAAACAGATAATTGCCGGGGTGTACTATTGGTTTTCCCTGTCAATACTTATCTTAGTTAAAACCTTTTTGGTGCCTGACCTTTTTACAAGTATAAAACAACCCATTTTATCGCGACTCGAAAATGAGCTTGACCCCAGACTCGGTTATCATAATATAACACATACGCTGGATGTTCTGAAGCAAGCCGAAGTGCTTGCAAAACAGGAAAAGGTCACTGATAAACATGATCTGCTATTATTGAAGACTGCTGCGGTTTTTCATGACAGTGGCTTTTTATTTGTGTATAAAAATCATGAGGAAAAAAGTTGTGAGATCGCCTCCGAATCTTTAAGAAATGTATTTAGCGAGGAAGATATTAAAAAGGTCTGTGGAATGATCATGGCTACGAAGATCCCTCAAACGCCTAATACATTGTTAGAACAAATAATTTGTGATGCTGATCTTGACTATCTTGGCAGGAATGATTTTGAACCAATCAGTCGAAATTTGTATAAGGAATTTCTAGTTTTTAAAATAATACCCGAAGACATAATTTGGGATCATATTCAGATCAAATTCTTTGAATCACATCACTATTTTACTGGCACATCGGTCAGTAAAAGAAACGGAAAGAAATTGAAGCACCTCAATATTTTAAAGGAAAGGAGTAATTGGGCACAATGAGCAGAAGACCTTTTTTACTTAAATTACTTAATGTACGACCCTCAGAATGGAAAGTTGTATCGCAACTTTTCTGGCTTCAATTTTTTATGGGTACGGGGATCGCTTTTTTCTTTACTGCATCATTTTCTCATTTTCTTGAAAAGTTTTCCGCATCGCAGCTTGCCTGGGTAATGATCATTTCATCACCTCTTTTATTTTTAACTGGGTGGGTATTCAACAAATTTGAACATCGGTTCCATCTTACCCGTGTTGGCACCATCGTAATAATATTGATGGCTGTCAGCATTCTTGTTTTTCAATTAAGCAGCAATTGGATAAAAGGGGATTGGTTTTATTACCTCACGTTCGCATGGTATTATGTTCTATATCTCGCAAGCAATCTCTGTTTTTGGAGCATTACTTCCACTTTGTTTGATGTTAGACAAAGCAAACGATTATTTGCAGTCATAAGCGGGGGTGATATACCTGCAAAATTCATTGGTTATACGATGGCTGATTTTTTTGGGAAAGCGATCGGCCCTTTGAATTTGTTGTGGCCAGCATTTGCATTCATGCTTGGAGCTTTACCATTTCTGTACCAGTTGTCGAAATCAGGTGTTGTTCATCATCATCACCACCATGCGGACCATGTTGAATTTATACAGGGAAAAGGATTTAAAGTATTTGTTAAACGCTATACCTTAAATACACTTATTAGAAGATTGGCTGTGCTCACATTTATAATCTCAGCAAGTCTTGCAATTATTAACTATGCATTTTATTCCGAAGTGAAAGAGCAAAATCATGATGATAAGGCATTGTCAAACTTCATCATTTTATTTATGGCTGCTTCGCAGATCATTGCTTTATTGGTAAAAATTATTCTTACAGGTCGTATCGTTACTTCGATCGGTATCAAAAAATCTTTATTAATTACGCCACTTGTATTACTGGGGCTTTTGGTAATCATTATTGCTGCTCAATTTGTCGCCAGCGAAAGTAGCCTTGTCTTTTATGCATTCGGAATAGCAGCTATTGCTGTTGAAGTTTTACGAACGACGATCACTAACCCGGTTTTTTTAACTGTTATGCAACCGCTTAATCCCAATGCAAGATCAAAAGCTCATGCAATTGTGAAAGGGATCATGGACCCATTTGCTTTTTTATTCGCAGGTGCACTCCTGATCATAATAAATAATTTGAAGCCTGGAAATGAATTATTAATCCTTTGCTATATTCTTGCCTTTTTTGGTATTAGCTGGATCGTTTCCATCTTATTAGTAAACAGGTCGTATCATCATACACTTTTAAAAGCTATCAGCAGTCGTTTCTTTAGCCAGGATGAATTCAAACTTTCAGATGAAGAGCTTCAGCAGCAAATATTGAAAAAAATAAAAACAGGAAATGAGTCGGAAATAATAAACATTTTACAAATGCTGAATAGCCAGATCAGTGTTCGTAGTAAAGAAATAATTTTTAAACTGCTTGATCATCCATCTGATAATATCAAAAAGGTAACATTATTATTGATCCAAACCCGGAACATAAAAGGGGCTGAAGAGAAATTAAAAGTTTTGGCGGATCATGATAAAAACAAGGAAATACAAATACTGGCCGTACAAAGTTTATGCAAGGAACAAAATGAACATCATCATTTAAAGCATTATTTGCATCATCATGATGAAGGCATTAAAGCAGCTGCACTCATGGGAATGCTTAAAAGTAATGACAAAGAAAATCGTCAGTATGCAGAAGATATCGTTACGGAACTGATCCAATCAGCTCATATCAAGGATAAACAAATTGCCCTGCAAGTGCTTACTGAAGTAAAAGATCTTTATTGCCATCCGCATCTTACAAATCTTTTTACTGTTGATCGGGCTTTACGATTAGCAGGCTTTAAAGCAATTGGTGAATCTGCAACGCCCCTATTGATGGAGAGAGTTATGCCCTACTTTAAAGAACATCCATTGCATGTGGGGGCTTCACTGCACGCTGCTGGCGAAAAATCAATTCCATTTATTTTAAAGAACATTCATAACTATGATACCAATGCTTTTTTAAGAGAAAAACTTATTACCGTGTTGGGAAAGATCGGAGGCAAGAAGGCACAGGAAACACTTTTTGAATTACTGGAAAAATATCCTTCTTACGCTGGCGCCATTGCTAAATCATTAAACAGAAGCAGATATAGCGCAACTGAGGAAACGAAAGAAAAGTTAGAAGAAATTTCCTTAGCTTATATTATCTATGGCACTGAGCTGCTTTATATGCAAAGCCTGCTCGAACATAATGAGAATTATGCGCTGATCAATAGTTCTCTGAATATTGAGCTAATTGAGATCAGGAATATTTTGATCTGTCTTTTTGGTTGCCTTTATGATCATGAAAAAGCATTCAAAATAAAACAAGGCCTTGATATGAAAAAGAAAGAAAGTGTGGCCAATGCTATGGAACTGATTGACATGATCGTAAAAAAAGAGCTTGCTATTCCTTTTAATAAATTGTATGAACCAGCAGATATTGAGTACCGGAGTAATTCATTAAAAAATTTCTTACCGCCAGACAAGGTTTCACAAACACAGGAAATTCTTTCAAAAATTCTTGAAGAAAAACCTATCGCTTATAATATATGGACCAAAGCATGCAGCATGTACATTTCAAAAAAAACAAGTGCGGCAGTTACACCCGGACTTATCGAAAAATTTATTCATTCCGAAAACATACTGCTGAAAGAAACAGCGCTATATGCTCAATGAAATGTTTATTTTTAAATTATGGAACCGGGAAATATAAACAGGCTATTATTAATTGAAAAGGTGCTGGTACTTAAGTCTCTCAATCTTTTTAAAGACACACCTGAAAATGTTCTTGCTGACCTTGCCCCTCTAATGAAAGAAATACAATATGAGCAAGGCACGGAAATTTTTAAAGAAGGGGAAATAGGTGATTGCATGTATATTATTCAACAAGGAAATATCAAAATTCATAAAGGAACTACAACCCTCGCAATACTTAAAGAAAAAGAAGTTTTTGGCGAACTTTCTTTGCTTGATGCTGATACAAGATCAGCCAGCGCCACTGCCGATACGGATTGCACTCTATACAAAATAGACCAGGAACCTTTTTATGAATTGATGGACGAAAGACCAGAGGTGGCAAAAGGTTTTATAAAAATCCTTTGCCAGCGTTTAAGAACAATGAACGAAAAATCGAGACAACAATGATTTTTAAACCGAGTATTCGGCGCTGTTCACATCATTCATGGTAAGACTTAACCCTCTTGTAGCAAAGCTTTCAATTACTCCAACAGCCTTTTCAATTTTTAATTTAACTAATGGTTCTTCTTCTTTTTTCCATTTGCCTAAAACATAATCCGACTGTAGGCCTTTCGGATATTCATTACCGATACCAAATCGCAACCGTGGATAATCTCTTGATGCCAAAGATGCTTCTACACTTTTCAAACCGTTATGACCGCCGTCGCTCCCCGATGGACGCAGTCTCATTTTGGTTAGAGGTAATGCAACTTCATCTACTATTACAAAAATATTTTCAATCGCAATTTTTTCTTTGTCCATCCAATACTTTACTGCGTTTCCGCTTAGGTTCATGTATGTTGTGGGACAAATGCATATAAAAATCTTTCCCTTCCATTTTATTGTAGCTGTATATGCTAATCTGCCAGAAACAAAACTGCCACCATGCTTTTGTACAAAAGCGTTTACCACATCAAAGCCGATATTATGCCTTGTGTGGGTATATTCATTACCAGCATTTCCCAAGCCAACGATCAAAAATTTCATCTTCTTTACAATAAACTATTTAAAGATAACAACTTCACATTTTGTAAAATAATCAAAGAAACAAAAAACCCACTTCCGCTGAAGTGGGTTTACTATTAAGATCATTCTAATTATTTCTTTCCTTTTTCTTTTGCAGCAGGTGCAGCGGCAGCAGGTGCAGCGGCTCCAGCAGGTGCTGCAGTTCCGGCAGCAGGTGCAGCAGCCCCGGCAGCAGGTGCAGCAGTAGCTTCTTCCTGTTTTAATTGACGTGTTAATACAACGGATGCAATAGGAATTCTTGGTGAATTAAGAATTTCATAATTGGCTTCTTTCACATCTTCAACACGAATGTTACCATTCAGTTCAAGATTAGTAATATCCACTTCAATTTGT
>Ga0193738_1000307_pt1 | contig 29907 bp, 53 predicted proteins | sample L2a1metaG_FD_144927 | JGI IMG/M metagenome (GOLD analysis project Ga0193738, IMG submission 144927) | Soil microbial communities from a riparian zone of the East river system, Colorado, United States - L2a1 | ecosystem: Environmental > Terrestrial > Soil > Riparian zone | place: USA: East River... | reverse complement strand
CCTAAATCCAAAAGTTGTTCCACGTTATTAAAATTTAAAGTGAATGAAAGGGAAGGCCGCAGTTTTTCAGCAGCCTTCCGATTGAGTTATAATGTGGGAAGGATCTTAAGCCTTCAGACGTGCTTGCGTTCCGAAGAACATCACTTCAACAGTGTAGGTGTTGTTTGCTGCACTTGGCACAACCTGACCGGTGGAGTATGCGATCTCCACTTCGATGTTGATCAACTCCAGGAAGAAACGTGGTTTCTCCAAAACGCCTCCATCATAGTCACGTTCGCCACCCCCTGTGATGGCAGCAACTGAAGTAAAGTCGCTTATCGGCGTTTCGAGAATCTTGTTCTGGTTAGAGGTTACGATCAAATGGCCGTTACCGAGTGCCGCCGGCATGTTGGCACGTATTGAACTAAATCCAGTTACCGCGGCCGCATTCGCTGAAGCGCTTGCTGTCACCGCATAACGTACTGCTATCCGGTCAAAGCAGAAGTTATAGAACTGTGGCAAGGATCCACCATTGGGAATGTTGGTGATACCAGTGATTTGTATCAGCGAGTTGTTTACGATCTGCTGACGTCCAGACTGGCCGGTGATGATCGCGCGTATATAATAGGTGATCGGATCAAAAGATATACCGCCTTGACGAATGACTTCCTGCGTTACAGGATTCGATCGATTAAGCGTGATCAGCTGATCATACAATGCTTTTTCGGCCCGTGTCATATACGGAACTTCCTGCAGCTGACCGTATCCAGGAGAGCCCGGCCCTTGAGCGGGATTTTGTACCACGAATTTTCCTGGAACGATCGTGAAGAAGGCATAACCCTGCATCTTGGTTCCTAAGAATTGAGTGAGTGTAAGCCCGGCTATACCAACAAAGGCACCTTCAGCATTTCCCACAAAAAGGGATAAGGCTACGCCGGCTATGAAGAGAAGAGAAAAAATCTTTTTCATGATGAAGTAATGTTTTGGTTTGTGATGTTAGTTTTTGCGAAACGATTGAATCACTGTCACCAAAATTTTACTTCGACTATCCGTTCAAGGCATAGGAGTTCATTGCTGACATATCGCCCCCTGGACCATTGAGCGCATAGGCTGCGTTACCAAGTCCCTGCATGCTGTAACCTTGCATACTGAAAGTATCGCCGTTTAAGGCATACGGGCTTTGTCCCAATCCTTGCAATGAATTGTCCCGATAATAATCCCAACCCACGCCACCGGTATTCACGGAGCGATAGCCAGGCATTCCGGAAAGCGCCGGAACGTTGTTGGCGATAAGTGATACTTTGTCACCGAGTAATTTCCGCGCGAAGTCTGCAAATCCGGCAAGGCCTAAACCCATAGCAAGCGCTTTCAACTTGTCATTGGAAACCTTCACCGACAACAGATATGCAAGCAGCATCGCGGCAAGTCCTGGCCCGATCTTCTTAGCGATATCGGGAAAGGATGCCGGTAGCAAGTCGTTCACTTTCTTCATGGCGATCGCACCAACGGTGAGACCAGCGGCACCAGAACCGAACTTTAGAACTGTTTCTCCAGCTTCTTTGATTTTCATAGTTAGTAATAGAATTTATTGTTTAAAAAATGGTGTATTTAAATTGAAATCACTTTCAATGCTTTCTTCTTTTTTGAGGATCCAGCCAGTCCATTGAGACCGCTCTTGACTTCCTGCTGATCACTTCCCGTTAACAGAATGTATCCGCCGGCGATGATGGCAAGCCACCACCAATTAAATTTTTTTGCAGCTGCTTTTATTCTCTCCTCCATTGACTTTTCTGCAAGTGGAATCGCAGCTGCTGCGGTTGATGGATCAACACAACCGCCGATAAGCGTCTTCAGCTCTTCGGATTGTGCCGGACTGATCACTGTGGGTACCGACAGAAGTCCCCTCGGTGTGCTGACCACGTATATGGCACGATTAGCATTATTATCGAATGCCGGCGCATAGGAGATCCCAGCTTCATCCAGGAAAGCTTTTGTCGGAATACCGCCACGCATGATTACTTCTTGAGTATCGACAAATTTTCGCAGGCGTAATATTTCTGGTGTCGGGTTACATTCCCCTAAGCCATTGAGCATAGATACCGTTGACATTTTCTGATCGTGTTTTTTTGTGAATGACGCTTCGAAGTTGAATTGATTGACCACCGGATCAATAGCGTAATACTGATCACGTGATGAAGAAGATCTGCCGTTCTTTGGAACGACGACATATACATGCTGGAAGTCTCCTTTGTATCCGGCCATGCGAAAGCTGTGGGGGATCTTCAGGTTGGTAAGCACCGATGAAATGAAGATGCTGTAACAATCACAATCTACTCCAGCTCGGCGATCCTTCCAGGTTCGTGCCGGCGTGCGCAGCTGCTCGCGTAACGGATGATCTTTTTTGTATTGAACGTGGGAGTATAAAAAATTCCAGATGTTACGACAGGTTTGTTCCAGTGTGGATCCTTTCAACTCGCGGGAGACCTTCGCCGTTTGTGGTAGCGTCTGTGAAACGATCTTTCGCATTTGTTTCAGCGTATCATATACATCGCCGTCTTCCAGGAGAATGACTTCACCTCCGGAAACTTCGCTGATGAAATAGCCATCATACTGCGAGCCCGCTTTGATCGAACGTTTACCGGTGGCGACAAGTCCTAGCATCAGTTATAGCCCATTTTGAACAAATAGAACTTACCGTTCAATGTCAGGTGTGAGAAATCCTGGTGCAGATAGATCAGCGCTGCGGCGTAGCATTTTGATTTTCGACTCATGCGGTGGTTAGTTGTGGTTTGATCTCTTCACTGACAAGTCGAATTCCTTCCTCTGAAAACATGTCAATAAACGGTTTCACTTGTTCTTCATACACGCAGATCGCGCCAACCTTTCCTTCTTTCAGCGCATAGGCAGAATTATCAAAGAGATGCTTGCCGGCCGGATGTACATAGCGATCGCTACCTGGTTCTTTTAGAAAATAGATTTTTTTGAGCTCGTTTCTCTCGGCCTTTGCTTTTCGCTTATTGAGAAAGGATAGCCAGCTCATGCGATGTTAACGGTGTTAGTGAACGACTGAGAGGGTAGTGATATGCCTTTGTACACGGCATTGAGATCGGAGCGAAGCTTTATCGTTTTAGTGGCGATGATCTTTGATAAAAAGATGGCCGTCTCTGCCGCGTTGCCACCAAAGATGCCTGGAAGGTTTAATACCGGGAATGCCCATTGTGTGGATTCACCTGGTGGAATGGAAATCGGCTGATCGATTCTGGCACCAGGTACAAAGACGTTGTTCTTATCGATATAAACATCGGCGACGAACTTGTCGATTGAAATAGGTAGCGGTGTGGGATTATTAAACTTGATTTGAAGAGGAACGGTGAGCATCATCCCAGAAAGCGTTGGCTTTCCATAAGCGACGATGTCAAACTGAAAATCCGCTATGGCTTTCTTCGCGGCGTTAACACCCCACACCACAATTGCGACCAGTGCGGCAACGCCTATGACTTTGGTGACAGTATTCAAACGTTTCGCTTCGTTTAGTTGAGCGAGTGTAGAAAATAAATTTGCACAATTGATGTAGTGGTACGATGATGATCGATGATTACTAACTTCTGCTTACCTTTATCAAGATCTTCCACCCGGGAAAATGATTACACGGAAAGAAATTGCACAGCTGTACGACCGTTCCGAAAAAACGATGCGCCGGTATTTGCGCCAGGCTGGCATCAACCATCTTCAATCTGTAACCGCGCTTGAGTTTCAACAGCTGATCAGGATCATCGGCCCTTTTCCTAACATTCCAAAGAATGCGCACATCATTGAAAAGATCCCGGACACATTGAAATCATTTTCATCCAAGTAATTCCGGTGGTGTAGGTGGCAATATCTCAAGATCTATCTCTTCATGATAGATGGCGTACAATCCCGCGCCACGTCCCTTCGATCTCAGCCAGGTAGTTCAAAAAATTTTTTCCATTAGTAAGGAATGCGTGTTGTTTGATCAATGCGAACTGGCCAGTCTTGCGTAGCCTGACTACGGTGTCGATCGGGTATATGTCTTCGTCCTTAACCATATTCAATCAGGTCCTTATACTATATCTGACTTACAGGCAAAAACCCTATGCCAGTACTTTCTCCTTTACATGAACGGTAACAGGACCCGTCCTGAGGACCCGTCCTGCATCCAGGCCACCCCTCAAAACGGCCATACCTACCAAGGCAACTACCTACCACTACCTACCACTACCTACCACTACCTACTTTTCATAATCATTGATTTTTTTAAAAAAATTGATTTTCATATATATAGAGGCCGATTGTAGGTAGGTAGGTACTGGTAGGTAGTGAAATCTACCGTTTTGTAACGGAGGATGAAACGCACGTTTGGGAAGAAAAAAACGCAGGAAATGAGGTTTTTTATTTACCTACCAATAGGCCCCTGGTAGGTAGTTGGGCAAATTCTGCTGAAAAGCGGCACAAAAAGTAGGTAGCGGTAGGTAGGAGAACAGCGAGCTCAAAAAGTCAGGATGCGAAATCAGCCTGGAAACGCAAGGTCGCCAGAAACGAATTGAACCCGAGAAAGTTTCGAGGTTTAGTAGAATAGAGATCGGAAGTTGTGACGGGCGGTTTATGGGAAAACGCTCTTAGAATCCGGTAGCGTGCATTCACGAATTTTGTCGACCTACTATTACTGGGAAAAAATCATCATCCTGTTGTCCAACAACAAACTCTTCGTGGTCAACCGAGGTATTGATTTGTATTGTCTCCATACAATTTTCTTCACTAGATAGCAGCCCTGGTCCACATCGGCATCGTCCTCAAAGAACATTCGCATATCTATTTCGTCGCCAATTGATGGAATCATATGCATCATTGTGGAGAATCGAAGCTGAGGTTGGTAGCAGACCAGGAATACAAGAGTTCTCATAATTTTCTTGGGAGGTTGTTTGTCTTCCCTTAAAGTTAAAATAGTTTTTCGGTATACCTGAACCCGCGGAAGCCCTTCATGACGATCGGCTGATCGGGACGTACTACAGGACCGGCGAGAACGATCCAGGCCCGGGCGAACATCCCTTCATCAACGAAATACTTTTTGCATGGACCTTCGCTCATTACAAAGTTTGCCCTGAAACGAATTTTGTTACCAATGCAGAGATACACGTAAAGCAGATCGCGCTTTGGCCTGCCACCTTGTTTCATCCAATAGGTGCAATCTTCCATACTCATGGTATTTAGGAAATTTCGAAGCCAATTGCGATAGCCTTTCTCCTTCAGCATCCCAGATGAGATCGTGATTATAATTCCGTCAGTGTTTGTCATTATTTCCAATCGTTTGGATATCCGTAGTCCTCCGGAGGTGGTGTGGCTTCGAAGACGTTCGTTTGTTTTGCGACAGACTGCCGGTGGATCTCGTCGGATCGAACCATCTTCGCTTTTTCTTCATCAATGATCCTAGCCTGTTGCTCTCCCGCAGTCTCAATGAGCTGTTCATTCTTATAACTACGCTTCTGATTGACGACGTATATCAAATCGATATTGAGCTTTGAATAATCGAACATGAAAGCGCTGCTGTTCACCTTGCCAAACTTTTTCTGTGCCACGCTCTCCTTCCACGCAGCACTAATCTTTAACTTTTGCGACATTGTAGACGCAAGCAGGCCTGGTTGCCGATAGATCCTAAGATGTTCTTCCATGTATAGCGTGTGAATATCTTTGAACCGCATGAAAAGGTGATCCCCATCGATCATAAATTCTCTGTTCTCATGTATGGCTCCTTTGCTGGCCAGACTCAACACGATATCCCAGAAGCGTTGTACGACAGCGCCGGTGTTGCGTTTTTCCGCTTGATTTTGTAAACATGACATCAGGAATTTCCGGAAGTGATCATACCCACTGGGCCAGCTGATCCCCAGCTGCTCGAGGCACTTGTGCGTAGCCAATAACACCGCATAGTTTTCGATCATCCGACTTGGCACATCTATCTCCAGCTTGCTACAGTCGTTACGAAAAGAATTGTATTCAATCTCATAGGCTTGGCGCCACGTTTTTTCCACGCCATCACGAAGGGATAAGACTTCAATGAGTACGCTGGTTATGCCCTTGGCGTTGAGATCTCTTAGTGACCAAAGGGCTTTCGTTTCTTCGTCGGTGAATTTATTACGATCGTTGTCCAGGAGAATCAACCGCTGCATCAACGGATCGTCTGCCGGGTATTCATTCCCGGTGATCATCACCGTACTACGCACCGGCACGGTTTCGGTGCCGTACCTGGTATCCATCGAACTTCGCTCGTAGCCATACCGGTCATAAAAATTGCTGATCGTTTTGATGCCGGCCATTTCAATGGAATTGGAAAATTCTTCAAGCATTATAGGTACGTTACAGTACGTGGCGAACTTGCGCACACGTGCTTTGTCCGTGTTTGCCTTCTCTGTGAGCTTCAGCGGTGGCTGTGGTGATCCAAAAATGTGTTGGGCGAAGGTACAACCCGTTCCTTTGCCGGATCCCCCCTCACCATAGATGAATAGCATCGGAAAATTATTTTTAACCGCGAAGATGTGATCGGAGAACACCGTTGAACACGTGAAAGCAAGTATGACGCTACCAACGTCTCCAAAGGCAGTTGCGTATAGAGCTGCCCACTCTTTGAACTTTGTCTGTCCATCGTTGAAAAAGATTTTCTTTTCATTCAAGTATGAATATTCATCGGTGCCCGGGTGAAAGGGAATGTGATAATGAATTTTGTTCATACTCACAATACCATAATCATCAACGGGCATAAACGTTGCCGATGCAACGTCATACAGACCGTTGCAAAACGCGAAGAACCCTGTTTTATTCCAGCCAAGTACTTCCAGCTGCTTTGAAGCTTTCTCTTCGGAGAAGATCTTGTTCTTTACCCGCTGCAGCTCCGGTTCCTTGAACGTAGGCTCCAGGACAAAATAGCCTACACCCTCGGTAAGGCTCTTAAACGACTGCAGGGAATTTATTTCTTTTGTCTCGATCTCCATGATCACCTGTTCATTTCGGTTGTTCTTCAGCACGATCACACGCTTATTGTTCTTCCCGCGGTTGATGTGATATAAAACCCTGATCGTGAACTTACTTTTTGGTATGAGTGTCACACGTTTATTTTCAGAATCCTTTTCACCGAAGTAGTATTGATTCCGCATTTCGATAAACCCATAGTCCTGGAGATCCCGGATCTGTTCATCGGTCATCTTATCGGTGTACCACACCGGCTTTTTCCCCTCGAGCAACAAATATTCATAGTCATCATCCCCGATCAGCACCTCGAGGCCATGTTGCGCGCAAATGTTTATAAACTTCGTCGGCGACTTATACTTTGCTGTGCGCAGCGCCCGATCAAAATAATCCTTCAGGCCTTCAGTATCGTATGTCGTTTGCCGCAGTGAAACGTTGTAGAACATGTCGCGGCCTTTCTCGCCAAATACAGCCAGCGCATGCGCAATGGTCTGTACGGTGGTTTCATCGATGATATTAATGGCACCATCTTCGAGCTTCTTGACCAGGTAGGTACATTTTTCAAAGTCAATTCGTTTTTTTGGATTCCATGCTTCCGGCGTTACTGCATTGACATCTCCTGTGTCCAGGTTGATATCATGTTCTTTCTTACTATCGCTGTCTTTGTGGCGCTCAATTTTCATTACAGGCTAAAAAATTGGGGTAGGGTAGTGGTTAAAAAAACAAGGCAGGGTACACGCAGTTGCTATGTTGTGTCCCGCTGCCTTGTCGCCGGGTTGGGCTCCAGCGATATTATCGTTTTCGTTTGTCGCATGAACAATTCGAAGGCCGTTTGATTGCTTTTCAACGCCTCCCATAGTGTAGATCTCAGCCAGATTAATTCTCCGTGGTAATTCATCGTACAAAGCCGGAATGCGCTCATTAAATCATCGGCTTTATTGTGGTATCGAATAAGGGTCTCGATCTGTTCATCTCGCTTCGTGATGATCTCCTGAGGTATACGATCAATGTCGCGCATGCGAGCCAGGTCCGCCTCGAGCTCCTGGATAACCGTCGCGAACTGCGATTGAATTTGGACGAATTCAGCGCGAAGTGAATCAAGATGTTCTTTTGTGATCATGATTTTATTTTATGGTATCGCCAATGGGGAATATTTTTCTACGGAGTCATTAATTTGAAATCTATATCCATTCCTATCAATCAATCCATATCCAGCCATGACAATATGATCGTTGTGCCTAAACGTCCATTTGTCGTAAACATAAAAAGGCTTCATTGGCACGGTCACAATCTTCAATTGCTCCTGGTGATACTCGTTCATCAGCCTGGATTGTTCGAGTTGTGTTTTGTCCGGGCCACAAGAAAGAAGTGACATCAAAAGGAAAATAGCAACGTATCTCATACACCCTTTAATTTTTTTCATCGTTAAGTCGAACTGTGGCCAGCCAGCTGATCAGCACCTGGTCGGTGATAGGGAGAAAATTCAATACCGTTCGTTTTCCGACCGTCATTTCAAACCACTTGGTACCAGCGCCGACATATTCCACCACGCGAGATCTGCGGAACATAAAATATTTTTCAAACCAGGTAGGCGTCTGCCACGTGCTCACGTGCAGCTGGTGTTTGGAATGCTTTCTCGTGCCTCGAAGAAATATTTTCATTCTGCCAGTGCAAGGTTAATTACAACGTAATCTCTCCATGTAATGAATGCCACTTCGAAGTTTCTGCTTGCAATAACTTGTGCTTGCAATTCAGTAAACTTAACTTCCTTTATACAACCCCTAAAACCTTTGATGAAGTCTAAGACTTTAAATGAGTCTCCCGTCCTAGGAATTGGATATCCAACTGGCCAATCAAGTTCCATATGAAAGAACCTGTTGATCGCGGTTGTTTTCGACTAAATCTGGGTCGATGTCAAACTCTAGCACTATTTTGATTGTGTCGCTCATTTTCGAATTGCGGTATAGTGCTCACCATCTGGATCCGGCTCCATGTGAACGCTTTCTTCTTTGAGTATCTGATCAAGCCACTTCTTACAATGGATGCACTGAGGATCCCGATTAAGATCTGTCCAATCTTTCATAGCAAATTGATGGCGACAGCGCTTTTGTATACGCACTCCTAGTTTTTTGAAGAGCGCGATATAAGCAGCGATGATTGTTATTAAGCCGATCGCGATCAGGACCATGATTAAAACTTCCTTTGGCATAAATCACATGGTTAATGTTGCAGGATCCATTTCATCGCCCCACACTTCGTTGCTCTTGTAGGAGCGGGATCCTATGTGCTCAAGCTTCACAACTTTGGTGGCCATTACCTTTCCACCTTCCTCAGCGACGCGCCGGCTGAAGTACCAATCTTCCGGCTCCACCGCATAGGCAAAGGCACCGCCCAATTGCTGGCTTACGCGATCGTTAATGGTGAAGTGAACACGTCCACACCACTCCCGATCCACACGACAAACGAAACAACCGGTGTTCACCAGGAGACGTGAATCGCTGAGATCAGCATCGACATTAAAAGCTCTGCCAGCTAAAAGCTCTCTGATGCCAAATGTATCTGGCATAGATGGATGATAAACCTGCTTCATTGTTAACCGAGCGAAGCGTGTGAAATTATCTGGGCCGCTGATCGCCGTGCTCGTCACTCCGGAGTTCTCTTTTATCGGCACGATTGCGCTCATCACATCAGCGTCGTGCTTTTCCGCTTCAGCGATAAGTTTATCCACCCAAAAGTCTTCCGGGACGATATCGCTGTGAAGCATTGCGAACCATCGGAGGTCATGTTTCTGTGGAAGGTTCAAGGCCTGGCACCAGAGGTGATTGTAGCCCGCTGCCAGCAAGCTCGTTTGTCGTGGCATGTAAAAGGTTAGCCGTTCTTGTGAGGGCGTCATATAGAAAGCTTTGGCCATCAGATAGTCGAGCTTGCCATCATGCGTTAACGTGGTCATGAACACGGTTCCAGATTTTAATGTCATTTACTTTTCGATTTTTAGCGTAACAGATTTGATTTGTGGAGGGAGCGATGTGCGTGTAACTGGGTTTCGTCTGTGTTGTCAACATCAGTAATTCCACCTTGTGCGATCGCAAAACAGTACTGCGCATATGCAGCATCATTTGCCGGGGCACCGAGTGGTGCAATGAGCAGGGTGGAGACGTCTCGCTGATGAACCTTGTCATCAATGGTCCTAACGATTATCGTTTTTTTTCATTTTGAATAGATCTTTTGAATTTGGAACGTTTCGATAGGGGGGGTTGTGCGGTAATAATTTTTCTTCAATGTATTTTTCAGCACTTGCATAATCGTCGAAACTTGCGTCCATCACTATCGAGTTTACCTTTGTATACATACCGGTGATCTGATTGCCAATGCCTTCTCGTTTGGTCTTATAATCGAGCATGAAGATTTTAAATGTGACTTTCATTGTTGCATATAGGGGTTAGGTGAGAAAATTCGTAGTGGTTGTTGTTGTTTTTGTTTTTGTATGTGAGGAAATTCTAAATGTTGGTTGCCATCGAGGTGGTTGCCGGATTTATTCTTGCCGACTTTGAATACCGGTTCAGAGTGAAACGGCATTGGCAGATCACTAGGCGCCCATTCACCCCACTGTTTGAAGAAGAACGGAATGTCCGATGCACGACACTGATCGCGTATTGATCGAACCCAATCGGGGTACATTGGCCTGGCATGGCGGCCGCTTTCACCTCCGACGATTACCCAATGAATTTTTTGTGTGTCAAGGTGGTCATTGATCGGACCTAGCAACGGTTCGCAACTAAGGAAACGCACCGCCGCCGACGTGTGCTTAAGTAATGGAATTCTTTCATCCGCTGTTTTTTGGTCTTCAACACTTACACCCAACCAAACATTATCGAGCGGTGAGTTAATAGTATAACTCACGTGAGCTTTCATAAACTCAAGCATTCGGCCCGGCCGTTTGGTGAGGATCTGGAACGTGTGGCCGTATTGTCGGCACACATCCATAACAGCAAAAACTTTGTAGATAAAGCCGTAGTCAACATCCTCATGAAAGAGATCGCTCATTGAATTGACGAATACCCTGCGCGGTTTATTTCTCCACTTTAAAGGTTTCATCAACTCATCTTCGTGCAATTCAATGTTGCCCAGAAAAGGCTTACTATACTTGTCAGGAAACATTCCCATTAATCGCCGGTGCATGATTTCAGCATAGCAATTCTTACACCCTTGCGAGACTTTATCGCAGCCGGTAACAGGGTTCCATACTTCATCGGTCCATTCGATCTTTGTCATCACCAGGTGATTAGTTGTCCATGAAAGCTTCCTTTTCCTGGATGATTCTCAATCCAGAAATCACGCATGTCATTCCAATCTCTAAAGCCGTCACTCTTAGCAAACCAGTCAAGGTCCATGAGCTCGTCAAGGGTAAGGGTATTGTCAATGACGATTCGGTCTACCACAACATTGAAATAAATACTTATCGGTTTTGTATGACTGCATTTGACCTCGCGTAACTTTTCACAATGTTTGGTGCGTTGCCCGACGTATAGGTACAGTGTCTCACCTGGTGTGATAGGATACTTCCGTATCGCACGGATCGTTTGTCGCTTTTGACCGTTCCGGATCTTGCCGGCAAATCGTTGTTTGAAACTGAGTGCAGCCATTTAGAATCCGTTCATGGTTGGTAGTCTTCATTCATCATAATCGTCATCATCGTCCGCTTCATGACGATCGTCGTCACAGCCACACGAATCACAATTCTTCGGCGTCTTCGATACGATCACGTCATCGATATCGCCATGGCAATAGCACTCGCCACCACCATATGCAACAAGGGTGGTGCCATAACTTCAAATAATCATGCGTAAAGGAATTAGCCTGGATCTCAACAGAAGGCGCAGTATGTTCCTGCAGCGTTTTTTCAAACTCCGTTGCATCCTGGTCGCGGGCAACAGCAACGCGCGTTATAAACGCATGCATGGGAATTCCATTCTCGGTAGTGCCTTCCCACAATTGCCAGAACATCAAGTCGACTTCAGCGGGTGAAAAATTCTGTCGTTCTTCGTCGTCTTTCTTCTTACTCATAAGCTTTGAATGTTTGACAGGTACCAAGTCACCAGGCTGATCACCACGACGGCCAAGGCAATGGCCATCGTTAAGCAGGAATGATATGAGCGCCGGTTAATCATATGATGTTATTGTAAAATTTGATTGCCTTCATGAGCTCGGTGAGCAGCGCCACGTTTTCAATAACCTGTTCAGTCATTCGGTCGCTTGCATCGGCACCATCATGCATGATCTTTTCAAACTCTTCGTGATTGGGTTTAACAGCAGCATCATTGGCCAGCAGGCCAGGCATAATTTTAAGCCACCCGTTCAGGATCTTTATATCTGTAGCGAGGCTATCGATCGTGTTATGAATGTGCATGTAGCCCTTCAACACCATGTCGGTGCGTTGCTCCGGAGAGGCCTTCAGAAATTCCGATGTGTTGATGAAGCTGTTCATTCAAAATCAATTCTCTCCACCGGTGTAACAAGCTCGATTGCATCCGGCTTGAATCGCGTCCTTAGGAATTCTGATAGGATTTCAGATGCCTCCAGGAAGTTGTTAGCTTTTATTTTACAAGCTGGGACGGTGACTTTATCGCTTGTCATTGAAAATCCGTTCTCCGTGATCGTGAAAATTTTGGTTTCCATAGGTTTAAAGCTTGGTGATTGAAAACAGACTATAGTATGTGGGCACTGTGCGAGACAGGTCCTCGAGGGAGGTACCGGTGATCTCCAGGACACGATCGTTCCAAATGAATTTGAAGAGTTTCATGAGGCGATGGTTTTTGGAGAAGAGAAATCCAGTTTACCTTGGGGGCTTTTCCCCAACAGGTGGTCGTATATCTGTTCTTCGCAAAGGCTAATTTCAATCGCGATTTTTGATTTGAGTCGCTTAAGCTTGTCACGACGATGTGCGATGACTTTGATTTGTTCATCACGCTCTACCTTTCCAAATAAGAAATCGAAAATGAGACGTTGGTACTGGATAAGTTTTTGCCTCAAACTGACCTGCACAATCTGAGGGTTGAGTATCTGAATCCATCTAGTAAACCCTCTCTTTGAGAGAGCTACTCGTGCTCTTTCGTCATTAAACAGCAACATCGAGGACTTTTTTATCCGCTCACTTCTCAATATTTCGTCCTTATCGATGCTTCGATATTGATTCTGCATGTTGATTTGAAAAAAATCACAGAAGGGCTTAATGAAAATATGCTCACCGGTATACTTTACGGTAGCATTGAACATTTCAAGGGCTGATGTTTCCATATTTAAGAGGGGGTTAAGCTTTGCGTTCAGATGCAGGTTTGACAGGAACGTTGTAGTTGAATAGGTCGTCAACTGTCACGCCGAAGAATCGAGCGTATATGAGCAGGGTAGCAGCTGACAGATCTTCATCTGCATCAATCTTAATTGCTTTGTGGTGGAAGAAAGTCCGTCTCTTTATGCCTTCCTTTTCGAGTTGCTCAGCGACCCAGTCGGTGCTTTTTGATTTCGGGAGCGATTGAATCAGCTCCTCAATTCGGTATTTAAATTCAGGTTTTGCCATAGGGTGCCATTTTTGCAGAAAATGTTCGATTTCTGCTGGAGTATGGCAACAATATTGGCACGTTAAATGCAAAAATGCAATCTCTCTGTATTGTGTAAATGCATTATATCTGCATTTGTACATGTAAATAATTGACCCTCAGGGTGATAATTTTGCAATGAATATTGCAGGGCTAAGGATGGAACTTCATGAACTTCTGAGAAAGATTCGCCGTGATGCAAATGTTTCTCAAGAAAACGTCGCCGACGAAATTGGCGTCGACGCAACTACATACGGGCGATACGAGAAAGGGGAGACTCAAATAAAATTCGAGCACGTAGTAAAATTGGCCGAATTTTATAAAATGAGCTTGGATGCCTTTTATCGCTACGGGCAAACAGTGCGTGTGGAAGATGAGGTTGGGGAGAATCGTGAGGGCTTCAAAAAAGAGGAAACAACACGTTGAGATCCTGGTCCGACTAGATGGTACTCCGGAAAGCCTTACAATGTGGATAAGGAAGTTGTCTGCCATCAATGAGATTTTATGACCCTTGCCGTTTCCAAAGGATTTCAATTAGCCTTTAACCAATGAGAGGTAATGACCTGTAAGTCAGGACGTGAATACCAAGGTTCTTTGTCCCCGTACAGACTACAGGATAGCGAAGTTATGCCCAACAACCCGCTTTGTGATATACGAAGCGGGCTTTTTAACCGGGTTTTGTTTCCAAATGGCTTCTGGAATTCAAATAGAACCAAATGGCCTTTAGCGCGAAAATCATACTTGCTGAGCATGTGAAGAAATCGGATGGTTTCTGCGCCCGTTTATCTTCAGGCGCTGATCGATCGCGCACGTGCAACGGTGCATCTAGGCTTTTATATCCATACGAATCAATTCGATAAGGTCAAGCAGCGCGTAAAATCATCACATCCAAATGCGAATGACTTCAATACTGAAATGATGATGGCGATCGCGAAAGCAAATGCGATCGCATCACGCTTTCGCCAGGATGGAAAGTTGTTGACAGCGGAAGAATTTAGAAATCAGTTTAAGGATCCTACCGCCAAACAGGACTTCATAAAATTTATGTCGAGTGAGCTTGAATTGAAGCGGCCAGCGCTGGCACACAATACGCACAAGAGCCACATGACCGTACTCAACAAGCTGAAGGAATTTCGTAAGGAGGGCATAGCATTTAATCAGCTCACGATGGAACTGCTGCAGCGCTTCCGGAATGATCTGATTGAGAAAGGTAGCGGCCCTGCCACTATTGAAAAAATTCTGAAGATCGTTAAGCAATATCACAAAGAGGCCAGGAGTAAGGGCATCACCGTAAATAAACTGGAGCTGAAAATTAAATCGTTTAAGACCAGGCGCAATGCATTGACCGAAGAGGAAGTGATCAAGATGACGGAGTACTACGACAAACCTACGACGCCGGCGAGCCATCGAAAGGTGTTACGATATTTCCTCTTCAGCTGCTACACCGGTGTACGGATCTCTGACATAAATGTGCTCACCTGGTGCAACGTCCAGGACGATTTACTGGTGTATGTTCCAGTGAAAACGAAATTCAAAAATGAAGATGTGAAGGTTCCTCTCCTGGAGATCGATAAGAAGTTTCTGCCGAGCTACACGGATAGCAAGGATAAGATCTTCGACACTTTTGCCGACCCGGTGACAAACAGGATCCTGAAGGATATCGCCGGTGAGCTCAATATTTTTAAGCGCATCACCTATCATACAAGCCGGCATACTTTTGGCAGTTTGATGACTGAGGGTGGTGATCCGGTGGCTACGCAACGCATGATGGGGCACAGTGATATCAGGACAACAATGGGATATGTTCACACCAATGTAAAGCAGCTGATTGATGCCAAGAAAGCCAGGTTTGAAAAGGAAGTTGTTATCTTAAAACCAATAAACAAATAACGTTATATGAAAAAGCACATTCTACTTCCATTCTTCATCCTTATCAGCTCGATTTCATTTGCCCAGGAAACGGCCACTATTACTTTGTCCAGGAAAGGCCTATGGTCAGGTACCGCGGGTGCGACAAAAATATTCATGGATGGCAATATCATTTGCGAACTCTCAAACAACTCATTTTCTATACATAGTATTCCAACGGGGAAGCACGTTTTTACAGCGCGATGGTATAGTAAGAAAGCAAAGGAAAAAGATAATGGGGATGAATTCGCCGTTGAGATCGAGATAAAACCTAGTGAGCAATATTACTTACAGGTTGTGAAACAAGATAAAGGACTCAGTAGTTACGTCGCCGTTCAAGAAATAACATCTAACACCTGGAACAAAATAAAGGAAGGCTTAGACAAAGGTGATTGCCATTAGCCTTGCGTGACGTAAAAAAAATTTGGTTGTTCTTCTCTCAGTGAGCGCGACGGCGAATCGCGCAAACTTCGACGGTCAATTTCTGCAAGGAAGAAATTATTTTCAGGTGTAACCGGTGATGTTACTCCTTATTCATCGCTGGCACCTTCTTTTGCTCCCTTCCTAACAACGCGTGGATCCGAGCGCGACCGGGATCTCGCTAATCCCGGGTTGTTCGGCCATTCCGGTTAAAAAGTTTTGCGAAGCTCCACTTCTACAATCCAAATTCCGCTATAATCTCCCCTAACGGTTGAGGCGCCGACCCATACGCCAATGAATCAGTTATTCCAGTAAATGTATCAGGCTGCAACGGACTGACGTAAATTGCTTCTATGCTATCGTTAAAATGACAAAAATCCCCATGCATAAAAAACTGATTGATTCGCACCTGTTTCAGTGAATCAGGCCACGCGCCTAAAGGATTGGTTAAACACTCAGACGCCAACGCATACGCTACTCTATACACAAACGTCGTATGCACGTAGTAATAGAATGCAACAATTTCTGTGTTGTTAATCTTAAACTTATGCAACGTTGAAGGCGTCGAGTCAATCCCGCTTCCCGTCGTATCAAAGTCGATCAATCCGTTATACGTCCAACTCGTCCCGTTATTCCCACTCGTCCAATTCCTCCATTGATTATCTGCATAACTCCCTATCAAAAGATAAAGATCGTTCCCGCCGAGATGAACCATACTCGCCTCCGTCACATAGTCCGCATGAGGCGCTCGAATAGTAATACTATTCCATGTCGCTCCGTCGTCGTCGGAGTAAATCAGATAATTCGCTGATTGTGCGGTACTCACATTGCTCGTTTGTTTGTCAAGTGTGAACATGATTCGCCCATTATTGACAATAACTTGAGTTTCAACTTGTATAAACGCTAATCCGTCAGAAGGAATCACAGAACTTATATCTACTGGCGTCTGCCATGTAGCCCCTTGATCGGTTGAATACGTATACCATAATTTGCACACCGGAACCAGGTCCCTTGTAGCATACACGCAAACATATTTATTTGCAGGTGTTACCCCTGCTGATTGTGAAGCTAAAAAATCATTTCCCGCCGGATCGGATACCGTAGCAATAACCCCCCACGTTTTACCGTAGTCGGTACTTTTTACCATCGACAACCTTTTTGCAGTATCCACACCTGCACTAGTACCGTTCGTGAACAACGCACAAAGCTTATTATCATCGACAACATCCTGAATAATTTTTGTAGTTAGGTAATACCTACCTTCTTCCACCGCCTTATTCAACTGCCCGGACGTGGAAGGACGCGCATTTTCCGCATTGAAGTAAGTTGCCCACGCCTGAAGTTCACTGATGATTGTTCCTCTTACCCCTGCCGATTCGACAACATTCTGAATAATCAAATGCGACATAAACACAGACTCCAAAGTAAACGCCGAATCTCCCAACCCCATTATTTCTAACGCATCCAAATTTGTGATATTTACACTTGTCGACGACGAACTATTAACTATCGTTTGAGCTACACCGTTATAATAAAGTTTTAACGAATTAGTAGCCCCTAACGAACCGTCCATTTCTATTGTAACAACTCCCCACACCCCAGAAGGAATGACGCCGTTTTCACTCACTGTATTAATGTTCCCGGCTGAATTCTTAGTAATTATAATGACTGATTTATCGTTTGATGCCCCCGCTAACCGGTCAGCTTGATAGAGCATCACCCCGGGTCTGGTTCCATTGCCGCCCCTGTTGTTAGCAATAATAGGAACTATATTCCCGTAACCATCCGACATACCCCAACGCGCCAAACAATGTACCGTCCAACGCATACTAGCATAACCGGACGCATGAAACCACAAATAACTAAAATCAGTCCGTGACTGAACAGCACTCGCTTGCCGAAATATTCCAGCACCACGATTCAACACTACGTTACCTCTTTTTATCTTGTCTAACACCAAATTAGCATTACCCTTTGAATTAATTCCCGCAAATGTCTTACCTGAATTAATCAAAGACTTCCAAACCGTCACATTACCATTGACGTCCACCGTTCCATTAGCATTCGTACTATTTACGCGCAACCCAGTAGCATCAAAAACGTCCGCCCCTGTTAGCGCACCGTAATTAGGCACAGCCGGAATCCCATATTTTTCTTGTGACCAAATCATTTTTATATCTCATTTACAACCGCCACGACATCAATCTTTGTGTCAACCGTATTCACTACACACTGAAGGTATAAATACTTACTCACCACCGTCGTCACAGGCAATGAAATTTCCATTCGCCTGTAATTAGTACCAAAAGATATAGCCCGGGCCGTCCCGTTATCTCTTATTCTTATAGCGAATTCCCGCATATCCGATAACGTCCCCGTTGGATTAGCGATCGTCAATCCCGCCGCCTGAGCCGTCAATACAAAACTATCGTAAGCGTCTAAATCCGGAGTTAACGTAGCCGAACTCGCCGCAGCCAATACGCGCGGATCTCTACTTAACAACGCGTTTAGTTTATTCCGACAGGATAAACCACTTTCGCCATTCACAATACTAACCTGAGCCATAATAATTAAATTAATCTGTTAATCATTCCATTGGGCGCTGTCAACCCACAGGCCACTATCTCGCCAAAAGCCAGTTGCTAAAATCCACTGATTTGGCCGTCCAAGCATTCCGTAATTCGCAAGTAAACTCATAGTGCGCGTTTAACTTAATAGGTAAGTACTACCCAGTCCGTTAAACGCACCGGTCGGATACTTTACACCAAGCTTTGCCAGGTATTCAGCCGCCGCGGTCTTGTTATCACGGACAACGTTTTGCCATCCGTTGTTTTTGTAGACGAATACGGAACCATTGTTGTCGGCACCTACCATGTGACCATCGGGACCAAGTGTCATCACCTCCATTTGGTTATTCTTTCCCTGTATGCTGCCATTCACTTTGATGACATAACCCCAGCGCTGTTTGTCACCAGTTAATTCAAATAAGTTTCCATCAACGTCTTTCCACATTGTTTGCTTAACCGCTGGAGGTAGGGTGGATGCCGGCATGGTGATCTGCCCGGGTGCAGACGTTGAGTATCCTGGAGAAGCCGGAAGCATAGCCGCAGATGAGCTAGTCGTTTTATTTTTGTTGTATAGGTAGTATGCTAGAGCCGCTACAGCCGCGGTTACCCCGATACCGATTACCAATCCTTTGTTCATGATGCTTTTGATTTACGTGTGGAAAAATAAATGATCAGGCCAGTGGCTACGACACCCACGCCGATCAGCACGTAGGTCTTCATGCCGATCTCGCTCTTCTTTTGCGCGATCAGCTGATCATTGGCTGTGCTGGCCGCACATCCGGAGGCGTTGTAAAATGCCATGTCCCCCGCGGCAAACGCCTGGTGACATTGAAGCTCCGTGGCACCTAGCATTTTACTTTTTCTTCTTGCGTGTTACAAAGTAAATGACCGTTCCGCCAAGCAGGACTGCACCTCCAATCATTAAATATTTTTTGGTGTTGTCCACTGCAGGGGTTGGGGGTGGCGGTGCACTCGGCAAATACGGTTGTGGCGTATACCCAGGCGTTGTTGATGTGGGTACCGGCTGATTCGTTTTAATTTGCGTGTACACGTTCGCCGCCGGCTGAACAACTTTAGTGATAACATTATTGATGTTATCCCAAACGGACGGTTTGGCAACTGCTGCCGCTTGTACTGCTACATCTCCCAATGAAATTCCGTGCATAATGATTAAATGTTTAAGGTTCTATTATGTTTTTTTGTATAAGTAGTATCCGCCACCAATTACCACCACTCCGAGCATAATCCACAGCAACCAGTCCTTCGTAGACTTTTGCGCCTTCAATTCAAATCCAGCTTTAAGTAGCTTGTTATATTCATCGAGCAGCGACGCTATTAAATTGGTCTTATTCTCTTGTTGTGCCTTAAGCGAATCAAACTCTTCTTTTACAGTTTGCAGTTTGGCGCCTTCCTCTTTACAGTCCCAGAGACAAAGTCCTAAACCACCATTTAACGTTGCATCAGGTATTCCATTTAACGAAGAAATAATGCCCTTCAATTCCTGGATGGCCGGATAGAGCTGTTGATACTGAAGATCCAACTGATAGTTTTCATATTTTAATTCGGCATTCACTTTTTCGTATTCGCCCCGCTCCGCTGCATATGCTTTCCCCTTACTGTTCGCAAAGATCTTTCCAAGCAACGCTGCAGCCGCCGCTACAACTCCAGCAATGGCAGCAACCACAGTGCCGGCAGGGAAAAATACCACAGCGGCCGCGGCAATGGTGCTAGCAGTTGTGGCCACAACATACGCTCCCTTCGAAAAATCGCTTTGAGCTGTGACCTGTTTCGTAGGAATAGCTGCTGCTGCAGCACTAGCAACATTAGTAATGTTGGTTGCTGTGTTGACTACAGCTGGAGCCTGTGCTGCACCTAATCCGCGCAGATCTGTCTCCATGTAGATGACCTCACCATTTCGATTCACCGGCACAACATCAATGATAGTTTGTCTTCTCATACTGGTTGTGGTTGTGGTTTTACCTCCGGTGCGGTACCTGGTTCCTTATCAACTACTTTCTTGTCGGCAATCAAATAATATTTTCCTGTCGTCTCCGGATTGCCCCTGTTCTTAAACACATACGCATAGTTTTTCCGATAGTCGGAATGATCAGGTCGATACGTTTTGAGTACAACAGGCGAATCGAACTCCGCTGCAGCTCCGCCCCGGGTACCTCCCTTTTCATTCTGCTGCATAATAATGATCCACACTATGTCTGGATATTCTTCGCGCAGCTCATCAATCCATGCGTTAGTGACCTGGTTAAGTTTGGATCCGCTATCAACCATGATCACGCGGAATTTTTTAGCAAGTGATTTCACCGCCTCGAGCGTTCGTGGCACTTCACTGGAAACGTGCAACTTCTTTCGATTCTCCGTGCTGACATTCCGCTCGATGCTTTCTTTGGTGTCACGGCTTTGCATGCCACCTTGTTCCCAATCGATATATCCGACTTCGTCACCATACGAAATGAAGGCATCGGCTATCTGCTTACCGAGCTCGCTTTTTCCTGAATGTGTTTCGCCGGCAACGACGATTTCTAATTTGTATCGCTGCAGTTTACCCAGGATTGATCCGATCGGTCCAGGCAACGTGAAAGTATCACCGGATTTTTCCGGGCTCTTATCGGCTGTAATGAAGCCGAGTCCGGAAACAGAGGATTCCTTCGGTGGAAGCGTCGCTTTTTTTATTTTCTGTGTGCGACTCCCAGCCGAGACAGACGGCACGGCTTTGATGTTACTTCCACTGACAGGAATTTCTTTTTGCTTTTTCCCGCGGCTCTTGTGCTTGAATTTTTTTGCCTTCCGCTTCACTGGAGCGCGATTAGCTTTCGTCGCCACTTTAATTGCCTTCGTAGTAGATTCAGTTGCTTCAGGCACCTTGTGCTCTTCACCTTCTTTCACATCCAGGATAAAGTCAGCGGCCCGCTGCGCAGCTGATGAGGCCCGCAGAAAAAATTTCGGATCCGCTTCCATTTCTTTTTTTAATGCGCCACTCCAGCTCTCGATATACGCCGCACTGTTCTTCATCGTGTAGTACAGGATCCCGCTTTCACCACAGAGGTAAGAGGATCCCAGCTCGGCTATCAGCTCTTCAAAGGCATACGGCTTGCTGCCAAACCTTCCGGAGAGATCTCTGTCGAGTCGCTTCGGACTTCCCGTGCTGTGAACAAGCTCATGAAACAGCACGCTGTAATACTGTTGATCAACTGAGAATTGATCCATGCCAGGCATTTCGACATAGTCTCCGGAGGGACTATAGAAAGCCCGCTCATGACCTTTCTTGATCGCTGGTTTCTTCGGCATGTCAGCGACTATTTTCTCTGCTGATTCGATCTTTTCTTTAGCCGTGCGTTTTTCTTGATGACGGAATTTTATTTTCAGCTCCGAGCACTGATCATAGTTGAACACGTTGTAATAAAACAGTCCTGGAAACTTTTCGTAGCCAGGCTTCAGCTTACCGCTCTGCAATGCTTCTTCTTTCGACACAAGTTTGTTTGCCTTCAGATTCTTGTACAACCATTTGAAGTATACGACAGGCCAACCCTTCTCACCCTTATTCACTTTGCCCCCCAGGTCGGTGACCTGTTTGAATGTGAAGAACATTGGATGCTTGAAGGCCAGGTAGTTCAAATAGTAATTCCCCGAGCGATAGATATTTCGCGTGACGTAGTTGTGTGCAAGTCCAGTAGGACCATTTACCTTTGTATTCCATGGCTTGCGCCAGATCAGACCGCCAGCCTTCAGGAGCGCCAGGATCCTGTCGGTGATTACTTTATACGTTGTATCGTTGGGGCCGTCAAGTGATTTCGCCTCGAGGTGCTTATCGTCCTGGATGTTTTCCAGTCCATAGAACATTGTCACATCTTCATGATGATAGTGCACAGCTTTCTTCGCCTTCACTACCTCAGGTCCTCGAGCCGTTTGAGTGACCAGTAGATTATTTCCGAGCGGAATGCATTTCTTTACTTCCACAATTCGATTGGCTCCATTCATTTGTGTAAGCGCTTTCGCTAGGCGCTTTTCGATGCCGATACATTCTGCGCCATAGGGAGCATGTTCATCGATACGTTTGGCGGCGATATCCTTTTTCAAGTCATCATGGAAACGGCGAAGCGTCTCTTTGGAGATCTCTTTTCCGTTGAGATTGTTGTAGTGGCGAATATGTTTTTCAGCGATCGTCATCTGTACTTTTATACTTCGTCATTAAATCCAGACATTCCAGCTTTCAATTTTTTGTTCTTCGTTTTCTGCTTACGTGATTCATAGTACAACAATGCCGCTGCGCCGGCGACGATTATCCAGGGGAATGCTTTGCCGATCCAGATCTTTATCGATGTGCTCGAGGAAGGGGATGACGATGATATCACTTCCGCATTGGTGTCAATCGTAACAGGTACGTCGGGAACGATCAGCTGCTGCCCGGGATAAATAAGATCGGGATTCGAGATCTTATTCATTTGAGCGATCTTCTCCGCCTGGCTGAAATCTCCGTACAGTTTTTTGCTGATCCGGCTTAACGAATCACCTTGTTGCACAATGTAGATCGGTGGTTGTGGCATAAACTCTTAATTTAGAATGAATGGAATTCCAGCAAGGCCTTTCATGGCCACGTTCGTTTGGATGATCTTTAACTGTGACGCTTGTCTAACCGGAATTGTATTGGTAGTCCTATCTGCACCGATCACCACCGGTGGCTTGATGCCGGTGTTACCACTTGTGTTCTGTAGCAGTGAGTCCGCTATCTTAATTATTTTGGTTGCCTCGCTGGGTGGTTTGGGAATCACGCCGGTAGCAGCTGCAGGATCCTGAGCGGCTGGACCATTCGGTGATGAATCTTTCTTGTTCTTCAGGTACCAGATGACACCGCCAACGGCAGCTATACCCAACACGATATGCAATGTTTTCATTTTCTTTTTCTTTTGGTTGACGGTTCTGCGGCTACACTTTTTACATGTTTCTCGAATGCACGCATGACGGCGTGATCGATATATCTTTTTATCGCGATGCTATCCACACCGGCGACGCTGATCGATCCGGTGAACTCCGGAGAATACGTAAAGGCCTTCAGGTTCTTTATCTTTTCAACTTCGAATGGTTGCACACTCACCGCTGACTGAGGACAAATACAGTCCGGACATTTCATGTCTACTACTTGCTCCGGAGGTGAGCTGAATACTTTTTGTTGTACGCCGATGCCGGCCACCATACCAAATGCGAGTATGGCCAGAGGTGCAATGATTTTTGGAAGTATGTTCAGCATAAAACTTTTCAATTCAACTATTTGTCGGCGCCGTGATTAACCCTGAAGTGGAGAAACCCAACCCTTTCAGAAAAAACCACTGACAGGTTCAACTCACGGCTTTATTTTGATATAAATAATATACTCCTATACCAAGCCCGACCAGGACAAGTACGATCGTAATTGAAATGCCCGCTGTGAGCGTTGGAAAACTGGCCAGTCTATTCATCCATCCATTCCAAAAAACTTCCTGCGAAGGATCTCGCTGAACGATGGACTGATAAAGTTTCAACCGTTCGGCTTTCAATGCTTCGTGAAGCTTGGCTGGATCCGCTTTGTTGATGGCGGCGATCGTCGCCGGGCCCATGGCTCCGTCAGCCGTAACCCCGAGGATCCGCTGAATGGACTTGATGGCCAAACTGCTGCTGTTCACATTATAGTCGAACAGGAGGTTTGCCACTTCCTGACTTTTGATTTCTCCGAAGCGGTTTCTTGTCCACCAATCCCAATAGAATTGATCTACCTGGTACTGAATATCGGGAAAGATGGTATTGCGATCGATCGGTCCTTTCGTTCTTTTAGTGAAGTCAATGTAGTCCCATCCGGGCCAATAAGGATGATAGTTTCGTGCAATACCGGCATACGTTTCCCCTCCCTTGTCCTGAGGCACATTGCTGTAACCCCCTTCACTGGGTTTGATGTATTTGTTATATGCCGTATCGAACGATGCCACCTATTAATCCTTCACAGAGATCTGCACTTCTTCATCGACAGCATAAGCGCCATGATCTTCCGGATTATTCAGCTCGATGATCATAGTGAAGTCTTCGCCCTTTAGATGAACTCGCTCGATATTCCAGGCAATTTTTTCGATGTTAACTACTTTAGCTTCGTACATAATGATTTAGAATTTAAGTTTGTGTTTTATTATTTCGTCGAAAATTTCAATACGTCTGAAACGTTCACTTTCTCACCCGCCTTCAATTTCAAATTGAGCTTAGGGATCTTTGATGTGAATGGTGAGGTCTAGCTTATCATTGCTGAGTGTAAACAGTTGCTTATCACCAACCTTTACTACAGATGTTACTGAAAGTTTTTGCATGACTATTTTATTTTGATGGTGATGGTTTGAATCGAGTAACAATGACGGCCACGGCCACAACAAGTACGGTGACAATTACAAGCTTGATCGTTCCAGCTGACGGAAGGAACGGAATATTATCAATCTCACGTCCAACGGCTTCGCTGATGGACTTCGGCGGTGGCGTGGTAAGGATGACAGTATAAAATGAATCGGCATAGGTGCCGGTAAGGCTGATCCAGTTTCCATCATCAAGCTTTGCCCAATTTCCTTTGTCATTAAGTGATACTACTTTCCCGATCGTATCATTTGGAGCAACAGTCTTCAAGGGTGCATCCCCGGGATTTTTGAAAACGTTGATCGGCTTGGTGTTCTTTACATATTTATTCGTTCCAACAAAAAACTTTTCGATGTCCGCCCGGCTAGCCGCACCCAAACCATCCAGGCAACGGCCGCTACACTCAGCGCATCCGAGTCCATTAAGCATTGTGATAGGCATTCCGTTCAGCATAGATTAAGCTTTTTTTGCTTTCAATTTTTTTGTGGGCTTATCCTGAAAATGAAACACGGCCCACACCGCTGCTGCAGCTATCGCCAGGAAAACTATTCCAGTTACTTTCGCACTTGTATTATTATCGTTCATACGAACATCTTTAACATATTTCGATTGGCCTTAAGCTTTGCTTCGGCTCCTGGACGTTTGGCCAGTTCAACAATGATCGACAGAGTCTCTTCTGAAAGTTTTGCGAGCTCTGCCAGGTACTGTTCCTTTTTGCTCTTTGTTTCAGCCTCCATACATTGTTTTGTCATATCCAAGTGATGGCGTTAATGACGGTGCTTTCGATACTGTGGAGCCGTTCACTAGCAAATTCTGAATCTGAGTGAGCGTGAAGGCAAGTGTATTTTCATCCATGTGTGTAAGCGCCGCGTTTATAGCCATGAAGTTCTTTTGCAGTTCTTCAGGAAGCGCTGCTATCCATGATAAGAATTGTACCTGTGCTTCGTCGAGCTGACCGCCAACACCAGCCATCTGCTGAGCTCCTTCTCCACCTGGTACCAGCATGCCGGCCAGTCTTCCCAGGACCGGTGCAAATTGCTCCAGGACAGGAGTTGGAAGGTTAGCAAGACGGTCAAACCAATCGGGTTTTTTCTCCTCTAGTCCTTCGAGTGCTTTTTTATGCTCGCGATCGCGAACATCATCCTTCAACTTTTGAAGTTCGGTTTCTGCTTTGCGCCGGCGATCGCGCTCTTCGTTGTAGGCTTTCTCCATACGCTCGCTATCCTTCTTCAGAAGGTCAACTGCGATTTGTATGTGAGGTGGCATTCCAGCTATCGTCGGCGTTATACTTTGTACAGGCTTGTCGAAAGCGGGCTTCGTGTCGCTAGTGGTTGGTGTGTTGGTAGGTTTCATTTTTCTGAAGTATCGACCACGACAAAAACTGCTGCAGAACTTAGCTCCCTGCGACACGGTGTGATACTGTTTTCCACACTCTTCACAGATCTTCTCATAAGTCTTCTTTGGTAGCCTTTCAGGCGAACCGTTTGATTGTTGATCGTCGTTGAGTATTGTCAGCTGTTGTTCTTTCGGGTCCATTATTGTAAGTGTTCGAATTCTTTAATCGTATTGAGTACTTCCATTTCTATCGTGAGCGCTTCATCCTCAATTACCTTCAGCCAATACAAATGTTCTTTCGGATCCTTCGATAATCGAATTACCGAGACTGCGCCGCGGATCCGTTTGCCCCGTGGATTGGCCCCGATGTGGTGGCTGCCATAAATGATCTCCTGAAGTGCCCGCTTTCTCGCTTCGAGTTCTTTGTCTCTTGCTTCCAGCTCTTTGTCCTGTTGTATAAATCTTTCCTCGTTGCCCTTTTGATGGCGTCGAAAAAAATATCCGGCAGCCAAACAGCCTGACACAAAACAAATGACAGAGAAGATCAAGCAGCTCATTCATACTTTAGTTTCGTTGGGGTTGATAATTGGTAACCTCGGTCTGAAGACTAATCGTATACCCAACAACCCAGCCCCGGCGCTCAAGAACGTTATACAAACATTGTTCAGGTCCTTGCCCTTATAAATGCATTGAAGCCCTGCAATTATTCCGACGTGAAAACACCATAGCGCTCCAAACAGCAAAATGATAAACATACCATCCACGTGATGCGGATCCCCGTCGCTATCTTCAATCATACGACCGAACCACTCACGTACTTTTTTGAATGGGGATCCTATGAACAGGTAAAGTTCAAGGGAAAATGAAAGAATCAACATTACGTTGTATTCGAAGTTGCTTTCCATCATTTCACTTTATGGCCGTTGCTGACTTTATTCAAGTCACTTTTTATTCGTTCACTGGTAGACTGTTCACCGATGGTAAGTTGTCCATCCTTCAGATGGAATTTTGTTCCCAGGGGTACGCTCTTTGGATCAATATTGTGCGCTTCGTAAATCATTTCAACAATGGAGTTACGATAGTTCGCCGCGCTGTTTAGTTGTGCTTGCGCGATATTGAATTGATTCGTAAGAAGCTCTACACTTTCGTAGGCTTCCATCAATTTTTTATTTTGGATCGGTGTCAGTTTTAATTTTCTCATAGCGATATAAATAGTTGTCCTGTACCGCCGTCGATGTATAGATATCCTGGCGTGCCCGGATCCGCGGCAATGCTTAATAGATCTGGCGCAATGAGTTGACCGAAAAGAGTCGTGAAGATGTTTGGTGCAACTGCACTGGTGACAATCGAGAAGACGTCTTCCATTGCGCCGGCTACTTTCAAGCGCTTTAAATAACTTGCGTGTTCATTCCCGTTCGTAGCAACAGCCCATGTGTAAACATCTCTGGCCGCTTCAGGTTGTCCGCCGGTACTGTTTTCAATACCATACGTGAAGGCCATTCCAAATCCAGCCGCTGCCGTACCCGACGTGTTTGCTGTCCAGGATGCAATTACACCGGTGTCGTTGGTGTTTGATGAAAGTCTAAGCACTCTGATCAGATCGTTCGTCGCTGTTCCTATGGCTGCGGTATTCTGCACAACGATTGGTCCTGACGACACACCAAGACTTGCGCCACCATCTACACCAAGCCCAAAGGATGAACCGAGTCCACTGACGGGATGCCGGGCGGAAAAGAACATTGCTTCTGACGAATACACTTGAAATGATCCCAACGGACTGGTGAGAAATGTACCAAGCTGTAAATCAAAGGTAGCGCCATTGATCAGCGTATTTTGTGTCAACGGACTACCTAAGCCCGCTACACCGGCGCTAATTTCTTCTACACCATTTTCAAACGTAAAGCTTGCAGGTGCATCTTTCTCAACAGGATTTCCACTACCATCCCAGCCTGCATATTTGTTGGGGGTACCAGGTGCCGCGGTGTTTTGCCAGATTAATTCGTTTCTCATAAATGTCTAGCTGAATGGATCACTGATCTTTAATTTCCAAACATCGTTGTCAGCATCGTACACCGCTGAAGATTCATAGGCTCCCGTATCGTCCGGCGTAAATTCTTTCGTCGAGTCATCCCAACGATCATCACTAGATTGCATTGTATAATTTGCAGGGAAAGAAAGAACGGCCGCAACGTTGGTAATTTCAAATTGAAAGTTCCATACCAATGCGTCCGCGTCATCGTCGGTAAGAATGTCTTTGGCTGTAGCAAAGGAGGCACTGCCGACGAACATGCGTTGCTTTTCTGCAGCCATGTCCAGCGTAATCGTTGCTCCTGTTGTATCGACCGTTACTTCTTCTAGTGGGTCCGTAAATACCGATACGTTATCGAAATAGTAAACACCGATTTCAATTCCATTCGCCGGCGGGTCAGTGAATATTACCACATTGGCCGTGGCCACGTAGTTCGTGCCCGGGATCATCATCTGACCGCCGACTTCAACAAAGTAAATCAGTGCGCCCCCATCGGCCAGGGTGAATGTGTCTTCAACGCCATCGCCTGTGAAGTATTCACTATCCGGTGTAGATGATCCGCCGCCACCACCGCCCCACGTTTCGCCGATATCAGCAACCTTCAACCAGTTGTTATTGTCTTGCAAATTGGTTGACGCAAGATTGTAGCTCAGTACGTAATCGCCTGAACTGCCAGTGAGGTAAACAGTAACCCGCATACCCCAACGGCGCGTACGAATGGCGTTACGTTCCGCTACACTCCTTGCGGAGCGATGCCAATTGTCAGAATTGAATTGTCCTTCGAACATTAGTTACACACTTCCTTCTTGGTGTCCAGAATGATAGATACAAGAACTCTTCCGCCTTGGTTTGCCGGATCAAACGCCAGGTAGTAAGAATTCTCATCCAGGTAAACGCGCTCGTCATGATACGTTACGCTTTCACCCGGTTGAAGTAAATTCTTGTTACTGGCGTGGTCGTTCACTCCGACGAATGCATTAGTGCCGGAATCAGCTGCATTCTTGATAGTCACCTTCAAAACATTTTGACCAATGCCTATAGCGTCCTCCGGAGAGTGGCTTGCCTGATTGATGCCGATCTCATTTATGCGTCCTGCCGTCATAAGTATTTTTTATGAAAGCGGTAACTGAGTAGTGTCTTTCGCTAAGAACAATACCATCTGCGCTTGGAAGGCAGCTCCAGCTACGGCAGCTTCTGTCACGATCTGGAAGTACCAGGTATCTCCGCTTACATAGGGGATCTTGACGCTATAATATTTTTGCATGGGCCCCACATTTCCGTTAGCAGTCCAAAAGAGCGTGCTGATCGGATCGAGCCAATTTTGCCTGCTGCTTTTCGCACCAACATCATAGAGGTTTGCAAGTCCGCCGGCGGCTTTCTCAACAAACCCGACACCCATGATCATGTTAAACTGACGATCGAGTTGTATGGTGTTCTCATAGTTCCCAGCTGGGGAGGCAAGAGGAATAGTGATGTTGATTTTTTGCGTGCGGTATTGACTTAATTTTCCTAAATCCAAAAGTTGTTCCACGTTATTAAAATTTAAAGTGAATGAAAGGGAAGGCCGCAGTTTTTCAGCAGCCTTCCGATTGAGTTATAATGTGGAAGGATCTTAAGCCTTCAGACGTGCTTGCGTTCCGAAGAACATCACTTCAACAGTGTAGGTGTTGTTTGCTGCACTTGGCACAACCTGACCGGTGGAGTATGCGATCTCCACTTC
>Ga0193738_1000306_pt1 | contig 29982 bp, 21 predicted proteins | sample L2a1metaG_FD_144927 | JGI IMG/M metagenome (GOLD analysis project Ga0193738, IMG submission 144927) | Soil microbial communities from a riparian zone of the East river system, Colorado, United States - L2a1 | ecosystem: Environmental > Terrestrial > Soil > Riparian zone | place: USA: East River... | reverse complement strand
GTCGTGCGAGGTCAACACAGTCCATTTTAAAATTGTCTTAAACGACTTCCCTTCTCTCACCTGGATCTTACTTTCCAATGGTGGGTCCGCTGCCTCACAGGCATCTTTGAAAATTGTCTTTATGCCTTCATTGATTTTTTGGTCTGGCACCTGGGGGAGCGTATAGTTGTACCGTTCAAGAATTTCCCGGATAGCCGGGCTAATAGGAATCTCAATTTCACTCCCTGTCTTTTGGGCTGTAATCTTGATCTTATTCGCGTGAAGGTTTTGGTCAACTCGTTTTAGATCGCTTATCCTAAGGCCTGTATTGCATTGGAGAACGAACAGATCACGAATCTCAGCTTGTCGGCCGGATAGCTTGTGATCTTGTAGGGCTGTTAACTCGGTTTCAGTCAATGAGATTTTGACCCCTGGCTTAAGCTCGGACAGATCAAACCCCACATTACCACCTAGCTTAGTGTAGTACTTCAAGAATGCTTTAAAATGCTTCAAGCGCTTAGCCACAGTGTTGGGAGCTTTCTTCGCTTCCCTCATTGTGCTTTCCCATCGGTGGAGGTCTTTAAGGGAAAAACTCTCGGGTGTTATGCCTTCTTTCTTAGACGATGACAGAAACTCTTTTAAGGCTTCCAGGGAATTGCTTTCACTCTGATAGGTCCTGACAGCAATGGTAGGTTTTCTCGTTGCTAATTGATCGTTCCAGAGGTATATAATACTTCTCACTAGGTCGGCTTCTGGAAGGTTCTTCTCTCGGTCCTTTTTAAACTGTTCCTTTACTCGTTTGGCCAGTGGAGTTATTTCCTTTTCCTCGAGCTCAGTAGCGATTTTCAGAATCCGGTTTCCCAGGGTGTTGAAAAACTGGTTGTAAGTCTTTGCATTCTCGTGTAGTTTGGCCTTGCCATCCTTCCAGTGTTTATCCTTCAATTTCTTCCCGGTGGCAATCACAAACTTGCTACCCAGGTGCATGTACTGGACATATATGGGAGCGTCTCCTTTGGCGTTTTCCTTGTCCTCTCTTCGGATAAAATTTACAGCTGCCATGCGATTTGAATTTGGGTAGACCTATGGGTAGACTTTACTACTGTCTTTTACTGTCTACAAATGTATTCAAATTTGACTATAAATGGCATTTGTGCGAAAAATTATCTGTTAGGCATGGTAGTGCGATTCCCGTACAGACTACGCGCCCGCCGAAGCTTCAAGCGATGGCGGGCCTTTTTGTTTTTGACTGAGATCAAGGTTACCAAGTAAGGTACCTTGTTATTCAGGTCTGCAAACGACGGCCTCTTTCTGGAAGCTCTCATCGAGAACCGTCTCAAATATTTCGTAAAAAGATTTTTGCAATATTTTTCAGGCAATGTTTAAAGATGTTTGTTTCATGAACAGGATAGTTACTTTAGTTGGTACATTATTCGTTTTTTTTAGTTGTGATTCTGGAGAGGATGTCATAAAGGAGGAGGTAAATTTTTATACAGTCAATATTGAGAGTAACTATAGCACTAGCGATACGGATAATTGGGTACTTGCATCGGACGCGAACGGGGAGTGGCTGGACATTCAACCCTATGAAGCAGGTGAAACCATCGTTTTACGAGGGGTGCTTCCCGAAACCAATATGTTTAACCTGACATTCCTGGACGTTCAGAATCCACCAACAGGTAAATACTATAAGTTTTATACGTATTCGGAGATCAAGCTTGGTGGTACATGGATTCTGGCGAAACCGCTAACTGGCACACCAAGGAGTCCCATCGGTACAGCGACTGTAAAATTGAATAATTTCACTGGTAACATTGCCGATATCAAAGTGTCGGGTGTGAAGGGCAATCTGATTGGAAGTGCTTCAAAAATCGGATCCGAAGCTAGCCTGCAGGTTACCATGTTTAGAGATACCTCGGATCTTATGCTAACTTTTCGTCAAGGGAACGAGTACAGAACGAAATTACTTACAGACGTTGTAAGAAACTCTACCGTAACGGTGGACGCCCTTAACGCAATACTGCCGGATCATAATTTTCCTGTATCTTTTTCAGGTAACACATTTTATTATGTCGGATTTTACGGATATAAACCTAACTATCACCTGGCGGAAGTTGAATTTATATTTTCGGAGAGCATTGACAACGATGGCGGGGTTCCATCTTTACAAATGGGTTACAATGATGGATATTCCAAGTATAAAACTATTATCAGTTATGGTGTAGGGAAAACTTATCATACCTATTACAAATTCGGTTCGCCTATAACCTCTTTCCCCGTTTTCGAGAATCCTTCAATTGAGGTTGTCAATAATGCCGTTAAGAATTTCTCGTGGAATACTGACTACACTTTCTCGCGATCAACTGCAAAGTTTATTGACCCCGTGGGGAAAAACATCGCATGGGAAGTTTTTGGTCCGTATAAACAAAATACAACAATTTCATTTCACCAATTCCCACAACTGCTGCTCGATACCTATGAATCACTTAATGTAGAAGGAATTATATTTTCTGAGGGTTCTGTGCATCTCTATCTGGACGACTATACATACGATGATTTCATAAATGCACGGTCGTATAAAGGAGGATTGATTTTGAAGCATGAGCCCAATGAGTACATGTACTACGGCTGGGGAATAGATTAATTCAACCGTTTCATAATCCATCGCGAATTAAATGTTACACCATCGTTATTGCTGTCGCTTCAACGCAGCTTGTTTTAATTTTTTCACATTAGTTGTTACACCGGCTATTTAGTCAGGAAAACCGTACACGTCAAAAATTTGAAAGCTCATTCCCTTGACGGACCTTTATGACACCCCGTTATAGTCAGCTATCGTTGTCGACAGGACCCGTTAACAGGGCAAACCGGAAACGGTTTTGCCCTTATTGCTTTAAACAGTTGTACGTTTAATTCCTCTGCAGGCTTCCTACACGAACCAAAACGCACTCGGTAATCATTTTATAGGATGTAAATTCCACGTCTGATTGTCCAGATACTTAATTCGATTAGGCATGGTATTCGTAATGGTTTCCTTTAGGCTATCTGAAATACGATCGGATCGATACTTAACAGCCAGATACAACAGAAATGTTTCAGCAATATCTTCGCGGGTTGGGTTGTCCTGTGCGTAGGTAGAGATAAAGGCGGGATCTGCCTGTTGAGCGTCAACCCAGCCAGGCGCATTTGCATGTGTTGCGTCTAACGATGTGTGAGCGGCTTCATGCACCAAAGTCTCTTCCAGTATTCCATCATTTTCATAAAGATCGGCTTGCCCGATGTGAATTAGGATGTTATTATTTCCGCCACCAAACAAATTCACCCCTTTATGTATCCATACCGTTTGAACATCCTGACGCAACGACGTTGGCAATCGACCAATTGCAATTGCATATTTCTCCGCCTCAACCTCAGCGAGAGCGCTGCTTTCAAATTCTGGATTGACTTGAACTTCCATCTTAAGACCGTCATCATAAGTCACCAGGAAAAGGTAAGCGTCGGCTGTAATCCAATTGTCTACCCTTCGATCGAACATGGTTCTGGGCCCTTGTCCGTTTGACGTTAGGGTTTGAAATGAGGTTGGATCAGTGACTGTGATAATGTCTGGATCAAGAAAAATGGTTCCTCCAAACGGTGGAGAGGTAGAAACCGGGGGCTGCGCCTCATTGTTACACGCACCAAACAACAACGTGGCTAGAGTAATAGCTTTAAATTTCATTCCTATGGCACGATTGTAATCCCAATTAGTATAACTTTTTTCGTCTGTTATCAGGGGAAAACTTAGCAATTTTTACAGTATCCATTCTTGTTATGCAGCAATTTAGGCCGATAGTGCCAGGCGTGATTATCAAATGCACCATGCCCTGCGAACAGAGCGGGAACGACAAGCCCGCTGGGCTGAAACTTTTTGAATGGTACGGGCATCATTGACGGATAAAAATAAGAGGAAGGACAAAGTTGAGAGTACTAAGACTCTAAGGTGTTAAATGCTGGAGTACGGCTTTTATTTTTCAATTGCACTCATAAAGAAAATTCTTCAGGTGACGGTCAAGAAAACAACAAACGGCCCGCAAACCTCTGAAATAAGACAACCCCCCTACACCAGCCCCAAACGCACCTTATTATATTGCTGGATCAAAATCGGAGTGATATTGTAAACAATGTTCGACATAAGTATGAGAAATGAAACTAAGAATGCTTGTTGATGAATAGCGTAAACAAAACTGATAAAGAAAAACAACAGGCAAGACATATGAAATTTTTCATACATAGCTATTTGAGATTTATATTTCCCATGGACGGCTCTTTGTTTGACTTGCCGATAGTCGTGATTTTTCTTTTTTGCCAATGCAGAAACTAGTCTGCCATCCTGAGTCAATGATTGCAATGATTTAATCGACAAGGATTCGTAAAACCTTCTGCTCCTCGAAATCTGCAATATGCTGAAGTACTTGAATGGAATTAAAACAGGTAAAAGGCTGACTGCTAATGAAACTATAAGAATCGTTGGATGGTAATATAGATACCAAAGGCGTAAAACAGGTGCAGAACAAATCGCTGTCCAAAACAGGTTTATGATTTGGTTATAGATCTGTATCCTTGTCACGACCATGTATAACTTTTACGGGCTCGAGGCAGCTAAGTTAGGCAGCATCTTTATTACCCGTTAAATAAGATAAGTTAGTCAACTTAATGTTGTTTGAAGCTGTTAACTCGTTTCCATTCATTGGCAAGGTTCACTAAACCAGGAGCTATTGCTCTTAAAATTTTGGATTGCAACATTTTACGATCTATCTTAAAACTACGCACATGCTGATTTTCGGGGACATGACTTAAAGGTTAAGAAAAAAGGGCTGAAATCTATGACTGTTGAACACTCAAGCCCAAAGGCAGTTTGCCCCTGCAAAAAGGTAAGTGCGCTTTTCCTCGACGTATTTACCCACTATCAAATAGAACATGAAAATGTTTGTTGGCCATAAAACTCAATTCGTACTTCTGCTATTATTATCAGGAACCTGCTTTAAGACTTTTAGTCAAAGCCCATATCAATCGAAGATAGACAGTTTAACCCAGGTTTTGAATCGGTTGCCCGAGGATACTTCAAAAGTTAATCGACTGATAGAACTTGGTGATCTCTATTTGGAAGTCGACTTAAAGAGTGCACTAAAGTATGGAACACAGGCCATTGCGTTAGCGAATGATCTAAATTATTTGCAGGGTTTAGGCTATGGAGAAAAATTGATTGGAAGGGTATCCGCTTACCAGGATGATTACCCTCGATCTATCGAACAATATGAAAAGGCGCTAAAAATATTTGAATCCATTGATTTCAAAGAAGGGATAGCCATAGCGCTGACCAGCCTTGCCAAAATTCATTTCCGGAGTGGTAACTATTCGAAATCGATGGAATACACCAAACGAAGTCTGAAAATAAATGAGGACCTCAAGGATCAATTGGGGATTGCTGTGGCGTTAAATGATGTCGCAGTTATTTATCTTGGGCACCATAACTATCCCAAAGCCCTTGATTATTACAAAGCAAGCTTAAAGATTTCAGAAAAGTATTCTTATGAAAAGGAGATCGCTATTTCCCTGGGAAATATTGGCGCCATTTATTTTTACGAGGGAGATTATTCCAAGGCACTTGACTACTATCAAAGGAGTTTAGACATGTCTGAGGAAATCTCCCGGAACGAAGGGATTGGTGCCAACCTTGTTAACATCGGAGAAGTCTATTATGCTTATGGTGACTACAGTAAGGCCCTGGACTACTATGAGAGGAGTTTGACTTTTTGTGATTCAATCCTGGATAGGAGCGGAGCGGCCTATGCCTTGAACAATATCGGAGCTTCTTATCAAAATCAAAAGGACTATAGGAATGCGCTCGCAAATTACAAACGAAGTCTAAAAATCAGAGAGGAAATATTTGACAAAGATGGGGCGACCGAAACGCTATTGAATATTGGAAAACTCTCCCTTGAGAAGGGTGATGTGTATGAAGCGATCACGTGGTGCGAGAAAAGCAGGGCATTGGCAAAACAAATCGATGACATTTATTCTCAAAGAGATGCATGCAATTGTTTATACAGTGCCTATAAAATAAAAGGAGAAAACAATAAGGCTTTAGCTTTTCATGAACTTATGCAAGTTTTAGAAGACAGCCTGAATGTAAAAGAAACAAATAGAAAACTTCAGCAATTCGAGTTTGCTAAGCAACAGCTTGAAGATAGTGTCAATCAGGCGGAAAAGGAACGGTTGGTGCAAGAATCACATCTTGAGGAGGTAAACCGAAAAAACAGAACGAGAAATATTGCAATAGGTAGTGGACTTCTCCTACTAATTTTCGCAGGAGGTTTGTATAGCCGCCTGAACTATATCCGTAAGTCTAAAAATATTATTGAAAAAGAGCGTGACAACTCAAACAATCTACTTCTAAACATTTTACCGAAAGAGGTGGCCGACGAACTCAAAGCTAGTGGTGAATCAAGGGCACGAAATTATGACGAGGTCACAGTTCTGTTCACCGACTTCAAAGACTTTACCAACATTGCAGAGACATTAGGCCCGCAGGATTTAGTTGCTGAAATCAATGCTTGTTTCAAAGCTTTTGATCAAATCATTACGAAGTATGGTATCGAGAAAATCAAGACAATAGGTGATTCATATATGGCTGTAGGAGGATTGAATTCCAGTAGCTCTCAAAGCGCCAAGACCACAATTATGGCCGCCATGGATATGCAGGAATTCATGCTTACACGAGGGGAAGATCTTGCAAAGCTGGGAAAACCTCACTTTGAAATGCGCGCAGGTATTCATACAGGTCCAGTTGTCGCTGGCATCGTAGGAGTAAAAAAATTCCAATATGATATTTGGGGGGATACGGTAAACATAGCTAGTCGTATGGAAAGCAGTGGAACGGTAAACAAGGTTAACATTTCACAACATACATATGAACTTGTGAAGAGTGATACGGAATTTACATTTGAATTCAGAGGTAAGGTACAGGCCAAAAGTCTAGGCTTAATTGAAATGTATTTTGTCGGCAGGAGGACTTTTTAAGAAGGGTTCCGAGTTCACGCTACTACATTGCCGCACATGCTGCCCTATTTCCTCTACATTCGAAAGACCGCTACACCGCTCAGATAGCCATGTAACGTGGAATTTTCTCCACACACCCAAATTAGTCGTGGCCTGAAAATGCGTTTCCGTAAAGAATTTCACTTTGGCAAAGGAACTGCGTAGGGGTAAATTTGGTTGCAGTACCTCACTGGAAACTCATAAAATTGGCCCCCTTATGGTTTTAAGTATCACCAATATTTTTCTCGCGGATGACGATGAAGACGACCAGTTCATGTTCCAGGAGGCACTTAGGGAAATCCATGCTCCTACGAAACTGGTTACTGCTAGCGATGGAGAGCAGTTGATGGAGGTATTGCTTTCACTAAATGGCAAACTTCCGGATGTTCTCTTTCTGGACCTGAACATGCCGCGCAAAAATGGATTTCAGTGCTTGTGCGAGATCAGGCAAAATGAAAAATTCAGTTCACTACGGACAGTCATTTTCTCTACGTCCTATGAAGTGGAAGTGATCGAAAAGCTTTATGAAAATGGTGCCGATCACTATGTAAAAAAGCCCACCGAGTTTAGTGAGCTGAAAGTGATTATTGAGCGGGTATTGGGAATTATCGGGACCCCGTTTGTCAGACCTTCTATTGAGAGGTTTGTGCTTTAATAAACATCATTTTAAATGAAGACTAAAATAGCCGCCAAAGATTCAGCATCAAAATCAACAAAATCGACAACCAAGCAATCAGGGAGGATCAAAGAAGAAGTTAAGAAGGGAAGTTTCCCCGCCCTCAATACCAAGATGGGGCAGCTGATCGCTGATTTTGACTGGTCAAAGACTCCACTAGGACCGATCGATTCCTGGTCACAAAGTCTACGCACAACGGTTAGCCTGATGCTCTCCAATAGATTTCCCATGCTGCTCTGGTGGGGGAAAGACTACATAGGCATTTATAATGACGCGTACATACCGGTTTTAGGTGCAAAGCATCCATGGGGTCTGGGGAAGCCGGTAAGGATATGTTGGAGTGAGGTCTGGCCTACGCTGAAACCACTGATTGACCGACCGTTCAGCGGAGGGGCAGCTACGTGGCTGGATGACCTGATGGTCGTGCTCAATAGACATGGTTTTCCTGAGGAAACTCACTTTACTATCGCCTATAGTCCTGTGCCGGACGAGCAAGCTGCAAAAAAAATTGGTGGAGTACTTGCAACGGTAACCGAGACTACCGATAAAGTAGTAGGTGAGCGCCGGTTGAATTTGTTACGCGACCTTGGAGCCGATACGATTAACTCAACTACCAAAGAGGAAATTTGTAAAACAATTGCAAAAGTAGTTGGCAATAGTCCCTATGATATCCCTTTTGCCATGTTCTACCTTGCGGACGACGAGAGGAAAAATCTGCACCTTGTATCTTCCGCCGGAGTCAATGTTGGCGAACGCATCAGCCCAGTTACGGTACGGCTGGATAAAAACGACCGACAGCTGTTACCCTATGCAGAGGTATTCGAGAGTGGCATGTTGGAAGTAATAGAACAGTTGCCGAGGAAATGCAGCTATGTTCCCGATCAACCATGGTCAGATCCTGCGCATACCGCAGTAGTTATACCGATACCATCAGCACAACGTAAACACAATGTCGGCGTCATTGTCGCGGGTGTCAGCCCACGATTACCTTTTAATACTTCCTATCGGAGCTTTTTTGAATTGTTAACTTCTCAGGTTGCCCGTGCAATCTCATATGCTACAGCTTTCGAAGAGGAACGTAAACGGATTGAGGCTTTGGAGCAGATCGACAAAGCTAAGACCGTATTCTTTAGCAATATCAGCCATGAGTTCCGTACTCCGCTCACACTAATGCTCAACCCTCTTGAGGAATTACTTGCACGCAAGGATTCCAACTTAAGTTCTGCGGATATGGAGAGCATAGGAACCACTCACCGCAACGCGCTCCGCTTACTTAAACTCGTGAATTCACTCCTTGATTTTAGCCGCATTGAATCCGGAAAGCAGCACGCAAATTTCACCAAGGTCGATATCGTCAATTACACCAAAAATCTGGTTTCCAATTTTAGATCCGTTGTTGAAAAGGCCGGGTTGAAGTTGGTGGTGAAGACTTCAAAGATAAAACAACCTGTTTATATAGACCGGCACATGTGGGAAAAGATTGTCTTTAATCTTTTATCAAATGCTTTAAAATATACGCTACGCGGAACTATAACCGTTGAATTGAAAGAGACGAAAGGAAACGTCATACTAAAAGTTAAAGATACAGGGATAGGTATTCCTCAGGAAGAACTTCCCAATTTGTTCAAACGCTTTCATCGTATTCAACAAGCAGGAGGCCGGACGTTTGAAGGCACCGGAATAGGTCTGTCACTTACTAAGGAGCTCGTTCACCTTCATAAGGGAGAAATAACTGCGGAAAGCAAGTTAAACAAAGGAACAACCTTTATTGTAAGCGTGCCTTCAGGAAAAAAACATTTGCCAGGTGGTGCTTCATTCACTCTTTCCCGGCCCAACGGAAAGACCGTAGCAAGCGAAAGCGTACGCGACGCATTTGTGGAGGAAGCGCATTCTCTGGTTGAATCAAGTAGTAACAAAGTATCAGTCAGTATATCAACCACTAACGACCGTCCGAATGTGATGATTGTCGATGATAACGCCGACATGCGTTCTCACCTTAAATCGATCCTTTCGGGAAATTTTAATGTGGTGACAGCGGGTAATGGTAGGGATGCACTTAATAAAATGAATGAACAGCTACCCGATGTAGTGGTTACTGACATTATGATGCCCGTGATGGATGGTATTGAACTTCTCAGAACGATCAAGTCGAATAAGTCTACAGCTAACATTCCTGTTATACTTCTTACTGCCAGGTCAGGAGAAGAGTCGAGGATTGAAGGTTGGGGTATGGGTGCAGATGATTACCTGGTAAAACCTTTTTCGAGTAAGGAATTATCCGCACGCGTGGCTTCGCAAATTCAAACCCAGCGAATAAGACTCGATGCTCAAAATGAAATACGGACCATCTTTAGACAGTCACCTTTCGGAATTCTGGTGATGGAAGGGAAAAAATTTGTGATAACACTGGTAAATAACAAGATGGTAGACGTCTTTGGAAGACCGGAACATGAATTGATTGGGAAGAGCATAAACGAGTTATATCCAGAGGTGGAAGCACAGGGAATCATGGAACTCCTTGACGGAGTATACAGGACCGGGGATCCATATGTCGCAAGCGAAATGGCTATCACATTCAATAGATTTGGAAAAATGCAGACCGGATGGTTTGACTTTGTATATGAACCGAGGCGTGATGTTCAGGGGAATATAACTGGCGTGATATGCTCGGGTCTTGAGGTCACCGATAAAGTTGTCACCCAAAAAAAAATTGCAGAACGCGAACAGGAAATCAGAAATGTCCTGTTCAATTCACCTAACATATTTATTACGCTCAAGGGCAGAGAACTTTTAATTGATTTTATTAATGAGCAATCGCTCAGGAGTTGGGGAAGAACCGGCGAAATAATGGGTAAACGATTGCTCGACGTATTGCCCGAGTTTGTTGATCAGCCGATCAGTAAGTTGTTGCAAGAGGTCTTTAATACAAGAAAGCCCTATGTTGGGATGGAAGAAAGAACAGTAATAATAAAGGATGGCAAACCACACGAGGGCTTCTACAACTGTGTCTATCAACCTATGATCGGTGACGATGGGCAAGTATCCGCGATTACGGTAATGGCAACCGACATTACGGAGGAAACCCTTGTTCGACGGAAGGTTGAAAAAAGTGAAAAGGAACTCCGGCATCTGGCAAATGCAATGCCTCAGTTCGTTTGGATCGCTGACAGCAAAGGCAACATAACATACTTCAACGACCGTATTTACGAGTTTGAAAGAGCGTCTGGAAAAGCAGACAGCACGTGGACATGGGAAGATACCGTCCATGAGGGGGATTTAGAGGCAACCAAACAGGCATGGGCAAACGCACTTAAACGCGAAACAGATTTTGAACGAGAGCATCGCATGCGTTTGAAGGACGGTATATTCAAATGGTATCTCAGCCGCAGTTATCCACAAAAGAATGAAAATGGGGAGGTGATCGGCTGGTATGGCACATCGACCAATATTCACGATCAAAAGATGTTCGAGGAAATCCTTGAGCAGAAGGTGATAGAGCGAACAGAAGAGTTGAAGGTTCAAAAGGAATTTGCAGATACTATCGTAAACACTTCGGTTGACCTCATCTGTGTTTATGATCGCGAGATGCGCATCATCGGGTTCAACAAAGCATGCGAAGATTTTTTCCACATCAACAAAGAAGACGTACTGGGAAAGATCTATTGGGAGGTTTTTCCCGCGGCAAGGAACGGAGCGGGCCACGACGATCTACTACGCGCATTTGAAGGGGAAACCGTTCATAACACCATGTACAAGTCGCCGGTATCCGGAAATATCTATGAGAATTTCCTTACGCCATTAAAGGATTTGGAAGGGAAGGTCTATGCGGTCATTGTGATGGCGCGAAATATTACAGAAAATGTTCATTCAACTGAAAAGATCAAACAAAGCGAAGAGAAGTTCAACAAACTCTTCGAGTTTGCACCTTTGGGTCTAACGTTGTCGGAAGTGCCGTCAGGTGATCTCGTCGATGCCAACGATGCTTTTTGGAACCTGGTGGGCTACACGCGTGAGGAATATGCTGGTCGTTCATCAGTTGATCTTAATATGATTGATAGCGGAGTACGGGAGAAGATAAAGGAGGAAATTCTTGAAAAAGGGTTTATTAAGAACTTTGAGATGGAAGTTCGGACGAAAACAGGCAAGACTATACCAGTATTAACTTCCATTGAATTGATCACCCTTGCAGGCCGGCAATATTTTCTAAGCGCAATTATTGATATCATCGAGCGAAAGGAAGCGGAAGAGGAAATCCGTCAAAACAACTTGGAGTTGGAAAAGATGAACAAGGAACTGGAATCATTTTCATATGTTGCTAGCCACGATTTGCAAGAGCCGTTGAGAAAGATCCAGACATTTTCAGCTCGTATCGTTGAAAAAGAGCAGTTAAGTGAAAGCGGCAAGGATTACTTCAAGCGTATCCAAAATGCGGCAAACCGGATGCAGAAGCTCATCCAGGACTTGCTGGCTTTTTCGCGCGTTAGTACAGGTGAAAGGAAGTTTGAAAATGTAAAACTCGCAGACATAATAGATGATGTTGTCAAAGAGTACGCTGAAAAATTGCAGGAAAAGAATGCAAATGTGGAAACGAGCGGCCTGTGCGACGTGTATGCGATTGCTTTCCAATTCCGTCAGCTGATGCTCAACCTATTCGGTAATTCAATCAAATTCTCGCGTCCTGACGTTCCCCTTAAGATCACGGTATCCAGTAAGATGGAGCAGGGGAAGGAAATAATCAGCCTGCATCAATTGCCAAATCATCGGGTAATGCCAGAGAAACTTTATTGTCACATCACTCTGACGGACAATGGCATTGGCTTTGAGCCGCAATTCAATGATCGTATTTTTGAAGTATTTCAGCGACTTCACGGCAATGATAAATACTCAGGTACTGGCATCGGTTTGTCAATCGTGAAAAAGATCGTTGAAAATCACAACGGTGTGATCACTGCGAGCGGTGATCTGAGCGTGGGAGCCCGTTTCAATATTTACATTCCTTTCGAAAACTAAATGTAATCCTCCTTGTGGTGTCGGTTCTACAGCCGTGCATAAGAGGCTACAGGAGTACCATTGCCTTGGTCCTGGGCTTTAGTATTCCTTTTTTTGATTTTGGATCTCTGGCATCAGTCCACAAACGCCCATTCCGCTGACGAAGCGTGGAAAACGAGCCGCATTTGGTTAGTCATATGTTTGGGTTGAAATGATCTGATCGTCCGCGATATTCTTTTGTACTTCCTTTTGGCAAGACGATTGAGAGAAGATCGGTGGAGTAAATGTCTCAAAACAAAAAAGAACTCTACCATGGAAAACAAAAAAGCAATTGATGTATTGAACACGCTGGTCGAGATCAATAACGACCGGATTGAAGGTTATGAAACTGCAGCAAAGGAGACGAATGAACCAGACTTGAAAGTTTTGTTCACGAAGCTCGCAGAAACCAGCCAGGATTGCCGTATCGAATTAGAGCGGGAAGTAGAGATGCTGGGAGGAACGCCCGCGAAGGGAACCAAGGTAACTGGCAAATTCTTTCGCGCATGGATGGATGTTAAGGCCGCAATAACAGGTAAAGACCGTAAGGCCATATTAGAATCATGCGAATTCGGAGAGGATCACGCTGTTAAGACTTACGAGGACGTTCTCGAAGACGACAGTGAACATCTGACGAGCGAACATATCGCCTTGATTGAGGAACAGTACGACCTCATAAAGGCCGATCACGACGCAGTCCGCGCATTGCGTGATTCGCTTGTTGAATCCTAAACATTCTTCTGTGAAAGAGAGGAGACAATCATTGCCTCCTCTTTTTTTATTTGTGCCAATAGTTACTGTTGTGGCGATTATTCCACGATGTGGGTCAACAATCATTATAATATTTAAGGTAGCCCGGGGTCAGAATGGGAAGTTTTGCCGTTCTGGCTTGAGGCGCAGTATTTGTAAGAGTTGTGCGTACCAATAACATAATATCATGGGAAAAAAAGGAAAAAAAGGCTCGTACAAGAAATTGATCGGCTCATTTGTGATGAGGAATCGCGTGATGCTTGCGGCAGTTGTTGGAGCAGCGACCGGAATCACTTTAGCAAACGTTCTTGGAACAGAAAAAGCGAGAAAAATTATAGGTGAGGTTGGAGATTCAGTCAAGGATTTTATCAAGAATCCTCGAATAGAAAAAATTGAAGAAACAAGGTATCAAAGCCAGTCATAAGGATGTCTTTGATAGTAGAGTAGGGTGACGGGTTGTTAAGAATAATAATAACTCTCAGAGTTGTGTGCGCTTAACAACTTCCATTCCACCGGCTTTTTGATTTTATCATCTCGCTTTGAATTATCGTTGATCGATTTTTCTATAAGTTGATGGAATGGTGTTGTACGAAAAAGGAAGACATTCAACCATCTTATTAAATAGTCATGACTCGTTCACGTAGGCGAACCAGTAGATTCGGACGGTTCGTTACCGTCGTGGCGGTGTTAACTTTTATTATCCTTTCCCTCACACTTTACTATTATATCAACCCAGTTGATTTTGGCGGCCTTGGAAGTCTTGGGATGTTTGGCCTGCTGGTCCCGCCCGCTTTCCTCGTAGTCGCTGTCGTTTCGTTGTTAATGATCTTCTGGTCAATAGACAAGAAATGGAGAGTTGCGCTGGTTGCGTTTAGCGGTATCGTGCTCGTAAGCTGCTTTCTCTCCTTATGGCCGTCATATGCGCTATGGAAGTGGGCACAGGAACACCAAGTACCCTTGAATCTTGTTGAGGCGCTGTTGCCTCGATTCAATAGGGGAGATTTGTCCCGCACTACCACCGTGAGTTATGATACATTGGATGACGGTACCCAATTACTATTAGATGCTTGGCCCGCCGACATGGCGAAAAATAGAACTCCACGTCCGGCGATAATAAAGATACACGGGGGAGCATGGGTCAGGGGCTCAAGAAGAAGTCTTACTTTATGGAACACCTGGTTTAATACGCTTGGGTATCACGTTTTTGATGTTGACTATCGTATGCCGCCGCCGGAGCGATGGCTCGACGAGACAGCAGATGTCAAATGCGCTCTGAATTGGGTTAAGACTCACGCTTCTGAATACAACGTCGACACCACACGCTTAATCCTGATGGGTTATTCGGCCGGGGGAAACCTGGCAATGCTTGCCGCCTATAGTTATGACCATCCTGAATTGAAACCCACATGTGGCCTGCCGGTCAAAGTCAAATGCGTTATCAATCTATATGGTCCAGTCGATATGGAAACTTTATACGCTTCAACAGGCAGCGAAGGTTTCGTGCAACCAAGAATGAGGCAATATATCGGCGGTGGTCCGGGTGAACTCGTTGATCGTTATCAATTACTATCCCCGATAAATCACATTAACAAGGATGTTCCTCCCACTATTTCGATTTATGGGGAGAGAGACAGGATCGTACCCTTCAGGGAAGGTATTTCAGCCGACAATGCCCTAAATCTGGCTAACGTTCCTCATGAGGTTTATATCTTACCAGAGACGGATCATGCTTTTGATACAAACTGGACATATCTCAGTACCCAGATCGCGCGCGAAAAGATCAGGGCTTTTCTCGATAGATATGCAAAGTAAGTGAACAGTGTTTATCTGATTAATAGATATCGCGGGCGCGTTCCAGGAAGCAAACAAGATTTGGATTGATCATCGCTGATGCCTTGTCAAAATCCATCCATTCCGCGCGGTCAATTTCATTTATCAACATGGATTTCCCTGACCGAGGAGGCCATTCAATTTCGACGCGATTAGAGACAATTCCCTCCGACGATTCCCACGTGCCCAGGAAGGTCCATGCATATATAGTTTTGCCGCTCTTTAATTTGGCAGAACCAATAGTATGAAAAGGTCTGATCGGTCGAATCCCCGTCTCTTCAAAGAATTCACGATGAGCGGTTTCTTCCATACTCTCATCTCCTTCAGGCAATCCTTTGGGTATTGTCCAGGCGCCTTCGTTTTTCTTTGAAAAGAATGGTCCACCGGGATGCACGAGGAAAAATTCCAAACTCGTTAACTGCATCCTGCACATCAGCAATCCCGCAGAGTAAACAGCCATAGCTTCGACACGTTAAAAATAAAATTTATCAATATTAAAGCTTATAGAGTAAACCAATCTCTTTTTCAGATAGTGCCCGGTTGTAAAAATCTTACGTCGTCGACGATACCGGTGAAGAACCGTACGCGGTTTGCACGGGTTCCGATTGTTACCTCACAATTGTTTTTTGACCCACACGTCGACCTGGGTTTGGTAGTATCGATAACCTCAGAGACAAGCTTGGCGTTAACGAACATTTTTAACTGCGATCCTTGTTTCAAACAAACGAGGTGGATGAAAGAATTAAGGTCAGGGGTTGGCACCCTAACCACTGGAGAATCGCGGCAAATCGATCCATCATATCGGACAAATGAAAATCTGTTGCGGAATTCATCCGGAGCATTGTTGGGATAATACACGATCGCAAAGGGATAACCTTGCGTATCACCTCTCCATCATAATATCATTTATGTCACCCCCGACGTCAATTTGATTCTCAACAAAAACCCAAAGAGAGATGGTGAAATCCTGATCATGCTCAAAATTATTCTGGTCACCATGGGGAATAGTAATACATGATCTCTTCCATTAAAATGATAGGCCGAATTAGCCTTGCCCTTATGTCCCTTTGTAGGCGTTGCGCCATTTACGGCTCCATGGTTCTGAAACTTGCTTTTGTCTGATGCGTCATTGTTGAACAGGTATTCGCCGACTAAACCATCCTGAGGGGCTATCCGCTTGCTACAAGAAATCCGTGTGGCTATTAGAATAATGAACCAAAACGGGAGTCGTACCCGGGCGAAAAAATCATACATATCAATTCTTACTTAGGTGTGTTTGTTTTGAAGGTTAAGAGTCCGACAAGGCTACATGTGGCGGTGAAGCATATCACTCTGAATGTATTGCCCTCCTGAGGTGATGATCTCCTCTTTGATCTTTGAATATCCGATGGTGTCGATAGCACGTGTAGCATCCTCGATAACATAGCTTTCGAAGTTTTCTTTCAATGCGTCCTTGGCCGTATAAGCGACACAATAGTCTGCAGCTAGCCCGCATACATACACTTTTTTTATTCCGCGATCTCTAAGGTATCCGGCAAGCCCTGTCGATTTTTTGTGGCCATTGTCATAAAATCCGCTGTAGCTGTCGATATCCGGATTCATTCCCTTTCTAAACACTGCCTCGACCTTATTCATATGCAGATCGCTGTGAAACTCCGCGCCATTTGTTCCCTGCACACAGTGATCTGGCCATAATACTTGGTCCAGTCCATGGAGGGAAATTGTTTCAGATTGTTTTTTACCAGGGTGTTGAGTGGCGAAACTCTTGTGGCTGGCTGGGTGCCAGTCCTGTGTTGCCACCACGAGCTCAAAGGAGTCCTGCAGTTCATTGACAAGTTGAATGATCTCATTCCCCTTAGGAACAGGAAGACTTCCGCCGGGGATAAAATCGTTTTGAATATCGACCAGGATTAAAACGTTCATCATTGCTTGTATTGGGCCCTTAACAAGTTTCGTTCTTCCCGTAGCTTCTCACTTATGCCCACTTTATAAATGTGCGGATTGTAGAAGCGTTTGTGTTCTTCTGGCACCATCTTCAGCCGTTGTTGACTATAGGATGCAATTTCTTTTAACGGAAAACGATTTCCAACCAATTCTCCATTTCTTAGTACCTCGTGCAAAAGTGGTTCTTTATTAAGTCCTTTTAATAACAGCGATTTTTCAGGCTCAAACGGATGATGCATTATCTCCACAGTGGATTCGCCCGTCCCCGTGATCACATCCGCACCAAAAAATCCATGATTGTTGTTCAATATTCTGTACACCTGCTTTTTGTGCGGCAGTGTCATTTTCTTGAGATTTTCTGAGAGTTTGATCCGGGGTTTGCCGTCCAGGGATGCGAGTTTGTATACTCCGTCCAAGGCGGCGTCTGGCGGGCCCGTTACAAGGCTGGTCCCCACGCCGAAAACATCGATGGGTGCGTTCTGATCCAGCAAACTCTTGATTACATATTCATCCAGCTGGTTAGATGCAGTGATTTTTACGTACTGAAGTCCCGCTGCATCAAGCATTTTTCGCGCCCGTGCAGAAAGGTATGCAAGGTCGCCGCTGTCCAGCCGTATTCCCTGCAGTCGATGCGATTGTTTCTCCATTTCATGCGCGACAGTGATGGCGTTAGGTACGCCAGACTTCAGCGTGTCATACGTATCCACCAACAGCACGCAGTTTTCTGGCCGGTGTGCAGCAAAGTCGCGGAATGCAGCAAGCTCATCTTCATAACACTGCACAAATGCGTGAGCCATTGTCCCCACAACCGGAATATCGAAGTCCGCAGCGGCCCGCACATTGCTTGTTGAATCAAATCCACCCACGATGGCAGCCCTTGTTGCGTGATAGCCGCCAAGACCCTGCGCTCGTCGCAATCCAAAATCGCTTAGTATTTTGTCTCCAGCAACGTATCGGATACGCGCGGCTTTTGTGGCAATAAGTGATTGAAAGTTCACTATGTTCAGCAGCATCGTCTCTATGATCTGGGCCTCAATAACAGTGCCTTCAACCCTTATAATAGGTTCGTCCGGGAACACAACTTCTCCTTCTTTTGCTGAAAATATTGAGCCGCGAAAACGAAAGTCACGAAGGCTATCGGCAAACTGCGGATTCAATCCAATGGCTTTTAAGTATTCTACATCCTCCGGAGTGAATTCAAGTTCTTGCAGGATTTCCAGGACGTCCTGTAATCCGGCAAAAATCGTATAACCTCCCGAAAATGGTATTTTCCGGTAGAAGTAATCAAACACAGCCTGTTGTTTGCTGCGGCCGGTGAGGAAGTATACCTGTGCCATGGTAAGCTGGTACAGATCCGTATAGATGCCTGTGATCGAAATGTTTTTCATAGAGGGGATGAAAGTGAAGGTAATATAAAGCATATCACCCAATATTAAATTGAGTGGACGCAGTTTTAAGAAGAGTAGGAGCGAAGTTCTCGATTAAACTATTTACCCTTTGCCGATGTTGAAATGGCCCGCAGTAGAGACTTTTTACGTGGTGCATCGCCAAGGACCTGCCATATCATAATACCCGAGGCTTTCGAAGTAGCGAGTTCGGTCTTCATCCTTATAGTAGGTATACCGTTGTAGTAAAGCATCTTTCCGTCAGGCATCTTCCATTCATCTACCTTCTCTGCTCCTTTATATGTTGCAACGATCTCCCTGTAATTCATACTTATTGCCTTTGATGTGATCTCGGGCCCATAGCCATATCCGTAAAAAGGTACACCCAGAGTCAGTTTTTCCTTAGGTATTTTTCGCTCGCCGGTAAAGTAGGCAAGATCCTCTTCAGCGTGAGTATACGTGGAGTGAGGTCCTGGTTTTTCTGGACGCCATGGCCCAGTGCGATCGTAACTCATCACATTCATAAAATCGTACTCCGCCAGGGCTCTGTCAGTGATCTGATCCTTGTAGTATATTGCAATAGCGGCTGTAATAATCTTTCCTTTTGCATGCAGCGCATTCGAAAGCTCAACAACAAACTTTTCATAATACTCGTCGATATTGCTTCCTTCCAGATCTACGTCAATTCCATCTACATCGTATTTGACGGCTTCATTAACGAGCTTCGCGACAAGGTCCGCCCGGCGATCGTCCTTCAGAAGGTAGTGGTACTGCGGCTGTTTGCTCCCGCCTCCGATGGAGAACAATACCTTAATGTTCTTCTTATGTGCATTAGCTATGAACGGCTTGAGCCTGGATAAGTCGCGGACGAAATTGCCGGCTGAATCCGGATTGAGAAACCACAAGTTGATATGCGTCAATCTCTTGAAAGTATTACTACTTGGATTTTCCAATGCAGCATTTATTCCGAAATAACCAACTATTCTGAACGGTTGTTGGCCTGAAGTGCCGCTCAGAATGAAACAAAACAAAAATGAAATTATCAGTTTGACTGGTTGCACGCGATTGTTGTTAAGGGAGAATTATAGTTTAAGTCGAATGCCTATCTTACTTAGCCATCCCGTGATGACAGCGCAGAGGATTGCAAACAAAAATGATTTAGTCAATCCAATACCACCTAAGAGGACAGCTTCCGGCAAATGAATGCCAAGCAGTCTCATTGTAGCATAAGAAAAGTAGGGGATAAGGTAACACAACAACGTATCCGTGCCAGCGGGTCGGATCAATGTAAACCAGTTTGATTTTCCCCAAACATCACATACCCAATAGGTGACAATGAGTCCAAAGATTGTAAACGCACTGCAAAGAAATAGCCAGGCCGGAGTTGCCCCGAGTTTAGCAAGTCCCCAATAAGGACGGGTGATTACAGAAAGAATAACAAGCACAACAGCAAATGCGGCGAGCACGAGTGTAAGTTTGGTATTTTCATTTCTTGACCTGTAGTAATTAAATATAAGTGCAGTCAACACACCTCCGATGGTAAGACCAGTAAGCGTACCACCTCTTATCGGGTCGGGGATGAAATTGAGAAAGCGGGGAAGCAGACCTGCGTGTGATACCATACTAAGAACAGCAAAGAATACCCATGCACCAATAATGATGTAGATGTTGTTCTTTGCAAAAACGCTTACCAGGCCGCTGGCGAGATAGGCCCAGCCAATGAGACCGAGTATTCCCCACCACCAGGTTCCGAATTGCTGGATTTCACCTTCATCACCGCCGCGATAAACGAACGCAAGCACCAGGAGAACGATGAAACCAATGGCTCTCGCCGAGTATACAAATGTTTTGCTTGCAGTTTTTGGATAGCTGTTCCATATAAGTATGAATGAAGCACAGGATAGTGTGTTCCATATTCCTCGGTTGAAACCAGTAGCCTCAGCGTTGAGGTTTTCCCCGTTCACCAAGTATACACCCATGACGAGCAGTGCGACGGCCCTTAGAATCACGTGCTGCACAAGCTCCCAATCCGTCGCGCCTTTTTTCCTACGGGCATCGATCGCAAAAGGCATGCTCAAGCCGACGATGAATAAGAATGCTGGAAAAACAATATCAGCGAGTCCTATGCCGTCGACACCGCGCTCGACGTGTCCTAGCCATGCAGGAATATCCTTAAGGGACCACAGGTCATTTACGAAGATCATGAGGATCATCGTTAGCGCTCTCAGAATGTCGATTGACGTAACCCGCGTGAGAAGAGTGGATTGCGCTAATGACCCGGTTGAGGATTGTACTGTGTTTGTTGTCATTGGTTTTGTAACTCTATAGTTCCGGAATTTGGAGAAGCTTCGTATTGAACGTAGCTATCAGACCCAATTTTCTTAATCTGACATTTCACAACTTTGTCCCCTTGCGTCATTTTGACTGACTTCCAGTCCGAGGGAACATAAGTTCTCAATGTAAGGGGATAGTCATACAAGGACTGATTCAACGTATGCTTTAACAAGATTTTGATTTTGTTCGATACATTTTCCGATTCAATGGTTGCTGCCATTCTCTCTCGCATATACTTTGTCACATCGCCAAAGGTGCCTATCCAAACCGTGCTTTCCTTGCTTTTGATGTACTGGAAGTATTCATCCAGTAGTTCATGGGGAAGAGCCTCGTACCCGATCCCGTCGACACCGTGGAAGACCAGTACCAGCCAATTATTCTTGTGAGATGCAACGGTATCTACCCACGCCTTCATCATTGGAAGTGGGGTTTTCGTTGTTGCGCCGCGTTGCCACTGAACATATTCCTTCTTTGATGCACCGGGATTCATTTTGTGCCACCGATTCAATTCTTCAAGGAATGGCTCAGGCATTCGGTTTCTTAACGCAGGATAGACTGTATACATCTTTTCCATGACGCGATCATTTTCGGTTCCATATGGCCCTTCGGCTGAGAATGTAAAACGCGAGCCCAATTGCTTAAGGATCTCTTCCTTACTCTTCTCCAGCTCGTACAACATGTTTACATCATCCAGTACTGCGAGACGAGGGTGAGTAACGGTGTGACTGGCGAATTCGTGACCCTGTTTGGCATAAGCTCTCACCTCATCCCACGTCAAACCGCTTCTACGATCTCCAGGCTTTTTCACCTTGAACGCTCCTTCGCGGACTTTTTTATAACCTTCATCTATGACGGCGTATGCCTCCTGCGCACTTTCTTCACCATCCTCATCGTAAATCCCGCCAGCCTTAGTGTGATACTCAAGAGTGCCATCATATCCTAAGAAGCCTATAGCGGAGGCACGCTCAAAGAAATTGTCTTTATTCGTTGGAATAGTTGCAGTTTCTGCAATGATCTGTTCTACCGGTCTGCCAATAAACTTTCCCTGGTATTGCGATCCCGGTATCTGGCCCGTGATAATAAAGAACGTGGCCGGCATCGAGAGCCGGTTCATAATGGGAAGGGCCTTCGTGAACTGATTGATCGATCCATCGTCATAAGTAAGCGAGATCGCGGCTGTCTTTCCGTCCTTCCATTTTTCGATCACAGTCCCCGTTTTTTGAGCGTATCCCTCTAAAGAGATCAGAACGATCATGAAGCTTATAATAAGATTGAATTTCTTCAAATAATAAAATGTATGGTGCATAAGTCTTACCTGTTGTTATCTATTCTACTACGATTTCATCGATAAGCATATTCGCGGGACGACCGGCACCTGGATGCCATTCGGGTGTATTCCCGATAGTGTATGCTTTCACTTTAATATATCTCCCGGTTTTCGGAGCAAATTCGGAAATAAAATCTCTTTGTTGTCCGCCATACTGATCGATTGGCAACGTATTTTCTACCGAACCGACCTGTTCGAAGGTATTTCCATCAGCTGATACAAAGTATTCAACTCTCTTTGGAAAAAGTCTCAGCCAGAAACCATATTGGTAGTACGCTGATTCGATTCGATGGACCGTTTTCATTTCCTCAAGGTCGATGATCACTTCAAGGTCTTTACCAGTAAATGAAAGCCAGTTATAACCATAGTCATGGCTTCCTCTTATTCCATCCGTTAACATCGTGGGAGCTGTTGGGGGCAGGGTTGAGGCGTCGGGGCTTACGAACTTGACGCTTTTGCCGTAGGCTAGATGTTCATTCATTCCCTGAGAAAAAAGGCGATACATAGCCGTACGGTATTCGTCAGGAGATGTGCTCCACTCTTTAACGCGCGTTACGCCCTGCCGAATACAAAGGTCGGTAAAAGGGTCGATCTTTGCGCGGATCGTGGTGCGCACTTTCCATTCGTTATTTACCTTTTCAAAAACTCCTCGATCGCCGGTAAATGTCTTTTTAGCTTGTTCCATGATCGCAAACTCCAGAGGTAACCTGGCGATACGAACCCGTTCGAGTACTTCCGGCATTGTCGCTACGGAGCGTTCTGCTTCATCAAAAAGTGATTCATAACGTTGAATCAGGTCGGGAGTAAGATAGCTGGTAGCCGCCTCGTTAGGAGTACCAAATATCCGCAATGGCTGGCCTGACTGAATTAAAGCGTTACGCATTGCGTCGATGTACTGTCGGATTGGTTTGGCAGCTTGTCCGTAGTATCCCCGAAGAAAATCATTCATTAGCGTATCAGCGTTTCCTTCCGGATTCCAAAGCAGCTTAGAAATAAGGTATGCTCTAAGTTCAGCGAATTCGCCGCCAACTTCGCGATTGCCTTGTTCGAACATGGCATTGACTCCATGGCTTGCAAAGAACTGAATGTTCGGTTTCAGTACGTGAAGATTTGGGAAGGGACTAATCAAATTATTAAACTGAATGACATAGTCCCATACAATTATGTCTTTCGCGATCTTTCCCCAGTCTTCGACATCCTTGACAAAGTCAGCGCTTTTCGGATCTTGAGTGATAGGTTTATCGCGGTAAGCCTCGATGCTACAAAGCATGATGTTCACATTCGAGCGTGGACGCAATGTCTTCGGAGCATGGCGGCCATACTCATAAGCCAGCGTAGAGATCATTTTATCAGGGAACTGATCGGCTACCTGATTTACAAAAGAAATGATCGAGCCTGAAGGAGAACCTTCGCGGTCGTCGATTGCCTTACACTTCTCGCAGGTGCAGTAATCCTTGTTATCATTCTGGCTTACGGACCAGTATAATGCTGTCGGATTCTGCGCGATCTTCTTCCGTAAATTCTGAATGGTTACACTTAGAACATCAGGATTGGTGAGACAAAGCTGGGTCGGAATTCGTTTTCCCTTTACCATCGCAAAGTATTCCGGATGCTCTACATAAAAAACGTCAGGTGGGACAAGCGCATTAAAGGTGTGAACCCACATTCCCCAGTCCAGCCTTTCGCCATCTGAATTGTGATCGAGTTTATGCCAGTTAGTGTATTCTTCATTCCACGTAACGCGATAGTGAGTATCCCTGAAACCGATCACGGGTACCTGAACATCGTTAATGGTTCCTAAAACGATTTTGTCTTTCCTGGGTATCACCTTAACTGCAGAGGTATACATACGGCAATCCAGATAATTTTCGAGAAAGGTATATACTCCATATAAAGTGCCCCTTTCGTTGCCGCCAGCGATAATCAGCCGTGCACTGTCTGTCTTTATAATAAAGCCATCCTCCTTCAGTGTGTTGAAGTTAATGTTTAGGTTCAGCTCATCTAGTCTTTCATTTTGGCCAAGCACGATCTCATACTTGCTCCTTGCATCGCGGGTGGAAACAACAGGAATAGCTGCTCCGGAGATCTCAAGCAGGTACGCCTTGAGCTCTTCCGATGCTTTAATTTCATGTACAGTTGGTGACGATGGCAGGACGATGCGGTACCGGGTGAAGCCTCCCTCCGTCAGCACTATCGATTGATCGTTGGCGGCTGCTTTTTTCCTTTTGTTTTTTTGCGCCATAGTCTCGGAACAAATTGTGAGGCAAGCGCAGAGCAATAAGGATGTTAAGCCTAACAGTTGGAGTCGCATTCTCATACGTTGAGGTTTGAGGCTAGTTTAGGCGTTGTTCATAATAAATGCAATAGAATTTATGACTATGCGAAGATCCTATTGACATTCACGGACAGGTAATTCGCAATGATCAGAGTTTAATTGTCGAAAACGGCAAACCATAACAGATCATCGATCAGTGTGCGTGTGTGCACATTTAAGCCTCTACCGTTTTTGTTTAATTTTTCCATGAGCGGGGAAAATGAGTATGAGTTTATAATAGAATGAAATTATATTTGTTTGAACCCATTACTATGTTAAAACGAAGAGAACTTATTCAGCGGCTTTCGACGCTGCCATTTGTAGGAGGCTTGATGGCCATCGTCCCGACTACAACGGCGGAAGCTTCAACACCCTCAAAACGCCAGCCCCCTCGTGACTTGTTTAAGGAATTTGGCGTTCGAACTTTTATCAATGCAGCCGGCACACTTACTTATATGACTGGGTCGCTTATGCACGACGAAGTTCTTGAGGCGATTAATTATGGTGCGACAGAGTTTTGTATGCTTGATGAGCTTCAGGATAAAGTGGGAGAGAAGATTGCAAAAATGGTTCACGCAGAAGCGGCTGTCGTAACATCCGGAGCGTTTTCAGGCATGACACTTGGCCTTGCCGGGATTCTCACAGGAATGGAAGAGAAGAAAGTAAGGGAGCTCCCTCATCTGGAGTATACCGGAATGAAATCTGAGGTCATCTGCCAGGCTAGCCACGACATAGTTTATAATCAGGCGCTGACTAATACAGGATGCAAGATCGTTCGGGTCGAGACAGCGGAAGATGTGGCCAAAGCAGTGAACGATCGAACCGCGTTAATGCACTTTCTGCATATCGAATCTGATAAGGGTAAGATCCAACATGAAGAGTGGGTCGCCCTGGGAAAAAAACATGGGATTCCTACATCTATCGATATTGCAGCCGATGTTCCACCTGTGTCGAATCTGTGGAAGTTCAATGACATGGGATTTGACTTTGTAGTAATATCAGGAGGTAAAGCCATCAGAGGTCCACAAAGCGCGGGTCTGCTAATGGGTAAAAAGAGTATTATTTCTGCCGCCCGATTATCTATGCCTCCCCGAGGGTTCAACATTGGTCGGGGAATGAAGATAAATAAGGAGGAGATCCTGGGAATGTATGTAGCACTGGAGAAATACATAAATCAGGATCATGATAAGGAATGGAAGGAATGGGAAGAAAAGCTCGCATTAGTAAACAATTCTGTAAACTCCATCCCGGGCGTTACAACCGAGGTCAACGTTCCACCGCTAGGCAATCATACTCCTACATTGAAAATTACATGGGATACCGGGAAGGTGAAGATCACAGATAAAGTATTACGTGACGCTTTACGCAATGCTACACCATCGATCGAGGTAGGAGGTGGATCAGCTAACAGTGTTAATGTAACAGTGTTTATGCTGAAGCCGGGCCAGGAAAAGATCGTGGCGTCGCGGCTCAAGGAAGAATTAACACGGGCAACGGCATAATCCACTTTTGATTCGCGACGTCATGTCTGGCGAGAAATTGCCAAGATCAAATTGTGGATTGTTAAGCAAAGTATCTGAAACTGATTTCTATTCAACAAAAATGTCCAGATCTATTACACGAATTTTTTCCTCTGTTTTTTTATTCCTCTCATTAGCGATGATCTTCGGGCATTGCTCGGAGAAGTTTGAGCTTCCTCCAGGCGATGCCGATAACGGGAAATTGTTCCTTCCCGACAACTTCCAGGCCCTTGTTGTCGTCGACAGTTTGAAAGGACGTGCAAGACATATCGCTGTAAATGGGAACGGCGACATTTATGTAAAGTCAAGGTTTTCCGAAAAGGACGGAAGGAATGCAGCCCTACGCGATACAAACAATGACGGGAAAGCCGATATCATTGAAACATTCGGAGCGTACGAGAAGGAGAGAAGCTACGGTACCGCCATGCGTATTCACAACGGATACCTTTACTTCAGTTCTGAACTTTCAGTTTATCGTCAAAAACTAATACCAGGTGATCTTATTCCCAACAGTGAGATTGAAGAGATTGTGGTGGATGATCATGCGCACGGGATGCATGAGCACATTGCAAAGCCTATCTGTTTTGATAATAATGGAAATCTTTACGTTCCTTTTGGCGCTGCATCCAATGCATGCCAGGAAATCAATCGAACTCCTGCTGTTCCCGGAATCGATCCGTGTCCTCAATTGGCAGATCACGGGGGAGTTTGGCGATTTGACGCAAACAAAAAAGGGCAGACGCAGAAAGACGGCCACAAGTTTGCGACAGGTATCAGGAGCGTTGTTGCCATTGAATGGAACCCAATGGATGATAATCTTTATCTGGTCATGCATGGAAGGGATGATTTGCTCCGGTTGTGGGCCAGCATTTTCAATCCGTGGCAAAGCGCTATGCTACCATCCGAAGAATTTCTGAAAGTTACGGATGGCTCTGACTTTGGATGGCCCTATTGTTATTACGATCAGATCAAAGGAAAGAAAGTGCTCGCGCCCGAATACGGTGGTGACGGTGATTCTGTCGGAAGGTGTGATAAATTTGAGGCGCCGATCATGGGTTTCCCAGGCCACTGGGCGCCGAATGATTTGTTCTTTTATACCGGAGATCAATTTCCGGAGAGGTATAAGAAAGGAGCGTTCATTGCTTTTCACGGTTCGACCAACCGTGCACCGTATCCTCAATCCGGATATTTTATCTGTTTTGTTCCATTCGAGAATGGCAAGCCCACGGGAGAGTGGGAAGTGTTTGCCGATGGATTTGCTGAAGTCGATCCGATCGTGAGCGTTAGTAACGCCGTCTACAGGCCCATGGGAATTGCAATGGGACCTGATGGTTCGTTATACATCGCGGAAACCGAAAAAGGAAAGATATGGAGGATAATGTACAAAGGCGATAAGGATACCTTTGGAAAAGAACAGCGCGCGTCGATGGAGAAAAGAAAAGAATTATCACACATCAGAACTCCCGATATTACAACTGACAACCTTAACAAGGGAGTGGCGGCGCCAGGTGAAAAGATTTATGATATTTACTGCGCTGCATGTCACCAGAAGGATGGTAAAGGGGCATCTGGCAGATTTCCGCCGCTTGCCGGCACGGATTGGGTAACAGGCGACAAAACACGTTTGATGACGCTTGTACTGAACGGTCTCGAAGGAACCATTACCGTCAACGGAGAGACCTTTATTAATGCAATGCCGCAGCACAGTTTTTTAAGCGATGAAGAAGCTGCTAATGTGCTTTCATATATCCGTCAGAACTTTGGAAATAAGGCAAGCGCAATAAAACCAGAAGAAGTAAAAGCAATAAGAAACTCACTACCATCAAAACAAGGGTCTTGAGTGACCGAATAAAATTCAATGTCTAACCCTAAATGTTAATACCATGAAAGAACAAAGAAGATCAACTTTAAAAAAGATTTTTGCATCTATTGCAGGCGTTGTAGGACTCGGTGTGACCTCTGCTAAAGCCGACACTACACCCGAAAAGGAAGTTTTCAATGTTGTGAAAGACGACCAGGATGTACCTCTTTTCTCGGGCTCGACCAAACTTGGCAACCTCGTATTCATAGCAGGAAAAGGCGCCCATTTTGATGGTGATATCACAGCTCATACGAAACATGTACTTGATGAACTGGAAAAAGAATTGATAAAGGCGGGGTCCTCAATGGAAAAGGTGCTCAAGTGTGGCGTGTTCCTTCACGATCTCAATGATTACAAGGCAATGAATGAAGCATACAAAGGCCGTTTTGGAAGCAAGCCTCCCGTGCGTACAACGGTAGCGGTGTATGGTGGTGTGCCGGGCGATTCACTGGTGGAGATCGATTGTATTGCTTATATCTGATATTCCTATTTCTCAGTTTGCTAAACCTAAATCCTCAATTTCTCATGCGTCAAAAAATGTTTATTCTTTTACTGGCATTCTGTTTCCTCTCAGTTCAGTCTCACGCCCAGGATTATACGATCGTTATAAAGGGGGGACATGTCATCGATGCCAAAAATAAGATCAACGAGGTGATGGATGTTGCCATCAAAGATGACAAGGTAGCTCTGGTTGCCAAGAACATTGATCCCAAGCAGGCTCAGGTAATAGATGCAAAGGGATTCTATGTGTCGCCGGGTCTTATAGATATCCATTCTCACAATTTTTTTGGGACACAGGAGGATCATTATCTCGGTGATGGATTCGAGGCATTGCCACCGGATGGTTTTACATTCAGGAGCGGAGTGACCACCGTGGTGGATTGTGGAGGCGCAGGCTGGAAGACCTTTTCCACTTTCAAGGCTCAAACAATCGCTCATTCAAAAACGCGCGTATTGTCCTTCCTCAACATTGTCGGCGAGGGAATGCGTGGGGGGGCCTACGAGCAGAACCTCAACGATATGGATGCGAAAATGACGGCACATGTAGTAAGACAAAACAAGGAGATCGTTGGAATAAAGGTAGCGCACTATATGGGTAAGGAGTGGGACCCCGTTGATCGCGCTGTTGAAGCTGGTAACATTGCAAACGTTCCTGTGATTATTGACTTCGGGGGGAATGTTCCGCCGCTTTCCATCGAAGAGCTTTTTTTCAAACACCTTCGTCCAGGAGACATATTCACGCATGCATTCGCGCAGCTTGCGTCAAGGATGCCTATCGTGAACGCCCAGGGTCAGCTACTTCCGTTTGTTGTTGACGCGCAGAAAAGAGGCATTATCTTCGATGTGGGTCATGGGGGCGGAAGCTTCCGGTTCTCACAAGCGATACCTGCACTGAAAGCTGGTTTTAGACCAAATACCATCAGCACTGATTATCATACAGGAAGTATGAATGCAGGAATGAAAGACCAGCTCAACATCATGTCGAAGTTCCTTAACATGGGTATGACGGTTCAGGAAGTGATTACCGCATCAACGTTGAATCCTGCGCAAGTAATTCATCGCGAGGAGCTGGGACACATTTCAGTAGGGGCTGTTGCCGATGTAGCTATCTTTAGTTTGAGAAAAGGCAAATTTGGTTTTATTGATTCTTCAGGATTCAGGATGGACGGTGAACAAAAGTTGGAATGTGAACTTACCGTTCGTGAAGGAAAGGTGGTCTATGATTTGAATGGAATATCGAGACCGCTGTGGAATAAACCATGATCAGGTGGCTGGGTGCCTGGGTCACTAACAACCAGGTGCTGCTGGTTAATAACAGAGCACCAGAAAATTAAAATACGATTAACGGATAACGGATAACGATTAACGGACTACCAATGAGATTCGCGATACTTTCAGTGCTGCTTGGAATTTGCGGCGTAACGATCCTCCAGGCACAAACAATCCCCAAAGAGGAGTT
>Ga0193738_1000305_pt1 | contig 30001 bp, 47 predicted proteins | sample L2a1metaG_FD_144927 | JGI IMG/M metagenome (GOLD analysis project Ga0193738, IMG submission 144927) | Soil microbial communities from a riparian zone of the East river system, Colorado, United States - L2a1 | ecosystem: Environmental > Terrestrial > Soil > Riparian zone | place: USA: East River... | reverse complement strand
TTTCCTTGAGTGGCAATTGCATTAACTGAAATTCCACCTGTACCACCGGCCCCAATTGTTACGGTATATGGACTCGCAGTTAAATTAGTGGATAACGTTTTTACATGACAAAACTGTCCTGGACCTCCTCCCGATCCTCCTCCCGCTGTCCCACTAGCTCCACAACGTCCGCTTCCTCCACCCGCTCCGGAACCCCAAACATAAAACTCGACAGATTTAGAGCGTGGATCAATAGTCCACGTACTACTTGCTAGGAATGTTGTAACTTTTGAAGATGCAGCAGCATTTTGAAATGTTGGATCTAACCCGGTTACAGCCGTTAAAATCTGTCCTGTAGTTCCATTAGAGACGCTGCTTAAAGTGCTAGTTGTCGATCCACCTATTTGAACACAATGTTGTGTTGCAGGTGATCCCACAAATGCTGTGCCAGTAAATCCGGTTACACCTGTAGTAGCTTCATTGATTGAATTTCCTGGTGTTGGCATGTTGCCTCTATATTATTAGTTTAATGTCCATGTTCCAATAACAGAATCAGCACGCCATACAGTTGATGCCCCTGCGGTAATACATATCAATCCTATACAGTCTCCTACGTTATTAGATACTGCTGTCCCTGTAATTCCAACGGTTCCAGAAGCACTTCCCATAACTATTTGTTGGTTTGCATTAGGCGTAATCGTTGCTAGTCCTAATTTTCCTACAATTCGGATTTCATCACCCAATGCCCCTGATGCTGGTAGTGTATAGGTAACACCCCCACCGCGATCGGTGATATAACCGTTTTCCGCAACTAATGTTTGTGTAGCCGTTGTAACGTCTGTCCATGCAAAACCACCGGCACTTGCCGATATCGTAATAGAGTTGGAACCATTGACTATTGATATACCGGGCCCCTGCGTCAATATTGCGGCAGACGGACTTCCTGCGGTTGATCCTATTATTATTTGACCATTAGCGAGGGGAACCCAGGTTGGAAGTCCGGCTAGTGTGCTTGTAAGTACAGCTTGGTTAACTGCTGTCAGACCTGTTACAGTATTGGTGGCACTTGAGAATAGTATTTGATTAACGGTAGTAGTCAAAGGATATGTTGCAGTACTGAACGCAGGATCTGATAATGCACCAGCCGACTGTAAAACTTGACCTACTGTTGCGGTAGGTCCTACGTTAGTAATAGTGGACGTTCCAGAACCGACCAACACAGAATGATTTGTTAAACCTATTAACTCTATAGCAACTGTGTTTAAACTTCCTGGCGCTGATGTCTCTATACTACCGCCTCCCAAAACGTTTAGAATATTAAGCGCAGGTACGGCCGTTCCTTCATCTGTAACAAATTGCGTCGGGACGCTAGGGGGAAGAGATCCCGCGGTTACCGATTTAAATATTTGACTCATTTGATACCTATGGGAAATTTATGTAGGTGTAAGAAATAGAGAAGTTACCATTAGCCGCTCCATTCCCATAAAAAATAGTCCCTTTAGGAAAGGAATATAGGTCATCATCCAATACCAGAGCCTCTTCACCTACAAATGTTTTCCACTGAATTTTAGTTTCTCCACCATTCAATGAAATGGAAATAACAACTGCCGTTGTGCTATGATTATCTAATATCAGTTTTACAGGGGGATGCAACAGCGTCCCTATCGCAACACTAGATCCCGTCATAGCCGTAATTAATTCCGGCGCTGGCAATGATTGCTGACGTATAATATACTCTGACATCTATACTAACCCTCTTGAGGCTCTTGTTTAGCTTCTTGATCTTGACGTTGCTTCTCTGAATCCTCAGCCTCTTTCATACGCTGTATAATGAAGTTTTTTAGAGAACAAGAATAATCATATAACTGCCCTAGTGGACAATCAGAGTCCACTAGAACAGAAACTTTAGGGCATTCTTCATTTTTTAATTCAATCTTGACTGTCTGTTTCATAATTTCCTGTGTGATTTAGAATGGTCTTATGATGAAGTACGCATAGCTAGACACGTCTGCAACCTGTGTTGAGGCTGGGGTTCCCAATATAACACTAGTCACAGTAAAGCTTGCGCCATTACTTATGGTATATGTGTATTCACCTAGAGTTACAGATCCATTTGTAGCTAACCTTGTCAACAGGATAACGTCTCCGGTAGCTATGTTTGTGTTAGCTATAGTCTGCGTACCTAATGTTAACACTCCTGTACCGATAAAGTCAGTTACTGCACCACCATTGACTCGCAAAGTTCTCGCAACCGAGGAAATTTCTAAATGTCCGCCAGAAACATTGAAATTCCCTGTTCCTGTTGTGGCTGTTATTCCTCCGGCTACATCCGATGCTGTAAGTTGGATCGCTGTTGCTGCTGCTTGGGATGAGGTGATATTGGTTTGCAATGCGGAATCCATATCGATCCCACCAGCCACTGCTTCTAGATTAATTGCGTCTGCCGAAGCAAGTCCTGCTGCGCGTAAGGTTAAACCGCCTACGTCTGAAAGAAGTCCGATAGAGGATACACCTGTTCCTTGATCTGCGTGAACTTGAATGGTCTCGCTTGTACCACCGTTAGCATGTAGTCGGATTGCAAGAGCTGCATCTTCTGTAGAACTAACAAGAACAGAGCCTGAAACAGAAGCTAGAGTTAAATCGATTCCAGCTCCAGTTACAGTTACATTTGATGCCGCGGCTCCATCTATAGAGAAGGCGCCTGTACTGTCTATCGTTATTCCACCTGTTCCGGCATCGACATCGATACCACCATCGGCAGCTGATGCTAAAATACGAATTGAGTCTGCGGCGGCAGCTTGGGATGAGGTAACGTTAATTTGTAATGCCGCATCTAAATCAAATCCACCAGTGCTATCAATATTTATGGCATCAGCAACGGCTTCACCGGCATTTAAAAGAATTGATCCAGCCGTAGATTGGATAGTAATATCAAATGCACCTGTGGCTGTGAAGTTAGATGCTGCCGCAGCATCTAAACTAATTCCACCTGTAGTGTCAACTATAAACCCTGCTGTACCGGCGTCTATATCGATACCACCGCCTGCATTAGATGTCACAAAATTAATCGCGTCAGCTGTTGCTAGACCTGCTGTGAATGTGATACCACCAGCGGTTGACGTTAATGCGATACTTGATGCATTTGTACCTTGTGCTGCCGTTACAGTAATTCTTTCAGAAGTACCGCCGTTAGTGCCTATTGTGATCGCTCCAGCATCGTTTTCTGTAGCAGAAATATTAACAGACGAACCAGTAGCGACAATGTCAATATCCTCACCTGCGGCAGCTCCGGAGGCTAAAATATCAATACCTCCTGCTGTGGAAGTGATTACGATCGAGTCGGCGGCGCTTTGTGTGGTTTGAATATGAATTTGAAGGGCTGCATCGACATCGATACCACCAGCTGCTGCTTCTAAGTTGATTGCGTCACCTGAAACAAGGCCTGTTGATCGTAATGTGATTCCACCTACATCTGATAGTAGGTTGACTGACCCTACGCCAGTACCCTGGTCGGAATGAACCTGTATTGTCTCAGAAGTACCGCCGTTAGCGTGTAATCTAATTGCTAATGCAGCATTCTCTGTAGAACTAACAAGAACAGATCCCAAAACAGATGCTAAAGTTAAGTCAAGTCCTGCGCCTGTTACGGTAACGTTAGAGGCAGCTGCACCGTCTATAGAGAAAGCCCCAGTTGAATCTATCGTTATCCCACCTGTGCCTGCGTCAACGTCAATCCCACCGGCCGCGTCGTCTGCTTGAATACGAACTGCATTTATTGCAGCCTCTCCGCCTGTCAGAATCAATTGACCCGCTGCACTGTCTAGGGTTAAATCAATACCAGCTCCAGTAACGCCTAGACTAGAAGCTGTAGCAGATGTCATTGTAAGACCGCCAGTGGCTCCTGTAAATGAAACTGCACCTGTAGCTGTAAGATCTGTAAATGATCCAGCCCCAACACCGGCTGCGACATATGTTGCTAATTTTAATGGAGTAATAATCCGTGTATCGTCTGTTCCTGTATTAGTCTCGGCTTGAGTGGCGATCTCTGCAATACCGGCTTGTGTTTCAGTGGCTGGAGGAACAGCGCCGGCCACAACTCCTGCAATCACTGTTGCAACGTCATTTGAAAGCGGTACATATGCACCCGCTGGAGCATTACCGTTTTGTAATTCTGATAGTGTTGCTAATTGAACTACACCGAATGTTGACGTGGTGGCTTGTTCAATACCTCCTACGTCCCAATTTCCTGCCCCTGTTGTTTCGTAAATAGTAGGGGGATTAGTAGTATTATCTTGCCAACGTGTCCCGGGATTATAAATATCATTTGTAGTTGGTGCACGTTGTGCGTATCCAATGAACTGAGGGTAAACATATGCGTCTACACCTGTTGCGAAAGGGGTCCCTTGTGATGTATTACCTAATGCTGCTGTCATAATATGGCTCCATATATATATGTAAATTATTTTTATTTATTACATGTACGGGGCGATATCGTACGACAGCCACTAGGTGCGACCTAGAATTGCGCTATCAATAATCTATCTAGATAAATATTTAATCACTAGTAAAAAGAGAAGATTTTTTTTGATTTAGATGTGTTGTTTCTGATTGGTATCATGAGGGGAGATATATTTCGAGCATTCTTCGCCTAATGGAACATGTTTCCAAGTAGAATTTTTACAGATTTTTCTAACCAAATAAAAATCGATTTGGAATATTTCACAAATTTCCTTATATTTTTTTCCCTCTAATCTTATTTTTCTTATCTGGTAAACCTTTTCTTCGTCTAGGACGGAAGATCCAATTTTAGATCCTTTGGCTTGTCTGTTCTTTTTTACTTTATCAGCCATATTATCTGCGATAGAACCAAGAAAAAGATGAGAAGGATTAACACAACTTCTATTGTCGCATGTGTGGCAAACCTGAATACCAACTGGAACTTTTCCGTAAGCATATACATAAGCATCTCTATGAGCTAATCGTTTACATCCAATTTTTCCATATCCTCCTTTATTAAAATTTCCTTTCCATATCCAACATCCTTCAGTCTTTTCAATATTTGATTCGAAAATTTTTCTTGAAAGTATTTTTCTAGAACATCCACAGCTTCTAGGGCGATTTTCTCGTTTAATTAAAGACCATCTGATTTCTTTCATATTCCCGCAATCACATTTGCAAAGGTATATGATGCCTCGGCTAGAAGTTCTTTTGCCTGTATCTTTTATAATTGTTAACATTCCGAATTTTTGACCTATCACGGCGATATCCTTTTTTGTTTAGCATCGCCCAAGTATACCACATCACCGTATTTTTCTATATGGAAATCCCCCTGCTTTTATATATTGATGCATCGCCGCGCCTAGACTCGGCGATTTAGAAGGCCACCATTCACCGTATTGATTTTTGCCTTTAGTTTTAGCCGATGCATTTCCTTTAGAGAACGCACGGTAAATATTGGCAGGAACTCCGTCATATTCGTATTCGGACCCTCCTTGAAAACGCACTTTCATTTTACCTGTTTTTTCATCGTAGGCAGTACCCCAAATATTGGAACTATTAAGATCTGCATGTTGGATGCCGTTAATGTATGGAGGCTGACCAGCTGGCATCATCTGGCTAAGCTGTTCCATCACCGCGCTTAATCGTGCGGGATTATTTAACAGCTCTTGTGTGTCAGTCGTAGGGAATGTACGTAAATAGGAAACGAATGCTTGCTCTTGTTGTCCGGCTAGAATCCAAAGAAGCTGCGCGTCATTGGAAATAGCGCCACCCAATTGAGTTGCACCAGAAGGAGAAGGTTGTTGAGGTGATACATCTTGTTTTCTTAATTCATTAATTTCGTTTTGCGATCTTTCAATAACCTGCATAAGAAGATCTTGAATAAATTCAGGTGGTTCTTCTCCTACAGAAGTGATCTGTTGAATCAACTCTGAGATCTGATCTTTTATTTGCTGTATGCGTTGTTCATTCATTATGATTTCAACAGGTTTTGTAGTGAATTAGCTATTTGATCCCATTTTGCATTTCCTTGCTGTGCTTGCTGTTGTTGTCCTTGTTGAGGTTGTTCTTGTTGTTTCTGCGCCCTCTGTCCTTGACCATAGATGGTTTGAAGAATTGCAGCCCAGGGAGCTTTGTTGTCTTTCACAATCTTATCGATTATTCCTTTGAATCCTTTACCACCTTTCTTATCTAGAGTAGCTAATGCTCCAGCTTCGAGAGGAGATCTTCCTGATTGAATTTGCTCTTGAATAAACTCATGAAGCTCAGGGGAGTATTTCTGAACAATATTTTTCTCTTGCGCAGATTCTTGCGGTTGGTTCATTTTTTCACCGATAAGTTTTTTCACCTCATCGTAATTGTATCCTTCTTGCTCTGCTCCATTGATGAACTTACCGAATCGAGGATCTAATTTTGAAAGTGCAGCTTTCGAAAACTTTTCGGGAACATGCTCGCTTATCAATGCCATTACATGTGGGATTAATGAGCTGGCAGCCCTGGAACCTACTTTTGCTGCGGCTCCTCCTACTGCTGTTAATCCTAAATTTTTTAAAACTTCTAGTGGATATTCACCACTTTCTCGCATTTTTTGCGATGCTGCTTGATAGGGTTGCATATATACCTCACTCTATTCCTGAAAACGCACTTAGCCACCAATCATTTAACCAACCATAATAATTATTCGATGTTTTTCCTAATTCGCCAATTTGACCAACTGTTAGATCTAATCTTTCTTGATTATCTATCAGATAATCTTTCCATAACTGAGGGTCATAACCTTTTTTCTCTAGTTCATATGCTACTGAAAGAGGACTCCCATTTTTTCCCATAGCTTTTGCTAATTCAGGCAAAACCTTAGAAGTTTCTTGCATTTTTTTTTCTCTACTTACTCCAGACATTCCCACTCCGGCTAATCCTGGAAGTCCAGGAACCTTTTCTCTTACAGCCTTAAGTGATGGAAGGGATTTTAATACGCTATTTAGTTTTGGTTCTTCTGAGACTGGTAACGCTCTAGCATATCCAAATTCGGGAGAAACTCCATTAGATGCAATTAAGGCATCTGCATATTCTCTTTCTTTTCCTAATGCTTTAAATGTTTTTTGCTTAGCCTTCATAGAAGATAAAAGATTTTTTGGGGAACTCATGATTAAAGCAGGTCCACCCCATGCATTTATATCGGCATAATCTTTAGATAATGCGTCAGCCTGTTTCCCATATTTCACTGCTGCTTCGCGTTCCGTTATTTTTCCCGAACGTAATTCGTCTAACATATCTTGTTTTAAACTCGAAAGGTGACTCCCAGGTATTTTTGCGCCTAATGTGTCTATTTCTTTGGATAATTCTTGTTCGCCTGTTGATTGTACACCTTGTTTTAAATCTTCTGCATTAATTTCAGCATTTGATTTATTCACATTTGCATTTATTTTTGCATTAACTGCGGCTCGTGCAGATTCAAGATTAGGGTAAATCAACGGTTCTTTAGCCATCAATTGTCGTGCTTCATATTCTGCTTCCTCTCCTGATGGAGGAATGTACGGATTTAACTTTGCTTGGACTCCTTCTGGACTAGTGACAGATCTTTTTTCGGGAGGAGGTTCATTTATAAAGTTAGTCTGATTTACTGGCTGTGGTTGTTGCTGTGGTTGTGCACCTGGATTTTGCCTTGCTACGCTATCTAAAATTTGTTGTTGTCTTAACAAATTTGTTCCATGTTCTACTATATGCGGAGTAGATCCAGGAAGTGAGGCTAATCCTGCGAATTGTTGAAATGGAGTGAGTCCTTTTTGATCCCCTAATTCTTTCAATCCAGAGGCTAATCTTCTTCGTTCAATTTCTCTAGGTACTTGCTCTTCAATACCCTTCCCAATGCTTTCGCCTAATCTACCAAACGGATCTGCTTGTCGTATTTTTTGTACCATGTGACTACCTCATCCCTTGCATATAACCAGGTAATTGGGAAACTCCGTTATTTTGCATACTTGGGCTTTTGAACGGACTAGCTTGAGGACCTTGACGGCCATAAGGGCTGTTGTTCATACCAAGGCTACCAGTATTTGCTTGTTGACCTCCAACACCATTGAACGCTTGATTAGCCATCGGATACGCTGCCGCTCCTGCTGCCGGCCCACCTAATGCTGCTGCTCCTGCGGAAACTAAAGCAGGGCCTACAGAGCCAATTAAACCCTGTGAACCTTGTTTAGTCACCATATTTTGGCTATAGTTACCCAAGCTTTGTTGCCCAATATTCTGTAGCCCTTCAGCCCCTCTCTGTCTTAGATTAGCTCTCATAGCCCCCAACCTTTCGGATAGATCCGTAGCCCCTTGGATTTGAGCGTTTCTAAAACCTGAGCTAGATAAACCACCTGCACCCATGCCGGCAAATTGTTCAGAAAGACCTGGTACTATTTCCTCATTATATTGTCGTAGTGCTGGCGCATTAAATGCGTTGATATCCGCATTATCGTTACTCATTAGATCACGATAATAGTCCGCTGATTCTCCGAATGCTCCGCTTGCACCCCTTCCACCTGCCGCATCTTGAAGGTTTTGAAAATTCCCTTCCTGCTCTGGTCTAAGAGTAGAAACATTCTCGCGCTCTTCAGGTGAACCTAACCATAATTTTTTCCCCGCTCTGGTTACTCCCCTAATTGGGTTCTTTTTTCCACCTGGTATCACATAGTCAAAAAATCCCATATCAAAGCTCCTGTATGTATTCGATGACAGCCCAAGCACGTGTGTATGCTGCTGCTACGGTTATATTAATATTGGTCGCGTCATATGTGATAGTGTCGGCGCCATTAGGTATAGGCTCGCCAGTCAATGTCGTGTCATTTGTGGCTGCTGCGTATAGCTGCATAAGGCTAAAGTTCGAGTCTATCGTTATATTGTGTGGCTGTGAGTTCAAGCCAGGTGATAATCCTGGAAATGGAACCACTGTACGTAAAATCGTTCTAAAATTCTGTGAGGTCTGACTAGCTGATATATTACCAGGGCTCGGAATAAACGCTTTTCCAGTTAACAGCTCCTCGTCTAAAAACCAGCCTATCTCACGCAAATTAATGGCCGTGCTCACTTTCTTTAATTGTTCCACAATGAACGCACGCGCATCTTCCCATTTCTCAGGTATTGAGTCGTATACGGGAACATAGCTTTCTAGCTGCTGATTATCTGACGGAGTTGTCATATCTTATGTCCCTATTGCTACCCATAAAAATCCTGTATAACTAGCGCTATTACTATTAAATACCCAAGTAAAAGCGGTCTTAGAATAAGAACTATCAATTACAATACTACCAGCATTTGAGGAAGCCGGTGCACTACCTGTGGTAAAGTAAAGTTGTGTCCAAATACTTATCGTTTTATTTGGAAAAGCTGGAGAATATGTGACTGTACCAGTATCTCCACCGTTTAAATGATTATCCGATCCATGCGTACCATCAACAAATCCCCATTGCATTGTTATTGCTCCACTAGTTCCCGAAGAAGCTCCTGGACCTGGAAGATAAGTGCGTCCAAAATTAGTGGATACTGAAGGGGCAAAATTAGAGGTTAACTGACTCAATCTTCCTGTACCTGTTAAAAATAATAATGCATTATCAGCTCTATAACCATCATTAAGTTCTACGCTAAAAAGCTGCCCGAATCCTGCTACAGTAGGAGGTATAACCGAAGGAACGTTGTTTGGTGCATTTGTTGCCGTGGTAGATACAGGATTTAAATGTATGTCCGTGTGATAACCCAATTGGGCAGACACGTTAGAAAATGGTAAATGGTCTACTCCAAAAACAGTATTGAGCTGCTCGAAATTCCCTTGTATATTCGTATAATCTAGCGATAACGGAACTGACCCCGTAGGGATTCCGGGTTGATACGTTGGCATAATTTCCTCTTTTTTTAACCTTGTGTCATTCTGCCCGCCTTGCGGATGTATAGGACTTGGGCGTCAATTTGTACGTCTTGCGTCTGTTCTGTTCCGGCCATTTGGGCATTGGATAACGTATATTCTAGCGTTATAAAGTTAGCTCTAGTTGGACAATACACTCGCTGCCAGAATTTACTTCCGCCCACATTATTCAACGTTGATTGACTTGTTGGAATTGTCGAGTTAAAGAAAGTGTCCGGTGCTGTGCTTGCATAACTATTGATCTTATTTCTAGGTAATGTATTTGACGGTTCATCGTCGTCATAATCGAGATAAACATTCAAACTAATGGCCCCAGGAGAATCTTCAGAGGTAGACTGCATTAGAATATCTATATAGCCAAGTTGAATGTTTTGTCCTTCATCTAAGAAGTTGAATTTCTTGCTTATTATAGAGAAATTTTCTCTTATCTGAATCAAACCACCGCCGATATATGTTCCGGCTGGCACGTCAAGTTGCGGAGTGCTAAATTCTAGGGTTATCGGATCGTATACCCATAGAGTGAATGTATTTTGATCGATCACTTCGATATAGAAAATTCCCCCATTCAAATTAGCGTATGGCGTGGATGCAGGAATAGACGTAATCTCAATAACGAAACCTGTATTCATATTGTGATTAGGACTGGTAATTACCGTTGGAGTCCCTGTGATCGGAGGTCCGGAGGTTGCATGTCCTAGTATAGCGGAAATATAAAGACTGACGTCGTTTGTTGTGATGCCGTCTACGTCTATATACTCAATAAATCCCTGTTGATTCCCTGCGACAATTGAGGGAATTCCGGCAGGTTCCGAGTCTTTCCATGAGAAATTACACTCAATCCATGGAATCGGAGTGCTTAACCACGTTCTACTGTTTACTGGTTGGAAATTACCTAGAGTTGTCAATGAGTCGTTAAATAGTGCCCATGAATCGTTTTCGTAGTTGTAAACCAATCGTTGATTAGGGAATATCCAAGTTGTCCCGTCGGCTCCTGGAAAAGCCTCGTATTGACTTAGAACTGGTATTGTCCAATAGGCTAGGCGACGAATAAAGTCTCTAATGCCATGAACGCGATAAGGGCCATTATTTTTGATCTGGAATCCGAAAACTATATCAGGAATTTTGATATCGATTCGTTGAGATTGATAGCTATCGCATTCTACAATTCCCTTATCACCGATTCCGACAAGGGAAGTATCGAACTGAACAGCAGAGAATGGACCTTCTCCTCCAAGCTCACTATTGACTCGCTCTATCTGAAATGGCGCAATCGAGCGACCCGTATAACGAAGCTGCCAAGTCGAACGCTCGCAATAAATAACGAGATTATCCCTAACAAAACCGACAGATACAATATCCTCGCTAGTTGGTATATCAAGAAAGCCACCTTGTCCTCTTATATCGTCTCTCCAAGATCCTTTTGCTGGAACTCCTGGAGATGGTGCTGTAAATGGTATGAACGGATTACCGATTGTTGACCAACGTATCCGATTTGAATAATTTACAGCTTGCGCTGCATCAGTGCCTTCCCATGTATTAAACGCAACCAATCGACCACGAAAAGGAAGGAATGAGAGGCAATTTACAAAATAATTAGGCGCTGCATCTATTTGTCCATAGGTAGGAGGTACAAAATCAAGCCAGGTGATACCATCCGTTATTCTAATTGGATCTGAAGTTGCTCCCTTAGCGCCTGTATTATTTGTAACCCAGAAAAGCTTTTGGTTTGTGGTGGTAAACGGAGGGTTAGAACTTACCCAATAGTTTGTAGACCAGAAAAAACTTGTTCCTGAAACCGCCTCGCCTGATGCGTTCCATGTAGTACCAGGAATAAACTCCACAAAATGATTTAATGTACTATCGAAAATATAGGCATAAACTTGATCAAAAAATATCGTCTGATCTATTGCGCTATTTTGTAGCTCCTGCGTCCTAATTCCCATCACAGGAAGTCCAGGATAATAATATAATGTGATTGTAAGTGCGCTACCAAATGCTTGAGCAGTTGTGAATGTGATGACACCAGATATATAATTTATTGTTGCTGAACCTGATGGAGTTCCAGTTAAAGTACCGTTTCCATTATCTACATACGTTTCAGCACCCAGAGTAATAACGATTGATCCGGGAACTATAGTGCGAGTTGCTTCAGTGATAGATAGAAACGTGTAGAGATTAAAGCTTGCGACTGTATATGTGCTTGTCCTAGTGACAGAGCGTTGAAGTCTGCCAAGTAAAACGTATGCCCGTTTTCTTAGGATTCTCTCGCGCCATACATACGCATTCTGTAAAGTAGGGTATGCATCGTTAGGTAAAAGAAACTCTTCTCGATTTTTAACGAGTCCAGTTTCGTTACCTGTGATTTTGAGAGGGCTATAGCCTGCCATTAGAAACCTACTCCGTAGCCAGTTCCAACGCCGTAGCCGATATTTGTGCTATTAAACAGGGTAATGTTAGGCTGATTGATTTCTTCGACCGCCTGACGCTCTAAAACAAGTCCTTCCTGACGTTCAAATCCTTCACGTAGATTCTCTACCCCTTCCATGTCTTGACGATCTCTTAAAATCTCCATTGCAGCGCCGTACGCGATATATTGGCTCCACTGATTCAATACCGGATGATCTGTTGTTTGCATGAATTGAACAGGCGTCTGATAAGTTTCTACCTCGACGAGATACACGTTGTCCGGAACTGGTCTTATTGTGAGCTCGTTATTCCAGAAAAGAAGATTGTAGGGTCTACCCACTTGATATGTTGCTGCCCATACATTTAGAGTTGATCCTGGTTGCAATGGAACAGGGATCAAGAGGGTTATCTGCGTTGTAACATAGTTTACAGTTCCGCAATACTGAGTCGTTAAAGGCGTAGGCGGATAGGGTTGATTACCTGGAACGTTAGCATTCTGTTGTCCACCTAATGGCGATAGATTTGGAATGGATGGAACTTGAACATTTAGGGAATTCAGGTAAACGTTATTGCCTACAGAGTTTTGCTGAACAAAAATTAGCTTACCATTAGTCGTATTACTTCCTATGCCGAAGGCATCTACAACGGCGCCCCCATCATCGATGATACGTATTGGATCACCGTTTTCATCTATACCACCGATAACAAGCTGTGTGCTTAAAATACCAAAATTAGGCTGCGGAAATGGATTAACGTTATTACCAAAAAGACTAAATGAAAATGTATTTGAAGATGTCCAGGTTCCACCACTAACATAAGGTGTAAAACCTGTGCTATCAATACCATTTAATGTAAACCTATTGGCATTTATAATCGTTACTGTATAAGTCTCTCCATTCAACTCAGTCATGCCCACAACATTGTTTATGGTAATAATTGAACCATCTGATAGACCATGTTGAGAGCTCCTAACTATACAAGGATTGCTTTGCTGAACATTTAAAATAGTTCCTGATAAACCTGTTCCGCCTTGAGGTTGAAATTGTGTGGGATATCTAGGATAAAGATTATATAGCTGATCTCTATTCTTAAAAAAATTCCCTCCTATTCCTTGGAAATAGACAGGTCCGCGAAAGCCCTGTAGATTGTTTACATCTACAGGGTATCTATCAACGTTCGGAATCGTCAAAAATTTATAGACCTGACGAGTCTGATCCATTTTTATCGCATAAGGGAAGTCTGAATTATAAAACAAATTTATAGCGTTTTGGATGTCTACACTCTTCAAAGCGCTTTCGCTTGCGGATGCAGTCAAACGCCTAACTTTCTTCTCTATGGAGGTGTATGTTGTGTCTGACTGTACTACCGAGCTCATGATTGAACCTCAAATAAATTTAGAAACCAACGGCACTAAAGCGGTGAAGCCACTCGCCTTCTTGATCGCTATCTAAAGGACTGTCATCGCTTCTAACTGATTTTCCGTCAATTTCTAGCAGACCGCTACGTTGCTTCATGATCTTGTTTTTGTCGTTCACTTCGTTTACTAATCCAAGAGGCACTTCGTAAGTTTTACCAGGTATGAAATTCCAGATCTGAATAGGATCACCAGCATATTTGCAATAAGGCTTTGTCAATCTCTCATGTCTACCGCGTGAGTTCATGTATTCAGCTTTCACAAGTCTAGCATCTTCTTTCTTTTGTCGTTCCAGCTCTTTTTTGTGTTCTGGCTTCATGTTTTTGAAGTCGTCAAATGGTACACTGTTGGTGAGTGTGTTGATTAGCCCATGGAGTTCACCACTAGCTGTAGATAGCATTAGTTGTTTTGACATATCAATTTCCTAGGTTATTTAATGATTGGAAAGGGGCCTTGCCCGTTGTATTATTGAATTCTAGATTTCTTGATCCATATGGTGCGATAGTTGCCGGCTGTGTTACGTTTCCCGATGGCACTACAAATGCATCAAAAAGACTGGAGTCTAAGTTTAGGGTAAAATCTAACCCATTTATTGCTGTAATCGTTCCTACTAGATTATTGGCCTGATACATTTTGTAGGTAGTAGGTACAAATAAACGTACTGCCATTCCAACAATATAGGTGTTTGCCTCTGACGTAATATTCGCAATATCCAGGGTAATCACCATAGGGGATGATTTTGTAATCGCTGTGATCACTAGCGAACTAGGTATTGTGATTACTCCAGGCAAATATTGATTTGGCATTCAATCCCTATTAAAAAGGAGGGGAGACCTCTCGATCACCCTCCATTCTTTGTTTAACCCAAACAAAATTATTACGTTCCTGTTTCAATCATAATTATATAATCAATTATGAGGGAATGGGTGAGTTTATGGTCCCGGTCTCCATTTTGAATGCTTGCCATACAATAGTCTCAGTAGCTTCACCGGCTGGGCTCAATGAACCCGCAGGAAGATACATGTATGGTAGGAACAATCCGGAATGAAATGGTGCATACTGGAAGTTGTAGCCAGTCTGAACGTTAGTAATCGGATTGAATTGAGTGCTTTGACCCGCTGGTGCCAATGTCGCAAACAGTGTAGCTGTTGGAGATGAGGCAGAAGTTGGGAAGGCAAACGTAGTAAAGTTTGTACTGTCTACGTTGATTGTGATGGTATAGGTTCCAACCGCTGTAATCACTGGTGGTTTATTACCAGGAAGATAGTAGTTGTTTAGCTGAACCATTCCAAATGAGCCTGGGATAGTTAACTCGATCTTTTGTCCAACAACGTAGCTGTGGGCTTCAGATACAGTAATGACAGCTTGGCTAGCCTTAGTAATCCCTGTGATATACAAGAATCTTGGCTCAACCGGCATCACTTTAGACACTCTACGCACCGTAAAGGCTGTGGCTGCTGATCCTGGTGTATTAAGACCGAGGAGAGTAAACCCTGAACCTGAAACGCTAGAGATGGTGAAGCTCATGCCTGAATACATAAGAGCTCCAACGGAATTGTAAATAGTTACAACGTCGCCTTCGCTATATGTATTCGTTACTGTTGCTACTGCTGGAGTCGCGTTAGTAATAGTTGTACCTGTCAATGCTGCTTCCGGTTGAGGGAATGATTGAACATACGTAAAACCATTAGACGCTGTTGCAACAGAGAAAGCATCCGCTAAAAGCGCTGCGCTACCTGATTTTCTCCAACGAATACCATCATTGACGGCACTAATACCACCACCAAACCACTCTCCCATTACGCATCCCGTAGGAGCTGCGGCTAGCATTTTTGTGTAGTTATAGGTTTTAAAGTAGTCCGCCCCACTAGGAAGAGGGATAATTTGGCTAACAGCTGTTGCAGGCTGTATAAATGTTCCTTGAGAAACGATTGTAAATGGCATATTGTCCTCCTATGAAGCTTGGAATGTTGTGACGTTTAGCCCACTGATCCAGTTTTGGTTTGTAATCGCACGGGCAATTGCAAACTTGGCGTACAGTTGGCTGTTCTGTGCCACAGACGAAACGACCCAAGGGGGACGATATCCGATTACTGCGGTATAGTTGTTCTGTTCGATTTTGGCTGCTGCTTCTAGTCCATACATAGGAATGGTATATACAGTGTTTCCTCTCAATGAGACTCCAGGCGTACGCGCAGCTTTAGATGAGACGAAGAAACGGAAGCGGGAGATAGAACAGTATTCCTCTGGTCTAATTCCTTCTTGCGTTGGATATGCCGATTTAAGCAATACGCCTTGAACTTTCTGTAAATCTGCTGCCAAGTTTGTATTTGCAAGAGCAATAAATGCGTCTCTCACACCACCTGTAGCAAGCTTTAGAGTAGCCTCTAGGTTTGTAAGCATGCTACGAGCATCATTTCCAAGTAGGATATTTTCAATGTTATTAACATCATTCAAAGAAATATTACTAGGTTGGTCGCCGTTTAAGCCCCCTGTGGCGTTTATGTAACTGACCGAACTTGAAAATAGGTCACGCATCAAAAGATCTTCCTTTTCTCTCAGCCATTGTCCTAGCAGTGCTGTGAACTTGGTTAAGGTCTTAGAGTTCTCCCACAGCACGACTTGCTCGTTTGTTACGATGGATTTCGCATAGATTTCCATTGTAGCATCGATGTCGGAACGCACGGGAACTTCTGAGGCTGGATCAATACCGGAACCATCGAGTTGACCGCCATCAGTAGATAGACGCTCAAAACGAGACATACGTGTAGTTTTACCCACATAGCTTTCAGCATGGTGTAGATCAACACCGAAAGAGTGGATTAAGTTAAACATTGGAGTTGACAATAGGTCTTCAGATGCCTGTACAGGCAATTCTGGAGCCATGTTATTAATATTTGTAATTCCTGTCTGGAATGACATAAGAGTACCTCTGTAAATATAAAGTTAAAAATTTCTTTTTATACTTACGTTACAGAGGCGTAGGCTCTTTGGAGTGCGCGAATTCTCCTAATGATCGCTATTTAGGACTTTAACGATTTAAAATTTTAATCGCAACACTCATTTTTCTGTTCTTTCATTTATTTTTTTATATATTTTAGCATTTTCTGACGCAGTCTGAAATAAACACCCAAGCCTGAACGCTACTTCTTTTTCATGCCCTATATCCAAATGTAGATTAGCTATTTTTACCAATTCCTCTCGAAAATTTTCATATTCCTTTTGATTGTCTATGTGATTCATACTTATACCTTCTTGATAATAGATTGCATTCTGGCCCAGTTTGCTGCTCTACGTTGTTCAACATCATGCGAGGAATACGGGGTGCTTTCACCAGATGGTGTTACATTGGCGCTAGACATTGACTTAGGTTTGTTAAAGTTCGCTACAGCTTTATCGGCTTCTTTCTTTGCTGTGGTGTTATTAGGAACGAATTTCTTAATAGCACGATATATATCAGCCCATTTGTCATAGCCTTCATTTAGTCTTTGTAGAGGTCTTGAGACTTCGGGATAGTGAAAATCAATGTAATCTAAATTTTCTTGTGCTATAACCTGGTTAAAATCAGGAAAATCTTTTACCAATCTATTCGGGTATTCTCTTTGCTCATATTCTTCACGCTCCTTCCTTTGTTTCTCTTCCTTAACCGCGAGAAGCTGAGTAACTTTCTTTTCAATTCGTTGATCTTCTGTTTCGTCTTCTTGTATATTGGAACCGGAATTTATTCCATAATATTGCTGATATGCCTGTGGGCTAGGAGCATTCTTTGAAAACGCTGCTTCCATTGCTGCCTTAAGTGCTTCAACTTCTGCCGTTTTTTCAGCCGCTTTTTGTTCTGCTGCTATTCTTTTTGCTTTATCAACTTCCCTTGCCTCACGGAAGGCTTTAAAATTTTGCTCTTTTTGTACATCCACATTTTCTGTTGGCTGAACTACGTTTATTGCAGCTTTATCTTGTGTTGAAATTTCTTGTATCGTATTTTCTGGTGTACTAACAGTCATATTGAGGGCCTCCTATGGTTTCTAGCGTGAATATAGAAGAAAATATTGAGAATGTAAATAAGAACATTGAATTTGACATGCAAATGCGAAAATTTCGTGATGAACTTATAAAGAAATTCGATGAGTATAGAACGACTATTAATTTTATGGCTGCGGATGCACCGATAGGTGCTTTATGCTTACCCGCAGCTACTGAGAGGATCTTGCTGGACGCTGGCTTCTTGCGTATCTACGATCTTTTCAATGTGGATTTTACTAAAATCAAAGGGCTCGGGGTCGTTAGAATCAGGGATCTTGCATCCCGCATCGAGCAATTCTTGTCTATGCTCTAGTAAGTATTCATGCTCTGATGGCATATCGATACCGCTTTCATAGCGAATATATTCCCAAAACTTACCCTCAAAAAAGGATATCGCCCATGCCTGCATGGTTTTGTATCTTTTGTCTACAATTGCTAGTGATGCTAACTCTGCCATTACCATGTCGCTGGGTAATACCCATAACCGTTTCGTTATTCGCTGTAGCTGTTTGTTATACAAAAATACGGCTTGGTTAGGTCTTGGGCTAGGCAAGTAAGGCCAGCAATAGAATTTGCGACGGATTAAGTTCTTGATGAGAGGGTCTTTGGCGATGACCATGACAACGCAATACTCTGTCTCGTTGATCATGTTGTGATAGTTCTGCGCAGCCTCATACAAGTGTGGCTCGATGTCATCGGCCATAGCATGACCAACTTCGAGTGCATTATACTTTGTAGTATCTGCTAGGGACTTTCTTGATAGCTCGCCTGCTGTTATTCTAGTCATCCTTTACCTTTCTATCATAAACTTTTACTACTTTTAATGGATTGGGTGCATTTCTATAAACATGATATACGCCATCTTCACAATCAAATTCCATGTGATTATCAAATATTCCCACTTCTAGTATTTCAGAAGGTAACTCTACATATCCGAAATGACTATTGAATTTTTTACCCATCGATAATCTTTTATTCATTTGTCCATTTCCATCAATGATCACACTTGTTTAATTTTTCAGATTCTAAATATTTACAGCTCTTGCACTCGCATTTCCTTTCTCCATCTTCGTATAAACGGATAAAACCATTCCATGCAAACTCAAAACAATCCGCTTTTTCTTCTACTAATTTATCGAATGATTTTTGTTCGTGTATCAATGATCACACTCGTTTAGTTTTGTATGTGGTGTGGGACGATCTTTTCCAGATCTAGGAAGGAATGCTCCCCATGGATTGCTTTCGCCTGCTGGTGTAATATCACGATTCATTTCCCATTGCTCATTGGGAACAGCTCGACCACTGCCATGTTTGATAACGTCTGCTGTGGTGTTTTTTAGGTAATCAGGATTATGTTTATTTTTTTTACTCATCGTAGAACCTTCGTGTAAAGCGGCTTTACATTCAAAAAACGGACACACTTTTTACATGTGCCCAAATCCGTCTAGTTGCAATAAACGGATTAATGCTTTGCTCTATGAGATTTAGCATAGGATGCCAAAGCATCTGAACTTTTCTTGTATTCTTCTGCTTGGTTCATTTCAGATGAATATTTGCCATCGGCAACCATTACATCTTCCATTTTCTTTTCCCAGTGGCCCTCATTGAATTGTGGCATTGCTGACATCTTATCATGTGGATGATGTCCGTGTTTTTTGTGCTCTTTCATTTTGTTCTCCCTGGCCTATGGCCGTTAAAATCTAAATTATAGCTTCTTCTTGTTTTCTTGCCTGCCTAATTTCTTGTGCATGGTAAAATTCTTCTCTCAGTTGATTAAATTGCATGTCTTCAAGTTCTACCATTACTCTCACAAGATTGAGATCGCTTTCCATACTCTTATGCTCAGCACTAGCGTGTAGATCTTCAATCTTAGCCATACGCTCTTGAGCTGAAGCTTGAAGATCTTGCTCGCGAGCCATATCAACTTTAGATTTGGAGAACGCAGCCATGATCTTAGCGTTATCCATCTTCTCTTGCTGTTCAGCTTGCGCTTGTTGCTGTTGTTGCTCAGCTTGCTTCTGCTCTTCCATATCTTCGATAACTTGTCGCTTGTTGGTAAGAAACGCGGCTCTGATAATAGATTTGTCGGCCACTGCCATACCGAGTTCTTTAAAGTGTAACAGTTGTTGAAGTTCCATCTGCCGTTGAGTCGTGCTGTAGTTCCCCTCTTCGACTGCAATGGCATATTTTTGGCTATGACTTGACCAGAATCTTGGATCGGCATCATGACCAAGGATATTCCGAATTTTACCTTTACTAAAGTTTTTACGAATGGCTTGAAGCCTAATCTTCCCGTATAATCTCTGCGAATAGTCGAGTTTATCAAATATAGTTTGAAGCGTCGTAAGACCAGCGCCCTGTCGTAGCATTGATAATATTCCTGACTTATCATCGGTGGCCGATCCCAAAAGCTCTTCATTTACCCCCGAAATTTTTGTAATATCTTCCGCTAAACTATTTGAAAGCTCAAGTAATGATTGTGGTATAGCTACAGGCTCAATTCTTTGTATTTCACCTGGTTGACGACCTGCTTTAAGCGGAATTAGGAACCCATTACCACCACTTGATTGACGGAAACATTTTGGGTCGGGAACAACGTCTACAGGATATATCCAACCAGCATTTAAAGAACTTTGTAGTAGTTGTAGCTCAATTACTTTGCGCATGTTATACAAAAATTGGCTGTCCCGAAGATTTCTAATAATTCCTTGTTTTCGCCATGCGTACGACTGAACGTCTTGCTCTATATATGTTTGACATGGAATGAAGGGGTAATTATCCGTATTCAAAAGAGTTTTACCATGATAGACCATCTTACCAGATAGACTTATTACTAGTTTTACAGTCGGGATATCTGTCTTGTGTACTTGTAACCAAGGTTGCTGCGCAAGTACGCGCTCCATGGTATCTTCTTCGTCGCCTTCTGCTTCTTCCCATTCCACGGCTTCACCAGAGTAAGGGTCGAGAATGATCTTTCCTGGCCTTGTCGTACGGTAGTAGAATTCATCGTAGGTGAATAGATTGTTAATAGCCACGTTCTGTAACTCAGCTTGTAGTGGGAATCGTCCATCTTTCATACCATCTGGTTTCATCTTGTCTATCTCTTTAGAATAACCTGGAATTAGCATTTTAGCTGCATTCTTAGATGTCCAACGTCTTCTCCATATTCCGTTACAGTCTGATAAATCTTGCTTACGGCTATACGTATCTATCAAATAATTATTCCAGCTAACCGCATCCGTAAAAAGATCACCTGAAATAGGGTCGTAGGTATAATCTGGGTACAAATGAAGTAGATACTCACCCACATCACAAGCCCCTTCAAATGCTTGAGAAAGATATTCTTGGAATCCATCCCTATCATCACACCAGCGCATTACTTTGTTGTAGTCATCTGCTAATGGATCATCGCCATCGCTAACAGGCATTGTGATCGTAGACTTTCGATTCTTACGTTGAAAACCGGCTATCATGTTAATGTGACGCCGTATTAGATTGAAAAAGAACTTCTGAACGTTCTGTGAATTCTGACCATACATTTGATTGTAAAGCTGTTGATCTCCAACTTTAAATCGCTTGTCAATTGCGCCCTGTAACCAATACGTAGAGTTAGTTGTATAGTTAGACTGATAGAAATAATCCTGCATCTGCTTCAGGTGTTTAGTCTGAACGTCTGAGGGATCGATATAGCCTAGGGAATATTGACCAGATTCGTATGATGGCATTTCGTCTCTGTGGTAAGATTGAAATTTAATCTAGCACATAAGACTATTTCTTGCATTGTTTCTCTAATTCTAATTTTAAATTTGTGTATCCTCTGCTTTTCTCATTCAATAACCACATAAGATCTTCCGTTACTTTGCGATAAGCATCGGTTATTTCCTGTTGTTTAAAATATTGACTTTGATAAAATTCAGCTTGTGTTTTCCAGAATTCTTCATCCATTAAAACCCTCCTCCCATTGGATCGTATAACGGACTTTGGTCGTCCTGAAATATCTTCTTCCTCAATTGATCATAGCTAATATTCTCATCCGGATGACTAAATTCACCTTGAGGAAATGCCGAGCATACAGCATACCTTAGAGCATCTAGTATATGGTCGTTCTTTTTAACAGGCTTGTCCTCACCTCTATCGGCTGCCTTAGAATCCCACGCGTATGATTGAAGATGCTCCCTCAATGTTGTACATCCTTTTTGAATGACTATGTTTTTACCACCTATGAATTTAGAGCATATTTTAATCCCAAGGAGTACGTCATTGTTCGCATCCAATATAGGCAAGTCAGCTTGTCGAAGGGCGATTTTGAGAGAGGCAGCTGCAGGATCCACATATATTGCAGATACATTCTTATAGCCAATGAATTCTTTGATGTCCCTAACGAGTTCTTGATCTGTTTTAGACCTGCCTTTCTTAGCTGAATCATAGTAATATTCTGCTTCAACTCTAATTTGAGGCCACGTCTTCGGCGACACAGCCAATAGAACGGCCGCTGTAGCGTTAGTGGTGCCGTAATCAATGCCAACAATGTAATAGTTTGGAGCTGGGAATGGGTTTTCATATTCGTTGAAATGATCGTAGCAGTCATATATAGCTCCGTGTGCAAGTGCCCATTCTCCAAGAATGTAGCGATTATACCACATACCTGTATAAGAGGCTTTCAGTTGTTGTTTGTATGCTTCGTCAAGTGTGGGATTATCTTCGAGGTTAAAGTCCCAGTGAACTAGGTCTAACTCCGGCTTGTCAATATAGTCCTTCTTAAGCCAATGCGCCGGGCCTTCAGGGTTGCAAGTAGCGAGTAGTTTAGCTCCCGGAACTCTTAGACGGCTTTCTAGCATCTTCCAGAATGGCTCCGGAAGGTTTGTTGCTTCGTCGACATAAGCCAGGGCCAGGGTCGATCCCTGAATTGTGGAGACAGCTGACACATCGGGAGCACCCACAAACCAAACATTGCGGCCGTAAAGTTTTGCCATCTGTGCTTTCTCTGTCGGACACGGGAAACCTAATTGCTTATATAGGTGAGTGAGTATGTTTCGTTGTATTGCTGTCCTGTTAACGCCTATGATCATTGCATCACCAGGAGGACCATCTTTAAGGTCCATTATGAGACGTTCTATACTCGCAAATGTCTTTCCAGAGCTTACAGCACCTACCCATATGTTAAAACGATGAGTTGCTTCGCAGAAACTCTTATTCTGTTTTGGACTTGTTGGCATTTGCCTCTAATTCGTTTACTCTGTTTTGAAGCTGCATGATGATATGAGATTGATCTATTCCTACTTGATTAGGCGCAACTAGATTTGTTGTCTCTGGTTCTTTCATTCCCAATTTTGTTTTTGCTAAAAATATCAAAAGGTTAGAGTTTCCAGGAGCTTTATTATTCAAAGCTTTTGCATGTAGCATCATCATTAAATCAGCTAAACCCGCCTCCTGGACATCTGCCCGATAATCCTGGAAACTACAGCCGTATTCCTTTTTGAATCTTGCGTAAAATGTATCGCTTTGTATCCTAAATTTTCCTGATATAGCTACGCCACTACACCCTGCCTCAATAAGTTTATCAACTAAATCCCAATTTATTTCTTTTAAAGGTCTTGCCATAAACTATCATGTCGTTAAGTGTTTTTGACCTCAAGATATAGAATTAAAAATTTAACGTAAATATTTAGCTGCTAGATAACACAAGAAAGCACATATGCAGTAGAAAATGATCAACATCCAATCCATTATTTTGCTTTATGTTTCTTTTTGATCACGATTAGGTTTTCGAGGCTATTATCCGAAGGATCTCCGTTGATATGATAAACATGCTCGTCAAACTCTAGCTCACGCCCTAAATGCTCCTCCATAACATGCCTATGAACTCGCTTCTTCATTCCGTTTATTGTTTGATAAGGGTATGTGTTATCGCTCATTTTTCCTTTGTTTTTGTCGTTGATAATGGTATACAGAATGGGAAAAAAAACTAGAAGGGAAAAATGGATAAAGAAATTCTAATAGAGTATTTAATAAATTATGGAAATCTTACATGGGAGTTGTCCCATAAAGAAGTAATGTATGTCATGAAAGCGATTGATGATGCCTATGAATCTTTACAAGAGGGTACGGATGAGTAACGAATGCGATATTTGCGGAGTACACTGCTTTGATTGTGTCTGCTCAAAATTTGAGACTGGAATTTCTAGAATTTCCCCTGAATTGATTCGGCTTCAACGTGAATTTAATTTGATGTATTCCAATCACATCAAACGGTTAGAGGAAAAGCAATGTAAAGCGGCTTTACATTCACCTCTCTAAGGAATAATCATTGAAACTCTAACCCCAACTTCTTTTATTAAACGAGAAGCTATTTCCTGTAAGCTTTGTGCTAATTCTTCATCCATCTCTGTAGAAATAACTTCGTCTCGCATGTCCTCAAGGGTTTTTATCCAATGAAGCAATCGGATGACATGAGGATCTTGTTTATGTAAACTTACATACAAAACGGTTTTGTTTGTTAGAATTTCTTGTTCTTCAATAATTGCAGTCTCGTTCATAATTTATTCTCCTCACAAACGCGGCATTTACTGCTTTGAATCCATCTCAAATATTCGATAAATGCGGTTTTCGTCCCAATAGCTATCACTACGCTTTGTTTCTCTAGCTCAAATTTAGATTGGCATTTTGTACAAGAAATAATCAGAGTGAGAGGACCCTCTCCCAATCCTCTTTTTGTTTCTTCAATCACTAAATTGCTATCGAATGTATTCATTTCTCCCTCACCCACTTAGTGCCTTTCGCATCTACGTAAAAATCAGGTTGTTTAACTTCAATAGTGATCGTGTATTCCGGCTCCTCTATGGCTTCATTGTAATTTACAGTTATCGGGAAATTATCAATCGGCGTAGATTTAATCTGTTGTGAAACCCACGATTTTAGATGCGATAGTTTTGTGATTGTTTTTGTCACTGTATTTTTCATTCATCAAACCATGGTTTATAATGGTGTTTAAATCTATCCCACTCTTTTGTAAATTCATCGTAGGATACTCCACAAGAATTATATCCATCGACGAGAATGCTCCAAAATGCCCCTACCCATAATGTAGGTTCAATTTGATGGTTTAGTTGCATACATTCTTTCAGAATGAGAAATGCTTTCTGAATTTCTTCTTGATCTGTTGCTTTTGGTGGTCGTCTTTCCATTATTAAATCCCTTTAGATTCTTTCATATATTTGTATATAGAAGCTCTAGAAATTCCTATCTCTTTGCAGATCTGAGTTTTCGTTTTTCTGGTATTCGCGAGCTGTTCTTTTATCATAAGAACTTTTTGTTGTGCAAGAGGTTTTCCCCCTTTGTATTTGCCTTCTTTTTGAGCTTTTCTAACACCGATCATCATACGTTCTCTTGCCAAAGCGGAAAAGAAGTGAATGAACGATTTCATCATATCATATGCGAGTTTACTCATTAGATCGTTTTTCTTTCCTAAGATGATCCCTTCCCGAACAAACCGAATCTCTACCCCTTTTGCCAATAGAAACTCGACTATATCATCAAGATCGTCCCCATTTCTACCTAATCGGTCCATGCATTCAACGAAAACAATATCGTCCTCACGGACATAATCTTTTAGACTTGCCAGTTGATGCCTATTTTTTACTGAGAATCCCGTTTCGATTTCAACGAAACATTTATCCAACTCGATACCGCCTAGCTGGCTATCAGGATTCTGTTCGTCGGTGCTAACGCGTTTGTATCCTATGCGTTTACCTATCATGTTTGTTGTCCAAAAGCAATTTTGTTAGGGTAATTTCATTTCCAAAAACATGCTTATTTCCGCAATTTCTGCATTCAATAGAAGTTCCCTGTGAAAATAAACATGACATTCCATGACCGGAAATAATAACATGTCCGCACTTTAGACATTTAATAATTTCATCGCTCATTTCTTTGCTCATAAACTTCTAACCAGTCCATGTTCCCTCATTCGTTCTGATTTAATAAACCTATGTGGTCTGCCATTCGAATTTCTCTACACTTCTCACATCTATGAATATCTTTTTTTGGAAATGAAAATCCTAAACTAGGTTTAACAATATCCATCGTTGAATCTATCCATTTATCATGCCCACAATCGCACTTGTCTCTAGGCTTGTACATTTTCGAGTATTGATCTTCTATAGGCGAGTGAATACAAACACCAGGAAGAATGCCGAATGCATAAAATTCGCTTTTTGATATGTAATCGTCCTTCAAATCCATAGTTCCTCATTTGGTTTGTTCGCCTTATATTAAGGGTTTTGTATACATTTTGTCAAATGGAAAAAGCAACATGTAGGAAATACATTTTGCGAAATACTTAAATTTTGTATGTTACGTGTCTGAGGAGAGTACCCTATTATTACATGTTAAGCAGTTCGTTGATTAAATTCAGGTAAGTTGCTGAAACCTGAATCTGTTTTGAATTTAATCCTACAATAGGTCCGGTCTTAAATTTTCTGGTCTGCATCTGATGTCTATATTTTTCTGCTCGTCGCATATAGGCGTTCAAGTCTTTTGGTGGAATAGATGGTTTGTTGTCTTCAGAAAATCTCCAGTGAGTTACACGGTGGAGTATTTTGTCCCAGTGGTGCCATTTTTTATAACGGTATTTCACATAGGGCAGTATCGATTTCCCGTTTTTTACAATTACCTCCCATCCTTGCGGCGGAAGATTGTCTTCAACGCTAATCCATTCCATTCTCATTTCCTTTGCTTTTCCGTTATCTTTTTGTTGAATTCAATATCTATATCATCGTACCCATCACATTCTGTAAATTTTTGTCCCGGCTCAGGTGTTACATTTCGGATTAGTGCCAGTATAAACATTATTTTATCAAATGTAAATCCTATGTGTTCGCAATACAAGACAATGGAATCTAGAAATTCTAAGCGTTCTGTATCTCCTAAATTTTTTATATTTTTGTATGATTTTTTTAGATCTTCAAGATTTTGTACATTATCCATTCTTATTGCATCCCTGCTGCTGTTGATTCAGTAATTTCCCTGTTTTTTTCGTTCTGCTTGTATCAACTTCCATGTCAATCTAACTTTTTGCATAAACTTCTCTTCATCCCATCCCACATGTATGTTTAAATCTATCAGCATCATTATTAGGGCTGTGTTCGCTTCTAAATATGATAGATCTTTTTCAAACAAATAATCTTTAATATACCTATCAAGGCTATTTATTCTTTCTAAGCTTTCTAAGCTTCCTTCTTGAAATGTCATTTCGATCCTCTAATGCTTCTTTTTTCTTTTTCTTCACTTTCTTCTTGAAATGAGCACAAAAGTTTCTCTGCATCAAATCCATAACCTAAAAATTCAATATTATCTGTAAAAAAATAGTTTCGTTTGAATGGTGTTAACTTTATATCGATTTCTTTTTCGCATCGACATTCCAAACAATCCTCATTACATTGTTCACTCATCTTAACTTCCTTTTTTCTCTAAATTCTTGCTTCATTATTTCACATGTCTTATCAAAAAAATCTTCAGAATATCCATGCATTTCTAATGTGCCTACGAAAATTGCTGTTATAAAAGCTAGAATTTCATGTAGAGGTATTTCATATTCGTCACAATAATTTTCTATCAAACCGTGTAGTTCTTTGATCTGCTTATCTTTCATAATTCTTCTCCACAATGGGGACAGCTCTTTTTCTTCTTGCCTGTTTTTTCTTTTGTCTCTCCTTCTTCTTGGCATGAACCTAATAGCTGCTCTTCGGTGAAGCCATATCCTAAAAGTTCTAGAGGATCCCATAAATTTCCGAGTAGGTCATAGTCAAAACTTCCCTGATGCAAATTTAACCCGATGCAGAGCTCATCTACTTCTTCGTCTAAAAGCTCGCGATCTGCTACCCAGCACTCTACAGTTTTGATCTTCTTCTTCTTGAGAGCGCGTATTCTTTGATGTCCTCCTATGATTGTCATGTCAGTATTTATGATGGGCTTGTCAATGAGCCCGAACTTATCTATAAAATTGGATAATCTGTCAAATTGATCTTTTTTGATCTGTCTAGGATTTTTTGGATGTTCTTTCAATGACTTTATTGGTAATTCTTCTAGTTTCCATTTAATCAATTTTGACTCCTAAAATATTTTCAAGTAGTTTATTTCTTACGTTAAAATCTTGTAAAACACGTAGTGCTTCCTCTAATTGAAATACAGCGCATTTCTTTCGTTTTCTCTTTAATTTTTTCATCGTATTCATCTTTTTCAACTTTCTTCCGCTCATATGTCTCCATAAAATCAAATAATAATTTATCAAACTGTCTTTTCTTGCCTATATCTCGTTCCCTTATTTTTTTCTTAGCTTTAGCAATAATGACATTTTCAACATAGTCTTTTATTTCTAACATTGGGTCTAACATATATTTATTGAACTTTTGAATTATTGGAGGAGGCGTAATATTCTCTATAATCGTCATAAAATTACTCACCATTAATTTATTTAATTGTGATAAAAAAACTAACTCTGTATAGTCCTCATCCGAGGTAACGATGAGCGAACATATTCAGTTAGAATTAAACTTTCAACAAAAAACTTCAGAAGAAATGACTTTATCTTTGATGCAGAAGCAAATTGACGAAATGTCGGAAAGTATGGGTAAAGTTAGGCGCAAGATGTTTGCTGAATTGGGTGAGGTCAAGAAAATGCATGACACACTCATAAAAGAACATGCTGATTTGAAGACTTCAGTTAGCGCTATGCTGAATCAAAAGACTGAGTGGCTCTATCAAAATGGTGACACTCTCTTTGAGATATCTGACAAAAAACAAGCGTAATTCGGACAGATTTCGATTTATTCGGACAAAATTGATTCAATCTCAATCCTAATGCCTAAAGTTTTGCTTTTCTCCTGAGAGTATTTCCACGTGATGCGCGGGTCTGAGTCAGCGCGTCCTTTGATTGATCGAAGCTTTCCTTCTTTTGTCATGTAGGACTTTTTCTTTTCAGGAAATATACACTCTGAAATTTCATCACGCAAAAATTTAAATGCTGAAACGTTATTATCAGAATCCAAAAGCCTTGGACTGAGCCTAGTCATAGTTACCGTGCATGGTGTGGCTACTTCCTTGTCTAATGCATGAAATAGCGCCCTGATAAAGAATTGCTGCTGTCTATGCCGTCTACTTGAAATAGTCCAATGCTCAGAGCTGTTTGCCTCGCTTACTGTTTTTAGCGGAAGCTCCCACATGATCTTTTCCATTCAATCCTCCGCAACATGGCTCTATTGGTATTGCTGTTTGTTTTGTACATCCTCTTAGTCCACCTTTTATGAATTTTTTCACCTCAGCTTCACGTTCATGAACTCTATCATATTCAGATTGATTAAAAATATGAATAGAATATTTTAGACAATCATTATAGGTGTCGAACACAGGAGAAACCGTCTGATTATTATAAAAACACCCAAATAAAAACCGCTCATCGTCGACTGCATCTACTAGATAAATGTAGACCTCAAAAACTATATCCCCAATAGAGAATCCTTCCCTAAACGTACACGTAACGAAATGCTTGCTTTTCTTGAGTTCGTCCGTGTTTTTGTATTTTTTCATAGCCCCTACATGTTCTGAATCTCAGGTATTTCTAAATAAATATCTACTATTAAGGGATGACTATTATGATTTTCCGCGCTGAAAAATTTATCTTCTTCTTCTACATAATATGCCCTATGCGGGCAAGAATATGTCATATTTTCTTGCAACCAACATACAAGATACTCGCAGTCTTCGCTAGGCGTGTCATTGACTTTTTTCCACATATTTTCACTCCAAAACATTGAATTTGTTAACTTTAAGCGCTTCCTTGAATTTATCTATGAATCCTTTCTCATCGTATTTGATAAATACACCTGCTGCTGAAGCGCCACCATGTACGATTTCTACATGTTTACTGCAACATTCTATTTTAGCAACTTTATTTTTCATTCCATCGTATTTTGCTGCGTATTTTCGGTTATCTTCCTCGACTTCTTCTTTGTTTTGTGGCAATTGAGGTCTCTCTGTACACGCCCATTTGAGAGCTGGCGCCATTCCTTTGGTAAGCACTGTCTGCGGATGAGTAGCCCAAGCGACTGCGCTCTTTACGGTTTCTTCGTCATAGCGCGAGGTAATCTGAACTTGTTCTTTCAGAGAAATGTCTACTCCCTTGAGGCATTCATAAACTGCGGGATTATCGAGCGATGGTTTTGGTTTCTTTTTTGGTTCAGAAAAAACAGCAGCAGCCGGCGCAGCCTGTTGTTGTTTCTTTTCTT
>Ga0193738_1000304_pt1 | contig 30059 bp, 24 predicted proteins | sample L2a1metaG_FD_144927 | JGI IMG/M metagenome (GOLD analysis project Ga0193738, IMG submission 144927) | Soil microbial communities from a riparian zone of the East river system, Colorado, United States - L2a1 | ecosystem: Environmental > Terrestrial > Soil > Riparian zone | place: USA: East River... | reverse complement strand
TTCATTCAAAAGTTTTACCCTTTCCTCCGAAGCTTTTCTTTCTTCAATCTCTTTTTGTAAAAATTCATTGGCAGACAGCAACTTTTTTTCCTGCAACTGCAACTGCTGGTTTTTACTGTACAATTCAACGAAGACAGCAACCTTTGCCCTTAATAATTCGGGGTTGACCGGTTTGTAGATATAATCCACACCACCCATTTTATAACCCCTGAACATAAAATCTTCATCATAATTATTCGCCGTAATAAATACAATTGGAATGCTCCTAAGTTTATCCCTCTCATAAATAATCGTGGCGGTTTCATAACCGTTAAGCTCTGGCATCTGTACGTCCATCAGGATAAGAGAAAAATCATGATCGTTCAATAATACTTTAAGCGCAGCCTTACCGGAATTTGCTTTGACAATTGTGTAATTATCTTTTTCAAGAATGGCCTCTATTGAAATAAGATTATCAGCCCTGTCATCTACAAGAAGAATTTTGGCTTCAGGTTTTCGTAAAGGAAGAGCCGCTTTTTCCATTCTTTATTATTTATACATCCACACTCTCATAAGCGATAGTAATTGATCGATCTTTACAGGTTTTGTTATATAATCCGAGGCGCCTGCATCAATACATTTTTCACGATCCCCTTTCATTGCCTTCGCTGTTACAGCAATGATCGGTAAGGTTTTATTTTTATGTTCACGTCTTATCTTTTGTGTTGTTTCATATCCATCCATCTCCGGCATCATAATATCCATTAAAACAATATCTATATCACTGTTCTCTTCCAGAATTGTCATTGCTTCCTGGCCGCTTTCTGCAGTGATCGTTTGAATGGCATAACGTTCAAATGCGGTTGTCAACGCAAAAAGGTTTCTAACATCATCATCAACCACCAACACTTTTTTATTGGTCAGTATATCATTCTTTGCCCGCAGATTTTCTATAAGTTTTCTTTTTTCCGGCATTAAATTCTTATGATCGATATGTAGCAACATCACCATTTCTTCCAATAACAGGTCAAGAGAATTCACATCCTTTAATAAGATCTTATTGGCATACTGTTTTAACTGGTTCCTTTCTTTTGGTAAAAAATCTTTAGCGGAATAAATAAGTACTGGCGTCATCTGTATTTTACTAAGCGTACTGATCTCCGTAACAAGATCAAGCCCCCCGATATCAGGTAGCATGTAATCGACAACGATGCAATCATAATTATTCTGACTTATCAACTCAAGTGCCTTGCCACCACTATCAACGATCTCAATATTGATCAGGTCGCCGCTATCAAGCACTTTTTTCATTTGTGAAGAATCGAGTTCGTTATCTTCTATCAGCAATACTTTCTTTTGTTTTTTCTCATTGAACTGAACAATATCGTTAAAGAGATTACTTAATGCTTCAGTCTTCAGCGGTTTCAAGTGGAAGCTTCTTGCGCCACGTTGCATTGCTAACAACCTGTTTTCCTCACCAGAAATAAGGTGCACAGGTATATGCCTGAAATTAATATCATTCTTGAAAAGATCCAGTACTCTCCATCCACTTGCGTCAGGAAGTTTTACATCAAGAGTTACAGCAACTGGGTTGTATTTATTAACGAGGTCAAATACATCTCCGAAATGAGTGGCCACTACAACTTTCAATTCTAACTCATGCGCCATTTCGATCATGATCTTACCAAAACGAACATCATCTTCAATTACCAATACTACTTTATCATTTGCCTGGATATTATTTCTGTCATCACCTACTTCATTTATTATTTCATTCAGTGCATCAAGATCTTTTGTATCACTTACTTTAATTGTTGGTACTGACTGGATAGCCGCATCAGTAACTCCTTCTACTAATTTATATTCGCTTATTTTAAGGTTTGTTTGTTTTTCTCTCTTTGCTTTGACCGGATCATAATCAATAGGCAGGAACAATGTAAATGTGCTTCCCGACCCGATCTCACTTATCAATTCAATTGATCCACCTAATAGATCTGCGAGACCGCGGCTGATGGATAATCCAAGACCGGTACCACCATATTTTCGGCTGGTAGAACCTTCCGCTTGTTGGAATGCCTCAAATATGATATTCTGTTTATCTTTTGAAATACCAATACCGGTGTCCCTGATCTCAAATGCAACCACTTTTTGTGCATTGGACAGGCCAGTATGATGTTGTCTCCAATTATTATGCGCCTCATAAATACGAAGCTTGACTTCTCCTTTTTCTGTAAACTTAAATGCGTTTGACAAAAGGTTTTTTAGAATTTGATTAAGACGTTGTGCATCTGTCTCCATACTTACAGGCAGCATGGGATCAAGATCAATTGTGAACCGCAAGTTTTTATTTTCAGAAATATGTTTGAAGGTTGTTTCCACGAAATTGGCGATCTCATTGAAATGTAACTTGACAAAGTCTGTAGAAATATAACCAGATTCGATCTTAGACAGGTCAAGAATATCGTTGATCAATTGTATCAGGTCATCACCGCAACTATGAATTGTCTTTGCATAGCTTACTTGTTTTTCATTCAAATTGCCATCATGATTCTCATATAATTGTTGTGCAAGGATCAATAAAGAGTTCAATGGCGTACGCAACTCATGTGACATGTTTGCAAGGAATTCGGATTTATACTTTGAGGTCAATTGCAATTGTTCTGCTTTCTCCTCCAATGACAATCTTGCTTCTTCCACTTCCTTGTTCTTTGCTTCCACTTCTTCTTTTTGTTTTACAAGAAGGTGAGCTTTATCCTGCAACTCTTCATTCGTTCTTCTTAATTCATCTGTCAATGATTGTGATTGAACAAGCAAGCTTTCTGTTCTCGTGTTTGCTTCAATTGTATTTAACACAATACCGATACTTTCTGTCAACTGGCTTAAGAAGTCAAGATGTGTTTCACTGAATGTATCGAAAGAAGCTAATTCAATAACAGCTTTTATTTCTTTTTCAAATAATACGGGTAATACAATAAGGTTTAACGGGGATGCCTTTCCAAGACCGGAACTGATCTTTGTATAGCTCTTTGGAACATTCGTTAATAAAATTCTTTCCTTTTCCAGGGCGCATTGTCCAACTAATCCTTCTCCAAGTGCAAATTCCTTTTGAGTTTTAACTTCTTCACCGAATGCATAAGCTGAGAATAATTTTAGTTTTTGATTTCTAAAACTTTCATCTTGTTCAAAAATGTAGAACATACCTTTCTGTGCATTCACCACCTGAGCAAGCTCTGAAAGAATACGACGTGTTACAGTATTCAAATCTTTTTGTCCTTGCAACATCTGAGTAAACTTAGCAAGGTTTGATTTTAACCAGTCCTGCTCCTGGTTGCGCAATGTTGTTTGTTTCAGGTTTGCGATCATCTGGTTAATGGTATCTTTCAATTCTTCCACTTCTCCTTTTGCTTCAACACGGATCATCTGTGTAAGGTCACCTTTTGTTACCGCTGAAGCAACATCTGCGATATTACGTACCTGTGTTGTTAGATTCTCTGCAAGCTGGTTTACGTTTTCAGTTAAGTTTTTCCAGATACCTGATGCACCCGGTACACTTGCTTGTCCGCCCAGTCTTCCTTCAACACCAACTTCACGGGCAACGTTTGTTACCTGGTCAGCAAATACTGCCAGCGTATCTATCATCTCGTTAATTGTATCGATCAATTGCGCCACCTCACCACGAGATACAATTGAAAGTTTTTGTTTAAGATTACCTGTAGCAACAGAGGTTACAACTTTTGCAATACCACGAACCTGGTTGGTAAGGTTGGAGGCCATCATGTTCACTGAGTCTGTCAGGTCTTTCCACGTACCTGCCACACCCTGCACTTCTGCCTGGCCTCCAAGTTTACCTTCGGTACCTACTTCACGAGCAACCCTCGTTACTTCAAACGCAAACGAGTTCAACTGATCCACCATCGTATTGATAGTATTTTTCAAGTCGAATATTTCTCCTTTTACATCGATCGTTACTTTTTTAGTTAAGTCGCCAGATGCAACCGCTTTTGTTACTTCGGCAATATTTCTTACCTGCGATGTAAGATTACCCGTCATTTGGTTTACTGAGTCTGTAAGATCTTTCCATGTTCCTGCGACACCCGGTACGAATGCTTGTCCACCGAGTTTACCATCAGTACCAACTTCACGGGCAACACGGGTTACCTCAGATGCGAAGGCACGCAACTGATCCACCATTGTGTTCAATGTTTCTTTCAATTGTAAAATTTCACCGCGAACGTCAACGGTAATTTTTCTTGACATGTCTCCATTTGCAACTGCGATCGCAACGTCTGCAATGTTTCGCACCTGTGCGGTGAGGTTACCTGCCATCTGATTCACTGAATCTGTTAAGTCTTTCCAAGTACCTCCAACTCCAGGTACGTTTGCTTGCCCACCGAGTTTTCCGTCCGTTCCTACTTCTCTTGCAACACGGGTAACCTCAGAGGCAAAGGCGCGGAGCTGCTCAACCATCGTATTAATGGTATTTTTTAATTCAAGGATCTCACCTTTTACATCCACTTCGATCTTACGTGATAAGTCCCCATTCGCCACCGCAGTTGTTACTTCCGCAATGTTTCTTACTTGCGATGTAAGATTCGAAGCCATTTTATTTACTGAGTCTGTCAAATCTTTCCAAAGACCTTCTACACCTGGTACATCGGCTTGTCCACCAAGCATACCTTCCGAACCAACCTCACGGGCAACACGGAATACCTCAGAACCAAATGAATTCAACTGATCCACCATCGTATTGATCGTATTCTTTAATTCAAGGATCTCTCCTTTTACGTCAACCGTAATTTTTCTTGACAAGTCGCCTTTTGCAACCGCTGTCGTTACTTCCGCAATATTTCTTACCTGGGCAGTAAGATTTGATCCCATTTGATTTACTGAATCAGTTAAGTCCTTCCATGTACCACCAACACCCTGCACTTTTGCTTGTCCACCAAGTTTTCCTTCTGTACCAACTTCCAATGCAACACGGGTTACCTCAGATGCAAATGAGTTCAACTGGTCAACCATCGTATTGATCGTATTCTTTAATTCAAGAATTTCACCAGCCACATTCACCGTAATTTTTTTAGAAAGGTCACCCGTAGCAACCGCAGTCGTTACATCCGCAATGTTTCTTACCTGTGCAGTAAGATTCGAAGCCATTTGATTTACCGATTCTGTTAAGTCTTTCCATGTACCACCTACATCCTGCACTTTTGCCTGGCCACCAAGTTTTCCTTCTGTACCAACCTCCAATGCAACACGGGTTACCTCAGATGCAAATGAATTCAACTGATCCACCATCGTGTTGATCGTATCTTTTAATTCAAGGATCTCTCCTTTTACGTCCACAGTAATTTTTCTTGACAAGTCGCCTTTTGCAACCGCTGTCGTTACTTCCGCAATATTTCTTACTTGTGCTGTAAGGTTACCGGCCATTTGGTTTACTGAATCCGTTAAGTCTTTCCATACACCACCAATACCTTTTACTGTTGCTTGTCCTCCGAGCTTTCCTTCACTACCAACCTCTCTTGCCACACGGGTTACCTCAACTGAAAATGAATTCAACTGATCCACCATCGTGTTGATCGTATTCTTTAATTCGAGGATCTCACCTTTTACGTCCACCGTAATTTTTCTTGATAAGTCGCCTCTTGCAACCGCAGTTGTTACTTCTGCAATATTTCTTACCTGGCCTGTAAGGTTCGAAGCCATTTGGTTTACAGAATCCGTTAAGTCTTTCCAAGTACCACCAATACCTTTTACTTCTGCCTGCCCACCCAGTTTTCCTTCAGTACCAACTTCTCTCGCCACACGGGTTACCTCTGATGAAAATGAATTCAACTGGTCAACCAGGTTATTGATCGTATTTTTTAATTCAAGAATTTCTCCCTGCACATCCACGGTGATCTTTTTTCTTAAATCACCTTTCGCAACCGCTGTAGTTACTTCAGCAATATTTCTTACCTGTGCTGTAAGATTACCAGCCATCTGGTTTACAGAATCAGTAAGATCTTTCCATACACCTGCAACGCCTTTCACTTTTGCTTGGCCACCAAGTTTTCCTTCGCTACCTACTTCACGGGCAACACGGGTAACTTCCATTGAAAACAAATTCAACTGTTTCACCATGTCATTTACTTCGGCGGCGATCTTTGCAAATTCACCTTGTAAAACGTGATCGCCGATCTTTAAAGGCATTTCCTGCGAAAGATTTCCTTTCGCCACCGAACTAATAACGTGAGCTATTTCAATTGTTGGGTGAACAAGATCTGAGATCAAACTATTTATTGATTCAACACCAGATGCCCATGAGCCTTTTGCAAAGCGTGGTAATTCAACACGGTGATTTAAATGTCCTTTAAGTCCAATAGTGTTACGGGCTTTTGTCAACTCTTCAACAAGAGCTTCGTTCAACTGAATAATTCCATTGAGTGTATCACAGATCTTTCCACTAATGCCTAATTTATCTCCGGGCATGCGAACACTAAAATTTCCTTCTTTTACTTCTAATAGTAATCTCAGCAATTCATAATTATCTATTTCATCGATAGAACCGTTATTACCATTTTTATGTTGTTTACCTCCATTACCGTTTTCATTTGCTTTGCTGGAAATAATCGGAGTTTGCACATCAAGCGTTATGTTATCAGCTGAAGAGGCAGTACTTGCCTTGGAAGGTTTGGGATTTCTTTTCATACTATAATTTTAAAACCAAAAGGGAAATTGTAACCAATAATAATTTCTCTAATTTCACGGTCAATTAGGGAAATACCTATCTTAGGAATGTAGATCACTTTTTATCTAAAAATTTGTGCCACAAAAAGTAATTACAAGTCGCGACCTACCTTCCAAATTCATACTGCTGGGTGAAGATGACGCAGATGACCAGGAAATGCTGAAAGAAGTGTTTATTTCAATAGACACTGCTTTTGTCCTTTTTTTTGTAAATAACGGCAAGGAGATACTTTCAGCACTGGAAAAACTAAAGGATGACCAGATGCCTTGTCTTATCGTTTTGGATTACAATATGCCCGGGCTAAATGGTGCCGATATTTTACGGGAACTGGGTACAAATGAACGCTATAAAAATATCCCCAAAGTTGTATGGAGCACGGCTGAGTCAGAAAAATTCAGGAAAATCTGTCTTGAATTAGGTGCTGTTGATTATGTAATTAAACCTAATAATGTAGTTGGTCTTGAGGAAGTTGCCCGTTACATGTTATCACTTTGTCTTGTCTAATTCGTTTGTTTCTTTTATTATTTTATTGAAAAGAGGTGTTTAAGATCTGTAAAGAGATCGGCTTTTCCCACACAATAATGTTTTTATTTGGTGAGCTAAAACTTGATTTGGATTGATGCGCACTTACCAAGAAAATCTCTAAATGGGGATTTTTTTCTACAATCTGGTCTACATATTTCCAGCCTTGCCCATCCGGCAGGTTATTATCTAAAAATAAAATATCAGGTTTATTTTCATCTAAAAGAAAAAGTCCGCTTTGCAGGGTATAGGCCACAAAAACCTCATAATTTTTCCGGCTGAAATATCCCTTCATAATTAAACAAAAGTCTACTTCGTCATCAATTATCAGGATCTTTTTTTTCATTGATGAAATAGCAATTACACTTTGGTTTCGGTTTACAAGATAAGGTCAGATCATAACGAAATTTTACGTCACGATCGTGTTACTCATCAAATACCAGCCCAATAAAAATAATACAAATTCTAAAATGCAATTTTGATAAATAGTATCCCAAAAAAATCAAAATATTTTTCACTTTAAAGGTAAATGCCCGAAATCCAGCTCGCCGGCACTTCTAAATGAATTATTTAAAGGACATAGGAATCGTTTTTGCTATGTAGAAGTCACGATTTTTCTCCCATTTCTAAAATACAAGTGATGCCGAACCAGCATAAATATAAAATTGCCGTTATTGAAGATGATGAGGATGATTATCTCATTATCAAAGATTATATCGCAGATATTGAAGGAAAATCTTTTGCTATTGATTGGTTCCAGGATTATAATTCGGCTATCGAAGCGATCAAAAACAAAGAGTATCATCTTTATTTTGTTGATTACTTTCTTGGTCATAAAACAGGACTAGACCTGCTTGATGCCGCTGCAGCATTGAATTGTGATGAGCCCATCATCTTACTTACCGGGTTAGGCAATAAAGCCATAGATATAAAAGCTATGGAAAGAGGCGCTACTGATTACCTCGTAAAAAATGATCTGAGTACCGAAAAACTTGAACGTAGTATTCGTTATGCACTCGAAAGATCAAACTTTTTAAAAGAATTAAAAGCAAGAGAAACAAAATATCGTACTCTTTTTGAAAGCTCAAAAGATGCTGTGTTTATTACTGACGACCAGCTCAATCTCAGCGAGGTGAATGATGCAGCGGTTCAATTGTTAGGTTATTCAGAAGATGAATTGGTCGGTCGTAATCTTCGGGAATTTATTTCTGAGCATCATTTAAATGGAAAGCTAAAGCCATTGAATGAAAAAAGCCATATAGAAGACAATGAAATAAAAATTATAAATAATCACAATGAAACAAGGGAGTGCCTTCTTTCTTTGGCCCCACAACGCCAGGCAGATGATGAAACATTTGTGATACATGGGATCATTCATGATATCACTAAGATCAAAAAAGCAGAAATGGCAAACCTACAGGCTGAAAAACTGGCCGCCAACGAGAGATTGATCCGAATGCTTGCGCATGAAATAAGAAACCCTTTGAATAATATTATTTTGTCAATAGAACAATTAATACCACTGGAAAGAGATGAATTTCAAAGAAGCTTCATGGATATCATTCAAAGAAATTCATTACGCATCAATAATATCATTACTGAATTACTAAATCTTGCCAAGCCATCTGATCTAATTCTTCTTGAGCATTCTTTACAGGACATCATGGACGAAAGTCTTGCCCGGACAGCAGACAGGATAAAGCTTCAAAATATTCATGTAAAGAAACACTACCCTTCCCATCCAGTTATTCTGAATGCTGATAAGGAAAAACTGATAATTGTCTTTACGAATATTATTATTAATGCAATTGAGGCTATGGGCACAAATGGACTGTTGAATATTAGTATAACTGAATCAGAGGAGGGCTATGAAGTTTGTATAAAAGATAGCGGTAAAGGGTTTTCAAAAGAATACCAGTCAAGATTATTTGAACCATTTTTTACAATGAAAAAAAATGGAATGGGTCTCGGGCTTACAGTTGCTTACTCTATTCTACAATCTCACAATGCAAGGATCAGGGCGCAGAGTAAAGAAAACGAAGGGACTGAATTCCAGGTCAGCTTTAAAAAAAGCCTACCCGTTTAATGCTTTCAAAGCTTTGTCAATTGAATTAGACTCATTTAATACTGGCTGAAAAAGATCTCCATTCTTTTTTAACCGTTGAAAAATATTTTGCATTGTAAATTGTTTGGGACTTAACTGGTGATTTACTTCTTTCCATTCCAATGGTGTTGATACTGAAGCTCCGGGTACCGGTCGTATACTGTAAACGGAGGCAAGTGTTTGTCCGGTGCTGTTCTGCAAATAATCAATATAAATTTTAGGTCCACGTTTGGCTAAAGATCTTTCTAAAGTGGTTATTTCAGGAAGCTGCTCCTGCACAAGAGAAGCAATTATATGTGCAAAGTCTTTTACCGTTACATAATCATATTTGCTTTTTAATGGAACATAAACATGCAAACCAGAGGCCCCGGATGTTTTACAATAAGAACTTACACCAGCCTTATCCAAAACCATTTTAACTGCAAGTGCAGTATCCACTACTTCCGTAAATTTATTTTTATCAGAAGGATCAATATCAATTACCATCCACGTGGGGTTACCAATTTTTTTTGTTGTGCTATTCCATGGATTAATTTCTATACAACCCAGGTTCGCAACATAGAGTAAGGTTGCTTTATTATTACAAACTATATAGTCGATTATTTTTCCGTTGCTTTCGCTTTTTACTTTATGCACATCTACATAGGAAGGCGCATTTTCCCCAGCATCTTTATGATAAAAGCCTTTATCATTTATACCATTGGGGTTTCTTTTCAAAGACAAACACCTTCCTTTCAAATGCGGAAGGATATAGTCTGCCATCTTATCATAATAATCTATCAGTTCTCCTTTGGTAAATCCTTCGTCAGGCCAATAAATTTTTTTGCGATTAGTTATCGATACAACATGTTTCCCGATCTTAACTTCTGATTTTTCTTTTGTAGCCATTTATCCAATTGAGTCTATGATGCTTTTCTTTTATCTGAAAGACTTGCTTTCAATTGTTCCATCAGGTCTTTAGTTTTTGAATGAACTACCTTCATTGGCGTAAATGGAACTGCTTTTCCTTTGGATTTTGCCTTGATGATCTTTAATAATCTTTCGCTGTAATCATCACGATATTTTTTTATATCAAAAGGTCCTGACAATTGATTGATCAATGAAACCGCCATTTTTAATTCATCGGGTTTACTTTTTGTTGAAGGCAGATCCATATCGTCAGTAGAACGGATCTCCTCTGCAAACCTGATACGGTTTAATACAATGACATCGTCTTTGGCTTTAATGATACAAAGATGTTCACGGTCTCGCATAACAAATAATGCTACTCCTGCTTTTCCTGTTTTCTTAAATGCATCTCTTAACAGGCTGTATGCTCTTACTCCGGTTTTCTCCGGTTGGAGATAATAAGGCTGTTCAAAATACATGCTGTCAATTTCTGCTTCATCAACAAAATGTTTGATCTCTATATGTTTTGTTTTTTCAGGACTCACTTTTTCGAAGTCAGATTTATCAAGAACGACATACCTGTCGTTAAGATAATATCCACGAACAATGTTTTCCCAGGCAACTTCTTTTCCTGTTTTTTCATTTACACGTTTGAACTTGATATTAGAATGATCTTTACTATCAAGCATATCAAGATCTAATGTGCTATCCTGAACAGCACTAAATACTTTTATAGGAATATTCACGAGGCCAAAACCTAATGAACCTGTCCAAATTGCTCTCATAATACTTTTTAAATGTTAGTCGGGAAAAATATGCCAAACATGTTTATCCATTAATGATCTCTCCTCCATTTGGATGAATAAACTGCCCTGTTATATAACTGGCATCATCACTTGCCAAAAAAAGATATGCGGGTGCAATCTCTGCCGGTTCACCTGCACGGCCCATAGGCACTTCACTTCCAAAAACTGCTACCTTTTTTCTCGGGAAACTGGATGCTATCAATGGCGTCCATATCGGACCCGGCGCAACTCCATTTACTCTTATTCCTTTTTTTACAAGATTTGAAGAAAGACTTCTTGTAAAAGAGACAATTGCTCCTTTGGTAGATGCATAATCAATTAAACCGCCGCTTCCTCTATATGCTGTAACTGACGCAGTATTAATGATGGATGAACTCTTTTTCATGTGTGGCAGTGCTTCACGAGTAAGCCAGAAATAAGAAAAAATATTTGTGCTGAATGTTTTTAATAATTCACGGGTGGTAAGATCTGCAAGGCTCTTATTTTCATAATGCAAGGCTGCGTTGTTTACTAAAATATCAATACGCTTATATTCCCGGATAACTTTCTTTATTACTGTTTTACAATGCCTTTCATTGCTAAGATCACCAGGTATAAGGTAACAACGCCGGTTATATTTTCCGATAATAGAAGCAGTATCCTTAGCATCTTTATGCTCATTTAAATATGCGATTGCGATATCTGCACCTTCTTTTGCAAAAAGAATTGCTACGGCTTTTCCAATCCCACTATCGCCACCTGTGATCAGGGCAACTTTTCCTCTTAATTTATTGCTGGCTTCCTTCTCAGGATAATCAAAAACAGGCTTTGGCACCAACTTTCTTTCACTACCCGGCCTCGGCTGATGCTGGGGTTTTCTAAGTTGTCTTTTTTTATTTCCTTTTTGCATAATATTTAAACAGTGAAAATTTTATACCATAACAATTGTTCAACATTTTTAAAATCAAGTGATGAAAAAAATCCCCAATTTTTCCCGCTTGCCATGAATTTTCAGGATAATATCAAACGGCATGATTTTTACGTAACTCATACACTGGATTGTTAGGACTTACATTTAGACAAATCAAAAAAACTATAGACCCATGATACGCAGTGCAATTTTGTTTTTCGTGATAGCGCTGATAACAGGAGTAACTGGATTTGGAATAATTGCTGGGAGCTCTGCGGTAATTGCTCAAACCATATTTTTCATTTCAATGGTTATGCTCCTCGTATCGCTGCTTTCAAGCCCCAGGCCAACGCGAAGCATAGATTCATAAAATATTTTGAATTCGAAGGGCGGTTCTAACCGGTTGTTTATAAATACAGCCGGTTTTTTTATTTTTAAATTTTCCACGACCCATAAAAAAATAAGGTCATTGTTACAATGACCTTATTTGAAAACTACAAATAAAAGAAGCCACAAAAAAAATATTCGATTGCTGCTTAAATCCTTTTAATGATGAGCTGTTGCCGTATCTCGCATCATCTTTATTTTATCATGTGCCTGCCTCAATATCGCTTTCTGACTTTCAATTGTTGCACGAACATCAATTGTCAGATCATCCTCATTTAATGCATCCTTATAAGCCTTTTGTGCTGCATCCTCACCAAATTCACAAGAAGCGAGTATACCGTGACGATCATCTCCACCAAATGTTGCTTTTACATCCATCCATGCACGATAAATTTTACCTGCTGTTGTGGTTTCGTCAGTAACATCTTTTTCGCTAATGCTTATTAGCCTCCGCAGATCACTTGCAAATTGACGACTTTGTTGCGCCAATTGGCTGAACAATGATTGCAGATCCTGTTCGTCAGTCTGCGTTGCTGCTTTTGAATAGCCGGTAACCCGGTCGTTGTTGATCCTTATAAGATCTCTTAATGTTTCTGAATTTGCCATGTTGTTTAGTTTTTAAGTCAAGTAATTTTTTTAAACAATGAACGAGGAAATAATTCCTCATTCACTGTTCGGGTACATTAATTTTATTTCTATTTTCCATAGGTAATGATCAATAATGTTTCAATTCGTTTAATGATTAGAAATGAACCGAAACACTTATTATAAGAAGAAAAAAACATACCATGTTTTTTAACGATGTTGAAATAATTAATGGATTCGTTGTGCCATTGGTATCACATTTGATTTTATAGGTTATAAAAAAGTAACAAATGGAAAATGACTATAAACTCATGTTTATAAAAAATAAACTAGAGCAAATTAAAAGTGCTGTGATGTACCCAACTAACGGTAACGTCGTAAGATTACCAAATGATATTATTGAGTTTGAGAGTGTAGACGATGATGGCTTGCTATGGTTCAGTGCTAATGCGCCAAGGAATTGGGAAAAAGCCTACGAGCTTCATTTTCCGACAAAACTTATTTTTTATAGAAAAGGCTGTGAGTACTATGTAGAGATCACAGGTACTGCTGTTGTTGTAAATAAGCAAGATGTAATGTTCGGTACAAACAATATGTATGGAGGGAAATTACTCCTGAAAATGGTACCCTACTACATTGAATACACTGAAACCGGAAGACGGGATGCAGGCTTTAAAAAATTGAAAGCACAGATGTATGATGTGTTTATGAATACATTAGGGCTAAGCAGAGCCAGTCAACCTCGTTTAACTGAATTGCATTGATCATTGCAATATTTTAAATATAGATACTATGGCAAAGTACTCAAAAAAAGCAGGTGAAAAAGTAGAACAGGCAATGAAAGAAATGAAAAAAGGGAAGCTTCGCAGTGGAAGAAGTGGAAAAAAAGTTACCAACCCTAAACAAGCTATTGCCATTGGCTTGTCCGAAGCCCGTGAAGAAGGGGCAAAAGTTCCCTATAAAAGGCCCACAAAGAAAAAGACAACCAGGAAGAGAACTACGGCCTGAGAGTTTTTACACTCCTAATATTATCTCAACGTTATCGATGAAGCTCAGAACAATGAATTCTGATTCATTGAAGATGGTCATGCTTAGTTGTCTTATAATACCCTAATTTGCTTTAAGAAAATCCACAAAAGATATACTGCTTAGGGAATATCTCAACTATATTCATTTTAATGCGTGAACATAGTTGTATAAACACACACTAATGCCGTTAAGAAGAAAAATAAGAACAGGCTATATCATTGCCTTTGTGTTATTGATCATCTCCTATTTTTTTATTTTTCAATCCACCTGGACGGTACAGAAGGAATATGATTGGGTAACTAATAGCTATAAAGCCGAAAACAAAATTGCAGAGTTAAGAAACTTAATAGTAGAAGTTGAAACCAGTGTCCGTGGTTATTATATTACAAAAGATCAATCCTTTCTAAGAACTTATCATGAAAACCAGGACCAGATTTCTAGATTTTATAATGAACTCAAGGTTTTAGAAGCAAAAAATCCAGGTCAGCTTGCAAAGCTTGATACCGTTAAACAGTTGATCGATCTTCGGCTTTCATTAATGAAAATGAATATCGCTGCTTTTCAACAGGCAGGGGAACAAACAACACCAATCGTTGAATCCAACAGGCGAAGAGGACAAGCTATCTTAGATAGTATTAAGGTACACACCCTGCATTTTATTTCAACTGAAGAAAAATTAATAACGGAGAGAAAAAATAACCTCACCGGCTCATTTAAGACCACACAAATTATCATTTTCATATCTCTTCTCACCTCTATTATTGCAATTTTATATTCCTTGTTTACCTATATTAAAGAAAGTGCTGCCAGGGATAAATCGGCTAAAAAAAATATTCAATATCAAAAAGAACTGGAAGCAAATATTGATGAACTGAAAAGCATGGAGGCTAAACTAAGAGAATTGAAAAGTATGGAAAAATTTACTGCGACTGGTCGAGTTGCAAGAACGATAGCACATGAAGTAAGAAACCCTTTGACTAATATTTCATTGGCCGCCGAGCAATTACAAGAACTAACCATACAGAATAATGAATCTTCTATGTTGTTGGATATGATAAGCAGGAATAGTATTCGAATCAATCAACTTGTCTCTGATCTGTTGAATGCTACGAAAGTTATTGAATTGAATATTCAGCCAGTAAATATTAATAAAATACTCGATGATACTCTTGAAATGGCCGCCGATCGGCTTGACTTAAGCCAGGTAAAAGTGCAAAAGGATTATGCGACCGATGTATGCGATGTATTGGTTGATGAAAAAAAAATAAAAATTGCTTTTTTGAACATCATCGTGAATGCTATTGAGGCGATGGAAAAAAGCAAAGGCATTCTTTCTTTAAAAACTAAAAATGGCGGTGATTCTTGCATAATCGAAATAGAAGATAATGGAAATGGCATGGATGACGATACTTTACAAAAATTGTTTGAACCTTATTTTACAAGCAAACCCAATGGAAATGGTTTAGGACTCACTAATTGCCAGAATATAATTTTAAGTCACCGGGGTAATATAACAGTTAAAAGTACTTTAAGGAAAGGAACCACTTTTATGGTAATACTTAAAATGATCGACTAAGTGTAGAATTTTTTCCCAATTTAGGCCGATGTTGGAACGATAGAATTTAGAATAACGTCTTTTGAAAAGGGTTTTGAAATAAAATGTTCGGCGCCATCCTTTGTGGCCTTTTTTCTTTCTTCATAGGAATCATGCGCAGTGATCATAATTACATGAATAAAGGGGAATTTTTCTTTCCAGCGCTTTATCTGGTTTATTCCCAGCCCATCCGGTAAATGGTTATCAAGAAAGACATAATAGTAGTAATTGGGGGATTGAAGCATTTTATCAGCTTCGGCCAGGCTGCCTGCAAATGCTGTCTGTATGTTCCTTTGCTTCAATATGTTGCTTAACAGGTAGCAAATATCTGTCTCGTCATCAACTATCAAAGCTTTTTTTCTTTCTGGGTCGATTAGCTCCTTAGTTCTCAGGACTGGATTCGTACTATCATTTTTTCCTTTCACTATAACTTCTCCTTTTCACGATATAAAAAAGGCAATTTTATTGCCAAATAACCGGGGTTAGAAATGATTTAGTAATTTAGTAAGAATAGATTTGGCATGATTTCAGATTAAAATGTGAGGTAATTATTTCCCAATATTAAACTCCCTTCAAATGGCAAAAAGAGCACTCATTATCGATGATGATATCGACCTATGCTTACTGCTTAGTCGTTTCTTAAATAAAAATGGATTTGAAACCAGTTCCGCTCATTCAGGCGCAAAAGGTATTGCTTTATACGATCCGGCAAATTTTGATGTGGTGATTTGTGATTACCGGCTTGATGACATGGATGGTATTAAGCTTATCAAAGGGCTTAAAGCAAAAGATCCCCATGTTCGTATATTGGTCATAACGGGCTATTCGGATATAAAAACTGCTGTTGAAGTAATTAAATTAGGCGCTTTTGATTATATCACAAAGCCGCTTATTCCCGATGAAGTGCTTTCTATTTTAAATAATTTATCAAACAAAAGTGATGATAAAACTGCAGCTACTGGCCAGACCAGTGAGCCGGCAACAAGTTCAAAAAGAAAGACAAACTTAGATTTTTACAAGGGCAAATCCCCAGCATCTGTTTTTTTACATGAACAGGCTAATATTGTTGCAGGTACTAATTATAGTGTTCTGCTCTATGGTGAAAGCGGAACCGGAAAAGAAGTAATTGCAAGTTTGATCCATAATCTTAGTGAACGTAGTCACAAACCATTTGTAGCGCTTGATTGCGGAACGCTTTCCAGGGAATTGGCAGGTAGCGAACTTTTTGGTCATGTGAAAGGTTCATTTACCGGCGCTATCCAGGATAAAGAAGGTCATTTTGAATTGGCAGAAGGTGGTACATTATTTTTAGATGAAGTTGGTAATTTATCTGCTGGTGTTCAGGCCGCTTTACTCAGGGTGATACAAGAAAGAAAATTTAAACGTGTCGGTGGTAATAAAGAGACCCCAACTGATGTACGGATCATCGTAGCATCAAATGAAAATCTGAATGATGCATACAGGAAAGGGAAATTCAGAGAAGACTTGTATCATCGTTTAAACGAGTTTTCAATTCATCTTCCGCCACTTCGTGAAAGACGTGAAGATATTATTCCATTATCAGAATTTTTCCTTGAGAGATCAAATGAAGAAACCAGAAAAAATATCAGTGGCTTTAATGAAGATGTATTGAACATATTTCTTGAATATTCATGGCCGGGTAACCTGAGAGAGTTTAGGAATGTTGTTCGCCGTGCGGTCTTACTTACACCTTCAGATGCAAAAGTTGCTGTTTCATCTTTGCCACAAGAAATTGTTCATCATGTACCGGCACACCATGTTGCCGCTTCACCATTTGAACAATCAATGCATTCTCAATTTGAAGGGTTGACACATCCTGAAAACTTCCCCAATAAAGATCTGTTGAAAGGCGCAGCAAGCAGGGCTGAATTTTATACTATCATGTCCGTGATGCAACAAGTAAATTTCAATAAGAAAAAAGCCGCAGAGTTATTAAAGATAGATCGCAAAACTCTTTACAATAAATTGAAAAGTTTCCAAACAACCCAGCAACAATAAAATTTTATTTTTGGCAACATCGCAGCACTGAAAAACCCGGTTTATTTAACCGGGTTTTATTTTTATAAGTTTATTAATTAAAGTTTCTAAAAATTATGGAACAGACATTTCTGATTCTTTAAAAATGCTTCGAACACTTTTCTTTACATCCAGGTCGCTAAGACCTCCACTTAATCTTTCTGTTGTCCATCCTTGCCAGATCCTTTTATCCGTATCAGCATCCATCATTGAGATAGTAATGGTTGCTTCCCTAACAGGAACCTGATATTGCTGATATCCTAAAAATTGTGAAGGATAATAAATAGTTGACCATCTTCTTGTATAAGGATTATAATAAAAGCGGCTATATGGTTGAGAATACACGGGGTCACTTTGTGTTTCTACATTTCTTTCCACCAATACATCATAGCTTACTAATACATCAGGGTTACCTGTCACTTCCCGCCAACCCCACTTATTAAGCTCTGCATTTACCGAGTTATGGACACTTACATCGGCAAAAGCTGTAGCCCGGCTTGAAGCATCGTTTTCACTTGCTTTTACATCTACCCACATATAACTTTTGTAATTAGATAGATTAGCGTTGCTATCTTTTTCGACATACGCAGGAGAAGAGCAACTATAAATAATTGCTGATGTAAAAACAAGCATTCCTGCAATATTTATTTTTTTCATAAAATCGGTTTTTTACATTAAAGACTGTTTGAGACCCGCGGTGATTTTTCTTCAACCGGAGCCCCATCATTATACTCCTCAGGATTACCATTCGGAATCTCTTCCGGATTTATATCATCTCTCCACTGGGGCCTATTACCTCGTTTTCTTTTTAATTTTTCATCTTGGATATCTGACTGATGATGGCCTGTAGAAGGAGGTGTATTTGGCTCCTGCTCTGGTTCTTTATTAATTGATCTATCTGGTGGCGGATTTTTTTTATTTTCCATAATTAGTATTTTAATGAATTAGGAAATTGATCACAAAACAATACACTACCAATATCTTTTTTGAATTGCCTTTGCTGAATCAAGATGCATTTTTAAAGTTGGCAATGTTTTATCGGCAAAATTCTTAACATCAATATCCGATGCATTTGATCTTGTATCCTCAAATAAAGAAATTCCATCGTTATGAGCTTTTACCATCATTGAAATATAATCCTTATCGAAAGCTTTGCCAGTCATTTTTTCCATATCGGTATACATTTTTTGCTTATCATCAGATATAGATGCAGGCAATGCCACGTTTCGTTGATCGGCGAAATTTTTTACTTGTTGATTTACTGCTGTATGATCTCTTTCCAACATTGCTGCAAAATTTTTCACAGCATCCATTGTCGCTTTTTGCTGTGCAAGCTTAGCTAATTGTATTTCAGCCATCCCAGCGTTAGTAACTTTTTTAAGAAATTCAGAACTCTTTTCATCAGTTACAACAGTATTCGTTGTAGTGACATTTGCATCAGTAACTGTGTTTGTGCTCGTACTTGTATTAGTAGTACTTTCAGTGGTATCACTCGCATCATTACAAGCCAATAACATAAAACAAAAAGCTGGCAGCAAAGCAAAAATCTTTTTCATAATTAAAACATTTGATTAAAAATTTATTTCCGGTATAAGTGTATCGGAAATCGTGCCATCAAGTATTCATAAAATGAAATCATTTTTGCACATAATTAATACTGGCATGATTTTTTAATGTTTATTACCAAGAGTTTCTTTGGGGTGTTTGATTAAAAATTAAATCGGAAACGATTTTTTTACTCTGAGATGATACCCATCGAACCTGAACCAGGTAATGCTGGCGCAGGGAACAGAAACTTTAAAAGAGAGTTTCGGCTTCGCCGAAGCTCTTTTTTTTGAAGAATAGTAACAGGCTTATGAAAATAAAAAAGGGAAAGGTGATTAGGGGGAAATTCCCTTCACTTCCCCAAAAAGAAATTTTACTATCCAATCTTACTCTTCTTTAGAAATTAATTTGCGAATATTAACCTTTACCAAATTTTTAGTTGCAGGTCCATTCAACATCCGGCCATCATATGAATAACGAGCCCCGTGACATGGACAATCCCATGTTAGTTCGGTATTATTCCATTTTACTTCGCATCCTACATGTGTGCAGATTGGACTCAAAGCATGTATGGCTCCATTTTCATCCTTATAGATAGCAACCTTCTCATCTTTAAAGTTTACGATCCTGCCTTCTTCTGTTGCAAGTTCTGCGAGCTCATGCAGATCTTCATGAGAAAACCATTTGCTTGCAAATTGTTTAACTACATCTACATTGTGACTGACAAAATTTGTAAAGCCTGCAACAGGTTTTAACCTGTTTGGATCATAGAGATCTTTATATGGACTATGCTGGTTAGTGATCATCTTAGTTAATAGTAATGCGGCAACAGTGCTATAAGGCATCCCATTTCCACCAAAGCCGGTTGCAACATATATTTTATCATGCCCCGGTAGTTGTCCTATATAAGGAAGACCATCTGGAGATTCATAGTATTGTGAAGACCATTTATAGACGACCTCTTTAACTTCAAAATATTTTCGAATATGTGATTCAAGTTCTAAAAAACGGTATTCCTGGTTCTCCTCATGAGCTGTTTTATGATCCTTACCACCTACGATAAAATAATTGCGTCCATCAATTTTTTGTGAACGATAATAATTGTAAGGATCATACATATCATATAAAAGATCTTCAGGATACTCGTCGTTCTTTAAAGTAACCGCTATTGCATAACTGCGCATAGGAACACAGCGGAAATGTAAAAGATTAACGCCTGGAGGGATATGTGTTGCGTGAATTAAAAATCTACCAGTATATTTTCCATTACTTGTTTCAACAGTTACGTTTTCGCTTTCATCGGCAGAAACGAAACGGCATTGTTGTAAGATCACTCCCCCGGCCTTTTCAAACTGTATGGCCAAACTATGTACATAGCGAACAGGATTAAATTTGCCCTGTTCATTCACTTGTATTGCTTTTAAAAACTTAATTGGTATACTTATTTTATTTATAAAATCATTTTTAATACCAGCATCACTTGTTGCCGCACTGATCTTGTCGAGCTCATCTTTTTGCTTATCGGTTTCTGCAAATAAGGTTGCCGAAGTTGTCTTAAAATCACAATCAATATTATTCTTATATACAGTGTCCCGAATTGTATTTACCGCTTCCTTTACAGATTCGGCAACAAGCCCAGCTTTTTCTTTGCTGAATTTTTTTTCTATTGTTGAATAAGGAACATCCAACAAAGTATTGATATGTGCAGTAGTACCGCCGGTAGTGCCAAAACAAAGCTCATGAGCTTCTAACAAAAGACAGTTCATACCTGCTTTTTGTAAATGATATGCTGTACTTATACCTGTAATGCCGCCACCCACAATTACTATATCATATATTTTAGTGGAGTCTATTTCATTTGTTGGCAGATATTCATCTACACTTTCCTGCCATACAGAAATGTTGCAACCATCCCGCTTTATCATAAGAATTATTTAATGAAATGGGGCAATTATCTTGCCACCACATCAACTCAAAATATCAGAATGTTGTAGAGACATTTCCCCAGACTATTGGACTAATTAAGCAAGAAATAAATTTTTGTCACCGAAAATTCGCAATCATCCCTTATAAAATGGCATGGCATATCATTTGCCCTTGTTTAAAAACTTGTAATTGAAAAAACAAACCAACTATGAAAAAAAATTGGATAGTGATTGTTGCTAGTGGTTTTTTACTAGCTGCATGCGGAGACAGCACAACAGATACGACCTACAATGAAAAAACAACTGACGTCGCACCTACTACGAATGCTACTCCAACTGTAACTCCTGAATATAATCCGCCCGATAATACCAGGGTGGCATTTCAAACTAAATACCCGAAGGCTACGGATGTAAGTTGGTCTGCATACAAACCTTATGAAAGGATCAACTGGGAATGGACAGGATGGCCTTCTATGGATTCTTCTTATTATGCTGTAAACTATAAAGTAGATAATAGGAGTTTTTGGTCATGGTGGGATAGAGATAATAATTGGATCGGATCATCATCAGTTATTGAAGATTCAACAATGCTTCCAGATCCTGTAAAGAAAACTATTAAAAACAGTTATTCAGGTTATAAAATAACATCAATAGATGAAGAGAATGATAAAAACAGGACAGTCTATGAAATAAAGCTGGAGAAAGGAGATGCTACTGCAAGGATCTTGATCGATAAGAATGGAAAAATTTTGAAGAAGGATACTAAGGCTTAACGAGATAATTCACTCTGCCTTGGCCCGTACCCTGTTTTTGACTTTATACCCTTGAAATAAAAATGTCTTATATACGCTCAGATAACCAATAAGTCCGATCGACCGGCCGCCTTCTGCGGCCGGTTCTCTTTTACTCTCCTGTTAAAATCATGTTCCCTTATTGCGATTTTATCTCGTCTCTTGAATCTTTAAAATGTTGAAGTGCCTGGTAAGACCAATAATACCTGTAAATATTGCTCACATACTGGACCGTCTCCCTCCCAATATATCGTGCTGCCATCATTTCTACGTTATTAAACCATACATTTTCATTCAGCCCACGTGCTTTGGCCTCACGCCTTAATTTTCTCATATTGCCAGGTCCGCAATTGTAGGCCCCAAGTGCCATAAGATGCATATTCAAAGAATCTATTTGTTCACTCTCAAAATAATTATCAATTAAATAGCGCATATATTTTACACCTGCATGGATATTGTTCTCCGAATTTCTAACATTGGGAATACTGATCGGGTGACTTGCTGCTGTTCTGGGCAGAACCTGCATAACGCCAACCGCACCGGCGTGGCTTACCGTTTCTTGTTTGAGCTGCGATTCCTGGAATGCCTGGGCAGACAATAAGCGCCAGTCAAGAGAATACTTATCGCCATATTTAATAAACATGGCTCTAAAATGATTTAGATCTGCTAATGCTTCCTTGCTTTGAGAGTTCCGTAATCTATTTTTATTTTTTAGGTATTTGTCATAGAGCATATTTCCCACCATTGATCCTTTCCTTATTTGTGGTATAAATTTATTGACAGCAGCTTTTAACTTGGGTGAATTCTTTCTGAATGCCCATCCGTATGACACATTAGTTTCAACTGCAATTTTCGAATACACCTTTAGATCTGTAAAAACACTATTCCAAAGTTTTCCAAGATCCTCACCAATTACGGTGAAGGGAATCAATCCATCATTTACCATTTCAAGAATATCTTCCGCTTCAAGATAAGGACCTGTGAATTCAATTTGCATAGGTTTAAGTCCGATCTTTTTAAGCGAATCATTTAGCCTGTTTAATGAAAATTGATAGCTGCTGTTTTCTCGAACAAAAACTTGTTGACCGGCAAGATCTGTAATTGAATTAATTGTTGGTGCTGAAGGTCCACCTACTACAATATCTTTTATACCTGTTACAGTTGGAGTTGAAAAATCTATTTGCTCCTTCCTTTCTGAAGTTATCGTAAAACCTGATGCGATCATGTCTGCGTGACCGCTTGTTAATAATGGTACGATCTGTTCACGGCTTACAGGTATAAAGATCACACGTACTTTGGGTGGATAAAATTTCAACTGCCTGTTCAGTTCTTGCTCAAAAAGATTAAGCAGGTCATAGGCAAGACCGTAGGTTTTCATTCCCTCTATGTAGTAATACGTTTTTGAGTAGGGAACCAATACTCGAATGTACCTTCGGGCAATCATGCTATCAAGATCACCAAATGCAGTATTTGCCAATCCCAAAATTTCATTTTCAGAAGCCCAATTAATATAAGAGACACTGTCACCTCTTAGGTTTACTGCAAATGTTCCAGAGGTGTCTAGTAAACTGGATTGATTAGCACCTGCTTTTTCAGAATTTGAATTTTTAGTTGTATCCTGGCAGGAAAGATGGCAAAATGTTGCCATCAAAAAAATAAAAAAAAAGGTAAAACGCATTTTGTAGTATTAATAAGTTTAATGGCCCTATTTGTTTGCGTTTAACACAGAGTACTATTGTAAGTTATACCTTTTTGATTAAATCTTGGCTAACATTTATATCACTATTCTTCGCTCCCTGGCTATTCAATTACAGGATTATTGATTTAATAGGAACAAGAACCATTTCGAAAGTATCTTTTTGTCAAAGACTGTTGCAACAAAAGCAAAGAAGAAACAGTAGAAATTATTTTCTTCATTAATCTAATCTTTTGTGATCTTAATATTGCTGATGTAATATTTATCATTCTCTCCTGAGTTGTAACTTGTAAATGACATTGTATTGAATAAGTGAGCTGCAGGTACTGCTTTTTCGTATTCAGCTATTTTAGTTTTATCAACAAATACCTGCAACATTTCATCCTTCTTTTTAATGGTTACTGTAATGTGATTGTTTTTTTTGTTGTTTGAAAAACCGGGTGCAGTATACCATTTGGTTCCATTTGAATAACCTGGTGGATTGGGAAATTTTGTTTCCAGTGTTGCCTCTCCGTCTCTTCCATCAAATCCGGGGCGAAGACTAAGCGCCAGGAATGATTCGGTATTGCCTCTTGAAACTTCTTTTGATAATTTGAGGGTCAATGCCTTCGCTCCCCACGTGAAATTTTGGGCAGCCGCTATTTCATAGCTTATCGTAAAATTTTGTGGTAATGGCATTTTAAGTTGCGTGGGTCTTATTATATAGTTTTCCATTATGGCCCAGTTACCGTCCAATCCATCCAGCTTTGTAACAACTGTGGTAGTCCCAAGTGCTAATGTACTTTCCCAGCCAATTGGTTTCTTCCCAACAGCCGAAGTAGAAAAATCTTCGAAATAATGAATGTTTTTATCTATCGTATTTTTTTTAGCCGCGTCCGATGCCTCACTGACCACTACTGCCTCTTTGTAAGTAGGGGAACGAAGTGGTTTATAAGGTTGACCTTTTACTTTCTCAGGATCAAAAAAATAATCATACGCATATTTAAAATTAAAATTGTTCATTACTGATTCGTGCAGATGTAAATTAAACTCCTTGTTAGGCATTCCGACAGTCCAACGGATCACAAGCCATTGCGGCTGGTCCTTTTTACAAAGTTCTAATGAAGCTTTTCTTACTTTTAAAATTGGAAAAGTGGTCTGACCTTTATTGTCAAACATATCATCATATCCTTCTGTTGCATTTACAAAAGTAAAAAGAGTGATTTGAGCTAAAGGTTTCACTTCAGCAATATCATTCCATTTGTTTTTATATTTTTCTTTTAACCTTGCCAGGTTCTTTTGTGCACGTGCAAATTGGTCTGCGGACGCAGTTTCTAATTTTTGCCAAACCGGAAGTTGCTTTTCGGCTTGCGTAAAAAATTCGCCGATAGTTACTTTCTCAAACGGGAGTTCGCTGTTGTTTTTGGTCATAATGACAACGTAGCCGTTGTCGTCGCCAATCGTTTTTGAGGGGATATAAAAATGTTTGTACCCCTCAATGTTTTTGTGGTTAGCGAAACCCAGCAGATTGCTTTCATCTTTGTCATCGGCATCATATCCTTTTGGATTGCTGGCATAATCTGGCAGTAAAAAATAGTATTCTTCGGTACTTGAAATAAATGATACCGGCAAGCTGATGTATTGCAAATGGTTGACCTCTATGTTCCAAAATTCTCCATGAGCGGTTTGTGGAACAAATTTTCCCTTTTCATCTTTTTTCAAAAACATATGAATTTTTGTTTGTGCACCGTACATTAATGGCAGTGCTTGCGCATGCATATTTATTGCATTACCCAACCGGCTATTGGTGCTGCTGAATTTTGGGATGTAGTTTTGGTAATAAGTCGCATTACCTAAGCATCCCTTAGGCAAATAAGATTGTTGCATCCATTCCACAAACTTTTCACAATTGTCTATTTGTTTGGCGCTGTAAATTCTATCACCGAGTTGTTTTCCTTTTGGCGATGTTGTATGTTTACGAATTTCCATCCACCCGATGTCTATATCAGCTATGCTTTCCAATGTAAACCCAATTCTGTCTACATATACCGGTTGGGCTTGTGAGGTAATAGAAATTGCAACGAATGCAATGAAGATTATTTTTTTCATACCATGCAAATTAGATAATTAGAATTTTATTAATGCGAGTGATGGTTACTTTCCGATACAAAACTTACTGAAAATATAATCAAGCTGGTCTTCATTTGTTATCTCTCCTGTTATTTCTCCAAGGTAATGAAGGCCACGACGAATATCCAATGCAAGCAGATCACCCGCAAGTTTGCTATCTAACCCGTTTTTTATATCTGTTAAAGATTTAGCTACTTCTTTTAACGCATGGTAATGCCGTGCATTCGTAACAATCGTATCCTCTGCCTGCACTTTGCCGGAAATCACTTTATCAACCATTCTTTCTTTTAATACTTCAAGATGCTTGTGATCTTTTGCTGAAATAAAAACAATATTCTCTACTGAAGAAAACTTTTCTCTTATGTTGGTCTCGCTATATTTATCAGCTTTGTTTGCAATAAGTAAAAAATTCAATTCTCTTTTTTTAAATTCACCATTTTGATTACTGATCTCATTTACTCCTTCATCTACATCAAACAGGTACAATACGAGATCGGCCGTTTTTATTTTATCTAAACTTTTCTCTACCCCCATACTTTCAATTATATCGCTTGTATGATGACGTATGCCAGCAGTATCGATCAAACGAAAAAGAATGCCATCGATATTGATAATTTCCTCGATCGTATCTCTTGTAGTACCGGGAATATCACTTACAATGGCCCTGTCTTCCTGCAACAATGCATTTAGTAATGTTGATTTACCGGCATTTGGTTTACCAACAATTGCCACACTAACCCCGTTCTTAATTACGTTTCCAAGACGAAAAGAATTGATCAGTTGACCAGTTAGCTTGCTTAATTCATTTATCAATTCATAAAATTGTTTTCTATCTGCAAACTCAACATCCTCCTGGCTGAAATCAAGTTCCAATTCTATTAAAGCAGAAAACTTTAGTAATTGATCTCTTAGCTCCTTTAGTTTGTTTGAAAAACCGCCGCGAATATTATGTAAGGCTGTTTTTTGCGAAGCTTGTGTATTTGATGCTATCAGGTCAGCAACAGCTTCGGCCTGTGCAAGATCAAGCTTACCTTTTAAAAATGCTCTTTGTGTAAACTCTCCGGGTTTTGCCAATCTTGCCCCACCTTGTATACACGCATTTATTATTTGTTGCAAAACAAACGGCGAACCATGCCCGCTTATTTCCACCACATCTTCACCTGTGTATGATCGTGGATTTTTATAAATTGAAATAACAACTTCATCAAGTATTGCTTCTTTATCTTTTATAATACCAACATGAATAGTATGCGATGCTTGCTTGCTAAGATCTTTTGAAGGAAACAGATCATTCACTATATCGATCGCTTTAGTACCACTAAGGCGAATAATACCAATAGCTCCAATTCCCGGCGGTGTTGCCAACGCTACGATTGTATCATCCCATCCCATTAATTTTCCCTGCATTCCCCAAAAATAAAAATCCCCCTGCATTGAGGGGGGATTTAATTATAGTTTATAAAAAATTATTCTGAGGCTACCACAAAAGTAATTGGCTGCTTACGATAAGCTTTTACCTGGCGGCCATTTTGAATAGCAGGCACCCAATTTGGACCTTTCTTAATTACTTTGATCGCTTCTTCTTCCATACCATGACCATGATTTGATACGGCTTTTACATCACTGATCTTACCTTCTTTATCCACGATGAATTGTACTACAACAGTGTAAGTTCCTTCACTTGCGCCGTTTTCAACAGGCACATTTGGATCAAGGTTTCTTTCAAGATACTTGCGCCATTCTCTTTCGCCACCTTTAAATTGTGCTTCGACTTCCACTTTCTCAAAAACTTTGTTTTCATCTTCGTCTTTCTTTTCTTCTACAACCTGCTTGCCTTCATCAACAACCGCTGGAGCAAGACCTTCATCTTTTATACCTTCCTGGCTAACGACATCAATCTTTGTATCTTCTAATTCTTTTACTTCTGGTGGAATTTCCTCTTTCTTTACCTCCTCATCTTTTACAATTTTGGGAGGAGTGAATTTTGTCATCTCCACCTTAGGAGGTTCCTGCTTTGGTGGCGGGGGTGGCGGAGGTTCGGGCTTTTTCTCTTCCTCCTGTTTAAGTTCAGTCAGAGTCAATTCTCTTACCTGCACTTTGCCCTCATTCTTTTTCAATGAGCTGGCAAGGAAAGAACCTCCCAAAGCAAGTAAAGCAACAGCAGCCGTACAAAGCAAGGCTATAGTGAGCCTTTTTTTATACGTTTTGCGTAGCTCGTATGCACCATAAGCTTTATTCCTGTCTTCAAAAACAAGATCAAGAATATCACTTGACAAGATTTTATTTATTTCCATTTGCAGTTTCTTTAATAATTAGATGCGGAATGAATGAAATTCCACATTAATCCGTTAATTAATTTCCGCCTTCAATTTTCTTAATTAAATCCTTTTCTATTTGGAAAAGATCAACCATTGCATAACGTTTTATAGCGCTTATAGCCATCTCGTCTAAAATATCGATCGTATTCTTATACGTAGCATCTTCATCGGGTTTTATCACAATAACCAGGTCTTTATCAAGACAAGCCTTTTCCCAATTAGGATCAGGTAGAATTGGAGGCTTAGCATTAGGATTGCCCAATTTTGCTTCTTCCTGGATCTTCGTACAACCTGCATCATGCACATGGGCATTTATTACATCCTTTTTCATTTGAATGATAGTATCACGGACACCTTTAAATGTTGTTGTATAAAGATTAGAAGCATCAGGCAGTAATTGACCCCTGTAAACATAAACAACATTATTTTTTCCTAGCATAAGAGTAAGAGCCCCTGATTCTTTTGCTTTATTTAGATCTTCATCCTTCGTATCCTTAGGCATAAACAACTGCATAGTTGTTGGACTGCTCATAGTTGTAGTGAAAATGAAAAAAGTTATAAGCAAGAAGCCTAAGTCAACCATAGGTGTCATGTCAACCGCTGTTGAAAGTTTTTTTGCTTTCTTAACTCCCGGCCCTTTTTTATGACCTCCACCACCGCTATCATCAATACTTGCCATGTTTTAAATTTTTAAGAGTTAATAAAATTATTAATGGCTGGCCGCCTTTTCCCTATTCCGCATAATCCCAAGTTCCGAGCCAGCAGGCGCATCTTCAAGCATAGTGATCATCTGAAATTTAAAAATTTCATTTTTCTTAAATGCAATAAGTACCTGCTTGAAAGCGGGATATTTTGCATTATTGTCTCCTTTTATCAGGTATTGCAGTTTTTTTCCAGTAAATGTTCCAACTGCATCTCTGATCCAGTATAGCAATTCTCCACCAAGTGTGTCTAAAGGAATTCCGGGTTGTTTGAAATTCTTCTGATCCTCCTGGGGAACTGCAAGCAATTGCTTTAGACCGCTAAAAGGAACACCTATTGAAGGTGTCCTCACAAAATTCCTCATTTCGGCCTCAGTTAAATTCAGGCTCCTTGTTTCATTAATATGCTTTATCACATCATATTTTTCGCTATCTTTTTGTGACAAAACACCGAAAAAGACCCGGCCTGTACTGTCAAAAGTGACTTGTATAGCATCACTTTCAGGCAATTCCCGGGTTGAAACCGAATTTGGTGTTTTTATCTCTACAACTTCCTCAGGCTTAAACTTAGTAGCCATAATGAAAAATGTGAGGATCAGAAAAGCAACATCCACAAAAGGAGTCATATCAACAAATGTGCTCTTCTTTGGTATTTTAACACTGGGCATGTTTACATTAATTTAGTATTGAGATTCAATGTTTCATAATTTCCATACAAGCAATTGTCTCTTATTTGTAAAGAGATGCAAAGCTTTGTGTAAGGGTGAAACCTGATTCATCAATACCGTAAGTAATAGAATCGATCTTAGTTGTAAATATATTATACATTATAAGAGCAAAAGCAGATGTACCGATACCTAAAGCAGTATTATAAAGGGCTTCAGATATACCAACCGCAAGTGCACTTGCTGCAGCACCACCTCCACCTTCGCCAGATCCTAATGCAGAGAATGAGCGAATCATTCCCATTACCGTACCAAGCAGGGCAACTAAGGTACCCACAGATGTAATTGTAGAAAGGAATACAAGATTTTTTTGAAGCATTGGCAGTTCCAGCGCAGTCGCTTCTTCTACTTCTTTTTGGATAGCGATAACTTTCTGGTCTGTGTTAAGTTCATTGTTTGTCGTCATTTCTTTATAACGACGTAACCCGGCACGCATAACGTTTGCTACTGAGCCACGTTGTTTGTCACATTCAGCCATAGCAGCATCAACATTTCTGTTTGCAAGATGATATTGCACTTTGCGGATAAAATCAGCAATTGAACCGCTACCTAAGGCTTTGCTTATCGTAAGCAATCTTTCAATAGAAAAGGTAACTACCATTAAAAACATACCGATAAGGATCGGGATGATAATTCCTCCCATATAAATACCTGCCATTGCATCACCGTCTTTAGGATGATCATGCTTGGGCCAGAAGT